>Ga0070733_10000533_pt1 | contig 30552 bp, 20 predicted proteins | sample Coa_R1_9_FD_66450 | JGI IMG/M metagenome (GOLD analysis project Ga0070733, IMG submission 66450) | Surface soil microbial communities from Centralia Pennsylvania, which are recovering from an underground coalmine fire - Coalmine... | ecosystem: Environmental > Terrestrial > Soil > Unclassified ...
CGTTCTGGGGAATCAGTCGCGAGTGGAAAGGTCGTCAACGGACGCGAATATTCCACTGTCGTTGGGAATTCCGGCCATAGGCCTTGGCTGTGGAGGGCGAGCGGGCGGGGCGCACACGACTTCGGAGTGGTACGATCCCGCGGGCCGGGAGGTGGGTATGCAGCGTGTGCTGCTGACGCTGGTAAGCGCGGCTGGTCTCGCGGTGGAGGTCGAGAAATGAAGATTGCCGTGTTTCGACTGGGAATAATCGCGGCATTGAGCGCGGCACTGGTTGGCGCTGGTGGACGGAAATTCATGGCGGGTCAGAGGTTGATGGCTGACCCACCGATTGATTTGGGAGCAGGCATGGAGCAGACAAACGCACCAGCGGATTTGGCACTGATCAATGGAGTGATTTACACGGGGGATGCGGCCAAGCCGCGAGTGGAGGCGTTGGCGTCACGCGGAGAATCGATTATCGCCACGGGAACGACCGCTGAAACCCAGAAACTAATTGGTGCCAAGACCACAGTGATTGATTTGCGCGGCGGATTCGTGATGCCGGGATTCAATGACGCGCATCTGCACCTGGGCAGCGCGGCGCAAGGAAAGTTGAGTGTGAATTTGGAAGGCGCGCGCTCGATTGAGGAATTCCAGCGCAGAGTTCGAGCGCGGGTGGCCTCATCGATACCGGGAGATTGGATCACGGGGCGCGGATGGGACCATACGCTTTGGACTCCGGCAAGATTTCCGACGCGGCAGGACCTGGATGCGGTGTCGAAAGACCACCCCATGTTCTTCACGCATATTTCGGGGCACGTGTCGGTGGCGAATTCAAAAGCGTTGGAGCTTGCGGGAATTACCGCCACGACGCCCAATCCACCGGGCGGTGAGATTGAACACGATGCGCAGGGGCAACCGGATGGAATGTTGAAGGAGGGCCCTGCGGCCGGTCTGGTGGGGCGAGTCATTCCGCCCATTACGGAAGCGCAGCGCGTGCACGGAATTGAACTGGCGCTGGCGGAGATTGCCAAGAATGGCGTTACTTCCATTCAAGACAATTCTTCGTGGGACGATTTCCTGGCCTACCGTGCGCTGAAAAAGGAAGGGAAGCTGACGGCGCGAGTCACAGAATGGCTTCCGTTTGACGCGCCGCTCGAGCGGCTGGAAGAAAGGCGGCGCGACGGCGGGACCAGCGACCCGTGGCTAAAAACCGGTGCGCTAAAGGGATTCATGGATGGAGCGCTGGGCACGGGGACCGCGGCGCTGCTGGCGCCGTATGCAGATGACCCCAAGTCGAGCGGGATATTGGAGTCGCATCCGGGCGATTTGAACCAGATGTCCATCGAAAGAGACAAAGCGGGATTTCAGATTGCATTCCACGCCATCGGGGATCGCGGGAACCGCGTCGCACTGGACGCGTTTGCTGCAGTGGTTGCGGCCAATGGAGTGCGCGACCGGAGGGATCGTATCGAACACGCGCAGATTGTGGCACCTGAAGATTTCGCGCGATTTGCATCGTTGCACGTGATCGCCTCGATGCAGCCGTCGCACCAGACGACCGACATGCGCTGGGCGGAGAAGCGCTTGGGGGCGGAGAGGATTAAGGGCGCGTACGCCTGGCGCACGATGTTGAATGACGGCGTGAAGCTTGCGTTTGGCACGGACTGGCCCGTAGAGATTATCAACCCAATGCGCGGGCTGCACGCTTGCGTATCGCGTCAATTGCCCGACGGCACGCCGCCGGGCGGGTGGCAACCCCAGGAAAAGATTTCGATGGATGAATGTATCGCGGCTTATACAACTGGAGCTGCCTATGCGGAATTTGAGGAAGGGAAGAAGGGTCAGCTTGTGCCCGGGCAATATGCCGATTTCATCTTGCTGTCCGCGGATGTGACCAAGATTCCGCCGGGCGAAATTCTCAAGACAAATGTCTTGAAAACTGTTGTGGGCGGGCGAGTGGTTTACGATTCGATGCAGGGCGCCGCGACACACTGAAGTTCATTCCACAATTACACCCTCACGGATTACAATCCGCGCGTCCATGTCCACACGAATCAAAGCCGATCTTGCGCTGGCGATGTGCGCTCTGGTCTGGGGGGCGACATTTGTGCTGGTGAAAAACGCTCTGGCGGACGCATCGGTGTTCGCATTTCTGGCGGCGCGATTTGTTATATCCACCGCTCTGGTGGGACTTATTTTCAGGCGCTCGCTGAAGCGGGCGACGCGCGCGGAAGTCCGCGCCGGGTTGTGGATTGGGATATTCATGTTCGGGGGATACGCGTTCCAAACGGTAGGCCTGGTGAGCACGACTCCCTCAAAGGCAGCGTTTATCACGGGATCGAGCGTGGTGCTGGTGCCGATTTTTCATGGAATATTTTGGAAATCGCGCATCGGGCTGTGGGTCTGGTTGGGCGCGGTGGCCGCGCTGGCGGGGCTTTATTTTTTGACGGTGCCGCGCACGGGGTTAACGGGATTAAATCACGGTGACTTGATCGTGGGTGGTTGCGCGGTGGTGTTTGCGCTGCACATATTGTTTGTAGGACATTTCAGTCCGAAACATTCCGTAGGGTCGCTGAGTTTCTACCAGATTGCAATGACCGCGGCTCTTTCGTTGCTAGCGATGCCGGTATCGTCGATTTTGCATTTGGAGCCGGTGCGATTCCGACCCAGCCCCGAATTGTTGCTGGCGATTCTGATTTGCGCGGTGTTTGCGACGGCGTTCGCATTCTCCATCCAAATTTGGGCGCAGCAACACACTACGCCTTCGCACGTGGCCATTCTCTTTAGCCTGGAGCCGGTTTTCGCGGCGGCGACCTCATATTTGGTGCTCGGTGAACGGCTTTCGGGGCGTGCGCTGGCAGGGGCCGCTCTTATTTTGGCTGGAATTGTGCTGGCGGAACTTCTGGGGCCTGCGCCGGTTGCAGTGGAATCAACGGGAGAGGTTTGATTGTCGCGGTAGTTTGAGTGTTCAGTTGCCGGACTTCTCTGAACATTTATTCCTTTGGTGTACACTCCTCTTGCCTCTCGAAACGGTTGGGTCTGAAGGCCGTCCAATAGGATACGGATCACGAATTGGGGGATAACGATGTTTACAGTACTGCGGAATATGCTTCATGGTTCGAGGCCACGCTGGGACGTGTCGCGCTCTTTAACATTGGCTGTTTTGGCGCTCGTGGCATTCCAGGTTAATTTGCCACAAGCTTCGGCACAGGCCACGACCACTCAAGCGCCGCCGGCTTCTCAGGCAACGGCGCCACCTGCGGCACCGCCCCTCCCCCAGTCACGGTACATCCCCAGCCACGACTTTCACACGCAGAACATCCTGCTGAATCTGCATTTCGATTTTGACCATGAGCAAGCCATCGGCACGGAAACCATTACGATCGCTCCATTGGTCGAAGGTTTGAAGCGAGTCGAACTCGACGCGGGAAACATGACTATTAATTCAGTGAAGATTGCTGCAGGAGCGTCGCTCAAGTTCGACGCCGACGCGAAGAATGAAAAGCTTTTTGTAACTCTGGATCGCGCCTACCAACCTTCAGATGTGTTGACCTTGGTGATTGACTATCACACGAACGGCAAATCGGCCACCAGCGGGACTTTTGGAGTGGGGAAGGGTTTGACGTTTATCAAGCCGACGGCGGACAACCCGAATTCTCCCAAGCAAATCTGGTCGCAGGGGGAAAGCGAGGACAATCATTTCTGGTTTCCTTGTTACGACCACCCCAATGATTTCACCACATCAGAAATCATCGCCACGGTGGATAAACCGTTCTCGGTAGTTTCAAACGGCAAACTAATCAGCGTGAAGGACAACAGCGGCGGCACGCGAACTTACGACTGGAAGATGGACATTCCGCACGCCACCTACCTCACCTCAATTGTCGTGGGAGAATATGCGCCCGTAGAGCAGAGTTATGCCGGAATTCCGGTGATCACTTATGTTTATCCCAAGGAACTGTCCGAAGGTAAGTTGACGGCGGCGCGCATGGCCGACATGGTTGGCTTTTTTTCAGAGAAGACCGGCGTGAAGTATGCATACCCGAAATACTCGCAGACCATGGTGGAGAATTTCTTTGGCGGCATGGAGAACATTTCCGCCACCACCATGCTGGAACAGATGATCCATGACGAGCGTTCGGAACTGGATGGCACGGCAGACAGCCTGGAATCGCACGAACTGGCGCACCAGTGGTTCGGGGATTTCGTCACTTGCCGGTCTTGGGCGGACGCCTGGTTGAACGAAAGCTTCGCCACTTACTTCCAGGCGCTGTGGGATGAAAAGTCGGTGGGACGTGACGATTTCCTGTACCTCGATGTGAAGGCGAATCAAGACCAATACTTTCAGGCCTGGAAACGGAACCAAAGGCGCCCGATTGTTACCGAACACTACAACAGCCCGGACGACATGTTTGACACTTACGCTTATCCCGGCGGCGGTGCCGTCCTGCACATGTTGCGGGTGACCCTTGGTGACGAGAATTGGTGGCGCGCGATCCATCACTATCTTACGAAGTATGCGCATCAACCGGTGGAGACCGAGCAATTCCGGATTGCCATCGAGGAAGCCACCGGGCAATCCATGGACTGGTTTTTCGACGAATGGCTCTACAAGATGGGCCATCCAATTTTCAAAGTGACTCAGGAATATGACGCCGGGTCGAAAACGGTCGCGTTGAAAGTGCGACAGGAACAAAAGGTGGATCCGAGCTCGTCGTTTCCCCAGGCGGCGTTTTTCAGGATGCCAGTGGAAATTGAGATCGGCACGGCCACGGGAACGCATATTGAAAAGGTTTTGATCGAACCCAAAGAAGAGCAGACATTCACCTTCAAGGTTGATTCGGAGCCCTTGCTGATTGATTTCGATTACGGCGGCACGCTCATCAAGGAAGTGCATTTTGACAAAACAACGGCGCAACTGAGTTATCAGCTCTCACATGACCCCGACGTTCTGGGGCGCATCTTCGCGCTAAATGAACTTTCTGCGCGAATGAAGGACAAGGGCACGCCAGCGGACGAAAGCGCAACCATCACAAAAGCGATCGCCACAGCGGCGACGGGAGATGCATTTTGGGGCGTGCGGATTGATTCCGTATCCGTCCTCAGGGGTGTCGCGGGCGCGGATGCACGGAACGCGCTGGTCGCGGCTGTGAAGGATAAAAACCTTCGCGTGCGTGCCCGGGCGATTGGCGTGCTTGGCGCTACCAAAGATGCCTCGCTCTCAAGTGTTTATGCGGAGTACTTGAATGACCGAAGCTACAACGTGGTTCGCGCGTCGGCTAACGCGATGGGGGCAACGAAGGATCCGGCGGCCTATGACGCGTTGAACAAACTCTTGGATCAGAACTCGTGGCGAGACTCAATTCGTATTTCGGGCCTGACGGGCCTGGCGGCACTGGCCGACCCGCGCGCGGTGGACACGGCGATTCGGTACGCCGCGAAAGGTAATTCAGCGGGTGTCCGCGGTGCGGCGATTTCGGTGCTTGGCGCAGCGGGGAAGAATGACGCGCGCACTTATCCGATAATCGCGGATGCATTCGCGTCGTCAGTGGAATCGGGAAGTTTTCAAATTTACGGTCCGGCGGCCGGAGCGTTGGTGGCACTGGGCGATCCGCGGGCGATGGATCTTGTAAAGTCAACTCGGGAACACAACACCAATCCGCAAATGAACCCGTTCTTGGATCAAGTGGCGAAGAACCTGGAGAATCAGGCGAAAAAGGCTGCGGCGCCGCCAACGCCGTAGGGAAATATGACGAACCAGTCGATCAGTGTCTGATGGGGGCTCTGGTGATAGCGGCCGCCCATTTTCAGCAATAGATCACTTTGGCTGGGGCTGCGGCGATTTCATGTCCACCGGAGCAAATTGGGAGACGTGAGGATTGGTTTTGCGCTCGTAGGCGGAGATGTCGGACTCGTGTTCGAGAGTCAGGCCGATGTCGTCCAAGCCTTTGAGCAGGCAATTTTTGCGGAATGGGTCAACCTCAAAGGCATACTTTAGTCCTTGCGCGTCGCTGACAGTCTGAGCGGGTAAATCAACAGTTAGCTGATAGCCGATGTTGTGCTCGGTACGCTTAAAAAGCTCATCCACTTCTTCCTGCGGGAGCGTGACCGGAAGAATGCCGTTCTTGAAGCAGTTATTGTAGAAAATGTCGGCATAGCTGGGCGCGATGACCACGTGGAACCCGTAGTCGAGGATTCCCCAAGGTGCATGCTCACGGCTGGAGCCGCAACCGAAGTTGGCTCCAGCCAGCAAGATGCTGGAGCCCTTGTAGCGTGGGAAGTTCAGTTCGAAATCTGGATTGGGCTTTTCGCCCGGCAGATAGCGCCAATCATAAAAGAGAACGCGGCCGTAGCCTTCGCGCGTAAGCCCCTTCAAAAATTGCTTGGGGATCATCTGGTCGGTATCCACGTTGACGCGGTTGAGCGCGAGGACCAGTCCGGTATGCGTAGTGAATGCTTGCATTGATCGCTCCAGTTTCAGTCGGCGGCAACGTCCAGGTCGCGCACATCCACAAAGTGCCCTGCAATCGCGGCAGCGGCGGCCATCATCGGACTGACCAGATGAGTGCGCCCGCCCTTGCCCTGTCGCCCTTCGAAATTGCGATTCGAAGTGCTGGCGCAGCGCTCGCCCGATGGTAGGACGTCGTAATTCATTCCGATGCACATGCTGCAGCCCGCGTCGCGCCATTCGAATCCCGCTGCGGTGAAAACTTTGTCGAGACCTTCTTTTTCAGCTTGAGCCTTCACCACTCGTGAACCGGGCACAACCAGCGCGCCCTTGATGTTCTTGGCGATGTGCTTTCCGGCGACGACCCGTGCGGCCACGCGCAGATCGTCAATGCGCGAGTTTGTGCAGGAACCGATGAAGATGCGGTCCACGGGAACGTCCACAAGTTTCGTGCCGGGTTTGAGTCCCATATACTCGAGCGCGCGCGTAACGCCTTCCTGCTGGTCGGGATCGGAATAGGATTCCGGCGCGGGCACGGAAGCAGTCACAGGAGCGACCATGCCGGGATTTGTGCCCCACGTGACTTGCGGTGCGAGCTTATGGCCGTCGAGTTCGACTACCATGTCGAATTTCGCGCCCTTATCGCTGGGCAGAGTTTTCCAGCGGGCGACAGATTCCTGGAAATCCTTTCCGCGGGGAACAAAGGGGCGTCCCTCCATATAAGCAAAAGTGGTTTCGTCGGGCGCTACCATTCCAGCGCGCGCCCCACCTTCGATGGACATGTTGCAAATTGTCATTCGTCCTTCCATCGAAAGCGCGCGGATGGCTTCGCCGCCATACTCAAAAACGTGTCCGTTGCCGCCCGCGATTCCGACCTTTCCGATGATGGCGAGGATGATGTCTTTGGCGGTGACGCCACGGTGAAGTTTGCCGGAAACCACAACGTGAGTAGTCTTCGAGCGGAATTGAGAGAGGCACTGTGTGGCGAGAACGTGCTCAATTTCGCTGGTGCCGATGCCGAAGGCCAGCGCTCCGAAGGCTCCATGAGTGGAGGTGTGACTATCCCCACAAACGATGGTCAGTCCCGGCTGGGTGATGCCCAGCTCCGGGCCGATGATGTGGACAATGCCTTGATTAGCGCTGTGCATGTCGAACAGCCGCACGCCGGTTTCTTTGCAGTTCCGTTCCAGCGCGGCAAATTGCCCTGCCGCGTCCGGGTCCACGATGGGCAGGAAGCGATCCTTGGTAATTGTGGGAACTGAATGATCCATCACCGCAAAGGTCAGGTCGGGGCGACGAACCTTGCGCCCGGCGGCCTTCAATCCAGCAAACGCCTGGGGGCAGGTGCCTTCGTGGATCAGATGGCGGTCGATGTAAAGCAGCCCTGGCTGCCCGGGAGGCTCGTTGACAATGTGAGCGTCCCAAATCTTCTCGTACATGGTGCGCAAAGACATTCGTGTCTGGCTCCCTCGGGATTCTAGCAGACTGAAGGCGGCACGCAACGCCATACCAACATTCGACATCCAACCAGTGGGGAGATATGAGCAAAGGAAGTGCACCCGAATATGCAACTGGGGCCATGCTGCTCACGGCAACGCACTGGGAGCGTCTAAGTCTCAGGGGGCGGAAGCGGTGATATAATCCAGATTGAATCCTGGATCATTGGGAGGAAGTAAAAAATGGGAATGCAAGAATTTGTGAAGTGGTCCCGGAATCGCAAGCCCCTGGCCTCGCTGCTTATCATCAGCACGTTGGCAGTGGGCATCATGATTGGGACCTTGGTATCGGGGCATGTGGGCGCGAGCCGGGCGGTTTTTGAAACCGGAGCGAAGCCGCTGGTCGTGCCAGACCCCGTTATAATGTCCAATACATTTTCAGGAATCGTAGTTAAGCTGCAGCCTGCAGTCGTTCATATCAGTACAACAACGCTTCCGCCGGCTCAGACGCAGAAGGGGCGAGGGCCGCATGTGAGGATCGCGCCCGCGCAACCCAATAACAACAATAACAATAATAATAACGATCCGAATTCGCTCCAGGATTTCTTCGACAAGTTCTTTGACGGTCAGGATCAGGGGCAATTCCAGCAGCAGCCAGAGCGCGCGCTGGGGTCCGGAGTAATCGTGGACTCCAAAGGCTACATTTTGACGAACAATCACGTGGTAGATGGAGCGACGAGAATCCAGGTTCGCCTGAATGGTGAAAACAGACAGTACGATGCCAAAGTAATTGGGACGGACGAGGAAACCGATCTTGCGGTAATTAAGATTGAAGCCTCACACGATCTCCCGGTGGCAAAGCTGGGCAATTCGGATGGAGTACAGGTGGGCGACTGGGTTCTGGCGATTGGCAGCCCATTTGATCTCGATGCCACAGTTACCGCGGGGATTATCAGCGCCAAGGACCGGGACAACATAGCAGCCGACTCCCGCAGCAGGCACCAGTTCCAGCGCTTCCTCCAAACCGATGCGGCGATCAATCCGGGTAATTCCGGCGGCCCACTGGTTGATATGGCCGGGCAAGTGATTGGAATCAATACGGCCATCCTGACTGGGGCACGCAGCATGGGGAATGAAGGTGTTGGATTTGCGTTGCCCTCCAATATGGCCATCAATGTTTACAATCAGATTATTTCTAAGGGACATGTAACTCGCGGTTCTATCGGAATAACTTTCTTGCCCGATGACAGCACCAATCCCATAGCTCTCCGCAGCCTGGGCGCTGATTCGGGGATTATCCTGGGATCAGTGGAAAAGAATGGCCCTGCCGAGAAGGCCGGTTTGAAGCCCGAAGACGTCATCACCAAAGTAAATGGCAAATCAATTCGGACTGGCAACGATCTCGTGGATCCAATTGCCGATACACCAGTGGGTGATAGGGTGCAGTTGACTTATCTCCGAAACAAGCAACCGCACGAAGTAACAGTTGTTGTCGGTGACCGCGCAAAGATATTCCCAACTGAGGCGGCCGACAACGGCAATGAGGACAAGAATCAAAATGAGCCGGTGGCTTCGGCATTCGGCATACATGTCGAAGACCTGACTCCCGACCTCGCGCATCGTGTGAATGCAGATGTGAAACAGGGCGTCTATGTGGACCACATCGATCCGACGAGTTTTGCAGAAGATATCAATATGCGCCAGGGCGACGTCATCGTAGCGGTCAATGATCAGCCCATCGCAAACGTTGCCGATTATCGCAAAGCCATCGGAGCATTGAAGCCCGGGCAGGAAGTACTCTTCAAAGTGTTGGAAAGCAGCGGCAGCTCAAATGGTGCGGTGACGCGCTTGTTGGGCGGCGTAGTGCCTGCAGCGAGCAACTAACACTGCGGTTTGCTGCCTAAACAAACAATTGAGGCGAAATTGCCGAGAGCTATCAGAACAATCTTCCGGGCCGCTGGCGGGCTGATGCTCGCCGGCGGCTTGTGTATTTTTGGCGCGACGGGATTGTTCGCGCAAACTTCGCCGCAAACCAAGCCCAAGACCACAACTACGACGTCGAAGACTTCCACCTCAAAGAAGGCAACCTCCAAGAGCGGCAAGAGGCGGAGCAGCTCGTCACGAAGCCGCATGCAGACGGCGCCCACACCTGATCGCATAAAGGAAATTCAGGAGGCGTTGGCGAAAGCCGGGTCCTATAAGGGCGAGCCGACGGGGAAGTGGGACGACAACACGACGGAAGCGATGAAGCACTTCCAGATCTCGAATGGATTGCAACCGACTGGAAAACTTGGCGCGCTCTCCTTGCAAAAACTGGGTCTAGGATCAGAATCTGCCGGACACGGTGCGCCACGGCCGGCTATTCCTTCCTCTAATTCAACCCCTTCCAATAATCCGCGCCTGCCTTAATCAGAATATTAGCCCAGTGAATGCAGCTCCTTATTTTGCCTGGGGCAAGGCGTATTCAAGTTCGTAGAAATGCTTTCCGTCCGGCGCGATGGTTCCGGTCATCTTGCCCGTAATGCCCGCTAATTGACCGGTGCCCGAGTCGGGAACGACGGTCACACTCTGATGCTGTGCCCCGCGGTCCAGAGTTCCACTATGTTGAATTACGAATGTGCCCGTGAGTCCGTTGAGTTTTCCACTTATGCGTTCGATGGCAACGTAGGCGGCGGAGCCTTTCACTTCTGTCACGGCCGTCAAGATCCTGCCCCGCGATGTGGCTTCAAGATCGCCGTGATACTGCTTATCAACGGTCATGCTGGCCAAGGTTGAGCCGGGAGCGGTATCATCCGGATTCAGGGGTGACATTTTTACATCAAAGGATCCAGTCGCATGAAGGGGCATGTGGCTCTCCTTCTGATCATTTGTGGCGTTCTGGGTTTGGCCTGAATTCGACGCTGTTGTGCAAATTACCAGCAAAGCGCAAACCGTCAGAGTGGCGCCAAATCTTGAAATATATTGGGGGATCATTTTTACTCCAACCTCAGCTTCGTTGACGCTCGCGCGACCGTCTGCTAAATTTGGATTGCTCACGCGGTAATCGCTTCAACCATCTTCAAGCCGGTAACACCCCGTGAATCAGGAGGCTCTATGGCCAGCGCAGTAGCCCCGAAAGTATACAAGAATTATATTCACGGGGAATGGCAGGAATCGCACAGCGGAAAGGCGTTTGAGAATCGCAACCCCGCGAACCGCGACGAACTGATCGGCATGTTTGCATCGTCTTCCGAGGAGGACGTGAGCCTGGCGGTGGAAGCCGCGGCGGAGGCTTACAAGACCTGGCGGCTCATGCCCGCTCCCCGTCGCGCGGAAATTCTGTTTCGCGCGGCCGAAATCCTGGTGCGACGCAAAGACGAGTTCGCGCGCGACATGACGCGCGAGATGGGCAAGATCCTGGCCGAAACTCGCGGCGACGTGCAGGAAGCAATTGATATGACCTATTACATGGCGGGGGAGGGCCGCCGTCAGTTTGGCGTGACGACTCCATCCGAGCTGCCCAACAAGTTTGCCATGAGCGTGCGCGCGCCGATGGGTGTCGCCGGCCTGGTGACTCCCTGGAATTTCCCGATGGCCATCCCGTCCTGGAAGATTATGCCCGCGCTGGTTTGCGGAAACACCGTGGTCATCAAACCAGCGAAAGACACGCCGCTTTCCGTATACAACCTAGTGCATGCATTGAACGAAGCGGGGCTGCCGCAGGGCGTGGTGAACATTGTTATGGGCGATGGGTCGGTGGTGGGCGCAGCGCTGGTGAGTGATCCATCGGTGAATCTTGTCAGCTTTACCGGTTCCACGGATGTGGGCCGGACAGTGAGCGAAGCCTGCGCGCCGAATTTTAAGAAATGCACGCTGGAAATGGGCGGGAAAAACATCATCGTGGTGATGGACGACGCCAATCTGGATTTGGCTGTCGAGGGCGCGATTTGGGGCGGATTCGGAACGGCGGGGCAACGCTGCACCGCGTCAAGCCGGCTGGCGGTTCACAAGAAGGTTTACGGCGAGTTTGTTGGTAAGTTCACGGAGCGCGCGCAATTGTTGCGCGTGGGCGATGGGCTGGACCCCACGACGGACATGGGCCCGGTGATCAATGAGTCTTCGTTGAAAAAAGTGATGCAGTATGTGGAAATCGGGCGCAATGAAGGCGCGAAACTGGAGGCGGGCGGCAACCGCCTTGAAAACGGAGCGCAGGTGAAAGGGTGGTTCCATGAGCCCACAGTTTTCACCGATTGCGATCCGAAGATGCGGATTTGCCAGGAGGAAATTTTCGGGCCGGTGGTGTCGGTGATTCCGTTTGACGGGCTCGACCAGGCACTCGATATTGCCAATGGAGTGGCGTACGGGCTGTCTGCGTCGATCTACACGCGGGACGTAAACAAAGCTTTCAAGGCCATGCGCGAACTGAATACCGGAATCGTTTACGTCAACGCGCCGACGATTGGAGCGGAAACGCACTTGCCGTTTGGCGGGACAAAACAAACAGGGAATGGTCACCGCGAGGCGGCCACAGCTGCACTGGATTTCTATTCGGAGTGGAAGACACTCTACGTGGATTATTCCGATCGACTGCAGCGCGCGCAGATTGATACTGAAAATGTGGGCGAGGAATAAACGAGAGTCTGCCTCGCCGCAAGCTGGGCTTCAGGAAACTAATCATCCTATTAGGCACGCTCAATTCTTCGGCGCGGTTGCTTCCGCTTGACGCCATGCTTACAATGAAATACAGGGACTTTTGCATCTATGACCGTCAGGGACACTGGGCTTCATGACCGGCGCAACCGCCAAATCCTCGCTGATTTGGTGCGCACCTACATCGCCACGGGCGAACCGGTGTCTTCTCGCGCCATTTCAAAGCAATTAGTCGAGCAACTGAGTCCCGCGACCGTGCGCAACGTGATGGCCGATTTAGAAGAGGGGGGCTATCTTTCGCAACCGCATACCTCCGCGGGGCGGGTGCCGACGGCGGCGGCTTATCGCTTGTTCGCGCAGATGGTTTCCGCGCAGGCCAAGCTCACGCCCGAAGACGAGCAGTGGATTCGCAATGAGATGTCCGCCGCTCGAGACCCCGAGGAGGTTGCCGAGCGAGCCGGGCGCGTGCTTGCGAGGATTTCTCGAGGGCTGGGGATTGTGGTGTCGCCGCCCATCGGGAAAGCGGTTGTGGAACATCTGCGCTTTCTTTTGCTGCCCGATAAACGCGTGCTGGCCGTGGTGATCGGTCCGGGTGGGACGACGCGCGACAAAGTGTTGCATATTGAGCGAAGTTTTACCCAGGAGGAGCTCGACCGTACCGCAGAGTATTTGAACCGGCACTATTCGGGTTGGACGCTGGCCGCGATCCGGGAGGATTTGCTCGCTCACCTAGCCCAGGAACGCCAGCGTTATGACGAACTCACTGCAGCGGCCCTGACCCTGGTTGACCCAAAGCTGTTGGCGGAAACGCCCGCGCGTCAGATGTACGTGGAAGGCGCGGCGCAGATGGCCGCAACGCCGGAATTTTCGGGGCAGGGCCAATTTCAGGAATTGCTCGAGGCCATTGAAGAAAAACACAAACTTGTGGCGTTGTTGAACAACTGCATCGATTCGCCCGAAGCGGTCATGGTTCAGATTGGCCTGGAAGAAATTGCCGCCAGCGGAGGAAACCTGGCGCTGATCAGCGCTCCCTATACCGTGCATGATTCGGTTCAAGGGTCGCTGGGCGTCATCGGGCCCACCCGAATGCAGTACGAGCGCGCAATTACCGCCGTGGCGTATGTCGCGCGGCTTTTCAGCGAAACTTTAGACAGGAGTTGAGAACAGTGTCGTCGCAGAAATCATCCGAGAACGATCCCATAACGCCTGAAATTGTGGAGGCGGAAGGGAAGGACACCAAGAGCGCTGGCCCCGCAGTCGAATTGGAGGAGCGCATCCTCAAGCTCGAAGCGGAGAAGGAAGAGTTGCGCAAGACCATGGTCCACCGCCAGGCGGATTACGAGAATTTCCGCAAGCGGGTGGAGCGCGAACGCCATGAGGAGTCGCGCCGCGCCATCGGTCATCTTATTCAGCAACTGTTGCCCGTGCTGGACGCGTTCGAGCGGGCGCTCGCCGCGCATGACGATCCCGGATATGCCGAATACCGCAAGGGTTTCGAGCTGATTTATAAGCAGCTCTGGGAATCACTGGAAAAGCAGGGGCTTGAACGAATCGATGCCATGGGGAAAACCTTCGATCCGCACATGCATCAGGCCATTGAGCGCGTAGAGACCGATGAGCACGCCGATGGAGCGGTGATGGAAGTGCTCCAACCCGGGTATCTTTTTCACACTCGAGTTCTTCGGCCCGCGACGGTTCGTGTAGCCGCGGCGCCCGCCGCTGCATCCCATAAAAGAGCCAATTAGTCATCACCATGCCGCAGACACGCAAACGCGACTATTACGAAGTGCTGAGCATCGAGCGCTCGGCCAGCGCCGAGGAAGTGAAGTCGGCCTATCGGAAGGCCGCGCTCAAATGGCATCCCGACCGCAATCCCGACGATAAGACGACCGCTGAAGAGAAATTCCGCGAATGCACGGAGGCCTACAGCGTGCTCTCCGACGGCCAGAAGCGCGCGGCTTACGACCGCTTCGGTCATGCGGGCGTTTCCGGAGTGGGAGCGGATGCGGGCTTCAACCACACGATCTTCGAGGAATTTCAGGATATCTTCGGTGATTTCTTCGGCTTCGAGGATCTATTTGGAGGCGGAGGTGGCCGCCGAGGACAGGGCCGGGCCCAACGCGGAGCGGATCTTCGCTACGACATGACTTTGTCGTTCGAGGAAGCCGTGACGGGTGTGACCACCAAGGTCAAAATTCCACGATTGGAATTCTGCGAGTCATGCAACGGGACTGGCGCGAAGGCCGGGACGGGCGTGGCCACCTGTGAAGCGTGCCGCGGACGCGGACAGCTTCAATATCAGCAGGGATTTTTCAGTGTTTCGCGGACATGCACGGCGTGCCGCGGCGCGGGTCAGGTGATTCGCGAGCGCTGCGCGACCTGTCGTGGCCAGGGTCGAATTGAGCGCCAGAAGACCATCGAGCTGCGTATACCGGCTGGCGTGGATTCCGACACGCGGTTGCGCGTGCCCGGGGAAGGCGAGCCGGGAAGTCCAGGTGCGCCTCCGGGAGACCTCTATGTTGTCCTGCAGGTGAAGGAACACTCGTTTTTTGAACGGCGCGGCTCGGACTTGTTCGCCACCATCCCCATCAGCGTGGCCCAGGCCGCACTGGGCACGGAGATTTCGGTGCCCGGGATCATTGGCGAAGAGCGCTTGCGCATCCCCGAATCCACGCAAACCGGCACGACATTCCGATTGAAAGGCAAGGGACTGCCCGATCCTCATGGGCGTGGCAAGGGCGACATCTATTACGCGGTGCGCGTGCTGACTCCCAGCAAACTCACGCGTGAGCAGCGAAAGTTGCTGATGCAGCTTGCCGAGACGTTGCCCGCGGAAAATGCTCCCACGGAACGGAACTCTTCATTTTTTGAAAAAGTGAAAGATATCTTCGGGTAGTGATGCGATTTCGCCTGCCATTGGCTTACCAGATTTGAAGAGCGTAGAGTTCCAGGACAAAGTTAGAATCGGCAGGAGTTGCGTTCTTATGTGCGACTTTGCGTTCGCACGGAGTGATGCATGAGACGTCGCTTTTTTGTGGAGAGATTCGATGGGGACAGTGCCTCACTCGAAGGAGAGTCGGCACACCATCTTGGCAAAGTCCTTCGAGCGGCAACTGGACAAATATACGAACTAAGCGACGGCAATTCTGTGCGACTGGCGCGCGTGGTGAAACTTGGCCGCGAAAAGATTGAGTTCGCGCTCCTGGATACGATTCCTGCGCGGGCACGCCAGGTTCAGTCAACCCTATTGCTGTCCATTGTCAAGTTTGACCGGTTTGAGTGGGCCATTGAAAAGGCCACAGAACTGGGAGTGAGCGCCGTAGTGCCGCTGGTCGCAAAGCGCAGTGAGAGCGCGTTGGTTTCGGCGGCTGCGAAACGCGCAGTGCGTTGGCAGAAAATCGTGGTCGAGTCCGCACAGCAAGCCCGGCTCTTAAGACCTCCCTTGTTGCGTCCGGTGGCTCGGGCTGCAGACGGATTCAAGACTGCGGCGAGCGAAGCAAGTGACAGTCCTGGGCCGCGAATAATTCTGTCGGAACGCGAGGCGGCTCCTCCAATCCGGAAAGTTCTGGGAAACATCCCCGTGGCGGCGGCGCGCGGCGTGGTTCTCGCTGTAGGTCCTGAGGGCGGATGGACGGATGAAGAATTTGCACTCAGCGCTTCGAGCGGTTTTGTTGAAGCTTCGCTTGGCCCTAATATTTTGCGGACGGAAACCGCCGTCGCGGCGGCACTGGCTTCTATCAATTTCGTACTTGAGTGACCCTGCCTAAATCCCATTGAAATGTTTGGAAGGGGGGCGGGACGCCAGATAATGCTCGTGCCCCCCCGCGGGGGCTATTCGACTCACCCTCATGAAACACGGCGGGCCTCCCGTGCATCTAACCAACTGGAGTAGAACCGCGTCCATTTTCGCCTCCGACGTTGGCGCGATTGCCCGACCGTGGTATATATAATGCTCGAAGCCGATTATGCTTGAAACTGATGCTCCCAAATCGGAAGCTATCGAACCTGTCAGAACTACCTGGGATTTTCGCGCTCAATTGCGCATTTGGGCGCGCGATTTGCTGCTGGCGCTTTGCTTCACGGTAGTCATCATGGTGTTTCTCTACCAGCCCGTGAAGGTGGAAGGCACCAGCATGGCCCCGCTGATTTCGGACCAGGAGCGCGTGTTCATCAATAAGATCGTATACCGCTTCGAGCCGATTTCGCGCTGTGATGTCGTGGTGTTCTGGTATCCGTTGGACCGGTCGAAATCTTTTATCAAGCGCGTGGTGGGGCTGCCCGGAGAAACCGTGGAGGTCCGCCAGGGAGCTGTTTATGTGAATGGCCGGGCGCTGGACGAGCCCTATCTTCTGCCGCAGTACGTGGATTCCAGCAATTACGGCCCCGTGCGTGTTCCCGCAGATCAGTTTTTCGTAATGGGCGACCATCGCGACAGCTCGAATGATTCGCGCGTGTTCGGCCCCGTCCCCGCGAGTTACATTTACGGAAAAGCAGTTTTTGCCTATTGGCCGATGGACCACTTCGGCAGTTTGTCGGTTTCCGCCGCGCCGTTGAAGTGAATCGGGGAGGATGCGCTGACACAGAAGTCCGTACAACCTGCCACACTTGCGCTTGAAGACGGAAGGATTTTCAAAGGTCGCACCGCAGGAGCGAAAACCCGGCGGGGCGGCGAAGTCGTTTTCAATACCAGCCTGACCGGTTACCAGGAAGTTTTCACCGATCCAAGCTATGCCGGCCAGATAGTTTGTCTGACTTATCCCCACATAGGAAATGTAGGCGCGAACGCCGACGATGAAGAGTCCTCGCGACCCTATATAGAATCGCTGATTGTGCGAGAATTTTCGGCCCTGGCCTCCAACTGGCGCTCGCAGGAATCCGTGCAAGCCTATCTCGAGCGGCACAAGATCCCAGTCATCTGGGACATAGACACGCGTGCACTCGTGCGCCATTTGCGTTCGGCAGGCGCGTTACGTGGAATTGTGGCCACGGACGGGACGGCGGCTGAGAAGCTCGTTGCCGAAGCGCGCGCGCTGCCCACTATGGCAGGGCAGGAACTTGCCAGCCGGGTGACCTCAGCGGAGCGGTACGATTGGCGCAAGGGTTCTATCGAGCTGGCGGTTTCTCCCTGGCGTCAGGATTCGGGCGAAGCCAACGCTGAAGCGGAAATGCAGCACTGGCGCGTGGTGGCTTATGATTTCGGCATCAAGCAAAACATTCTGCGCATGCTGGTGGATCACAATTGCGACCTGACCGTCGTGCCCGCGCAAACCTCCGCCGAAGATGTGCTGGCAATGGAGCCGGACGGTGTCTTTCTTTCCAACGGCCCTGGCGACCCGGAGCCGGTGGGCTACGCCATCGAAAATATCCGGAAACTGATCGGGCGTGTTCCTATATTCGGAATATGCCTGGGCCATCAACTTTGCGGACTGGCGTTGGGCGGGAAGACTTTCAAGCTCAAGTTCGGCCACCATGGCTCCAACCATCCCGTAAAGAATTTGGTCACGCAGCAAGTGGAAATCACTGCTCAGAACCACGGATTCGCTGTGGATCCTGATTCACTGCCCGCGAAGGACGTGGAAATCACGCATGTAAATTTGAATGACCATACCAATGAAGGCATGCGCCACCGTTCGTTGCCGCTGTTTAGCGTGCAGTATCACCCCGAGGCCTCGCCCGGGCCGCACGATTCGCACTACCTGTTTCACCAGTTCACGGAAATGATGAAAGAGACTCGCTTGACGCGGGTCTACAAGCGCGGCGCGGTGGGAGACACTGGACGAATGGTTTAAAGCGCAAATCGATCAACCCCTAGGAAAAGATGCCCAAGCGGACGGACTTACACAAAATTCTAATCATCGGCTCTGGCCCCATAGTGATTGGCCAGGCCTGCGAGTTTGACTATTCGGGGACGCAGGCCTGCAAAGCGTTGAAAGCGGATGGGTATGAAACTGTTTTGGTGAATTCCAATCCCGCGACCATCATGACGGATCCGGAGCTGGCGGACAGAACTTACATTGAGCCCTTGACTCGCGATTATCTGGAAAAAATTATTGCCGCGGAAAGGCCCAACGCTCTACTTCCAACGGTCGGCGGTCAGACGGCGCTGAATCTTGCCGTAGAGCTTGCCGAGGGCGGAATCCTGGACAAGTACGGAGTCGAGTTGATTGGCGCGCCGCTTCGCGCCATTAAAGTCGCGGAGGACCGCCTGTGGTTTAAGGATGCCTGTCGCAAAGTCGGCCTTGACGTGCCTGCCTCAGCGCTGGTGAACAATGTAGCGGACGCGCTAAAGCTCGCCGACCAGCTGGGTTATCCCGTAGTCATCCGGCCATCGTTCACTTTGGGTGGCACCGGGGGTTCGATCGCCTACAACCGCGAAGAATTCGCTGATCTGATTTCCCACGCGCTCGACGTCAGCCCGGTCCATGAAGCCCTGGTGGAAGAATCCGTTCTCGGTTGGAAGGAATACGAACTCGAGGTCATGCGCGATTTTCGCGACAACTTCGTGGTGATCTGCACCATTGAAAATTTCGATCCCATGGGCATTCACACCGGAGATTCCATTACAGTCGCCCCGGCTCAAACGCTCACCGACAAGGAATACCAGCGGATGCGTGATGCCGCGGCGGCCATCATCCGCGAAGTCGGTGTGGAAACCGGCGGGTCAAATATCCAGTTCGCCGTTGACCCGGCCACTGGCCGGATGACCGTAATTGAAATGAATCCGCGCGTTTCCCGCAGCTCGGCGCTGGCCAGCAAGGCCACGGGGTTTCCTATCGCGAAAATTGCCGCGCGGCTGGCTGTAGGCATGACCCTCGACGAAATTCCCAATGACATCACCCGCAAGACGCCATCGTGTTTTGAGCCCACCATCGACTACGTGGTGGTGAAAATCCCCAAGTGGCAGTTTGAAAAATTCCCCGGCGCGGATAAGACACTGGGTACGCAGATGCAGTCCGTTGGTGAAGTGATGTCCATCGGGCGCACCTTCAAGGAAGCCATGCAGAAGGGGATCCGCTCGCTGGAGCCGCACACTCCGTGGCGCGCACCTGCGGACACACCTGCGTCCATGTTGCGCGAAAAAATCGCCACGGCCCGCCCCGACCGCATTCATTGGCTGATGGTGGCCCTCGCGCGCGGCATGGAAGAAAAGGAAATCTGCGAGCTCACGAAAATTGACCCCTGGTTCATCGCGCAATTGAAGGAAATCAGTGATATGGACCGTCGCGTGGCCAATGTGACTTTGGAAACAGTGTCGCCGGAATTGCTGCGCGAAGCCAAGCGTATGGGTTCAAGCGACGAAAACCTGGCGCAAATCTGGAACACCACTCCCACGGCTGTTCGCTTGCAGCGGAACAAGATGCATCTAGCCCCCGTTTTCAAGCGCGTGGACACCTGCGCCGCGGAATTTGAATCGTTCACCCCGTACCTGTATTCGACATATGAAGATGAAGATGAAGCGAACACAACCACAAATCAGAAAATTCTGATTCTTGGGAGTGGGCCCAACCGGATCGGGCAGGGAATTGAATTCGATTACTGCTGCTGCCACGCTTCGTTTGCCTTGCGTGAAGATGGCTACGAGACGGTCATGGTCAATTGCAATCCGGAAACCGTTTCAACTGATTACGACACTTCGGACCGCTTATATTTCGAGCCGCTCACGCTCGAAGATACTCTTGCGGTAATCGAGCGCGAAAAGCCTCAGGGCGTGGTCGTTCAATTTGGCGGGCAGACTCCTCTTAACCTGGCTATGGAATTAAAACGCTGTGGCGTGCCCATCATCGGCACTTCGCCCGAAAAAATAGATCTTGCCGAAGACCGCCGGCGTTTTGGCCGCTTGCTCGATGACTTGGGCATTCCGCAGCCGAAGGCGGGCACCGCATTAGTGCCCGAGGAAGCTGCGCGGCTGGCGGCGGAGATTGGGCTCCCCGTGCTGGTGCGCCCAAGCTATGTGTTGGGTGGGCGCGCGATGGTGATCGCCTACGACATTGCGACCGTACAGAGCTATGTCGCGCAGGCGGCTTTGATGGGTCCGGCGCGACCCGTGCTGATTGATCAGTTCCTGGAAGACGCGACCGAAGTGGACGTGGACGCTCTAGCCGACGGTACCGACGTGGTCATCGGCGGAATCATGGAGCACATTGAGGAAGCGGGAATCCATTCCGGCGATTCGTCCTGCGTTTTGCCGCCGGTAACGCTCACTTCCGAGGTATTGGATCGCATTCGACAGTACACCGTCCGCCTGGCTCGGGAACTGGGTGTGGTTGGGCTGATGAACGTTCAGTACGCTATCCAGCGCGACAAAGTTTACGTTCTCGAAGTAAATCCGCGCGCGTCACGCACTGTTCCCTACGTCAGCAAGGCCACTGGCGTCCCCCTGGCCAAAGTGGCCGTGCGATTGATGACCGGCAAGAAACTCCGCGGCATGAAGCTGCCCATTGTGGAGACGAATGGCGTGGCGGAACTCGCCGTGCACGATTACTTCGCCGTGAAGTCTCCTGTATTTCCCTTCAGCAAATTCCGCGGTGTGGACACCATCCTCGGTCCGGAAATGCGTTCCACGGGAGAGGTAATGGGCATCGCCAAATCTTTTGGGCAGGCGTTTGCTAAGGCGCAACTGGCCGCGGGGCAGCGACTGCCTCGCTCGGGCACCATCTTCATCAGCGTAAACGATCATGACAAGCGCCACGTCGCGCCTCTTGCGCAGGATCTTGCGGCGTTGGGCTTCCACCTGATTGCCACGCGCGGCACAGCTGCGGCCATGCAAGCGGCGGGCGTTGCCGCCGAAGCTGTTTACAAAGCAAACGAAGGTCGCCCCAATATTGTGGACCTGGTGAAAACCGGTAAAGTGGATCTGATCATCAACACGCCTCTTGGCCGGGAATCTTTTTATGATGAGAAGTCCATCCGCCGGGCCGCGATTCGGTACAATATCCCTTGCCTCACCACGCTTTCCGCGGCCAGAGCCGCCGCGCGCGGAATGCATTCGCAGATTGAAGATACCTTTGAGGTGTTTGCATTGCAGGATTTGCACCGGCGCAGGGCCGCGCACGGCCAGGCTTCTTAGATCCGAAGAACTCGATCGTTCGGAGGAATAATTCGATGGAACTCCGGGGAATATTTGCACCCATCACTACGCCGCTCTCGACGGCCGGCGAAGAGCTCGCTCTTGAACACCTCAAACAGAATTTCGACGTTTATAACAAAACCAATCTGGCCGGGTACGTGGTGGCCGGCTCAACCGGCGAAGCGATTCTGCTTTCCTGGGACGAGACCGAGCGATTGTTTGCCGCGGTAACCGAGCACGCGTCGCGTGACAAGATTCTGGTTGCAGGCACGGCCACGGAATCCACCGCCGAAACTATTGTCCGAACCCGGCGCGCTGCTTCCCTGGGGTATCAAGTCGCGTTGGTGCGCACGCCGCATTACTACAAACCGTATATGACGCACGCGGCGCTGCTCAATTACTACCGCGCCGTCGCCGATGCCTCTCCAATTCCTTTGCTTATCTATTCGATCCCGCAATTCACCGGCGTCGAAGTTCCGGGTGAATTGATTGCCCGGCTGGGCGAACATCCGAATATTTGCGGCATCAAGGATAGCTGGGGCAAATTGCCCGTGGTGCAGGAAATCATCACCGCCGCGCCAAAGCGTTTCCAAACGCTGGTCGGCGCCGCTTCAATCATCGAGCCTTCAATCCGTATTGGCGCTCTCGGAGGGATCCTTGGCGTAGCTTGCGTCGCTCCGGCTCTGTGCGCGGAACTGTACGCCGCGGCGTCTGCAGGTCAATCCGCGCGAGCGGACGAGTTGCAAAAGAAGCTCGCGCCAATTGCGCAGAAGTGCGTGAATGAGACAGGTCCCGCCGGTGTGAAATTCGCGATGGACTGTCTGGGGATGTACGGCGGCCCTGTGCGCCGTCCGTTGCTGCCCCTTAGCCAGGAACAGCAGGCAGCCGTAAAGTCCGTTCTCGCCACTCTCGAAACTGTGGTCGCAATTAGATAAGACAACTTCGTTGGACTGGGTAATGAAGGCTCGCCATTCAGGCTGAGACGAGCTAGCAGCTAGCGATTCTTGGGCGGTGTCTGTGTCCCCGCTTGAGCAAACAATCTCGCAAGGGGAATGTTTACAGACCCTATGTTGCCGGTTCCGGTGTCGCGCATCACTAGCCGCAATTCCACTGCGTTGTTCACAATTTTCATCACGTCCACGAAGGCGACGTCTTTAGTGGACGCCGACTCATAGCTCGCCTGCGCGTAGCTCAGTGGCAGCGTCTTGGTTATGGTGCCCAGCGACTTTCCCGTATTTCCGACCAAAACCCACTCGACTTCCAGACTGTCTGTCCATTTGTCGCCGATCTGGTCAAATCGCAACTCGCGCATCTTGACGCGCACCAGCGCCTTAAGCTGGTGAGCGCCTGCGGCCTCAGTCGGCTGAACTTGGACGGTCAGCCCGAGAGCCGAGGCTTCCAGCGGGCTCCAGGCAGCGTCAGCCATCAAATGCTCATTTTGTTGAGGGGTTGAGCTGGGATCGGCCAGCGCGTAGTAGCCGCGCCGGAAGCGCAGATGCACTCCTGACTTCTTGACTTGAACTTTCAACTCGCGGAATTTGCCATCCCAATTTGTATTTGAGGGATAGTAGCCCAGCACATAGGTCACGCGCGAATCATCAATGGCCCGTCGAACAGCTCCCTGAATATCATTGCTATTGAAAAACGCGCGGCCTCCGGTTCGATCCGCCAGCGAGTTCATAGTGTCGAAATTCCCTGACGCCGGAGACTGGCCTCCAGGTGCGCCGCGCGCACCGTTTCTCCGGACCGTGTCCGTACTGAACCCCAGGGAGCCCGTAATCAGCCCACGGGCATCCACGGGGTAAATTGCCACATTCGCGTTATTCAACGAGCGGGCTGCGTCCTCAATCTGCATGGCGTAGGAAACGTGGTCCGTGGGGATCTCGCCGCCAATAATGTCGATCGGAAAGCTTCCCGACACCCAAATCAAGTTTTTGCGGCCGGGGAGGCCAAGAAGGTGATCAGCAATGATCTTAAGTGCAAGTGCTGTTCTTTCGACGCTGTCGTCCATGTAGAACTGTGCGATGCGGGTTTCCGCCGAAATTGTGGCCCCCGCAGCACTTACCGCAGTATCGAAATCGGCACCTCCGGGGTCTGCAGTGTCGGGTACCGTCGCGCCTGTCCGGAAATTCTCTGAGTTCTTGCTGTGCTCTAGGGCTAGTAACAGCGCGCTGGCATCTTGAGTGAAGTCGTGAAGAATCGTGAGATTCGATGAGAGGGAATAAAGCGCGACGCGGTCCTGAGGCTGAATTTGACTCAGGAATCCCGCGACCTGCTTCCGCGCATTGGCCATGTCGACAGACCGAGTATTCAAACCATCCAGAAGGATGATTGTTACGCTTGTGGGAGCGCCGGGCTTCTCCGTAAAGCGATTGGAAAATGTATTGGATGGCGGCGCCGCGTCAGAGGTCGCTACGGCGGGAGTGGTGCTATCTTCCTGCGAGAAAAAAGCGATCTGTTGCTCCTGGCCCTGTTCGTATAGAGTGAAATCGTCTTTGGTCAGCCCGGTTACCGGATGGCCGTTGCCATCCTGTGCAATTACATTGACCTGAACAATTCTCGTGGTGACTTTAACGGGAGGCGAGGTCGGCTTTCCTTGAGCCGCGGGTGGTTGTTGGGGCGTCGATTGAGTGAAACCCGGCGCACCAAGAGTCAGAGCGGCAAGCATGGCACAAACAGCCAACACTGCCTTAACGGGATGGGAATGGTGCCTCATGGGTGAATAGTCTACCTCCGGCCCATATTTCTTGTCATCAATGCGTCCTCCACCTCGCGGCTGCATCTACTGAGGGGGCAATTTTCTAAACCCCAAGGATTTGCTGGAGTTGCGCTGGGCAGCTAATATGGATTCCCCGATGGAGCATGACTGTCTAAGGCCCGCCGAAGTGCCTCGCCTCTCCCGGCTTTTTTCCGTATTTCTTTCCAATCCCAAAAAGCTTGCTGAGTTCTATGCGCATCAGCCCACTTTGTCCGGGATTCGCGAAGCCGTTCGTGAATTGAAAAAGGGAAGCGGGCGATATCCCGAAGAAATGCGCGCGGCCGTGGCCGATGTTTTGAGTGGCCAGAATTCGGCCTTTGCCAATAATGCGTTGCCGGAAGCAATTGCAAGTAATTTGGAGTTATTGAAGAAGGACGCTGTCGCAATTGTTACCGGCCAACAAGTAGGTCTATTTGGCGGACCCGCTTATACGTTTTACAAGGCGCTTTCAGCCTTGAAAGTTGCTGCTCAGCTCCGAAAAGAGGGAATCGCCGCCGTCCCGGTTTTCTGGATGGCGAGTGAAGACCATGATTTGGCCGAAGTGAATCATGTGTACTGGCCGGGTGAAAGCGGGCTGGACCGTATCGAGTGGGTCGGACCAGTGGGCGAACCATCAGCAGCCGATGTTGAAGGACGAAGTGTGGGGAGAATCGGGTTCGGGTCAGAAATTACCGCTCTTGTGCGGCGCGCCGTGGAAGCTCTTGGTGGCGCATCATCGGATGAAATTGGCGAGGTCCTTTCGGCGGCGTATCGCCCAAATGAGACTTTCGGGACCGCCTTCGCAAGATTGATGATGACGTTATTTGGGAAGCAGGGGCTGATCCTTCTCGATCCGATGGATGTGAGACTGCATCGGTTGTCAGCGCCGCTGATGCGCCGGGCCCTTGAAGAGCACCACGAATTGACCGCTGCACTATTGGCGCAGGACAAGCGTCTCGAAAAAGCCGGCTACCACGCGCAAGTGAAAGTTACCGAGCGCTCGACGTTGCTTTTTGCCAACGTGGAGGGAAAGCGCATTTCTCTGCGCTCGCGCAACAGCGGGTTCATAATTGGCATGCAAGAATACTCGGCCACTCAACTGAGCGCGGCCATCGAGGCCCATCCTGAAGAATTCAGTCCCAATGCGCTGCTCCGGCCAGTTGTCCAGGACACTTTACTGCCGACGGCCGCATACATCGGCGGCCCGGCAGAAATTGCTTATTTCGCTCAGAATCGTGTGCTCTACGAGCGGCTGCTCCGGCGCGCGCAGGTCATCCTCCCGCGCTCGAGCTTCACCATCATTGAACCGCCGATTGAACGCCTTCTGAAGAGGTATGCCCTCAAATTTGGAGATGTCCTGCTCGGCCCCCAGCACCTTCGAGCAACAATGGAGCGAAAGAATATTCCAGTCGGCCTGGCCAGGAAAATGGCGGCGGACCAGGAGAAACTCGTGGCCCTCCTGGAAAGTATTCGCAAGCCGCTCGCCAGGCTCGATCCGACTCTGGAGGGCGCGCTCGACAATGCAAAGAAGAAGATGCTCTATCAATTCAACAAGCTGAGCGGAAAGTCCGGGCGGGCCGTGGACTTCCGGAATGGCGTACTGACCCGCCACGAAAAAACAATCCTCGATGCGCTTCTTCCTGGGCATGATATGCAGGAGCGGTCACTGAGTTTACTTCCGTTCCTGGCACGAAATGGCCTGGCCCTTCTCGATCAACTTGGTAAGAATGCCGGACTGGGAACCGCCGCTCACCGCATCGTGCGACTCTAAAAGGTATGAGCGCTCTCGTGGCTCCGGTACTATTTCTTAAAATTTCCAGCTACAATGCCCTCGACGCCGTTCACACTAGAAAATCCTGGAGGAGATTTCGATGAAGATTACGCCGGGCAAACAGAAAGGGCTCCAAGCGGTCGCAAATTCGCATGGCGTAATCGCCGCGGCGGCCATGGACCAGAGGGGCTCGCTGCGAAGCTCGATCGCCAAGGATAAAGGTGTAGACAAGAAGGCCGTGACCAGCGAGATGATGTCCGAATTCAAAGAAGCTGTGGTGCGCGTGCTCACTCCCCACGCCAGCGCTATCCTTTTGGATCCTGAGTTTGGCCTGAACGCGGCCAAGCAGCGCGCCCGCGGATGCGGCTTGCTGCTGGCCTACGAAAAGAGCGGTTACGACAACACCCAGCCGGGTCGTTTGCCCGACTTGCTGGATGACTATTCTGTTCGTCGCATCGTAGCAGCGGGCGCCGACTGCGTAAAGATCCTGCTTTACTACAGCCCATCTGACCCTGCGCCCACCAACGAAATCAAGCATGCCTGGGTGGAACGCATCGGCGCGGAATGCCAGGCCGCCGACGTGCCATTCTTCCTCGAATTCGTCGGCTACGACGAAGGGTTGGACGAGAAGGGAATCGAGTTTGCGCGCAAGAAGCCTGAATTGGTGAAGCGCAGCATGGAAGAGTTCTCCAAACCGCAATATGGCGTAGACGTCCTGAAAGTTGAAGTACCGGTGAACATGGCTTACGTTGCAGGCACGCGCTCTTGCAAGGGAGACTCAGCCTACACGCGGGATCAGGCCAAGGAGTTTTTCCGCAACGCCGCCGCGGTGGCCAAGAAACCGTTCATCTACCTTTCTGCCGGTGTAAGCAACGAAACATTCAGCGAGACACTGGAGTTGGCCGCCGAATCGGGCACCAATTTTTCGGGTGTGCTCTGCGGCCGCGCCACTTGGAAGGAAGGCATTCCTGTTTATGCCAAGCAGGGGGTAAAGGCTCTCGAAGATTGGCTATCGAACCAGGGGGTTGCCAACATCAAGAACGTAAATGACCGGATTGTCTCTGCCAAGGCCTGGTTTGCGTTTTATGGCGCCGCGTCGCCGGCCGCATTAAGCTAATTGCTGCACTTTGGTTCTCCTGCAGCAATATGGCGGATGGTTTGAGAGCGCCTCCCTCGCCCCATTTTCCACCGCTCTTATTTTTGTGATCTAAATCGGTTGAAACTATTTTCCTTGGCCTTACGTCACTTCACGCAGGTCAGGGTGTCAATTTCCTTGCTTATTGCAATTCGACCTTGTCCGAAATAGCATCGGCCATCCTACCATCCGTAGGAGAGTGCACAGTCTTGTGGAGAGGATAATAGAATGAATCAAAAGTCTTTTGGCTCTGGCATGTGGCTGCTCGTGATCGCGCTGGTCGCCGCCGTGGCGGTTCCGGCATTTTCCCATTGGAACGGAGCGTCGCGTGAGTTTCCTCCGGCCCCGTCGATGACGGATCCGGATTTGGGCGGCTCGTTGAAGAATCTTGAATTCCGCAACATCGGCCCGGCAACCATGGGCGGGCGAATTGACGACTATGCCGTGGATGAAAGCAACACCGACATCATCTACGTGGGCACTGCCGCTGGCGGAGTGTTCAAGACTTTGAACGGCGGCACCACCTGGACTCCGATATTTGACCACGAGATCACCGGCTCCATCGGCACGATTGCCATCGCACCCTCTTCGCATGACGTCGTCTGGGTCGGCACCGGCGAGGCCAATAACCGCCAGAGCGCTTCCTATGGCGCCGGAGTTTACCGCTCGCTCGACGCCGGCCACACCTGGACACACATGGGCCTTGACGCCACGCAAGCGATCGGGCGAATTCAGATCGATCCACGCGACCCCAATACGGTCTACGTTGCCGCTTTAGGTGGACTGTGGGGCTCTAACTCAGAGCGCGGTGTCTACAAGACAACCGACGGCGGCAGGAATTGGACGAAATCGCTCTTCATCAGCGAGAACACCGGCGTAACCGACCTCGCACTTGATCCCAACGATCCCGGCACGCTTTATGCCGCGGCGTATGAGCGCCGCCGCACAGTATGGGGATTCAACGGCGGCGGGCCCGAGGGTGGCATTTACAAGACCACAGATGGTGGCGCCTCTTGGACAAAGCTCACAAAGGACATGCCCTACGAGCATGGCGGGGACGTCGGCCGCATTGGGCTGGCAATTTATCGCCGCAACTCAAACATCGTGTACGCCCGCATTCAGCACGCCCAGGGCGGGATTTTCCGCACCGAGGATAAAGGCGCGACTTGGACGAGGATGAGTGATATGGATTCCCGCGCCATGTACTTCGGGATCATGGGTGTTGATCCAAACAACGATTTGCGCGTCTGGGCGCCGGCGGCGGCATTGTATTTCTCTGAGGATGGCGGAAAAACGTTCAACACAGTTCGCGGTGGCGGCGTTCACAGCGATTACCACGGATTTTGGATTGATCCTCACGATTCCAATCACATGATCGTGGGCGTGGACGGCGGAATCTATTTCACTCGCGATATGGGACGCACTTGGGACCACGACGCCGTCATTGCTATCGGCCAATTTTATGAAGTCACTGCCAACAACGAACGGCCTTACAAAGTTTGCGGAGGGTTACAGGACAACGGCAGCTGGTGCGGTCCTTCCATGTCTTTGACCGGCGGAGGCATCGCCAATTCCGATTGGGTTAGCGTGGGCGGGGGTGACGGGTTTTATAACCGCCTCGACCCGGTGGACGCCAATATTGACTACGGTGAATCACAAGATGGCAGTCTTTTTCGCCGCAGCTTCAAGACCGGCGAATCCAAGAGTATTCGCCCCATCCCGAAAAAAGACGAGCCTCCTTACCGCTTCCAGTGGAATTCTCCCATTGAAATCTCGGCGTTTGATCACAAGACCATTTATTACGGCGGAAATTTCCTCTTCAAGTCCACCGACCAGGGTGATCACTGGGAGAAAGTCAGCCCCGATCTGACAAACAATGGGGACCGCCGCACGCTGAAAATCCTCAATATCCTTCCAACCAAGGACGAAATGTCCCGCGAGGATGGCGTGGAGTGGTGGCCCTGCATCACGGTGATCGGCGAATCACCGATGAACAAGGACGTGATCTGGGTGGGGACGGATGACGGCAATCTTCAAGTTACTCGTGATGGCGGCAAGACCTGGAAGAATGTCGCCGATCGGGCGCCCGGAGTGCCGAAGGGAACTTATGTCAGCCGCGTCATCGGGTCGAAATACGCCGAGGGCACCGCGTTTGCAGCATTCGATGGCCATCGCAACGGTGACTTCCACATTTACCTCTACATGACCACGGACTATGGCCAGAACTGGAAGCCGATTTCCAACGGCATCACCGAAAAGGACGGTATTGTCCACGTCGTCCGCGAAGATCCAAAGGTTTCAACTTTGCTCTACGCCGGAACCGAGCGCGGCTTGTTTGTTTCGCCGGATCACGGTGCGAATTGGTCGCATCTCAACGCGAATCTCCCCACCGTTCCAGTGGATGACATCCTCATTCATCCGCGCGACAACGACATGATTCTTGGCACTCACGGACGTTCCGTGTGGATCCTGGATGACATCACTCCCATTCAACAAATGAGCCAGCAGATCATGGACTCCAATATCCATCTCTTCGACATCCGGCCTGCTTATGAGTGGCGGGGTGGTCGTGGAGGTGGCGGCGGAGGGTTTGGCTACGGCAGTCGCAACTTTGTCGCCCCGAACCCGCCAAGCGGCGCCATCTTGGATATCTACTTGAAGTCCGCGCTCAGCGGCCGCGACCGCGTGAACATCAGCATCACCGATAAAGACAACCAGCCGGTTCGCACGCTAACCTGCGCTCCCTTGCCTGTACCTGGAGCTCCAGCCGGTGGCGGTGAGGCGGCCGGGGCTGCGGCAGCTGCGGGAGGCGGCGGAGGCGGACGTGGCCGCGGAGGTCGAGGCGGGGCGGGAGGCGCCGCTGCGCCAGCTGGCGGAGCTGCGGCTCAAGCAGCCCCAGCCGGCGGTCCCGGCGGCGGAGGCGGTGGCAGGGGAGGCTTCGGCGGCGCACCGGCATGCGAGGGTAAAGCAGGCATCAATCGAATTGAATGGGACCTTCGGATGGCATCGCCAATCCCGCCGGGTGGTGAGGCTGGAGGTGGCAGAGGATTCGGGGGATTTGGCGGAGGCGGGGCTGGCCCGCTCGTCGAACCCGGCGACTATACTGTGAAAGTTTCTCTAGGAGACCAGTCCGATACCAAGACTGTTCACGTCGAGGAAGACCCTCGTATTCAAATCTCCTCGGAAGACCGCGCCAAGCGCCACGAAGCCATCATGAAGGGCTTTGCGCTGACTCGCGATCTGACCACTACGCAACAGCAAATTATCTCCCTGAAGACTTCACTCGATGCGGCGATGACTGCCTGGAAGACACGGCCGCGTGATGCGAGGATTCCGGAAAACGTTCA
>Ga0070733_10000537_pt1 | contig 30466 bp, 26 predicted proteins | sample Coa_R1_9_FD_66450 | JGI IMG/M metagenome (GOLD analysis project Ga0070733, IMG submission 66450) | Surface soil microbial communities from Centralia Pennsylvania, which are recovering from an underground coalmine fire - Coalmine... | ecosystem: Environmental > Terrestrial > Soil > Unclassified ...
GTGTGCGGCACCTCGCTCGCGCTCATGGACGCGGGAGTTGCGATCAAGGCGCCGGTGGCCGGTGTGGCCATGGGCCTCGTACTCGAAGGTGCCCGCTTCAAGGTGCTCACGGACATCCTCGGTGACGAAGATCACCTCGGCGACATGGACTTCAAGGTAGCTGGCACCAAGGACGGCGTGACTGCGCTACAGATGGACATCAAGGTGGAAGGCGTGACGCCGGAAATCATGCGCGTGGCGCTCGACCAGGCGCGCGCCGGCCGGCTGCACATTCTCGATGAGATGAACAAGGTGATCCGCGCGCCGCGCGAAAAAATGTCGGAGTGGGCGCCCTCGATCATCACCCTCAAGATCGATCCGGAGAAGATCCGCGACGTCATCGGCAAGGGCGGAGCGGTCATCCGGCAGATCACCGAAGAAACCGGCACGACCATCGACATCGAGAGCGACGGCACCGTGAAGATCGCCTCGGTGAGCGGCGCCGCGGGGCGCGAAGCGCAGCGACGCGTCGAGCTCATCACCGCCGACGTCGAGGTCGGCCAGATCTACGAGGGCAAGGTCGCACGCCTGATGGATTTCGGCGCCTTCGTAACCATCCTGCCGGGCCGCGACGGCCTGGTGCATATCTCCCAGATCTCGAACGAGCGGGTCGAGCGCGTCAGCGACAAGCTTAAAGAGGGCGACGTGATCCGCGTCAAGGTGCTCGAGGTGGATCGGCAGGGCCGCATCCGCCTCTCCATGCGCGACGTCGACGCTGCCTAATCCATTGGCGAAAATCGCTTCGAAGCGATTTTCGCGGACATCAGCTTCGTTCCCGCCGGCAAAAGGCGTGGCTTTCGCCGGCTGCGGCGGTGCGACCTCGCGCCGCGGTCAGGGCGGTGGCCCGTGTCCGTTCTGGTTGGCGAAGAGCTTCAGGCTCTGTTCCAGGTAGCTGCCGACCATGCCACGCATGGCGCCGCCGTAGGAGCGGATCATCTGCGACAGGAAGTCGCGACTCATGAGCGGCTCGCCGCCGTGCTCCTGCTCGGCTATGACCTGCAGCAGGATGGAGCGGGTGATATCCCCCTGGGTCTTCTTGTCGATGACCACGAAGTCCACACGCTCGAGCACGAGCGCCCGGATGTCGTCGAGGGTGATGTAACGACTCTCGACCGTGTCGTACAACCGCCGGTTCGGATACTTCTTGATAGTCCGCGGTTCATTCATCGCACGTCCTTCACTATGAGTTATGCACCTTCCCTAGTGCGTACGTGTCGGCGCACACCTTATTACAACCGCGCCGCAAACCCAACTTCGATTGTCGAAGTTGCCTTCATCCCTCAGGTCGGTGCCGGAGCACGGACCTCCCTAACACCTCCGATCGCAGCCGGACGCCAGTGTTGTGCGGCCCAGGCGAGCTGATTCCCGGGTAGCTCAAGCTTAAGCTTAATGGGAGGCTCCTGGCCGAGGAGCGTCAGGACCTCGTGCAACAGCGCGCTGGCACGGGCCGGGGCCAGGGCCAGCGAACGGCGCGATTTCGCGAGCTTGCCCCGCCGCGGTTCGACGACCAGCGGCAGGTGCGCGTAGCGGGGGCTCGGCAATCCGAGCGCCCGTTGCAGGGCGAGCTGCCAGGGCGTGTTGTCGAGCAGGTCCGCCCCACGCACCACATCCGTCACCCCCTGCAGGGCATCGTCCACGACCACCGCGAGTTGGTATGCGAACACGCCGTCCCGGCGACGCACGACGACGTCTCCGAGTTCGCGCAGGTCAAAGCTGCACTCGCCCTGGATGCGGTCCTCGAATGCGACGCGCCGATCCTCGACACGAAAGCGCGTGGCCGTGGGACCGGCTCGTCGCGGCCCAGTCCGGCAGGTGCCCGGATAGCCGCCCGGCGGCGAGCGCTCGGCACGGCTGCAGCTGCACTGGAAGGTGAGATTGCGGGCGGTGAGCTCCTCCAGCGCCTGGAGGTAGTGCGGCTTGCGCCGGCTCTGGTACTCGACCGTCCCGTCCCAGCTCAGCCCGAAGGACTCGAGCGTGCGCAGCATCTCATCAGCGCAACCGGGGTTCACGCGCGCGGTGTCCAGGTCCTCCATCCGCACGAGCCAGCGCCCGCCATGGTGGCGTGCATCCACGAAACTGCCGACCGCTGCCAGCAGTGATCCCAAGTGCAGGGGGCCGGTAGGCGAGGGCGCGAAGCGCCCGACGTACGCAGGCCCGCGCGTGGTCACGCCCGTGCGGCTAAAGCTACGCGCCTAGCGGTAACGATCGTCGCGATCGCCGTACTGGCGCTCGCGCCGCTCGCGCCGTTCCTGTGCCTCGATGCTCAAGGTGGCGACGGGACGAGCCTCGAGCCGCTTGATGCCGATTTCCTCGCCGGTTTCCAGGCAGTAGCCGTAGGAGCCGTCCTCGGTACGCTTCAGCGCCTCATCGATCTTGCGGATGAGCTTGCGTTCGCGGTCCCGGGTGCGCAGCTCCAGGCTGAATTCTTCTTCCTGGGTCGCCCGGTCATTCGGATCGGGGAAGTTCGCCGCCTCGTCCTTCATATGCGAGACGGTGCGATCGACCTCTACCATGAGGTCACGCTTCCAGTTGTTGAGAATGGTGCGGAAGTGCTCGAGCTGCGCCTTGCTCATGTACAACTCGCCGCGCTTGACGATGTACGGCTGTACGTTGCGCGGGCCGGCCAGCAGGCTCCCGGGCTCGTCGCTATCCTCGGCGTCGGCGCTCACCACGCCAGCGCTCGGGCGCGGCATCGGCACGGCTGTGGCGTTGCGCACCCTGGCAGCCGGTGCCGGCGGTCGCAGGGGCTTTTTCACCTCAGCGACTTCGGCGCTGTGCGCGTGCCCGTGAGAGGCAGCCTTTTTCGGCGCCGCCGCGGGCTTGTGAACGCGTGTGGCTGCGGACCTGATGCGCGCAGCGGCCTCAGGCTTGGCCCGGGCGACGGTCTTTCTCGCGCTCGTGCGGCTCGCCGGTTTCTTGCCCTTGGCGGCCCTCGGCGCGGGTCTCTTAGCCGACATTCAATCGCTCCTGGAAGGGGTGGCCCTTTTGAAGAACGCGCGATTATACCGGCCGACTTGGCGCTGTACAGGGTGGCCCGTAGGCACGGTCACCGCAGCCGGCCAAAGTCACGCCTTTGGCCGGCGGAAACGGAGCCACCGTCGGCCGAAATCGCTTCGAAGCGATTTCGGCCCATGGACTAGGGCAGCATCACCACCGGCGCCGGCTGCCAATTCGCCTGTCGGCGCTCGGCGACAACCGTGGTGTAGATTCCGCCGCGCACATTGAAGCGGGCGGTGAGCCTGAGGAAGCGTGCCTGCACCGCGGCATGGAGATGGTCCGCAATCTCGTTGGTCACCGCCTCGTGAAACGCGCCGCGATCACGGAAGGACCAGATATATAGCTTCAGTGATTTAAGTTCCACGCACAGCCGGTCCGGCACGTACTCGAGTTCGAGCGTCGCGAAGTCCGGCTGACCGGTGCGCGGACACAGGCAGGTGAATTCAGGGATCTGCATGCGGATCGTGTAGTCACCTGCGACCTGCGGGTTCTGAAACGTCTCGAGTTCAGTTGTGGGCGTGGTCGGCATATTCCACTACACTAGCTCATCGGCCAGAATCACCTGCGGAGATTCTGGCGGACATCGGCTTCGTTGTCGCCGGCGAAAGGCGTGACTTTCGCCGGCTGCTCGAGCACACACGGTTTGGGACGGCGCGGGGAAGAAACCAGAGATACCGATGCGGCTGACCAAGATCAAGCTTGCCGGCTTCAAATCCTTCGTCGATCCGACCCAAATCAGCTTCCCCAGTAATCTCACCGGTGTCGTAGGCCCGAACGGCTGCGGCAAGTCGAACGTTATCGACGCGGTGCGCTGGGTGATGGGCGAGCTGTCCGCCAAGCACCTGCGCGGCGACAACATGGCGGACGTGGTCTTCAACGGCTCGTCGGCGCGCAAACCCGTCGGCACGGCCTCCGTGGAGCTCCTATTCGACAACGCCGACGGCAAGATCGGCGGCGCCTACGCGAGCTACGGCGAGGTTTCACTGCGGCGCCAGGTGTCGCGCGACGGCACCTCGGCGTATTTCATCAACGGCGGGCGTTGCCGCCGCAAGGACATCACCAACCTCTTTCTCGGCACGGGCCTGGGCTCACGCAGCTACGCCATCATCGAGCAAGGCATGATCTCGCGCGTCATCGACGCGCGCGCCGAGGATATGCGCGCCTTCGTCGAGGAGGCGGCGGGAATTTCCCGCTACAAGGAGCGGCGCAAGGAGACCGAGGTGCGCGTGGCTGAGACCCGCGAGAATCTCGAGCGCCTGCAGGATCTGCGCGACGAGGTCGATAAGCAGATCCGGCACCTGCAGCGCCAGGCCGCCACGGCACGCCGCTACCAGGGCCTCAAGGACGACGAGCGGCGGCTCACGGCGGAGGTGTTGGCACTGCGCCTGCGTGAGCTGGACAGTGGCGGCCAGGTCCACGACGCGGCCGTGCGCGAGCGGGAGCTGGCGATGCAGGCGCAGCTGACCGCGCAGCGCGCCGCGGAAGCGGCGATCGAGAAGCAGCGCGCCGTGCACGGCGGGCACAGCGAACGCCTGTCGGCAGTGCAGGGCCGCTACTACGAGGTCGGCGCCGATATTTCGCGCCTCGAACAGAGCATCGAGCACACGCGCGAGCTGCGCGAGCGCCAGCGCACCGATCTGGCGCAGACCGAGACCACCGTTGCCGAGCTTGCGGCGCACATCGCGCGCGATGCCGAGCAGCTGGCGGCCGTGCAGGCGGAAATCGAATCACTGGCGCCGCAGCTCGCATTGGCACAGGCGAGCGAATTGCAGGCGGCCACGGCCGTGGAAGCTGCCGAGGCTGCGGTACAGGAGTGGCAGCGGCGCTGGGAAGAGCACACGCGGGCGCACAGCGCCGCGGAGCAGACGACCCAGGTCGAGCGCGCCCGCATCGAGCAGTTCGAGGCGCAGCTGCAGCGCCTTGCGGCACAGGCCGAGCGCCTGGCCGCCGAGCACGACACCACGGGCATGCAGGACGCAGCTCAGCATCTGCCGGAGCTTACCCGCCTGGAAGCGCAGGCGCGCACCGCGAGCGAGGCCCTGACGCAGACTTACGAGGCGGCGCTGCAGCAGGTGCAGGCGCTGCGTGGCGCGCAGCTTGAGGCCGAAGAGGCGCTGCAGGCGGCGCGCGGCGCCCGCGAGTCTGCGCGGGCCGAGTTCACCTCCCTCGAGGCGCTGCAGGCAGCGGCCCTTTCGGATCATGCGGGCAAGGCCAGCGGCTGGTTGAGTGCGACAGGACTTGCGGGGCGGCCGCGGCTTGCCGCGGCACTCGAAGTGGATGCGGGCTGGGAGCGCGCGGTCGAGACCGCGCTCGGTGAATACCTCGAAGCGGTGTGCGTCGAGGAGCTCGACGCCTCGGCCGACGCCCTCGGCGCCCTCGAGGCCGGCAGGGTGACGCTGGTGCAGGCGGGCGAGTCCGCGCGCGGCACCGCCGCAGCGACGCTCGCGGCGCACGTGAAGGGTCCGGCAGCGGTGCTCGAGCGGCTCGCCGCAGTGCTGACCGCGGACTCATTCCAGCAGGCGCTGCGCGGACGCGCTGCGCTCGGCGTCGGCCAGTCGTGGATCACCCGCCACGGCGAGTGGGTCGGACGGGACTGGCTGCGCGTCAGTCGCGCGGCGGAACAGCGCGGCGGGGTCATCGAGCGTGAGCAGCGCCTGAAGAGCCTGCGCGCGGCGGTGTCCGGCGCGGAAGCACACGCCGCGCAACGCGATCGGGATCTCAGCGCCGCACGGGCGCGGCTTACCGGGGCTGAACGCAGCCGCGATGAGGCACAGGCCGGCATTCACCAGGCGCATCGCACGCATGCGGACCTGCTGGGCGCGCTCGAGGCGGCCCGTGCCCGGGCCGAGAGTGCGCAGGCGCGCCGCGCGCAGCTGCAGCAGGACGCGCACGAAGTGACACGCGATCACGACGCGACCCACGAGGCGCTGACGCGCGCGCGTGCCGAACTCGCGCGCGGACTCGCGGCGGCGCAAGGGCTGCAGGCCGCTCGCGCTGCGCTCGAGAGCGGGCGCGAGGCGGCGCGTGCCGCGCTCGTTGAGGCGCGCGGGCGTTCGCAGGCATCACAGCTCAGCGCGCGGGATCTGCACGTACGCTCGGAAGCGCGCCGTTCCACCGCTACCTCGGTCGCGGTCGGCGTGGCGCGCATGGTCGAGCAGCGCGAGCAGCTGACACGACGACGCGCCGAGCTGAACCACGAGCTGGCTTCCGGAGACGCGCCGATTCTGGCTGCGCGCGCACGGCTGGATGAAACCCTGGGCCTGCGCCTGACGGTGGAGGCGGAGCTCAGCGCCGCGCGCGGTGCGCTCGAGGAAGCCGAAGGCACACTGCGGGCACTGGATGAGACCCGGCTCACGGCGCAACAGCGCGTCAACAGCGCCCGTGAGGCCCTGGATGAGGCGCGTCTCGCCGCCCAGGAAACCCACGTGCGCCGGGCAGCACTCGCCGAGCAGTTCGTGGAGACGCGTTGCGACTTGAATGAAGTGCTGGTGCGGCTCGCGCCGGAGGCGCAGGTGCCGGCCTGGGAAGAGACCCTGGGCGCGACGCGCGCGGAAATCGAGAAGCTCGGCCAGGTGAATCTTGCCGCCATCGACGAGCTCAAGGATCACACGACCCGCAAGGAGTACCTCGACCGGCAATTTGCCGATGTCAGCTCCGCGCTCGACACGCTGGATGAAGCCATGCGCCGGATCGACAAGGAAACGCGCACGCGCTTCGAGGACACCTTCGAACGCATTAATGTGGGTCTGCGCGAGAAGTTTCCGCGCCTGTTCGGTGGCGGACACGCGTACCTTGAACTGGCGGGTGATGACAAGCTGACCGCCGGGGTGACCGTGATGGCGCGGCCGCCGGGCAAGAAGAACAGCACCATTCATCTCTTATCGGGCGGGGAGAAGGCACTGACCGCCGTGGCGCTGGTGTTCGCGATCTTCGATCTGAACCCGGCGCCATTCTGCCTTCTGGACGAGGTCGATGCACCGCTCGATGAACACAACGTCGGGCGCTTCTGCGACATCGTGCGCGAGATGTCCCAACGGGTGCAGTTCGTCTTCATCACCCACAACAAGAGCACCATGGAGCTCGCCTCGCAGCTGATCGGCGTAACCATGAACGAGCCGGGCGTATCGCGCCTGGTCACGGTGGACGTCGACGCGGCGGTGCGCATGGTGGCGGTGTGAAATGATGTCAGAACTGCGCCTCACGCTTCTGGTTGCCGGCGTGGTGTTCATCACCGCGCTGATCTGGTGGGAGCGGCGGCGACCGCGACAGGCGAACGCCGACGGCGCTGAGCGCTTCGGGTCGCGCGAGCCGGACGCTGCTGCTGCGGTACGGCCGCCGCGTGAGCCCGGGCTGGCGCTGCCTGAAATCCGCGCCCGCGATTCCTTTGCGGACCGCGATCTGCCGGTGGTGGAAGCCTCGCGCGATCTGCCGTCGGTGCCGGTGCTGTCGCCGTTTGCCCCGCTCACTGTCGCGCACAGCCGCGACGCCGCCGATCCACAGGATGATGAAGCCAATGGGGCGGCGGCGGGTTTGGTGCCGGGCATGCTGCCCGGCGCCGACGCCGCGGCGTCCCTCGATACCGCGCCAACCACCGTGCAGCTGCCGCCTGCGGGCATGGCGGCAGCGCCTGCGGTCAGTGCCGGGGCCGCGCCGGCGGCGGACGCGCCGGCGCCCGAGGCGGTTCGCGAGGAGCTGCCGCGACTTCCGGCCGGTCCCTCCCCGGTGGTCGAGTGGCCGCCGGATGAGCGGCGGCGCATCGTCTCCTTGCGCCTGGTGGCCACCTCCGAGCGCTTCGTCGGCCGCTCGCTGCGCCAGGCGCTCGCCGCCGAAGGTTTCGTGCTGGGTCGCTTCGCGATCTTCCACAAGCCCGATGACGAGCAGCGCGCCGTGCTGAGCGCGGCGAGCCTCACGCGCCCCGGCACGTTCGACGCCGATACCATGGACTCCCAGCACTTCGGCGGCCTGTCGCTGTTCGCGGTGCTGCCCGGGCCGCGACCGGCGCCGCAGGCGTTCGAAGAGCTGATCAGCACCGCCCGTAACCTGAACGAGCGGCTGCACGGGGTGCTGCAGGATGAGCGCGGCAGTCCTCTCACCACAACGCGCATCGCGTTGCTGCGCGAGCGCGTCAGCAGCGAGTCGCACTAGTGACGGCGGGGGCGGCGGCGCGCGCCGCCGAGTTGCGCGCACAGCTGGCGCAACACGACTACCGCTACTACGTCCTCGATGACCCGCAGGTGCCGGACGCCGAATACGACCGGCTGATGCTCGAGTTGCGCCAGCTTGAGACCGCGCACCCGCAGCTGATTACACCTGACTCCCCGACCCAGCGGGTGTCGGGTACCCCGAGCGCGGCCTTCGGCGAGGTCGTACACCAGGTGCCGATGCTCTCGCTCGACAACGCGTTTGCGGACACCGACGTCATGGCATTCGATCGGCGCCTGCATGAACGTCTGGGCGTGGAGGGTGAGCTTGACTACGTCGCTGAGCCGAAGCTCGACGGGCTTGCGGTGACGGTCATTTACCGCGACGGCGGCCTGGCGCAGGCCGCGACGCGCGGCGACGGCGTTACCGGCGAGGACGTGACCGCCAACGTGCGCACCATCCGCGCGGTGCCACAGGCGCTGCGCGGGCAGGCGCCGCTGCTGCTGGAGGCGCGCGGCGAGGTGTTCATGCCGACGGCGGGCTTTGAACGCATGAACGCGCGCGCGGCGGCGCGTGGCGAGAAGGTGTTCGTCAACCCGCGCAACGCCGCCGCCGGCAGCCTGCGCCAGCTCGACCCGCGCGTGAGCGCGGCGCGTCCCCTGAGTATGTTTTTCTACGCCGTGGGTGCGGTGGCGGGCGCGAGCCTGCCGCCAAGGCAGGGTGAGCTGCTGCAATGGTTGCGCACACTCGGCCTGCCGGTGTGCCCCGAGGTGCGCGCGGTGCGCGGCGTCGAGGGCTGCCTCGCCTATTACCGTGACATTGGCGCACGCCGCAGCACGCTGCCGTACCAGATCGATGGTGTGGTCTACAAACTTGATGCGCGCGCTGACCAGGAGCGCGTGGGTTTCGTGTCGCGCGCACCACGCTGGGCGGTGGCGCACAAGTTTCCCGCCGAAGAAGCTACCGCGCTCGTCAAGGACATCGAGTTCAACGTCGGGCGCACCGGGGTGCTGACGCCGATCGCCCGGCTCGCGCCGGTGTTCGTCGGCGGCGTGACCGTGAGCAACGTGACACTGCACAACATCGACGAGCTACATCGCAAGGATGTGCGCGTCGGCGACGTCGTGATCGTGCGCCGCGCCGGGGACGTGATTCCCGAAGTGGTGAGCGTGGTACGCGACCAGCGCCCCGCCACGGCGACCGAGGTGCTGCTCCCGAGCCACTGTCCGGTGTGCGGCTCGGTGGTGTTACGCGTTGCAGGGGAGGCTGCGGCGCGCTGCACCGGCGGCTTTACCTGCCGCGCGCAGCGCCAGGAGAGCCTCAGGCATTTTGCGAGCCGCCGGGCGCTCGACATCGCGGGCCTGGGAGACAAGATCATCGAACAACTCGTGGAGCAGGGACGGGTGAGTTCGCCCGCGGACCTGTACGCACTCGGTGTGGCGCAGCTTCAGGACCTCGAGCGCATGGGCGAGAAGTCCGCCGCGAATCTCGTAGCCGCTATTGAAAAGAGTAAGCAGACGACGCTGCCGCGGTTTTTGTACGCACTGGGAATCCGCGAGGTAGGCGAAGCGACGGCGCTGAATCTCGCGCGGCACTTCGGCGGACTCGAGGAGCTCATGGCCGCCAGCGAGCATGAGATCCAGCAGGTACCGGATATTGGCCCGGTGGTCGCTGCGCACGTCGCGGCATTCTTTGTTTCGGAAGAACACCGCAGTGTTATCAAAGCGTTACGAGATAAAGGTGTGAAATGGCCTAAGGTTGAGCGGCCGACCGGGGCGGCCCAGGCACTCGCGGGACGCACGTTCGTCGTTACCGGGACCTTGGGCAGCATGTCGCGCGAGGAGGCCCAGCAGGCGCTCCTGGCGCGCGGCGCCAAGGTGGCGGGCAGCGTGTCGCGCAAGACGAGTTTCGTTGTCGCGGGGAGTGAGGCTGGCTCGAAACTGACGAAAGCCCAGGAGCTGGGCGTACCGGTGCTCGACGAGCCGCAGTTTCTGAAGCTGCTGCAAGCCGGCGGGCCCTCAAGCTAAGGCCCGCCGGCGCTGCTTCTTGAAGTCCGTTCAGTTCTTGGACGCCGGCGCGGCGGCCGCCGGTGCAGCAGGGGCAGGCGCGGCAGCTGCAGGGGCAGCCGCTGCGGGCGCGGCGGCGGCCGGTGCCGCGGAACCTGCCGCCGGCTGATCGAGGAACTTCTCGATCTTGGCGTTCTTTGCCACATCATCTATGTAGGCGCGGAATTTCCTTGCTTCCACCATCTGCGTGAGCCGCGGCTTGACCTGATCGAATGGCGGCGGCGTCAGCGGGCGCGTGGCGACGAGCTGGATCACGTGCCAGCCGTACTGGGTCTGCACCGGCGTGTGCGTGTATTCACCGGGCTTCAACCCCACAATGACCGCGCCGAATTCCGGCGGCATGTGGTCAAGGCCGAACCAGCCCAGTTCGCCGCCCTGTTTGGCGGAGGAATCCATGGACTGCGTACGGGCGAGGTCCTCGAATTTTTCGCCTTTCTGCAGGCGCTCCACGATCTTCTGGGCGAACGGCTGGGTCGCAACCAGGATGTGCCGCGCGTGATATTCCTCTTTCGGGAGCTTTCCAACCTGGGTGTCGTACTCGGCCCGCAGTTCCTGGTCGGTCGGCTTCTTGTCCTTCAGGTAGCGCTCGGAAGCGGCCTGCTGCAGCACGTTGAGGCGCGAAATCTCGATCAGATAGGCGGTGTCGCCGCTCTTGTCGAGACCATCTTTCTCGGCCTGCTGGCCGACGAGCTCGGCGTGAATCAGGTTGTCGAGTGCCAGGCCGCGCTGCTCCGGGGACAGCTCGGCGGAGGATTTGCCGCTGATGCCCTTGATGTAGAAGTCGTAGAAGTCGCGGCTGATCGGCACGCCGTTCACGGTCGCGACCGGCGGGGAGGTCGCGGCGGCGACGGTCGTGGCGGTCTTGGGCTGGCAGGCCGCGAGCGCCGCCAGTGCGACGGCCAGGAGGAGGACACGAGAGTGATTCATGCTGTTCGGTTCCGGTGGGTGGTTGAATGGATCTGAAGGGCTCGGTAGTTTCAGGTTTCCTCGGGGGTGCGCGCGACGATGTTGAGGGCGTGCACGCCGTCTTGCATGAGCGGCGCGAGCGCATCGTAAACGAGGCGATGGCGTTCGAGGCGTGAGCGGCCGCGGAAGGCCTCCGCTACCAGCGTCACGCGATAATGGCCGCCGGCGCGCGCGCCGGCGTGTCCCGCATGGCGCGCACTGTCGTCGATGATCTCGAGCGCGCGGGGCATCAGGGCCTGTTCGAGCGCGGCGCGCAACTGCTCGGTGACGGCGATGTTCATGACTGCGGGTGCACCAGGTGCGCGCGGCCGTTGAGCCACACGATCTGCAGCGTGACAAACGCCAGCGTGAGGAGCGTGAGTCCAAACACCTTGAAATTCACCCAGACGCGCTCGCTCGCGTAGTGCGCCACGAGCAGATTCAAGGCGCCGAGCGCGGCGTAAAAGGCGGTCCACCAGCCGTTCAGGCGGCGCCACAGGGCCTGGCTCACCTGCAGCCGCTCGCCGAGCGCTGCGCCGAGGAAGCGCTGCGTCAGGGTCTGCTTGCCGATCCAGAAGCTGCCGAGGAAGGCGAGGCTCGCCAGCCAGAAGAACACCGTGGGTTTCCACTGGATAAACTGCCGGTTGTGCAGCAGCAGCGTGGCGCTGCCGAACAGCAGCACCAATACCGCCGACAGCGCATGCATCGGCGGCACGCGCTTCAGGCGCAGCCAATCCACCGCGACGAGCAGCAACATGGCGACCATGAGCACCGCGGTCGCCGCGTACAACCCGCGCAGGTAATAAGTCACGATGAACGCCAGCAGCGGCGCGAACTCGGCGAGAGCCTGCATGGAACCCTATACGGGGCAAAACGGCCGCGTATATTGTCACGCGCCGCGCCTACTTTCCATTCAGGCTGCCTGCGCCCGTGCCATGGCCGAATACCTCGAGCTTCACCCGGTCGATCCCCAGCCGCGGCTCATCCGCCAGGCCGCGGAGCTGGTGCGTGGCGGGGGCCTGATCGCCTACCCGACCGACTCCTGCTACGCCCTCGGCTGGCACATCGGCGACAAGAGCGCGCTCGAGCGGGTGCGGCGCATCCGCCAGGCCGACCGCCATCATCATTTCACGGTGGTGTGCTCGGATCTGGCCGAGGTGGGCCGTTTTGCCCACCTGGAGACCTGGCAGTTCCGCATCCTGCGTGCCTGCCTGCCCGGCCCGTATACCTTTCTGCTGCGTGCGACGCGCGAAACCCCGCGGCGCCTGCAGCATGAGCGGCGACGCACCATCGGCGTGCGCATCCCCGATCACCCCGTGCCGCGCCTGCTGCTCGCCGAACTGCGCGAGCCGCTTATGAGCTCGACCCTGCTGCTGGCGGCAGATGCACAGCCGCTGACCTCGGGGCGCGAGATCCAGGCGCGCCTCGATCACGAGGTCGACGCCATCCTCGACGGCGGGGATTGCGGCATCGAACCAACCACCGTCGTCGATCTGTCGGTAACACCACCGCTCATCGTGCGCCGGGGCAAGGGCCCGCTCGGCCGGATCACCGGCCGTGCGCTATAATTCGCCGGTGAGCCACCGCGTTATCGTCCCGTGAGTTCGCCCGCGCCCGCGCGGCGCGTGTTGTCCGGCATGCGGCCCACCGGCCGGCTGCACCTCGGCAACTTCCACGGGGCGCTGCGCTACTGGGTGGAGCTGCAGTACCAGTACGACTGCTTCTTCTTCGTCGCCGACTGGCACATGCTGACCACCGGCTACGATGACACCTCGCACCTGCAGGAGCACATCCGCGATGTGCTCATCGACTGGCTGGCGGCGGGCTTGAATCCGGGCGTGGCGACGCTCTTCATCCAGTCGCACGTGCCGGAGCACGCGGAACTGCACCTGCTGATGTCGATGATCACCCCGCTCGGCTGGCTCGAGCGCGTGCCGAGCTACAAGGACCAGCAGGAGCAACTGAAAGAAAAGGATCTCGCCACCTACGGCTTTCTCGGTTACCCCTTGCTGCAAAGCGCCGACATCCTGGTGTATCGCGCCGCCTTCGTGCCGGTCGGCGAGGACCAGGTGGCGCACGTGGAGCTGACCCGCGAAGCCGCGCGCCGCTTCAATCATCTCTATGGACGCGAGAGCGACTTCGAAGCCAAGGCCGAGCGCGCGGTGAAGAGCTTAGGCGGGCGCAACGCCACCAACTACCGGCAGCTGCGCCGCCGTTATCAGGAGGGCGGCGACGCCGAGGCCTTGCTGCGCGCGCAGGCGCTGGTGCAGGCCAACACCCGCATCACCGTCGCCGACCGCGAACGGCTGCTGGGATTTCTGGAAGGCACCGGCGTCACGATCCTCCCCGAACCGCAGGTGCTCCTGACCGCCACGCCCAAAGTGCCGGGCCTCGACGGCCGCAAGATGTCGAAGTCCTACGGCAACACCATCGGCCTGCGCGAGGAGCCGGAAATGGTGGCGCAGAAGCTGCGCGCCATGAAGACTGATCCGGCGCGCGTGCGCCGCACCGATCCGGGCGACCCGGAAAAATGCCCGGTCTGGGATCTGCACAAGATCTATTCCGACGACGCGACGCGCAAGTGGGTGTACGAGGGCTGCCGCACGGCCGGCATCGGTTGCCTGGATTGCAAGCAGCCGGTCATCGAGCGCATCGTCGAGGAAGTGAACGGCATGCGGCGGCGGGCGCAGGAATTTGAGGATAGTCCGGAGCTGGTGCGCGGCATCGTGGCGGAAGGCGCCGAAAAAGCGCGCGAAGCCGCCCGCCAGACCCTTGACGAGGTGCGCCGCGCCATGCACCTGCGCGCCGACTGACGCTTAAGGCGGTGATCCCATGAAGCTCAAGCCGGAACTCAAGATCGTGGTGTCCAACGCCGCGCCCGCGCCGCCACCCGTGGAAGAGCCGCCCGAGCAGGTGGAGATGCCGTTCGCGATGGTGAACGGCGAACCGTTCTCGCAGCTGCCGCGCGATCTGTACATTCCACCGCAGGCGCTCGAGGTGTTCCTCGAGGCCTTCGAAGGACCGCTCGACCTGCTCCTGTACCTGATCCGGCGCCGCAACCTCGACATCCTGGATATTCCGCTGGCCGAGATCACGCGCCAGTACATGCAGTACATCGAGCTCATGCAGGGCCTGCAGCTCGAGCTCGCGGGCGAGTACCTGGTCATGGCGGCGACCCTGGCGGAGATCAAATCCCGCATGCTCCTGCCGCGCCCGGCATTGCCGGGCAGCGAAGGCGACGAGGATCCGCGCGCCGAGCTCGTGCGGCGGCTGCAGGAATACGAGCGCTTCAAGCGTGCGGCGCAAGGCATCGATGCCTTACCACGGTTCGAACGCGACGTGTGGCCGACTTACGCGGAGCTCAAGGAGCGGCAGCTCGTGCGCACGCTGCCGCAGGTCACGCTGCAGGAAATGCTGATCGCCTTCAAGGAGGTGGTGGCGCGCTCGCAGATGTTCGCCCACCATCACATCGAACGCGAGCGGCTGTCGGTGGGTGAGCGCATGAGCGACATCCTCGCCGCCTTGGGCTCCGAAGGCTTCATGCCGTTCATGCAGCTGTTTCAACCGCAGGAGGGCCGCATGGGCATCACGGTCACCTTCGTTGCGATCCTGGAGCTCATGCGCGAAGGCCTGATCGACATCGTGCAGGCGGAAGCCTACGCGCCGCTGCACGTGCGCGCCGCGGCGCCGGGCCGCACGCTGCACGTTGTCGCCGACAACACTCCCACCGTGCCGCCGACCGCCTGAGGGCCGACATGAACGAGACCGACATCAGAAACGTGATCGAGGCGGCGCTGTTGGCCGCCGGCGCACCGCTGCCCTTGAGCGAGTTCGGCCGCCTGTTCGAGGAGGGCGAGGCGCCCGCGCCACAGCAACTGCGCGCGGCGCTCGAAGCTCTGGCGGCGGAGTACGCCGGCCGCGGCATCGAGCTCAAGGAAACCGCCAGCGGTTTTCGTATCCAGGTGCGGCGCGAGCTGTCGGGCGCGATTTCCCGCCTGTGGCCGGAACGCACGGCGCGCTACTCGCGCGCACTGCTCGAGACCCTGGCGCTGATCGCATACCGTCAGCCCGTGACACGGGCGGAAATCGAAGCGGTGCGTGGCGTGGCGGTAAACCCCAACATCATCCGCACGGTGATCGAGCGCAACTGGGTGCGGGTGGTCGGGCATCGCGAGCTCCCCGGGCATCCGGAGTTGCTCGGCACGACGCGCGAGTTCCTCGACTACTTCGGTCTTAAGAGCCTCGACGAGTTGCCGGCGCTGGCGGAGCTCAAAGCCGTGACGGATGCGAACCTGCAGCTCGGGCTGGCGGGCGCGAGCGATGTCCACACCGGCATGTCGACTTCCGATGCTCCGGATACCGACGAGGGATCAGAGGACGAGGGGCTTACGGCTGAGCCGGGACCGGGCGCGGACCGTGAACTCGTCGCAGGTCCCCGCGACCTGGAAGGCTGATGCCGCGCGCGCCGGTGCGCCGCCGCGCCGCGTCCCGCAAGCGCGCCACGCGCGAGGCGCCCGCCGTGGCGCCGCCCCCGCACGCTCCCGAACGGCTGCAGAAAATGCTGGCGCGCGCAGGCCTGGCTTCGCGCCGCGAAGCCGAAGGCTGGATCCGCGCCGGCCGTCTCACGGTCAATGGTGAAGTCGCGACGCTCGGGCTTCGCATCAGCGCACACGACCAGGTGCGCCTGGACGGCCGGCTGGTTCGCTCGCGCGCCGGGGCGGACGAGGCGCGCGCGTTTGTGTGCCACCGCTCCCCGGGCGAACCGCTGGCGGCGCCGGGCGCGGCCGCTGGGGACGCGCAAAGTGCGGCGGCGCGGCCGGCGCTGTTGCAGCGCCTGCCGCGGCGCGCCGGCCGGCGCTTCATTACCATCAGCCCGATGCCGCGCGTCGACGGCGGGCTGGAACTGGTCACCGCGGACGGGGAACTCGCGGCGCGCCTGCAACGCGGCGTGCGTCATCTGCTGAGCGAGTTCGGCGTGCGGGTACGCGGCGAGCTCAACGAGACCCAGCTGGCGGGCGTACTCGCCGGCATCCTCGACAGTGGCGCGCAGCTGCCTGTGGAGCGCTGCACGGGCGCCGGCGGCGAGGCTGCCAACCGCTGGTACCTGCTCGCGGCGCGCGGCGCGAGCGGCAAGGAGGTGCGGCAATTGTTCGAACGCCAGGGCGCGCTGGTCAGTCGCGTCATGCGCACGCACCTGGGTCCCGTGACCCTCGAACGCTCCCTCGGCCGCGGTCAGTTCCGCGAAGTCACGCCTGAGGAGCTCGCAGCGCTGCTGCCGGCCGCCGCGACACCCGAGGGCGGCTGAGCATCGAACGCCTGACCGGTGACGCCGCGGCTCGCAGCTCCAAGGAGCGCCAGGTACGGCGCCGTGAGTGTTTCCGGCAGGGGCAGCGTCTGCAGGTCCTCGGCCGGGTACGCCTGACGGCGCATCGCCGTGCGCGCGCGCCCGGGGTTCAGGGTGTTGACACGCACGTGGCTGACGCCCTCGAGCTCCGCCGACAACACCTGCGATAGACCTTCAATCGCAAATTTCGACACGGCATAGGCACCCCAGTAGGCACGGCCCGCGCGCCCGACCGCGCTGGCGGTGAATACGACCGAGGCGTCGGCGGATTTTTTCAAGGCCGGCAGCAGCACCTGCGTCAGCGCGAATGCCGCGGTGAGGTTGACGTGCAGCACGCGGCACCAGGTCGGCACGTCATAGTGCTCGATCGGCGTTAGGGTACCGAGCAGGCCGGCGTTGTGGAGTAGCCCGTCGAGACGCCCGTAACGTGTCAGCAGCGCGTCCGCGAGCTCGTCGTAGTCGCGCGCCAGGGCCTTTTCCAGGTCGAGCACGGCGATGCTGGCCGCGGGCGATCCGGCAGCGGCGATCTCCCCGTGCACCGTCTCGAGCTTGTGCGCATCGCGGCCAATCAACACCACCTGCGCGGCGTGCCGGGCGCATGCGAGCGCCACGGCGCGGCCGATGCCGCCGCTGGCGCCGGTGATGGCGATGACCCGGCCGGTGAGCTCGTCCGCACGGGCGACAAACCCGCGCGGATCAAATGCGGCGTTCATTCCCAATTCTCCTTCACAGTGCAAAGCGCCCGGCTGCCGCGCGCCGGGCCGTGCTCCAGGCGCGCCAGGAATCAAGCGGCCCGTGATGGTCGCGCGGCTCGAGGGCGTGAGGCAAGGCGCGCTCGCTTCGCTGCGAGTGCGCGGCGGCGAGCCGCGCCCACACCAGCAGCCCGGCGAGAGTCGGTTGGTTGAGCCGCGGCAGCTCGCCGACGCCGGCAGCCAGTTCGGCGCGCAGTTGCTGATGGCGCAGGCGCAGCACCCGTACGAGCCCGTGCGGCCACGGTGGCCGCGCGAGATCCTGCGGCGCTGCTGAGGCCGCGGCAAGGTCCGCCAGCGTCACGCGCAGGCGCCCCAGGCGCGCATCCTCCGCGAGGTGCGCGAGCAGCTGGATTTCGTGCAGGGTCGCGCCGAGCCTGCTCGCCGCAGCGCCAAGGGTGGACGGCACCAGCGGGGTGATCATGGCGTGCGCCCAGCGCTGGCAATACGCGCCGAGCTGCGCGCGCGTCTCACAGGTCGCGGCGGCTAGATCCCAGCGGGCGGTAGCGACGAATCCGGCAAGCCCGGCGAGTGCCGTGAGATCGGCGCCCGCGAGGCTCGCGCCCAGCGCCCGCGTAAGCGGATGCGTGGGTGCGCCAAGCGCCGTGCGCGCGCATTCCTCGCCCCACCAGGCGAGCCGCGCGTGCGCGACCTGGTGCTCGATCCTGGGGTTGAGGCTGGCGGAGATCTCCGCCTCGATGCCGCACAGGGCTGCGAATGTTTCGCGTTGCGCCGCCGGGGTATAGAGCCAGACGAGCGCTCGTGTGGGCGGCAGCTCAGGCCTTGTGGGCATTGCCGCTGCCCGGTGTCGCGTCACGCTCCGGCACCGCCGGCGACTCGACCACAGCGGGCGCGCCTGTAGTGCGCACCAGCTGCGTCACCTGCTCAATCTCCGGCAACGGCGCATCCGCGGTCACGCCGACCTCGGTGAAGCGCCGCGCCTGCGACATCACCTGGCGCTCGAGCGAGCCGACCGCGGCGTTGTAAGCCTCGACCGCACCGCCGAGGCGCTGGCCCATGCGCCCGAGATGTCCGCCGAAGGTCCCGAGGCGCCGGTACAGTTCCTGGCCGAGGTCACGGATGAGCGCCGCGTTGTGCGCGACGGCCGACTGGCGCCAGCCGTAGGCGACGGTCTTCAGCAGCGCGATGAGCGTCGAGGGTGTCGCGATGATGACGCTCTGGGTGAGCGCGATCTCCATGAGCTGTGGGCGTTCGGCGAGAGCTGCGGAGAGGAACTGGTCTCCGGGAAGAAACAACACGGCGAACTCGGGGCTGTGGGCAAACTGCGCCCAGTAGCTCTTGGAGGCGAGATCGCGCACGCGCGCCTCGACCTGTTGCGCGTGACGCTTCAGAGCCTGCTGGCGCTCCTCGTCCGTGCCGGCATCGATCGCGCTCAGGAAAGCCTCGAGGGGTGTCTTGGCATCGATGACCAGGTCGCGGGCCTCGGGCATGTGCACGACGAGGTCCGGGCGCAGCGCCGCGCCTTCATCGCCGAGCACCTGGGGCTGCTCGGTGAAGTCGCAGTGTTCACTCAGGCCCGCCAGCTCGACCAGCCGGCGCAGGGTCATCTCCCCCCAGCGCCCGCGCACTTCCGGGCGGCGCAGCGCGGTGACGAGGTTGCGGGTTTCTTTCTGCAGCTGCACCTGGCCGCCGGCGAGGCTCTCGATCTGGGTGCGCAGGGTGCTGAACGCGTCGCGACGTTCGCGCTCGATTTCCTGCACCTGTGCCTCGGTGCGCTGCAGCGCGCTGCGCAGCGGCTCGATGAGCTGTGCGATGGCCGCCTCGCGTTCCTTGAGCGCACCCTGGGCCACGGCCTGGTCGCGGCCGAGGGCCTCGCGCGCGAGGCGCAGGAAAAGCTCACTGTTGCTGCGCAGCGTCGCGCCGGCGATCGAATCAAACGCCACCCGCAGGCGGGTCTCGGACTGCTCGAGCAGATCCACCCGGTCCTGGTCCGCGAGTACGCTCGCTTCGAGCCGGGTTTGCGCTTCGGTGAGCGCGACGCGCAGCCCCGCGATGCGCTGCGCGGCGCGGATGTGCCCCACCAGCATGCCGAGCACCGCCCCGGCGAGGAGGGCGGCCGTGGCGACGATGAAAATGATGAACGCGCTCACGGCCGCAAGAAACAGGCGAGATAGTTCACGTCGACATCGGCGCTGAGCGAGGCGCGTCCCGTGAGCGGGTTCAGTGCTATGCCCGACAGATCCTGGAGGGTGAGTCCCGCACTCCTGCCCCAGCTCGCCAGCTCCGACGGGCGGATGAGTCTCTCGTACTCGTGAGTGCCGCGCGGGATCAGCTGCAGGAGGTATTCGGCGCCGACGATCGCCAGCATGAAGGACTTCAAGTTGCGGTTGAGCGTGGAGACGAACACCGCGCCACCCGGGCGCACGAGATTCGCCAGCGTCGCCAGCATGCAGGCCGGCTCCGGCACATGTTCGAGCATCTCCATGCAGGTGACGACGTCGAAGCCAGTCGTGCCGCCGGCCAACAGCTCCTCGGCCGCCGCCACCCTGCAGTCAATGCTCAGGGCCGATGCGGCTGCGTGCAGGCGCGCCACTTCGATCATCCCCGGCGCCAGGTCAATCGCGGTCACGTGTGCCCCGGCGCGCGCCAGCGCTTCGGCGAGCAGCCCGCCGCCGCAGCCGACATCGAGCACCCTTGCACGCTCGAGCGGCGCGTGACCGGCGATGAACTGCGCGCGCACCGGGTTGAGGAGGTGCAGCGGACGAAAGTCCCCACGGGCATCCCAGAAGCGCGCCGCCAGCGCGTCGAACTTGCGAAGCTCATCCGGGTCGGCGTTGGGGACAGGGGCGCTGTGGTTCGCGGACATCGCTTGGCTTCGGTCCTGAAAAAAGCTGCCAGCAGTATATCGGCACCGGCAGCGCCCGCACCCCTGACCCGCCCCGGCTGCGGCGCCGCTTCATGATAAACTTGGCGTTTAACTCTGGTCCTTCAGGTAATGGCTGATATCGCCCGCGAAATCCTGCCCGTCAGTCTCGAAGAGGAGATGCGCCACTCCTACCTCGACTACGCAATGAGTGTCATCGTCGGGCGCGCACTGCCCGACGTTCGCGACGGCTTAAAGCCGGTGCACCGGCGTGTGCTGTACGCGATGCGCGAACTCGGCACCGACTGGAACAAGCCGTACAAGAAGTCGGCGCGCGTCGTCGGCGATGTCATCGGCAAGTACCACCCGCACGGCGACACCGCCGTGTACGACACCATCGTGCGCATGGCGCAGCCGTTTTCCATGCGCTACCTGCTGGTCGACGGCCAGGGCAATTTCGGCTCGGTGGACGGCGATATGCCGGCCGCCATGCGCTACACCGAGGTGCGCATGTCGCGCATCGCGAGCGAGCTGCTGGCGGATATCGAGAAAGACACCGTCGATTTCACGCCCAACTACGATGAATCCGAGCACGAGCCCTCGGTGCTGCCGACGCGGGTGCCGAACCTTCTGGTCAATGGCCAGACCGGCATCGCGGTCGGCATGGCGACCAACATCCCGCCGCACAATCTCACCGAGACGGTGAACGCGTGCCTGGCGCTGCTGGATGATCCGGCGGTGCCGCTGGCGACGCTGATGCAGCACATGCCGGGACCGGACTTCCCCACCGGCGGCATCATCAACGGCGCGCAGGAAATCGCCACCGCCTACCGCACCGGCCGCGGCCGACTGTCGGTGCGCGCCCGCGTCAGCATCGAACCGGTCGGCAAGGGTGATCGCCAGGCGATCATCGTGACCGAGCTTCCCTTCCAGGTGAATAAGGCGCGCCTCATCGAGCGTATCGCGCAGCTGGTGCGCGAGAAGCTCATCGATGGCATCGCGAGCGATGGCCTGCGGGATGAGTCCGACAAGGACGGCATGCGCATCGTCGTCGAGCTCAAGCGCGGTGAAGTGACCGAGATCGTCCTCAACAACCTGTATGCGCAGACGCCGATGGAAACGGTGTTTGGCATCAACATGGTGGCGCTGCAGGACGGCCAGCCGAAGCTCATGTCGCTCAAGGAGATGCTGGAGGCCTTCATCCGGCATCGCCGCGAAGTGGTTACGCGGCGCACCATCTATGACCTCGCCAAGGCGCGCGAACGGGCCCACATCCTCGAAGGACTCGCGGTCGCGCTCGCCAACATCGACGCGGTTATCGCCCTGATCAAGGCGGCGCCGTCCCCGGCCGAGGCACGCAGCGCGCTGCTCGCGCGCGTCTGGCCGCCGGGCGCGGTCACCGCCCTGCTGGAGCGCGCCGGCGCCATTTCCACGCGCCCGCAGACGCTGGCGGCGGAATTCGGACTCAAGGCCGACGGTTATCACCTCTCGGAAGCGCAGGCGCAGGCGATTCTTGATATGCGCCTGCACCGTCTCACGGGACTCGAGCAGGACAAGATCATCGCCGAGTACCGTGAGCTGCTCGAGAACATCCGCGACTTCACCGATATCCTCGCCCGTCCCGAGCGCCTGACGCAGGTAGTGCGCGCCGAGCTGCTCGAGGTGCGTGAAGCCTACGGGGACGCGCGCCGCACCGAGATCAACCGCGATCACCTCGATCTTACGACCGAGGACCTGATCGAGCCGCAGGACGTCGTGGTGACGCTCTCGCACGCCGGTTACGCGAAGTCGCAGCCGCTCACGGAGTACCAGACGCAGCGGCGCGGCGGACGCGGCAAGACCGCCACCGCGGTCAAGGACGAGGATTTCGTGGAGAAGCTGTTCGTGGCGCATACCCACGACACCGTGCTGTGCTTCTCCAACCGCGGCAAGGTCTACTGGCTAAAGGTCTACGAGCTGCCGCAGGCCGGGCGCGGCTCGCGCGGCAAGCCGATGGTGAATCTGCTGCCCCTCGGGGAGGGCGAAAAGATCAACGCGCTGCTGCCGGTGAAGCAGTACGACGAGCAGCACTTCGTCTTCATGGCGACCCGCGCGGGCACGGTGAAGAAGACGCCGCTCGCCTCGTTCTCGCGGCAGCGCTCCACCGGCATCATTGCGGTCGACCTGGTGGACAACGACCAGCTCGTCGGGGTGGCCCTTACCGACGGTGAGCGCGAGGTCGTGCTGGTATCCAGCGGCGGCAAGGCGATTCGTTTTCACGAAAGCGAAGTGCGCCACATGGGTCGCGAGGCAGCGGGGGTGCGCGGTATCCGTCTCATGGACGGCCAGGCGCTGATTGCCCTCATCGTGGTCGGCGCCGGCCACGTGCTGACCGCCTCGGCGAGCGGCTACGGCAAGCTCACCCCGCTGGTGGACTTCCCGCCCCACGGACGCGGTGGCCAGGGTGTGATCGCGCTGCAGACCTCCGACCGCAACGGCGACACGGTCGCGGCGCTGCAGGTCATGGCCGGCCAGGAAATCATGCTCATCAGCTCCACCGGCACACTGGTACGCACCGGGGTGGATGGGATCTCTGTCCAGGGGCGCAACACCCAGGGCGTGCGGCTCATCCGCTTGGGCGAAGGGGAGCGCCTGGTCGGCATCGAGCGCGTCGAGAGCCTGGAGGCGTGCGAGGATGGCGCGGTCGCCGGCGAAGGCCCGGAAGCCGGTGCCGACGAGCCGCCGGTGGTTGAACCTTAAACCGAAAAGTTCTTACCGCGGCCGCCGTGGTCGTTGTTAAGATCCGCGCACTCCCCGCAGAGGTTGCTCGTGCGCGTATTTAATTTCGCCGCGGGGCCGGCCATGTTGCCCGCCCCGGTCCTGGAACAGGCCCGTGACGAATTGCCCGACTGGCGCGGCTCGGGCATGTCGGTCATGGAAATCAGCCACCGCAGCAAGGCCTTCATGGCCGTGGCTGCGGAGGCCGAAGCGCTGCTGCGCGAGCTCTTGGGCGTCCCCGCAAACTACAAGGTGCTGTTCGTGCAGGGTGGCGCCACGGCGCAATTCGCCGCCATCCCGATGAACCTCGCGCGCGCGGACTCCAGCGTCGACTATCTCAACACCGGCGCCTGGTCGAAGAAGGCGATCGGCGAGGCGCGGCGCTTCGTGGGGCGCGTCAATATCGGCGCCGATGAAGCGTCTGGCAGCTATACGACGGTTCCGGATCCGCAGCTCCTCAGGCTCAGCGCGGATGCGGCCTACCTGCACTACACGCCGAACGAGACCATCGGCGGGGTGGAATTCCCTTACGTCCCGGTGAGTGGCGCGGTGCCGCTGGTGGCGGACATGTCCTCGACCATCCTGTCGCGGCCGATCGACGTCAGCCGCTTCGGCCTCATCTACGCTGGCGCGCAGAAAAACATCGGCCCCGCGGGCCTCACCGTGGTGATCGTGCGCGAGGATCTCATCGGCAAGGCGCGTCCCGGCATCCCGTCGGTGTGGGACTACAAGGCAATGGCGGACGAGGGCTCGATGCTCAACACGCCGGCGACCTTCGCGTGGTATTTCGCCGGGCTGGTATTTCGGTGGCTGAAGGAGCAAGGCGGGCTGGCCGCGATCGGCGCGCGCAACCGCGCCAAGGCGCAACTGCTCTACGGCGCGATCGATGCTTCCGGCTTTTACTCCAATCCGGTCGCCGTGCCGGCCCGTTCGTGGATGAACGTGCCGTTCACCCTGGCCGACCCCGGCCTCGACCAGAGGTTTCTCGCCGAGGCGCAGGCCGCCGGGCTCACCAACCTGGCCGGGCACCGCTCGGTGGGCGGCATGCGGGCGAGCCTCTATAACGCCATGCCGCACGAGGGCGTGGCCGCGCTCGTCGGCTTCATGCAGGAATTCCAGCGTCGCTACGGCTGACATCCATGAGCTACCGCATCCTCACGCTCAACAACATCAGTTCCAGGGGACTGGCGCGACTGCCGCGTGAGCGCTACGAAATCGGCGCGGATATCGCCCGCCCGGATGCCATCCTGCTGCGCTCGGCCGACCTGCACGGCGTGGCGGTGGCGCCGAGCGTGCGCGCCGTGGGACGTGCCGGGGCCGGCGTCAACAATATTCCGGTCGCCGATTTCAGCCGCCGCGGCATCCCGGTTTTCAACACCCCCGGCGCCAACGCCAACGCGGTCAAGGAACTGGTACTGGCGGGCCTGCTGCTCGCCGCCCGCAACTTGGGTCCCGCGTGGCTGTTCGCACGTGCCTTGAGCGGCGACGACGAAGCGATCGAGGCCGCAGTCGAGAAGGGCAAGAAGGCCTTCGTCGGCTTTGAACTCCCGGGGCGCACGCTCGGCGTCGTGGGCCTGGGCGCGATCGGCGTGGAAGTGGCGAACTCGGCGCACGCCCTCGGCATGAAGGTCCTGGGCTACGACCCGCAGATCACGGTGCAGCGCGCCTGGCAGCTGTCCTCGAATGTCGAGCAGGCGCTTTCCATGGAGGATCTGTTCGCGCGCGCCGATGCGATCAGCGTGCACGTGCCGCTGAACGATCACACCCGCAAGCTCGTCAATGCCGCGCGGCTCGCGCTCATGAAGCACGACGCCACCATCCTCAATTTCGCGCGCGCCGCGATTGTCGATGATGCCGCGGTGGTCGCGGCGCTGGACGCTGATCGCCTGCACGCCTATGTGTGCGACTTTCCCAAGCGCGGGCTTATGAACCACCCCAAGGTCATCACCCTGCCGCACCTGGGCGCATCCACCGGCGAGGCGGAGGAGAACTGCGCGATCATGGTGGCCGAGCAGCTGCGCGATTTCCTGGAGAACGGTAACATCAAGAATAGCGTGAACTACCCCGAGGCGGTGCTGCCGCGGGTGCCGAACACGACGCGAATTGCGATCTGCAACAGCAACGTACCCAACATGGTGGGCCAGATCTCGACCTGCCTCGCGGCGCAGAAAATCAACATCGCGGACCTGCTCAACAAATCACGCGGCGAGCTCGCCTATACTCTGATCGACGCCGACGGGGTGGTCGGCGAGGGACTCCTGGATGCGATTCGCAAGATCGATGGCGTGCAGACCGCTCGCCTGGTGTGAGGGTTAGCGTCGCTCAAGGCACACATGGCTCGCTCCAGGCGCAAACGACCCACTCCGCAGCCCGCGCCGCCGGCGCCCGGCAAGTCCGCGCTGCGGCCACAGCTCGAGGAGGTCCGCCGCCGCATCGACGCCGTGGACGAACAGATCCACTCCCTCATCAACGAGCGGGCGCGTCTCGCGCAGCAGGTCGGGATCTCCAAGTCCCCAACCGGGCGCACGGTCGACTTCTACCGCCCGGAGCGCGAGGCGCAGGTGTTGCGCCTGGCACGTGAGCGCAATACCGGTCCGCTGACAGACGCCGAAGTGCTGCGCCTGTTCCGCGAGATCATGTCGGCGTGCCTGGCGCAGCAGGAACCCCTGAAGGTGGCGTTCCTGGGTCCGGAAGGGACCTTCACCCAGACCGCGGTCCTGAACCACTTCGGCCATTCGGTGCGTTCGCTGCCCCTCGGCTCAATAGATGAGGTATTCCACGAGGTCGAAGCGGCGAGCGCCGATTTCGGCGTCGTGCCGATTGAGAATTCCACCGAAGGCACCGTCAACCACACCCTCGACCGCTTTCTCACCTCGCCCCTGAAGATCTGCGGCGAGGTGGAGCTGCGCATCCGCCACCACCTCATGGGACTGAGCGGTTCGCTCGCGCGCATCGAGCGTGTCTGTTCCCACCCACAGTCGCTGGCGCAGTGCCGCGGCTGGCTCGATGCGCATCTGCCCGGGGTCGAGCAGGTTCCGGTCTCCAGTAACGCCGAGGGCGCACGCCGGGCGCGCGATGAAAAGGGTAGTGCCGCCATCGCCGGGGACACGGCGGCGGAAGTGTATGGGCTGAAGGTACTGGCGGCGCAGATCGAGGATCGCGCCGACAACACCACGCGCTTCCTCGTCCTCGGGCGCAAGCTCTTCACGCCGAGCGGCGAGGATCGCACCACGCTGCTGGTCTCGGTGAGCCGCAGCGATGCCCCCGGCGCGCTGCACCGCCTGCTCGAACCCTTCGCGCGCCATCGCGTCAGCCTCACGCGCATCGAGTCGCGTCCCTCGCACCGGCGCAAATGGGACTACGTTTTCTTCATCGATCTTGAGGGCCACGCCGACGACCCGAAGGTCGCGCGTGCGCTGGTGGCGCTGAAAAAGCGCGCCTCGCTTTACCGCGTGCTGGGATCCTACCCCCGGGCGGTACAGTGAATGGCGTGGCGGGGGCGGGCGGCACGCGTTTTCGCGTGGCCCCGGGTGGGCGGCTCGCGGGCGAACTCACCGTGCCGGGCGACAAGTCCATTTCGCACCGTGCGCTCATGCTCGGCGGCGTTGCGACCGGCGACACCCGCATCAGCGGCTTTCTCGCCGGCGAGGACTGCCTCGCCACGGCACGCGCGCTCGGCGTACTCGGGGTTGCCATCGAGCGGCCAGAGGAGACTGAGGTTCTCGTGCACGGGGTGGGCACGCGCGGCTTCACAGCGCCACAGGCCAGCCTGGATCTGGGCAATGCCGGCACCGCCATGCGCCTGCTCACCGGGTTGCTCGCGCCGCAGCGCTTCAATTCAACCCTCATCGGCGATGCCTCGCTCATGCGCCGCCCGATGCAGCGCGTCGTCGCGCCGCTGGAAATGATGGGCGCCAGGATCCGCACCCACGAGGGGCGGCCGCCGCTTGAGATCCACGGCACGCCGCGCCTGCGCGCGATCCATTACAGCCTGCCGGTGGCGAGCGCGCAGGTGAAGTCCGCGGTTCTGCTCGCCGCGCTCAACGCTGCGGGACGCACGCACATCACCGAGCCGGCGCCCTCGCGCGATCACACCGAGCGGATGCTCGGCGCCTTTGGCGCGAAGCTCGAACACGAGGGGCGCAGCATCATCCTGGAGGGCGGACAGCCCCTGCGCGGCACGCATGTGCAGGTGCCGGCGGATTTTTCTTCGGCGGCGTTCTTCCTGGTCGCGGGGTGTCTGGCAGCGCCGCGCGGTCTGCTGCTGAAAAACGTCGGCGTGAATCCCACCCGCACCGGACTCCTGCAACTGCTGCAGCGAATGGGTGCGGACATCCGCGTGCACCCGCGCAGCGCGCCCGGTGCGCCGCACGCCGAACCCGTGGCGGACATCGAAGTGCACCAGAGCGCGCTGCACGGCATCACCGTGCCTGAATCCCTGGTGCCGCTGGCGATCGATGAGTTTCCGGTGTTCTTCATCGCCGCAGCCTGTGCGAACGGCGAGACCGTCGTGCGCGGCGCGCTCGAGCTGCGCGTCAAGGAGAGCGATCGGCTGGAAGCGGTGGCCACCGGGCTTGCGACCCTGGGCGTGGAGCACGAGCTGCTGCCTGACGGTCTGTGGATCCGGGGCGCGGAAAGCCTGAGCGGCGGCACCATCGACAGCCGCGGTGATCATCGGATCGCGATGGCGTTTGCAGTGGCCGCGCTGCGCGCGCGTGCCGCCATCGAAATCGAGGACGTCGCCAACGTCGCAACGTCTTTCCCGGGCTTCGTGGCGAGCGCCCGCTCGGTCGGCTTGGCGGTCGAGGCCCTTTGACGGACACTGCGCTTCGATGCCCGCGCTGACCGACTGTCCCATCCTCACCATCGACGGTCCGAGCGGCTCGGGCAAGGGCACCATCAGTCGCGCGGTGGCGCAAAAGGTGGGCTGGCATCTGCTCGACAGCGGGGCGCTGTACCGCCTGGTTGCGCTCGCCGGCGCACGGGCGCGGCTGGCAGCCGATGATCCCCTGGCGCACGCGCAGCTTGCGGCCCGGATGGATGTGCGCTTCGGTGCCGACGCGCAGGGAAGCGAGCGCGTGCTCCTCGACGGCGAGGACGTCGGACGCGAGATCCGCTCGGAAACCGCCGGCCAGGGAGCCTCGCGGGTCGCTACCTGGCCCGAGGTCCGGGCGGCGCTACTTAAGCGACAACGGGCCTTCGCCAGACCCCCGGGACTCGTGGCGGACGGGCGGGACATGGGCACCGTGGTCTTCCCCGAGGCACGCCTGAAGATATTCCTGACCGCGACCGCCGAAGAGCGGGCCCTGCGTCGCCATAAGCAGTTGAAAGACAAGGGATCCGATGTTAGCCTTGCCGGCCTTTCGCGTGAGATAGCCGAGCGGGATCTGAGGGATGAGACCAGGCAGGTCGCCCCGTTGAAGGCTGCACCGGACGCGTGCGTGATCGATTCGACTGGTCTTGGGGTCGGGGCGGTAGTGCAGCGGGTGCTGGAGCTGGGAGTCGCCCGGCGCCTGTGGACGCACGAGCGGTTTTGAGGTTGGCAGGTGCAGGACGCGCGTGCCCGTTAGTTTTACCTGGACCAGATGGAAAGGGTTCAGTACATGCACGCCACATGCGTGCGAAGTGAAGGTATGACAGAAAGTTTCGCCCAGCTTTTCGAGCAGAGTCTCGCCAATCAGCGCATCCGTCCGGGGATGATCCTTACCGGATTGATCATCGACGTCACCGATGACGTCGTCATCGTTAATGTAGGTCTCAAGTCCGAGGCCGTAATCCCCCTCGAGCAGTTCAAGAATGAGCGCGGCGAGGTCGAGGTCAAGGCCGGCGACTCCGTCGAGGTGGCACTCGATTCGGTCGAGGACGGCACCGGCGAGACGCGCCTGTCGCGCGAGAAGGCCAAGCGCGCGCGCACCTGGACCCGCCTCGAAGAGGCCTTCAACAAGGCCGAGATCGTCACCGGAGTGATCACCGGTCGCGTCAAGGGCGGCTTCACGGTTGAAATCGAGAACGTGCGGGCATTCCTGCCCGGATCGCTGGTGGACGTGCGCCCGGTGCGCGACACCTCGTACCTCGAAAACAAGCCACTCGAATTCAAAGTCATCAAGCTCGATCAGAAGCGCAATAATGTCGTGGTGTCGCGCCGCGCCGTGGTGGAGCAGGAGTTCTCCGCCGAGCGCAGCGCGCTGATGGACAACCTGCAGGAAGGCGCGGTCGTGCGCGGCGCGGTCAAGAACCTCACCGACTACGGTGCATTCGTCGACCTGGGCGGCATCGATGGCCTGCTGCACATCACCGACATGGCGTGGAAGCGTGTCAAACACCCGTCCGAAGTCGTGAAGGTGGGCGAAGAGATCGAGGTGCGGATCCTGAAGTTCGACCGCGAGCGCTCGCGCGTGAGCCTGGGGCTCAAGCAGCTGGGTGCGGATCCGTGGGAGAACATTGCGCGCCGCTATCCGGCCGGTACGCGCGTCTTCGGCAAGATCACCAACATCGCTGATTACGGCGCATTCGTCGAGATCGAGGACGGCGTCGAGGGCCTGGTGCACGTCTCGGAAATGGACTGGACCAACAAGAACGTCAATCCGGCCAAGGTCGTGCACACCGGTCAGGAAGTCGAGGTCATGGTGCTCGACGTCGACGAGGAGCGCCGCCGCATCTCCCTGGGCCTGAAGCAGTGCCAGGCGAATCCGTGGAAAGAGTTCGCCGAGAATTACAACCGCGGCGACAAGGTCGGTGGACAGATCAAGTCCATTACCGACTTCGGCATTTTTATCGGCCTGCCCGGCAACATCGACGGCCTGGTGCACCTCTCGGACATCTCCTGGGATATGCCGGGCGAGGAAGCGGTGCGCAACTACCAGAAAGGCCAGCAGCTGGAAGCCATGGTGCTGTCGATCGATCCGGAGCGCGAACGCATTTCCCTCGGCATCAAGCAGCTGGCGAAGGATCCGTTCTCCGCTTACATCGCCGACAACCCCAAGGGCACGGTGGTGAGGGGCGTGGTAAAGGAAGTCGACGCGCGTGGCGCGGTCATCGATCTCGGCAACGGCATCGAAGGCCAGCTGCGCTCCTCGGAGCTCGGCCGCGACCGCGTGGAAGACGCGCGCACGGTGCTGAAGGTCGGCGAGGAGGTCGAGGCGAAGTTCACCGGTGTCGACCGCAAGTCGCGCACCATATCGCTGTCGATCAAGGCCAAGGAAATGCACGAGGAAGCCGAGGCGGTATCCAGTTACCGTTCCGAATCCGGCGCCTCCTCGGGCACGAGCCTGGGAGACCTCCTGAAGGAGCAGATCGGCTCCGGCGAGCGTAACTAAGAACAGCGCGAGCTAAGCGCATGACGAAGTCGGAACTCATCGAGATCATCACCGCCAAGCAGAAGCATCTGCCGGCGAAGGACGTTGAGCTCGCGCTCAAGCAGATCCTGGAGATCATGAGCGATGCGCTCTCGCAAGGAGAGCGCATCGAAATCCGCGGCTTCGGCAGCTTCTCGCTGCACTTCCGTCCGCCACGCCAGGGACGCAACCCCAAGACCGGCGAGGCGGTGGCGCTCTCGGGCAAGCACGTGCCGCACTTCAAGCCCGGCAAGGACCTGCGCGAACGC
>Ga0070733_10000538_pt1 | contig 30414 bp, 29 predicted proteins | sample Coa_R1_9_FD_66450 | JGI IMG/M metagenome (GOLD analysis project Ga0070733, IMG submission 66450) | Surface soil microbial communities from Centralia Pennsylvania, which are recovering from an underground coalmine fire - Coalmine... | ecosystem: Environmental > Terrestrial > Soil > Unclassified ...
GAGCTCGATGCCGCGACGCGCATGGCGATCGAGGCCGCCGCGGCCGCCGATCCGCCGCTCGCGCAACGCATCGCACGACATCGAGCGCTGCGTGCCCGGCTGCACGCGGCCTTCGAGCCGGTGCTCGAGGAGCCCCTTCCGCAGCGGCTCCTCGCGGCAGCGCGCGGCCCGGGTGAGGATCAAAGGACCCACAAGGTCATTTCACTCGCGGCGCGCCGTCAGCCGCGCTGGTCATGGCCCGAGTGGAGCGCCATGGCGGCGAGCCTCATCGTGGGCGTACTGCTCGGCCCCTGGCTACTGAAGTCCGCAGCGCCCCCGGCTCCGCTCGATGTGAGCGGCGGCCGCGTGCTGGCAAGCGGTGCGCTGGCGCACGCGCTCTCGCAGCAGCTCGCGAGCAATCAGCCACGCGCCGCGCCCGTGACGATCGGCATCAGCTTCCGCGCCAAGCGGGGCGGCTACTGCCGCACCTTCGTACTACATCAGGGGCAATCGCTCGCGGGACTCGCGTGCCGCGAGGGGCCGTCCTGGCAGGTGATGACTCTGGCGCAGAGCACCGCGTCGCCGCAAGGCGCAGCGGGCGGCTACCGCCAGGCGGCATCCGCGCTACCGCCGGCGGTGGCGGGCACGCTCGATGAGTACATGGAAGGAGAGCCGCTCGATGCTGCGGCCGAAGCTGCAGCGCGCGCACACGGCTGGAGCCCCTGAGGTCCGCCGCAGCGATTTCTCAGACGCCGAAGTAGCTCGCGAGGCGCGCGCGCGCCGCGCGACCTGCGGCCAGATCGGTGCAGTTGACGACCGCCAGACGAAAGCCTCCCGGCGGCATGGCATGGGCGGCCGCGGGACGGTCTTCATGGAAGGTGATCTGGACGCTGGCGACGTGCGGCATGCGGCGCACCTCTGCGATGAGATGCGCGGGCGGGTGGCGGTACTCGCGGCCATGTGGACCAAACAGAGCGACGCTATATCCGGTGCGGCGCTCTGTGTTCGCGAGCGCCCAGGCTCCATCGCGGTAGAGGCCGACCACCGCCTCGAGCCAGCCGCTCTCATAGAGGTCCGGCCACTGATCGGCGACTCTCAGGTGCGCCTCGATGATGCGATCCCCGATCGTCTCGGCGTTGAACATGCCGGTGTAAGCCGCGAGGTGCTTGACGACCCACGCCTCGAGGTAAGCCGCCAGGGACTGGCGGCGCCCCGCCTCGATGGTCCAGTAGTCGAAGGTACCTCCGACTCCCGGCACGCCCAGGCAGTGGCGCAGCCAGCGCATGCGCCCCTGCTCGACGACCACGTCGGTGCTCACGTGCTCGCCCTCGAGCAGCGGCATCCAGAAGTGCCCCGCGGTCTCCTCGCGCTCGTAGGTTGCGAGGTCGGGCAGGACGCGGCTGCCAACGCCCATGCCGTGCAGATTGATGATCGGCTTTGAGAACACCGGGAAGGACGGCGGCCGCACGCCGTGCGGAGCGCTCAGCAGGCCCTGCGACTCGGCGACCGCGAGCTTGTTATAGACCCAGCGGTAAGCCGGATACCACTGGTAGGCGTCCGGATCCTCGGTCGGGATGCGCACTCCCGGCGGACACGCGACACCCTCGAAGTACTGCAGCCGCCAGGGATCGGCTTCGCAGAAGGGCACGGGCGGTGCCGCGGGTCAGAAGAGACCGGTGATACGACCGCTGTCGTCGACGTCGATGCTGTTGGCCGCCGGTACCTTCGGCAGCCCCGGCATGGTCATGACATCGCCGCAGATCATGACGATGAACTCGGCCCCGGCCGCCAGCCGCACTTCGCGGATGTTGACGACGTGGTTCTCCGGAGCCCCACGGAGCTTCGGATCGGTGGAGAAGGAGTACTGCGTCTTGGCGACGCACACCGGATAGTGGCCGTAGCCGCCGTCCTGCAGCTGCTTGATCTGCGTGCGGACCTTGCTGTCGGCAGTGATGTCGCTCGCGTGGTAGATCTTGGTGGCGATCGCCTTCATCTTGTCCCAAAGCGTCGCCGAGTCCTCGTAGACGAAGTGGAACTTGTTGGGCTGCTCGCACAGCCGCACGACCTCGCGCGCCAGCTCGGTCGCGCCCTTGCCGCCCTCGGCGAAATGAGTCGCCGGAATGACGCGCACGCCGAGCTTGGCACCCTTCTCGCTCAGCAGACGGATCTCAGCGTCGGTGTCGTCATGGCGGCGGTTGATGGCGACCGCGCACGGAAGTCCATAGTGATTGACCACGTTGTCGATGTGGCGCTCGAGGTTGACGGCGCCTTTTTCCAGCGCCGCCAGGTTCTCGCTCTTGAGATCGGCGATCTCGACGCCGCCGTGGTACTTGAGCGCGCGGACCGTGGTGACGATCACCGCGGCACTCGGCTTCAGCCCCGACTTGCGGCACTTGATGTCGACGAATTTCTCAGCCCCCAGGTCGGCGCCGAAGCCGGCCTCGGTCACGACGTAGTCGGCCAGCTTGAGCGCGGTGCGGGTCGCGATCACCGAATTGCAGCCGTGAGCGATGTTGGCGAAGGGGCCCCCATGGATGAAGGCCGGGTTGTTGGCGAGCGTCTGCACCAGATTGGGCGCGAGCGCCGTCTTGAGAAGGGCCGCCATGGCGCCGTGCGCCTTCACGTCGCGCGCCAGGATCGGCGTCTGGTCGGCACGGTAGCCGACCACGATCTTGCCGAGGCGCTCCTTGAGGTCGGCGAGGGTCGTGGCGAGGCACAGGATCGCCATCACTTCCGATGCGACCACGATGTCGAAGCCATCCTCGCGCGGCACGCCGTTCGCCGTGCCTCCCAGTCCCACCACGATGTGGCGCAGCGCGCGGTCGTTCATGTCGACCACGCGCCGCCAGGCGATGCGCCGCACGTCGAAGCCGAGGGTGTTTCCCTGGTAGATGTGGTTGTCGATCATCGCCGCGAGAAGGTTGTTGGCGGCGGCGATGGCCGCAAAGTCACCCGTGAAGTGCAGGTTGATGTCCTCCATGGGCACCACCTGCGAGTAGCCGCCGCCGGCTGCCCCGCCCTTCACGCCAAACACCGGACCGAGCGCCGGCTCGCGCAGGCACATGATGGCCTTGTGGCCGAGGAGGTTCAGCGCATCGCCGAGACCCACCGTGGTCGTGGTCTTGCCCTCGCCCGCGGGCGTCGGTGAGATCGCGCTCACCAGGATCAGCTTGCCGTCGGGGCGGCCTTTGAGCTGCGCCACGTACTCGAGCGACACTTTCGCCTTGTAGTGCCCATAGGGCTCGAGGCTCTCCGTCGGAATGCCGAGCCGCTCCTGGGCGAGCGCTATGACCGGGCGCATCTTGGCGCGCTGGGCGATCTCGATGTTGCTGGGGAAGGGGGCGGTCGAGGCGGCCGGTGTGCTGGACATGGGTGGGGGGTCTTTATGAGGCGATTGAGGGCCCGTGATGCTACCAGAGGCGCGCGAGCCGTTCGCCTTCCCTTAAGGGGGATCGTTACAATCGCCCCGCCCTTATGCTTTGGCTCAAAGCCTTCCACATTGTCTTCATGGTCGCCTGGTTCGCGGGCCTCTTCTATCTGCCGCGCCTCTTCATCTATCACCTGGCCACGGTAGAGCCGGACGGCCGGGCGCGATTCGAAGTGATGGAACGGCGTCTGTTCGCGATCATGACCATAGGCGCGGCCGGCACCCTGCTGTTCGGGCTGGCGATGATCGCCGCGGCGCCCGTCTACCTCGCCTTCAACTGGCTGCGCGTGAAGCTGATCCTCGTCGCGGCGCTGATCGGCTACCACCTCTGGTGCAGAACGCTGATGCGTGAGCTCGCGGCGGGGAACGCCCGCTCGGACCGCTGGTACCGCTTCTTCAATGAAGTTCCGGGGCTGCTGCTCATTGCCATCGTGGTGCTTGCGGTAGTGAAGCCCTGAGTTGGCGGCGGCCGATCGCAGTTGAGTCAGCCGGCAGCGCCGCCTTGCCACTCGCGCACCAGGTCGCGCCATTCACCGCGCGGCGGCGGCGTCCTGCCGCCTTCGGTGCCGACATAGAGGAAGCCGACGATGGCATCGCCCGCCTCGAGACCGAGTGCGCGCTTGACGGTCTCGTCATAGGCGGCGCCGCCGGTCTTCCACATGGCGTTGTAACCGAGTGCAACGCTGGCGAGCATGATGTTCTGCGCGGCCGCCCCCGCCGACAGCGTCTGCTCGATCGGCGGAACCTTGGCCGCCGCGATCATGTGTGCGGCGACCACGATGATGAGCGGCGCGCGCAGCGCCTTGGCGCGCTCGCGCTGCAGCGCCTCGGCCGTCGCCGTGGGCTGCGTGCGCGCGAGGTGCGTGGCCAGCAGCTCGCCGAAGCGCTCCCGGGCCGCGCCACGTATGACGAGGAAGCGCCAGGGACGCAGCCGCCCGTGATCGGCGGCGCGCACCGCGCTCGCAAATATCAACTGCAGCGCGCCCTCATCGGGCGCGGGTTCGGTGAGGGTGACGGCCGAGCGGCGTGTCACCAGAGCGTCTATGGCTTGCATGCCCGCATTGTCGCAGACTTGAGCGGCATGCTGGTCCACTCCGAAGCCTGCGAACGCAACAAGGGCCCGATCCTCGCGGTCCTGACCAGCGCTCTCGCGAGGCAGCACTGCGTGCTCGAGATCGGCAGCGGCACGGGCCAGCACGCCGTGTATTTCGCCCGTCATCTTCCTCACCTCAGCTGGCAGCCGAGCGAGCGTTCCGCAGAGCTCGGCGCACTTGCCGAGCGGATCCGACTCGAGGGGCCGCCGAACCTGCGCCCCGCGATCGAGCTCGACGTGCGCAGCCAGCCCTGGCCCGTCGCCGGCGTCGATGCGGTCTTCAGCGCCAACACTCTGCACATCATGGCCTGGGAAGAGGTGCAGGATTTCTTTCGCGGGGTGGGCACCGTGCTGCGCAAGCCCGGCGTGCTGTGCGTCTACGGCCCCTTCCGCTACGGCGGCGAATACACCAGTGCCAGCAACTCCGATTTCGACCGTTATCTGCACATACGCGATCCGCTGAGCGGCATCCGTGATTTCGAGGCCCTGGCTGAGTTGGCCACCGCACAGGGACTCTCGCTGGCCGCCGACCACGCCATGCCGGCCAACAACCGCACGCTCGTGTGGCGCCGTCACGCCACGGAGTAAAGTGGCGCCATGAGTGCCACCCGCGAGCTGCTCACCGCCGGGGAGATCCGTGCGGCGATTCGCACCATCGCCGATTATCCCAGGCCCGGAGTCATGTTCCGTGACATCACGACGCTGCTCGGCGACGCGCGCGCCTTCCACAGCGTGGTGGAGCTTCTGGCACGCCCCTGGGATGGCGCGAGCGTCCACCGCGTCGCCGGGATCGAGGCACGCGGCTTCATCCTCGGAGGCGCCATCGCCGCGCGACTCGGGGCGGGGTTCGTGCCGATCCGCAAGAAGGGAAAGCTTCCGCACGCGACCGTGCGGGTCGCGTATTCGCTCGAGTACGGGCTCGACGAGATGGAGATGCATCGCGATGCGGTCGGTACGGGCGAGCGCGTCATCCTCGTCGATGACCTGATCGCGACCGGCGGCACGGCCTGCGGGGCCGTGCAGTTGCTGCGGGCCCTCGGTGCGCATCCGCTCGCCGCGTGCTTCATCATCGACCTCCCCGACCTTGGAGGCTCCGAGAAGCTCGCCGCGCTCGGCGTGCCCGTGAATGCGCTCGTCTCCTTTTCAGGACACTGAAGGACTTCGATCCAACACGCGATTCAGGAGCGGTTCAGACTAAATAACCGTTTAATATCAAGATGTTATGAGGCATCTGACCGCAACATTACTTTGCGGTCATTTGGGCCTTGGGCGGCAGGAATCCAGTCATAATACGCCCGCTTCGCGCCCTGCTGCGCACACCCTTTGTCACTGTGGAGACTACATCGATGTTCAAGAAGCTCATTCCTGTCATCGCCCTGGCCCTGATCGCCGGGCCGGCCTTCGCCCAGTCGACCGCGGCCCCCGCTGCGGCTCCGGCCGCTTCGTCTGCTGACGCGTCGAAGGACACGAAGGCGACTCATAAGAAGAAGCATCATAAGAAGAGCGAGAAGAGCGCTGAGAAGAGCGAGTCCTCCTCGAGCGCTCCGCCTAAGTAAACATTTTCCAGTCGATGCTTTTGAGAAGCCCCGCCGGCAACGGCGGGGCTTCTTGCTTTTGGGGGGCCTCCCGGACGGTCCGTTTGGACCGTCCGAAGGGACTTGCGGGGAGGCCCAAACCGGTTCAAATTCAGTCCATGGACGGGGAGCAACAGGCCGCAATACACGGGGCGCTGGTGTCCGTACAACATGCCGTTACGAGCATGACGTTTCCGATCTGCGATCAGGAAGATCTGATCGAAGCCATCGATAGTGTCGAGGAGCAGCTGCACGCGGGCCACCCGAATCTCGCGCTCATGTGCCGCTTCCTCAACTCCATCGCGCGCAGCCTGCGGGCGCAGCCGGAGGCGCGCGACGCGTGCCTCCTGATCGAAGACGCCATCGGTAAGGCGGGCATGCCGAGCACCTGGCAGTCGGGAATCTGACCGGCCCCATCGCCGCCACGCCTCGCACGAGGCGGGTGCACCGCATCCGCGCGCAGCCTTAGCTGTCGCGCCGAACGTCATGCCTGGGCGCCGGTGAGCCGTTGCCTTCGCCGCATGACGCAGTCTAAGTTCCGCAGGCCGTGATGTCGCCGCTCACCCAGGTCCTGATCCTGCTCGCGGGCTCCGTGTTCCTCGTGACACTGGCGCGCCGGCTCAAGTTGCCGACCACCCTCGCCTACCTGGCGCTCGGTCTGCTGATCGGGCCGCATGCGCTCGCGGTGGTCTCGGACACGGGCACGACGCGATTGCTCGCCGAGCTCGGCGTGGCGTTCCTGCTCTTCACGCTGGGACTGGAATTCTCCCTGCCGCGCATGCTGGCGATGCGCGGCGAGGTCTTCGGCCTCGGGGCGCTGCAGGTGGGCGCCACCGCCGCGGTGTTCGCGGTCATCGGCAATCTGCTCGGCATCGGCTGGCTGCCCGCGATCGTGCTCGGTGGCGCTGTGGCGATGAGCTCGACGGCGATCCTTCTGCACCAGCTCACCGAGCGCGCCGAGCTCAACCGCACCCACGGCCGGCTCGCCTTCAGCATGCTGCTGTTCCAGGACCTGGCCTTCGTGCCCTTCCTCGCGCTCGCCAGTGCGCTCGCCGCCGGCGCCGATCACCTCACCATGAGTGAGGGGGTGGTGGCCGCGGTCGGCGGAATGCTCGCCATCGTCGCGGTGCTGGCGGCCGGTCGCTGGCTGCTGCGGCCGCTGTTTCACGAGATCGCGCACAGCCGTCTGCGCGAGCTCTTCACCCTCACGGTGCTGCTGGTCGCGCTGGCCTCCGCCTGGGTGTCGCACCTCGCGGGCCTGTCCTTTGCGCTCGGTGCATTCCTCTCCGGCATGATGCTGGCGGAGACCGAGTACCGCCATCAGATCGAGGCGGTCATCCGCCCCTTCCGCGACATCCTGCTCGGCCTCTTCTTCGTCTCCGTCGGGATGCTGCTCGACACGAGCCTGCTGGTGTACGCGCTGCCAAAGGTGGCGCTGATGCTGGTGACGCTGGTGGTGCTCAAGAGTGTGATCGGGGCACTGAGCGCCCGGGCATTCACCACCTCGCGCTTCAAGGCGCTGCGCGCCGGCATCGTGATCTCGATCGGCGGTGAGTTCGGCGTCGCGCTCTGTACGATTCTGCTCGAGACCGGCCTGGTGCGCGCCGACGTCGTCGAGCCGCTGCTGCTCGCCATCGTGCTGTCGATGGTCCTGAGCCCCCTGATCCTCGCCAACAACAAGCGTGTGGCGCGCGCGCTGCTGCGCGAGCACGGACCGGCGCCGACCGCGGTCGAGCGCGAAGACGCCGCCACCAGCGGGATCGCGCGGCGCGAGCACGTGATCCTGTGCGGGTTCGGACGGGTCGGCCAGAACGTCGGCAGGGTGCTCGAATCGCAGGGCTTCGAGTACATCGCGCTGGACCTCGATCCGGCGCGCATCCGCGCCGCCCGCCAGGCCGGCGATCCGGTGATCTACGGCGATTCCTCCGACGAGGAGCTGCTCGGGCGGGCCGGCTTGAGCCATGCCAGCGCCGTGGTGATCAGCTTTTCGGATCCGGCGACCTCGATCGGCATCCTGAGGAGCCTGCGCCGCCTGCGCCCGGACGTGCCGGTGCTGGTTCGCACGGCAGACGATGCGCGCCTCAAGGAGCTGCAGGATGCCGGCGCCACGGACGTGGTCCCGGAGACCTTCGAGGCGAGCCTGATGCTGGTGTCGCACGTGCTCATGCTGCTGCACGTGCCCGTACCGCGCGTGCTGCGCACGCTCAGCGACATCCGCAACAGCCGCTACGCAGTACTGCGCAACATCGTGCGACGCGGCGATGCACGCCCGGTGGACGAGACGATCGAGCATCGCGAGGAGCTCAAATCCGTGGTGGTGCCGCCGGGCGCCTGGGCGGTGGGCCGCTCCCTGAGCGAGGTGCGCGATCGAGGCGTCGAGGTCACTTTCACGGGCGTGCGGCGTCAGGGAATCCTCGGCCGCGAGCCCGCCGACGCCACCGTGCTGCACGAGGGCGATATCGTCGTCATCTACGGCCAGCCGCAGGAGCTCGAGCGCGCGGAGTCGGTGTTGTTGGCGGGTTGAGCAGAATTCCCTTCAGTGCGACTGGTCCTCCTGTGCGGCGAGCGGCGGGCCGGTGAATTCCGCTTCAATCGAGAAGTCGATCAAATCTCCAACGCCCATCGTAGTGCCGGGCGCCGGCACGCCATAAGCGATGCCAAAATCCGAGCGCTTGAACGAGCCGTGCGCGGAAAATCCAATGCGCGCCTGGGGGTCCATCCTGGGCATCCCGGCATAGCCACCGTTATAGGTCGCTGTCAGGACAATCGGCCGCGTCACGCCGTGTAGCGTCAGCGTGCCGGTGATTTTCATCGACTTCACCCCGGTCATTCGCACGCTCTCAGACTTGAAGACGATCTGGGGATACTTGGCCGTGTCGAGCATCTGCGGGCCCTTCATGATGTCGAGACACATCTGCGGCGCGGCCTGCATCTCGAACGAAGATGCGTCAATGGTCGTCACCACCTTGGAGGCGGGCAGGTCCCTGGGGTCGAACGTCAAATCTGCATCGAAGCGGCCAAAGCGCGTCGTGTAGGTCGAGAATCCCATGTGACTCGCACGCAGCACGATGCTGGCGTGGGCTTTGTCGAGCTTGTAGACGCCCGCCGGGGGCGCGGTCACAGGCGCCTTCACTGGGGATGCGGAGGATGCGGCAGCCAGCGACAACCCGCCGTCCAAACCCCACGCGGCGAAAATGACGACGCCAAGAATTCGCGGCGCGGTCAGAGCTGTGCGGGTTGGGCGCAAGCAGTTTCGGGTAGGCGCCGTGTGGGACTGAATCGTCATCGGGGGCTCTCCTTTGTCAGCGGTCCACTGTGGAGCTTCGGCGTGGCGGCCGACGTCCGCGGGCCGAATCCTCCGCCAGGCTCCCACTGTTCATGTAAGCGACGAGTGGGAGGAAGGCAAATCGACACGAGCAGCCACTATTGTTCATTTGCCTTCACGCACTTCGCTGCCTCAGCTATAGAGACCTGTCATCCCGCGCCAGACAATGTGCAAATGAAAACCCCGGCCGCATGCATGCGGCCGGGGCTTCTGACGCTCTCTAGAAAGAGGGAACCCTTTGCGAATCGGGCACAGCGCTCGATCCACCCCGTGCGAGCGGACCGGGCGCCCTTAGGGCAATGGCGGCACCGTGTTGAACACGCCCCACGGGGTGAGCTTGCCCTGTCCGTATATGCCCTGCGTCCCGGTAATTCCAGGTATGTAAGCGTCCTCATAGAACAGATACACCGGCTTACCCTTGTAAGTCACCTGCTGGGTACCGTCGGGCCTCATGATCTTGCCGAGCGCGTCCTGGTCAATGCCGGGGCCGGCTTGAGGCAGCCCGGAGGTGAGGACGGGTGGCCAGGGTACTGCAGAGCAAACGCCGCGACAGTCGATGCGCTCGCCCTCTTGGGCGTCCCCATCACCGCTGCGATCCGTGCTCAGCGTGTAGACGGGGAAGCTCACGTTTGGGGCGATGCTGAGATCATTGTCCATCGATACGGCCAATACGGTCTGGTTGGTTCCGGTCCCATTGACCGGAGCGGTCTCGAGTCCCAATCGCGCCTGACCCGGTGCCGGGCGGCCACGGCGCGGCTCGACCAGGTACCAGATGCCCGTGGGGCTGGTCACTGGGTCAAACAGATTCGCGCCCTCCGTTTCGCCGGGCGTCTCGTCCTGGAAAAAGCGATACAGCGGCAGACCCGCGTAAGTCACCTGCTGTACCGACTGGCCAGGCAGTACGTCGCTTCGGGTGACCGTGCCAAGAAGCGTGGGGTTGACCCCCGGTCCTGCGACAGGGGCACCGTTGGTAAGCAGCGCCGGCCAGAGGACAGCGTCACACGGCGGACCCAGGACATTCTTGTTATCACTGCACGCGAAAGGCTCCGCATTAGTCGTCAGCGCGTTGAGCTTATCGGAGGTGAGGATGTACAACGAACAACCGGCGTAGTCGGCCGATCCCTCGACCAACACGTTACCGTAGGATGTCGAGGCAACCGACACGACGGCTGGGCCGGACGGGGCGCTGGTCACGGGCGCGGCGCAATTGATGCTCTGGGCGTTCGCGCGTGAGGCGAACTGAAAGGCCAGGACGAGGCCGAAGCCGAGGATGACCAGAAGGCGAGATGATTTTCTTTGACCGTTCTTCATAGCTGTCCCCTTCGGCGGCGCGGCTGCCGTTGATTAGTTGTTCGCATAGCGTGTCTCCGCAATACTGCTGAAGTTAATTCCGCGGTCTTTTAACCTGCCTCCTAGGCGAGGTGTTCATTTGTCATTACTCCCAAATAAAACAGTGGCTTGCACCACGTGCAGTAGGATCCGCTCGCACGCCTGAATACTCTTTGGAAAGATGCTGAAATCGTTGTGAAAAGAGACTGAAGAGTCGTGGACGGGCAATCACGTCAGGCGGTCTACGAGTTTGGGGAGTTTCGGGTGGATGTTGCCCAGCGCCTCCTGCTGCTCAAGGCGGGGAGCCGCGCGTTGCCGTTGAGCTCCCGAGCGTTCGACACGCTGGTCTTCTTCCTCGAACATCCCGGCAAGCTCCTCGACAAGTCCACTCTGATGGCCGCGATCTGGCCGAAGCTCGTCGTCGAGGAAAACAATCTTAACCAGCAGATCTCGGCGCTCCGCCGCGTGCTCGGTGAACGACCTGAGGAGCATCGGTTCATTGTCACTGTGCCGGGTCGCGGCTACCGGTTCATCGCCGCGGTCAGCCTGGTAGCGGGTTCCGCCACTGCGTTGGACGCGGCGCCTGCACCGGCCCCGGTTTGGCCTCCGCGATTACCGGCCCTGGCTCTGATTGCCGCGCTGGCTGTGGCGGTGCTCCTCACCGGCGTCTATGCGCTCTGGCGCGCACGCTCGGGAGCAAGCGTCACCCCTGTCCGTGCGGAAGCACCGTCGCAGGCGAGACTCCCCGCGAACGTCGCACCTACTCCTCCGGTTGCCTTTTCCCCGCCGCCCCATTCCATTGCGGTACTTCCCTTTGTGAACATGAGCGGAGACAAGGAGCAGGACTACTTCTCCGACGGTATCTCCGAGGAGCTGCTCAACGACCTTTCGCGCATCAACGAGTTGCAGGTCGCCGCGCGCACCTCGTCCTTCTCATTCAAGGGAAAGGACACTGACATCGGCACGATCGCGCGCAAGCTCAACGTCGGCGCTGTGCTCGAAGGGAGCGTGCGGCGCTCTACACATACCGTGCGCATCACCGCGCAACTCAACAATGCCATGACCGGATTCCACATGTGGTCGCAGACCTATGATCGCGAACTCGGTGATGTGCTGAGGCTGCAGACCGAGATTGCGAGTGCCGTGGCGAGTGCGCTCAAAGTCACACTCCTGCGCGACGTGGCCACCGAGATGAAGGTTGGCGGCACACGCAATCCGGCCGCCCATGATGCGTACTTGCGCTCCGCGAGCGCTTACTGGCAAGTAGTCAGCGCCAGTGACAATGAATCAGTGCGTGCCGGCTACCAGGAAGCGATGCGTCTCGATCCCAACTTCGCCCTCGCATACGCCGAATGGTCAATAGCCCTCAGCGCATACGCAGGACTGTTTGCCCGTGGACCTGCGGTAGGCGATCTCTATCGTCAGGCACGGGCGCCGGCACTCAAGGCGGTCGCACTGGCTCCCGAGCTTGCCGAAGGCCACTTGGCGTTGGCGGTCGTTTACGAGAGATCTCTCGATTTCACGCGCGCGAGTGATGAATTCCAGCAGGCCATGACTTTGGCGCCGGGTAACACGAGAGTGTTGCGAGACTACGGTGGGTTTGCCGTGCAGATGGGCCACACTGACGCTGGAATCGCCGCCGTACGCCGCGCGGCCGCGCTCGATCCGTTGAGCGTCGAGTCTTACGGCTGGCTCAGCGGCGCTCTGCGGTCTGCGAGGCGGTACGACGAGGCCCTCGCGGCATACCAGGATGGTCTGTCGCTCCAGCCAAAGGATCCTAAGTGGCCTGCCAACGGACAATTGATCTACTACGCGCTCGGCGACTTCGAAATGATGCGCGCGGTGTGCGAGGGCGTCGGGGAGGCCGTCAAGGACTTCCAAGACTGCCTCGCACTGGCTTACCGCAAGCTCGGCCGGCGGGCTGACGCTGAGACCGCGCTGGCACGATTCAAGGCGTTAGAGGGCAACGCCGGTGCATACGGTTACGCCACAATCTACGCGCAGTGGGGCAATACGCGAGAAGCACTCAAGTGGCTGGAAACGGCCCTGCAACTGCGTGATCCACAGTTGATCGATTTGAAGACCGAACCGCTCCTGGAACCGCTGCGCAAGGAGCCGCGCTTCCGAGCGATCGAGCGGGAATTGGGGTTTCCAGACTGACAGGTTGGATGTCCGCTTTGCGGAAATCTACGTAGTTGATCGGGATGACCGCTTCTGGCCCGGCTGCTGCCCTCCGAGAAACTCGAGCCGTTTCACCCAGGATTACTGGGGACAGTGGCTGTGCGCGCGAGTCATCTCAAAGGCGGTCTTCGTACACGCCATGTGCCTGTGTGACTGGCGATGCTGCGGTTCTGATAAGTGCCGCTGATAGAGGTGCCATCGAGCGATACTTTTGCGGGGTAATCCCCCAACTGGCCAGTGATTACGAGGGTTCCGGTTGCGTCCATTGTCCCGGTCCAAGACTCATAATCGTTAATGTGAGAGGAACAGGTTGCCGGGTCTTTTGCTATATCCCAGCAGAAAAAGCCAGTGATGGTCGATCCCTTCTGCGTTTGAACAACGAAGGATTCAGTACCGGTCGTGATTTTGTTTACGTTCGTCCATGTCCCAGTCCACGTTCCGAGAATCGACACGATTTTGCCGCTCGTGCCGCCTGACCCCACCGCGCTATGCAGAACGGGCGGCATCAGCGCTGCGGCCAGGAAAGAAATCAGCCCCGGTAGCCGAACTCTATATGCCTTGAACATGTCGGCCCGCAGAGTACGCGCCACTATGTTTACGCAACAGGGCCGTAGTACGGATCCGCATTCGCACTCGGTTGAATTACCCGACGTCCGACGGTCAGCCACCGCTGGTTGCAGCCAGTGGCGTCACACGGGCTGATGGCCGCCTCCTCCGCCTAATCCGCCTCCTCCGCCGCCACCACCGGACGGGAACGTGACGGACAACTGAATGAGCGAAACCGCCGGCGGATATTCAGTCACAACGCCCGGCGCAGTGAGCACAAGCTCGACGTAATACGCATTCGCCTCGAAATCAACAACGTCGGTATCGTCGCTGGTCACGACCTGCAAAGTGAACAGGTTGGGATCGCGGGGCTTGGTCTGCTGGGACTGAAACTCCACGAGGGTCGTCTCCGTCACGTATACCACCGGGTTCGAGGTTGGCACTTGTACGAGCCGCGCGGCGATCTCGCCGCTCCCAGGGCGGCAAAGTATCCCGAGGCTGACGAAGGGTGCTTCTCGATCCGGGTTGAGCGCACCGTCTGCCGTGACGCCATATCGAATCACTGCTTGTGTCGGCTGGCCGGTACCGGCGCCCACCCCGGGGCCCACCGGCGTACGATCGCCAGCCACAGCGGCAATCACGCCACCTCTCGCGCCCAATTGAACGACCGAGCCCACGAGCACGACCTTGCCGGTATCGGATGGGTTCACTGCGCCGGCCGAACCGACGCTGCTCCAGAGTTCTGCCATATGGGTGACTCCGTCGCCGTCGCGGACGATGCACTACCGCAACGTTGTTCGCTTGGTCGACTGACTATAGTTGTTTTTTGAGTGGCTGCTATGCAGCAAAGTGGCGGACGTGCACGAGCGTCCCCTGCTGGCCGTCTGACGCCACTAGCGTTCCGACAAGGGAGTCAGGAAGTCCAGCAGCGCTTTGCCGACTTCGCTCGGGCAGTCGAGAGGAGTGAAATGTCCGCCGGGGAGCGGGACCAGAGATGCGCCCAGCAGCTGCGCGAGCGGTCGACCGACCTCTTCAATCGAGAGAAACTCGTCTCGCTCTCCCCAGAGAACGGCTGCCGGAACACCACTCGAGCGCAGTTGCGCGCCGATATTTGCGGTCTGCTCCGGGTCGAGATCCCGGGCGGCGCGAATGAGCTGCAAGCCTCCCTGCGCGCCCTGATATGTCGCCAGCATCTCTCGCATGGCAGCGCTCTTCGCCAGCCGTCGTGCGAGTACCGGAAAGAGTCTATTGGCCTCAGCCGGATCCCAGGTCTGGATCCCGGCAATGGCGCCCATTGCCCACTCACCTGCGTAGACACCGTCGAGCACGGCGAGGCCACGGATACGCCGGGGCTCACTGATAACCATGAGCTGAGCGGCGGCGGACCCCACGTCGTGGGCGACGATGGCTACGCGCGTCAGAGCCAGCTGACCCAGGAGCTCCAGCATCCATCGAGCCTGGCTGGCCATGTCGATACGCGCGCCGGCCGGCGCCTCGGATTCGCCGTAACCGATGAGATCCGGGACGAGCACGCGAAAACCTGCCTCGACGAGCAGAGGGCTGACGCGCGCCCACAGACGCCGGGTCGCGGGAAACCCGTGCAACAGAAGAAGCGGGAAACCCTTCCCGTCGTCTTCCAGACGGACTCTGGCGGCACCGATTTGGACGGTGGTGGTCACCGGCACTCGTGTGGCCGCCTATCCCCTCATCGGCCATCCGCCGCTATCAGCGGCAGTTCCACGAAGCTCGCCTCGTGCGGTGCGTGGTAGATCCGCTGCGTCGCCTTGCGGAAGTCGGTCGGCCTGGCATAGAAGATGTTAGGAACGAAAGTCTGCGGGTTACGGTCGTAGAGCGGAAACCACGACGACTGCACCTGCACCATCATCCGATGGCCCGGCAGAAAGACGTGGTTGGTGGTGGGGAGCGCAAAACGATATACGAGCGGCTTGTTCGGCTCGATTGCTTTTGCCGTACCGAGATCCTCGCGGTAGCGACCCCGAAAAATATCCATCGCCACGGCGAGCTGGTAGCCGCCCATCTCCGGCTGGCCTGCAACCTGATCCGGATAGACATCGATCAGCTTGACCACCCAGTCGGCATCGCTCCCGGTCGTGGCCGCGACCAGGTTCGCGACCGGCTCGCCGCTGATGGCGAGCGGTCGCTCGAGCGGTGGGGTTACGTAGGTGAGAACGTCCGTACGACCCGCGAACTCCCGCTGGTCATCCACGAGCCAGCGGGTCCAGGTGTACGGCGGCTCGTAACCGACAGGAAGGATGGGCCGGACGCGATAGGGCACCGGCTTGGCGGGATCCGAGACGTATTCATCGAACGGCGCGCCCTGCGTCTCGGGCTCCCATTGGAGCGCGCCTGCGGACCGCAGATAGAGCGGCGTGGGCTTGGGTGTACAGCTTCCACCGCACCCTGAGGGCCAGCGCGGCAGCGATTCCCATACGTTGGCGCCCGTCTGGAACACCGTCGCGTGTGAAGGGGCGGAAGGGGTCTGCGCGCCACCCTTGAGGTAACGCGCGAGAAAGGGCGCAAGAATGTGCAGACGGAAGTACAGGCCCGTGTCGCTGGAAAAGCGCAGGGGACCGAGGGAGCTCCCATCCTCGATTTCCTGCCCATGGAACCAGGGGCCGATCACCAGGTACAGGTTGTCGCGATTGCGCTCCTCGGCGTAGAGCGCCTTGTAGACGGCGGCGGCGCCGTAGATGTCCTCCTGGTCCCACAAGCCTGCGACGATCATCGTCGGTACGCTGAGGGGCTCGCGGGCCAGCAGCCGATCCATGGCCTGCTCGCGCCAGAAATCATCGTACGCGGGGTGCTCGACCACCTTGCGCCAGAACCCGATCTGCTCCATTCCGTGCCGGCGGGCCATCTCGGCGACCGAGCCTGCACTCATATACTGCTCGTAGTCGTCGTAGTACCCCGACTGCCAGAGCTCCTCGTTCCGGCGGGTCGCGGTCTGCTCATAGATATACGGGAGATTCGGCAGCCGAAAGGCCCCGTTGTGGAACCAGTCATCGCCGCGCCAGCCGTCGACCATGGGATTCATGGGCACGGCCACCTTGAGCGCCGGGTGCGGATGAATGAGCGGCGTCAGCGCCAGGAATCCGTCATAGGAAATACCGAGCACACCCACCCGGCCGTTGGACTCCGGAACGTTCTTGATCAACCAGTCGATCGTGTCGTACGTGTCCGTCGACTCATCCACGGGTGTTGGATTGAGCGGACCGCGCATCGGGCGGTTCATCACGTAGTCGCCTTCGCTCCCGTATTTACCGCGGATGTCCTGCACGACACGGATGTATCCACCCTCGATGATGGTCTCGACCGCGTTGTCGTATCCCCACAGACGCACCCCCATGTGCGGGCTCTGCTGCTTCGAGGTCATCGACTTTGCATCGTAGGGCGTGCGCGTCAGGAGAATTCCGGCATTGCGGGCGCCCTTCGGCACGAGGATGACCGTGAACAGCTTGACACCGTCGCGCATCGGGATCATCGCCTGGCGCAGGTCAAAATCCGCCCCCGCGGTCGGCGGTACGAAATGCGCCGGCGTCTCGCTCGGAAGTTGCGGATACTGGGGGGCGGGCGCGGGCGGCGGGGGGCCCTCGGGCGCCTGTGCCAGTGCCGACGCAGCCGCGAGCTGTACGAGGCAGCCGAGGCACAAAAGCGCTGATGATTTCATGGAGTCCCCTGACTCGTTGTTTCCGCCAAGGTTGCAGAGCTTCACGCCCCCCGCCCCCTGCCATATTACCCGGTGCGACAGCGCGCAACGCGCGCCGGCTAGAATACGCGCCTGCAAACGAGGCATGGTCGAGCGCCTCCAGGAGAGCAGCATGCACAAGAGCCGCCTCGCCGGATTCATCATCGACTGCAACACCCCGGACCTCGAGGGGGCGGCGCGTTTCTGGAGCGAGGCGCTCGGCCTCGAGCTGCGCGCGCAAAAGGACCCCGCCGAGGGGAAGTACCGCACGCTCGACACGGCACCCGATGAGGTGCATATCGAGGTGCAGCAGGTCGGGCATCCGAGCCGCGTGCACCTCGACATCGAGACCGATGACATCGAAGCCGAGGTGGCCCGGCTCGAGAAGCTCGGTGCCCGGCGCGTCGGTCCGGTGCGCACCTGGTACGTCATGGAGGCGCCGACCGGGCAGCGCTTCTGCGTGGTGCGGGTGCAGCGCGCGGACTTCGCGGCGCGCGCCCGCAGCTGGAGCGATGGTTGAAGCGCGACGACATCCACTTTCCCCCGAAGCACGAGCCGCTGCGCGATGACGTGCACGCCCTCGGCGCGCTGCTCGGGGAAATCCTGCGTGAGCAGGGGGGCGAGCAGCTCTATGAGCTGGTCGAGCTCGATCGGGTGGCCGCGATCCGCGGCCGCGCCGGCGAGAGCGGCGCGCGCGCCGAGCTCGCGGCCTGCGTGCGCGATCGCCCAGCGGCGCTGGCGCGCGATCTGGTGCGAGCCTTCTCCACCTGGTTCCAGGCGGTCAACCTCGCCGAGCGGGTGCATCGCATCCGCCGCCGCCGCGATTATTTCCTCAAGGACAGCCAGCGGCCGCAGCCAGGCGGCGTCGAGGACGCGATCGCCACACTCAAAGCCCAGGGCTGGACGCTGCCGGAGACGCTGGAGCTGATCGGATCGCTGTCGATCGAGCCGGTGTTCTCGGCGCATTCGGCCGAGTCCACTCGCCGCACGCTCCTGCGCAAGCAGCAGCGCATCGCGCAGCGCCTCCTCGAGCGGCTCGACCCGGCGCTCACTCCCAACGAGCTGCGCAACCTCTGGAACAGCATCCGCCTCGAGATGACTGCCGCCTGGCAGACCGAGGAGCTGCCGCGCGAGCGGCTCTCGGTCGCGGACGAGCGCGAACAGATCCTCTTCTATCTGGTCGAGGTCCTCTATAAGGTCGTGCCGACCTTCTACGAGGAGATTGCCCAGGGTCTCAGCAAGGTCTACGGGAGCGAGGGCGGCCAGGCGCGCGTGCCGCCGATCCTGCACTTCGGCTCCTGGGCCGGCGGTGACACCGACGGCAACCCGGACGTGCACGCCAAGACTATCCGCGAGAGCCTGGCCCGCCAGCAGCAGGCGCTGCTCAACTGCTATTTCGCCGAGTGCCAGCGCCTCTCGCAGCGCCTCTCGCAGAGCGACAGCCGCGTGGGTGTGTCCGCCGATCTGCAGAAGCGTATCGAGCGCTATTCGACGCTGCTGCCGGCGGCACGCGCCGCCGTGCCGCTGCGCCACGAGCGCATGCCCTACCGGCTGCTGCTCGCGCAGATTTCCGAGCGACTGCGTCATGCGAACGACGGACGCGCATCCGGCTACGAGAACGCGGCGCAGTTCCGCGCCGACGTGGCGCTGATCGCGGCAAGCCTGCGCGCCAACAAGGGGGTGCATGCGGGGCTCTTCTATGTCGAGCGGCTGCTGCGCCGCATCGACACCTTCGGCTTTCACCTCGCCGCACTCGACGTGCGCGTGCATGCGAGCGTGCTGCATCAGGTGATCGCGCGCGGCTTCGACGATCCTGAGTGGCTGGCGCGCAGCAGCCGCGAGCGCCGTGCGCTCCTCACAGCGGCGCTGGAGAAGGACCGCGGGCCGGCCGCGGAGCTCGATGCCCTCGGCAAGCGCTCGCTGGCCGTGTTCGAAGCCATCGTCCAGGTGCGCCATCGTTACGGCCCCGATGCCATCGGCTATTTTCTTGTGAGCGGCGCCAGCGGTGCCGATGACGTGCTGGCGGCGCTGCTGCTGGCGCGCTGGGCCTCCGCCTACGACAAGCACACGGGCGAGGTGGCACTCGACATCGCGCCGCAGTTCGAGTCCGAGGAAGCGCTCGCTGCCTGCGGCACCACCCTGCAGGAGCTGCTGTCGGACCCCCTCTACCGGCGGCACCTGCACTCGCGCGGGCGCCGGCAGTGCGTCGTGATCGGCTACTCGGACAGCAACAAACAGACCGGGGCCTGCGCCTCGCGCGTCAGCATCCACGAAGCGCAGCGCGCGCTCACGCGCGTGCTGAGTGCCGCCGGAGAGCAGGCCACGGTGTTCCACGCGCGTGGCAGCAGCATCGCGCGCGGCGGCGGGCGCATCGAGGCGCTGGTCAGAGCGGCGCCGCCGGGTGCCGTCGATGGCGTGCTGCGCATCCGCGAGCAGGGGGCGACCGTCAGACAGGGCTACGGGCTGCGCCCCATTGCCATGCGCACGCTCGAGCGCGCCTTCAACTCTCTGTCGCTCATCAGCGCGGCGCAGCGCCGCGGCACACTCGCCCCCGAGCCGCAGGCGCACCTCGAATGTGCGACGCTCATCGCCAGCGAAAGCCGCGCCGCCTGGCAGCGGCTGGTCTATCAGGACGCGGACTTCTACGAGTACTTCCGCGCCATCACGCCCATCGATGTCATCGAGCGCATGCAGATCGGCTCGCGCTCGATCCACCGCGCAGAAGGCGGCGGCATCGAGACCCTGCTCCCGGTGCCCTGGGTCTACGCGTGGTCGCAGACCCGCTACATGCTTCCCGAGTGGTATGGTGCGGGCGCGGGCCTGGGTGCGGCGCTCGAGCGCTTCGGCCTCGCCCGCGTGCGCGAGGTGTACAGGGACTGGTTCTTCATGCGCAACCTCCTCGACGACATCGAGACCATGCTGGCCCGGGTGGATCTCGAAATCGCGCAGTACTACGAGGAGCTGGCACCGCCCGCGCTGCGGCGCTTCGCGGGCGCCATCCGCACGGAATACCTGGCGGCGTGCACATCGCTCCTCTCCATCAAGGGGAGCAGCGCCTTGCTCGATTCTGATCCGACCATGCAGCGCTCCATCGAGCTGCGCAATCCCTACGTCGATCCGATGAACCTGCTGCAGGTGGACCTGCTGCGCCGCTGGCGTGCGAGCGGACGCGAGGACCGCGGGCTCTTCGAAGCACTGCTGGCGAGCGTCGGCGGCATCGCCCAGGGCCTGCAGAGCACCGGCTGAGCCCGCATGCCCAGCGACATCAGCATCCGCAGCGCGACTGCCGCCGACGTGCCGGCGGTGCTCGGCTTCATCCGCGAGCTCGCCACCTACGAGCATCTCGAGCACGAGGTGGTCGCGACTGAGACGGATGTGCGCACGGCGCTCTTCGGAGCGCGTCCGTACGCCGAAGTCGCCCTCGCCTGTCTCGATGGCGCCCCCGTCGGCTTCGCCCTCTACTTCCACAATTTCTCGACCTTCATGGGCAAGCCCGGGATCTACCTCGAGGATCTCTATGTGCGTCCCGAGGCGCGCGGTCTCGGCGCCGGCAAGCGACTGCTGGCCTGGCTGGCACGCACCGCCCTCGAGCGCGGCTGCGCGCGCCTCGACTGGGCGGTGCTCGACTGGAATGAGCCCTCAATCGGTTTTTACCGCGGGCTGGGAGCGATAGCGCTGGATGAATGGACCACCTACCGTGTTCACGGTGAGGCACTCGAGCGGCTGGCGAGCGGCAGATGAGCAGACTGGTCGTTCGAAGCTTCGCGATCTCTCTCGATGGCTACGGGGCGGGCCCGCATCAGTCTCTCGAGCACCCGCTCGGCGTCCGCGGCCCCGAGCTGATGGAGTGGTTCTTCAATTCGAAAACCTGGCGCCGCATGCACGGACTGCAAGACGGTGGCGAGGCCGGCGTCGACGACGGCTGGGCCGCGCGCGGCTTCGACAACATCGGCGCGTGGATCCTCGGGCGCAACATGTTCGGTCCGGTGCGCGGCCCGTGGCCCGATGAGAGCTGGCGCGGCTGGTGGGGCGATGAGCCTCCCTATCACACGCCCGTGTTCGTCCTGACCCATCACGCCCGCGCTCCGCTCGCCATGGCGGGCGGCACGGAATTCCGCTTCGTGACGCAAGGGATCCATGCAGCGCTCGAGGCGGCGCGCGCAGCGGCCGGTGACCGCGACGTACGCCTCGGCGGCGGCGTGGCGAGCGTGCGCGAGTATCTGCGGGCGGGCCTCATCGACGAGATGCATCTCGCCGTCCGGCCGGTGCTGCTCGGCGCCGGCGAGCATCTGTTCCAGGGTCTCGACCTGCCGGCGCTCGGCTATGAATGCGTGAGCCAGGTCGCCGGCGAACGCGCCATCCATGTGACGCTGCGCCGGCGAGCGGGGACGGCGTGAGCCACCCGCGCCGCTCGCGCCGGGCTATAAGGTGCGATATCCGTCGGTTTCCCGCCGAAGATTCTCGAGAAAGTCCGATAGCTCACGCTTGAGAGCCGGCAGTCGCTGGCGGGCCGCGGGCGAGACCACCCCGTCCGGCACCCGCGCGAGATTGCGCTCGAGCATCCTGACCGCCTTCGGGCCATCCGGGTCGGCGCCGTTCGGATCGACGAGGGCCATCACGCGCGCCACTCCAATGGCTCCCAGCCAGTCGAGCGCGTCGGCGTCGTGCAGATAGACGGCCTCGGCCCCGGTGGGCTTGCGATCGAACATATGAGTGCGAATCGCATTTCTGACTGCATCGATCTTCGCCGAAGGAAAGTCGGTGTCCTTGAGGACCGTGTCGACCACGCGTGCGCCCTCATCGGCGTGATTGATGCCCTCCTTCTCGCGGTCCCAGGGAGCGAACGCAGCCATGTCGTGCAAGTAGGCCGCCGCGAAGAGCACATCATCATCGAGCGTGACATGATCGGCGGCAGCCAACGCGCGCGCCAGCTCGTAGTCGCGCACCGAGTGTGAGTAACCCCAGGCCGGGTGTTTGAAGTGCTGAGCCGCAAACTGCCGCACCGTCTCGCGCCAGCCAGCCTCGCCCGCGAAGGCCATGGCAGAGCAGCTGCCGACACTTGATAGCAGCACTAACAACGCAATCGGGCGCATGTGGGACCCCTTGAGCTCGTTATCGATCACGGGACCGGAAAACCCGGCTCCACGTCCACAGCGAGGCGAGCCCGGTGAGGCCCGATGCCACGGCGAACGCGATGCGCGCCGGCGCGGCAGAGCCCCCGCCCGAAGCCACCGCCGCCCCACCGACACTCGCGCTGGCATGGAAATTCGCCGCGTCCCCATAGATGGCTACCCACCCGAACATGACCGCGAGCGAGGTTATGACGAGGCTGCCAAAAACGCCGGCGAGGCGGCTGTCCATGGCCACCCACTGGCCAACCTGCACACCCGAAGCAATCAGGAGCACGCCCATCGTCGCGGTCAGCAGATGCGAGTCATTGACGCTGCTGCCGGTCGAAACGACTCCCAAGCCCAGGGCCAGGAGCAGCGCTCCAGCCCCGATGAGCACCACGCCAAGCGTCCGGCGCAATCCGCGACTCACCTTGTCGGCGGCGATGCGGGCCGCTTCGCGTTTGTCCGGGGTGAGCGCGGCGGCCCGCCGTCGCATCCAGGCCACCCCCACGATTGCCGGTACGACGCAGAAAGCCCCACCGACTACACCGGCCACCAGGGGAAAAGTCCAGAGCGGCGCGAAGGCATCGATGCGTGCTGCTTCGGGATGCTCGGGCCAATACAGCACGCGGATCCGCTCGCCAAACCGGATGGCCGATTCCTTACCGTAGAGATCGGAGCTGACGGTGTAGCTGCGCCCATCGCTCGCCGTGAACCGGAACACGGGTGCATAGCTGACTCGCGAGGACCCCATCGCCTGGGCTCCGATCACCGTGGCTTGCGCCTCGAGCCCGGAGATGACCAGCGCGGCGCGCTGCACTCCCTTACCGACGCCGAGCATCAGGACCAGGGGACCTGCGATGCAGAAGCTACCGAGGAACACGTAAGCAATCAGGCGTCCGATGAATTCCTTCATGACAGGTCCCGCAGCGCGAGCTGCAACGGCTCAGGGGCGCCGGTAAATGACGCCATTCTTCATCACGAGCACCACGTGCTCGATGGCGCTGATGTCCTCGGTCGGATTGCCGCTCACCGCGACGAGATCCGCCAGCATCTGCGCGCGCACCCGCCCGAGGTCGGACTCGCGGCGCAGGATCTTCGCGTCGGTGGCGGTCGCGGCGGTGAGGGCGGCGAGCGGGCTCATGCCGTCGCGCACCATCCACTCGAGCTCCCGGTAGTTGGTGCCATGGGTGAATACACCCACATCGCTCCCGCAGCCGATGGTGACCCCGGCCTTGAGAGCGGTGCGGAAGGCCTGCGCCGCCGTGAGCATCCCCGCCGTCGGCGGGCTCGAGCCGCGCACGTAGTGCTCGAAATATTCCCCGTAGGCTTCTTCCGCGGTGAGGGTCGGCAGATAAGCCACCCCGCGCTCGGCCATGAGACGGAAGACCTCGGGCGTGCCGTTGAAACCATGCTCAATGGTATCGACCCCGGCGAGTGTTGCGCGCCGCATGCCCTCGGCGGTGGCCGCATGGGCCGCCACCGGGCGTCCCGACGTATGCGCCGTCTCGACGAGCGCCTTGAGCTCTTCCCCGCTGAAGGTCGGCTGCTGCGTGCCCCCCGGTCCCCAGCGATAGTCGGCGTACACCTTGATCCAGTCGGCGCCGCGTCCGGCCTGCTCGCGCACCGCGCGGATCACTTCGGGAATACCGCTCGCCTCCTGCGCCCCCTGCGGCGTGCAGCAGACATCGGGCCGGAAAGCGCGCGGCGCGGGGCCATAGCTGCCGGTGGCGACGATGGCGCGCGTGGCGACGAAGAGGCGCGGGCCCTCGATCAGACCCTCCTCGATCGCACGCTTGAGCGAGAGATCAGCGTAGTCGGCTCCCTCGGTGCCGAGATCGCGCAGCGTCGTGAAGCCGGCCATGAGCGTGGCGCGCGCCTGCACGCCCGCACGGAGCGTGCGGTAGGGCACCGGCTCCTTCATCACCTGGTCGTTCCAGAGCGTCTCGTTGTAGGGATGCAGCAGCAGGTGCGAGTGAATGTCCATGAGTCCCGCAAGCAGCGTCGCCCCGGGCAGCTCGATCACTTCTGTCCCGGCGGGCGAGCGCACCGCGCCCGGCGGACCGACGGCGGCGATGCGCGCGCCGTCGGTGAGCACCACCCAGCCCTCATGCAGCGGCTCGCCGGCGGTCCACACCGCGGCGGGGCGCAGCAGGATCTGCGGGGCAGCGGACGCGAATGCAGGCAGCAGTGGGAGGGTAAAGAGGAGCAGCGCGGCTGCCGGCAGCCGGCGCACAGACCTAAGCTTCATGGTAATGCCCTGCGGGGCTCTTACGGCCCCATCAGCACCGTGGTGTCGTAGCTCTCGAAGCCCTGGATAGCTCGTCCGTAGGCGTTGAACACCAGCCGTTCGGCGACCTTGTCGGCCCGCGGGGTGAGCAGCATCCGCAGCACCACATCGTCCGCCGGCCGCGTCGCATCCTCGGCGAGCAGCTGCTCGACCACGCGCGTCAGGCGGAACACGAGCTCGTTGACGAAGCGCAGGTGGGCGCCGTCCTGGACCTGCTCGGCGCCCGGGCCATAGGTGCCGCGCGCCTCTTCCGCCAGCTCGTGCAGGAACAGGTTCAGCAGCCGCGCCTTGTCGACGGTACGCAGGTCGCCGAAGAATTCGATCTCGGAATTGAGGTTCATGGCTGCCTCATTTCGACGAACGCTGAGGGGCGAGATTAGGCCGAGGTGGGGAAAAAGTCGATCGGCTTGGTGGCGGTGACGGCGTCGACGTCCTCGGCCTGGAACTGGAACAGCCGCACCAGCGCCACGATCTTGCGTTCGAGCTCCGGGTCCTTGAGCTCGCTCGAGACGACCCGGCACTCGGTCACCGTGCCGTTCGGCGCAATGGTGAACTCCAGCACCAGCTTGCCCTGCAGCTCCGCGTTGTCGCGCAGCGCGCGCGCGTAGAGGCTGTAAATGCGGCCCTTGTTGCGGTCGAAGACCAGCGCGATCTCCTCGGGCGAGCGCGCGGGCTTGCCACCGCCGCCCGAGTGCACGTTGCGGTTGGCGGCGCTCGCGAGCGCGACCGAGGAATTGACGGCGGTCGCCGTGTGCCCGGTGAGCGAGCCCGCGCCCGTGCCGAAGCCGCGGCTGGCATTGGCGGAGGTGATGCCGCCGGAGCCCGCGCCTACCCGCGAGGTGATGAGTGAGCGCTCGGCGTGCGAATCCGCGCCGACCGAGCCGGAGAGATTCTTGGTCTGCAGCGGCGTCAGATCCATCTGCTCGCGAAGATCCGCGAGCTCATCCTTCACCTGGTTCAGCTGCTTCTCAGCCTTGCGGTGCGCCAGCTCCTTCAGGTCGATCGGACGCGGCGGCGGCTTCACCATCGCCAGTTTGGGCTCGATCTTCGGCTGCTCGACGGGCTTGGGCGGCGGGGGCGGCGGCTTCGGCTTGTTCTCGAGCATCACTTTCGCGAGCCGGGTCGGAATGTCCTGCGCCACCTCGCGCTTGGGCGTCGGCAGCAGCGGAAAGAGGATCCCGAGCACCACCAGGATGATGAGCAGCACCCGCAGGATCTTGCGGAAACGCTCGGTCGACTCCGGGTCGCCCTCCCAGGGCAGCTCGTATTCGCGGTAGTACGGGGCGAGAATCATGCGCGCGCTAACCCGTCTTCACCTGGCCGGCCGCGACCGGCTTTTCCTTCTGGATGACGGCGAGGGAGATCTTGCCGTAATCGGCGTCGGTGCAGGTCTGCATGACGCGCTTGAGGACCTCGTAGGGCAGCGCCTTGTCCGCCATGATGGTGATCTCGCGCTGCGAGATGTCCTGCTCAGTGACGGTCTGTCCCACCAGCATCGGACGCTTGAGAGCGGCGCTCAGCGGGGCGATCAGAGGTCCCGCTGCCGACTGAATTTCCTTCACCGTCGCGATGTATTCGCCCTGCACGAACAGGTCGTCGCGGGTGATCATCACCACCACCGACTGCTTCGGTGCGGTCTGCGCAATCGACTGCGGGATCTCGATCCCCTTGGAGTTCTGAATCACCTCGACCTCGGTCGAGTACACCAGCAGAAACGCCACCATCACCGACAGAATGTCGATGAGCGGGATGAGATTGAGCTGCGCGTCTGCCTTGTGCCGCAGATGATGCTGCGCCATGCGGCGCGCGCGGTTCGACATGCTCATGAGCGGCCTCCGTGCGGGGCGGGAGCCGCGGGTGGCGCGGCGGCGCTCGGTGTGCCCCCGGGGGCTTCGGTGGTCGATGGCGCATCGCCGATCGAGATATCGGGGAAGAGCTCGGCCTGCACGGTGTTGATCCCCTGCCCTGCTTCGAACACCCGCACGCGGTCCATGACCTGCACCAGCGTGTCGTACGGAGTATCCGTCTCGAGCAGGATGCTGGCGTCGGTCTTGTCGGGGAATTTCGCTTTCACGCGCTTGAGGTACTCGGTCAGGTTGTCGTAGTCATAGCCGGCCGCGGTGTTGGGGAAAGTGGCGAGCGGCCCCGTGTTGCGGTCGGCGACCTGCAGCAGATCCTTGCGCACCATCACCTCGAGCTGCAGGCCCGGCGGCGGCTCCTTCCACGTCGTATTCGGCGGCGGCAGGTTCAGCTGCAGGATCACGGTGCGGGAGAACACCGCGGTCATCAGCAGAAACGTGACCAACACCGTGAAGATGTCGATCATCGGCACGAGCAGCAGCTCCGCCGGCTTGCGCGCGTGGCGCTCCAGTTTGCGGATCTCGTACGAGCGGCGCATGCGGTGTGTTCGACCGTGCGGGACGCGGGTGGCGTGGGCGCCGGGCGGCTCAGGCCGCCGCGGGCGCCGTCTGCCGCTCGGTGATGGCGTTCAGGAACTTCACCGACGCCATCTCCAGGCTGTCGATCACGTCGGTGGTCTTGGTCTGCAGCCACGCGTGGATGAACAGCAGCGGCACCGCGGTCATGAGGCCAAAGGCGGTGCAGTTCATCGCCACCGAGATGCTGGCCGAGAGCAGGTTGGCCTTTTCGGCCGGATTCACGGTCGCGACCGCGGCGAAGGCGCGAATCAGACCCATGACCGTGCCGAGCAGGCCCAGGAGTGTCGCGAGATTGGCGAAGGTCGCGAGGTAATGGGTACGCTTCTCGAGCCGCGGCACCACTTCCATCAGGCTCTCTTCCATCGCCTTCTCGATGTCATCGCGCCGGCGGGCCGACTGAATGCGCGCCAGGCCGTAATTGAGTATGTGCCCGATGGCCGACGAGGACTTCGAGGTCAGTTGCGCGACGCCGCGGAAGTTGCCCTGCGAGAGCAGCGGCACGATCTCGTTCCACAGGCCACGATTGCTCGTGGCGGCCGCCGTCAGGTAGATCCAGCGCTCGAGGGCGATCGCCAGACCCACCACGAACACGATGGCGATCGGGTACATGAAGTCCCCGCCGCCCTGAAAGAAACGCACGATCAGATTCCAGAACTGCATCTGACTCTCCCGGTCAAGAAGCCCCCCCACACGGGGACGCAAGCACGTGAAAACTGAATGACATATGGCGAAAAAGCTGCGACCCAGCTCTCATCCTTGAACGGCACAGGCCAGGGTTTCAAGGCTTGTCGCCAGAACCCGGCACTGCGCCCGGTCGACCGGTCGCCGCATCCGGCTTGACCGCATCGTAATAGCGATTCTCGCGCAGGAATACCTCGCGATCGATCGGCTGCAACACATCGTCCAGCAGGCTGTTGGGTGGCTTGCCGACGAGATCCCCGAGGTCGGAGCGCCGCCACGGCACGATATACAGGACCTTCGGCAGCTCGCGGTTGCCGGTGATGTCGGTCGTCTCGAGCTCAACGCGGTCGGGCCCCTTGGCCCGCGCCTTGGGCGGCGGGGCCGGCGCACTCACCGCGCCCGCTCTCGCAGGCGCGCGGCTTGCGGAAGGCTGCCGTTGTGACGCCTCGGCCGGCGGGGAGCTCGTCGCCGTCGTGTCGACGGCGGGCTCGAGTTGCTCAGGCGGGGGAGCGACCGCAGATGCCGGCGCACGCGGCGCACGCGGCGCTGCGGCCGGCGGCTGCTGTGAGGCGGCGCTGGCCGATACCACCAGCAGCATCGTCAGAAAGAGGGTTCGCATGATCAGCCTCCTGCTCCGGGATGCGCGGGCGCGGGATCAGCGGCAACCGCCCCAGGCGGGGGTGGCGGACTCACGGGTGCCTTTGGCGCAGCGCCATCCGGAGCCGCCGCCGGTGCGGCCGCCGGGGCAGCTTCGGGCGCGGAGGCCGGCGCCGGCTGCGTCGCCTCCGGGCGCTTGATCGACGGGAGCCCCAGCCGCTGGCGCAGCTCCGCAATCCAGCCGCTCACCGGCTTCTCCTCGCCCGTCAGCTCCTGGTAGCGCGACAGCGCCGTGAGAGCGCGCCCCGGATCCCCGAGATAGAGATCCGACACCACGCCGAGGTTGCGCCAGGCAGGGGCGAACTGCGGGTCGACCTTGATCGCTTCCTCATAGGAGGCCGCCGCCTCCTTGAACTCCCCGCGCATCCTCTGGGTGACGCCGAGCTCGCTCCAGGCGGCAGCGCTCGAAGGCTCGTGCGCGACCGCGCTCTTCAGTGCCTGCTCGGACTCCTCGAGCCGATTGCTCTTGCGATAGAGGATGCCGAGGTTTACCAGCGGAGCTGCGAACTGCGGGTATTCGAGTGCGATCTGCTTGAAGCCGAGCTCGGCCTCGATGGCGTTGCCGGCGCGCATATAGCGGACGGCACGCGAGAAATCGCTCGCGGCGGCCGGTGGCACCGGCGGCGGGGCAGCAGCGGCGGCGGGAGCGCCGAGGGTTGCGGGCGCGGTCATCGCGGGCGCGGCCGTCGCGGTCGCCGGGGTTCCCGCGCCGGGCCTGGTTGCGGAGCTCGTCGCAGTCGCGGCCGCGACCGGCGCCGGCTTCACGGGCTCTGGCTTGGGCGCCGACCTGCAGCCGCCGAGGAGCAATGCCAGGGCGAGCGCACTCAGCGCGGGCCGGCCGGCCACGCTCGTGCGCGCGGCGCGCCCCGCGCGTTTACTCGAGCTTTGCGACCACATCCTCGGTCAGCTCCGTCTTGCCGTAGCGGGAGGGCTTGAGCTCGGCGAGCGCCGCGAAGCTCTTGCGCACCCATTCATCATACAGGCCCTCTTTGGCGCGCGCGGCGTTCAGCTCGTGCGCCTTGATCGCCTGCTCCTCGAAGGGAAACACCTGCTCCTCGAGGAGCGAATTGTATTCGTCCAGCGCATCGCCCTTGAGCTTCGGCGGCCGCTCGGAGCTCATCAGGTCGTGCGCCAGCGTGCGGTAGAGCTCCGCCATCTCATAGGTCGCGGCAGTCGTCACCTCGGCAACCTGGTAGTCGGCCGCGGCCTTGTAGCCGTCCATCGCCGCTTCCAGCGCACGGCGCTTCTCCACCAGGCTCTTCTTCAGTGGCGCGGTGAGGCGCACCGCGCGGAAGGCATCGCGCGCCGGCGCGGCCAGCGCCAGTTGCGCTTTCGCCGCGAGGTAATGGGTGCGCTCGGTGCGCTGCGCGCCGGCCTGGGCATCGGCGCTGATGATCTGCCGGTACCAGTAGTCGCGCCGCGCCGTATCGCCGCCCTTCGCGGCATAGTCGGCCAGCTTCTGGCGCGCCTCGACCGCATCCCCGACGGGCGTGGGATTTGTCTGCACGAACTTCTCGAGCATCGCCACGGCCTTGGATTGGTTTCCGGCCTTGGCGTAGAGATCCGCCGAGCGCAGCAGCGCCTCGCGCCGCACGCCCGGCTCTTCCGTGCCGGTTGCCGCGATGCGCTCGAATTCCCCGGCGGCCTCGCCCGGGCGGTTGGCCTCGCCGTAAGCCACGGCGAGCTTGCGCGTCACGTCCGCGGACAAGGGGCTCGAGGGAAAGTCGCGGCGGAAGCCCTCCAGTACTGTGATGGCGCGGTCCCAACTCTTGAGCTGGATGAGCTGCGCCGCGGCGTCGTACTCCGCGTTGGAGCGGATCTTCGACTCCGGTGCCACGCGCGCCACGCGCAGGTAATCCTCGACCGCACCGGCACCATCGCCCGCCTTCTGCTTGGCCTCGCCCTGTTTGTAGACCGATGCCGCCAGGCGCTCAGTGAGATCGGCACGCATCTTCTCATCGCCCGCGGCAAGGGCACGCGCCTGAAGATAAGCGGGCTCGGCGTGCGCATAGTCGCCCTGATCGAAATTCGACTGAGCGATGATGGTCCAGGCGATGCGCTGCTTGGCGGCATCGAC
>Ga0070733_10000541_pt1 | contig 30322 bp, 22 predicted proteins | sample Coa_R1_9_FD_66450 | JGI IMG/M metagenome (GOLD analysis project Ga0070733, IMG submission 66450) | Surface soil microbial communities from Centralia Pennsylvania, which are recovering from an underground coalmine fire - Coalmine... | ecosystem: Environmental > Terrestrial > Soil > Unclassified ...
CGGGCCACCCCTTCGACGTAGGTCGCGATGCCTTCCGATAGCCAGGCGTGCTCACTGCCCGTGTCGGGCAGCGCCAGGTGCGTCATTTCGTGCACCAACACCCAGTCGCTCATGAGCTGCGCGGGCGTGACGTCACGGCCCACGCGCACCCGCATGAATGCGCCGCGCCCGCCGAAGGTCTGGCCGCCCTGCACGCCGGCGCCGCTTTGCGGTTGCAGCTGCAATTCGAGCTGCGGAGTCGGAAAGCGGCCGTAGTAGCCGGCGACGATGTTCGCGGAGCGCTGCACCCACTCGAGAAGCGGCGCGGCGCCGCCGGAAAATTCTCGCGGCGCGAAAACCACGTGAATGGCCGCACCCGCAACCGTCAGGGTGGTCGGCGCCACGGGCGAGGCGGAGCACGCCGGACACGCCACGAGAAGCCACGCGCTCATGGCCGCGGCGGCGGCGTTCAGAGCAGGTACGGTGCGGCGCGTCGTAGGCACGAGGTTTTCAGCGCGCCGTCTGGCCGAAGAGCACGCGCCTTGCTTCCTCGGTCAGGGCGGTTTGCGTGTTGATGGAGGCCGCTTTCTCATAAGCGCGCCGGGTCGCCGGTCGATCGTGGATGGCGTTGAACCAGCGCTTCAGATTCGGGAAGTCCTCCAGGCTCTGCCCCTGCCTTTCGTACGGCACGATCCACGGGTAGCAGGCGATGTCCGCGATCGAGTAGTCACCGGCAAGGAACGCGCGGTCGGCGAGGCGCTTGTTCAACACCCCGTACAGGCGGTTGGTTTCCCTGACGTAACGCTCAATCGCATACGGAATCTTCTGCGGGGCGTAGCGGGTGAAGTGATGGTTCTGCCCGGCCATGGGACCTAAGCCCGCCACCTGCCAGAAGAGCCACTCGGTGACAGCGACGCGTCCGCGCACATCCCCCGGCAGCAGCTGCCCGCACTTCTCGGCCAGGTACAACAGGATCGCGCCCGACTCGAACACCGATAACGGCGCGCCGCCGCCTCGCGGATCGTGATCGACGATCGCGGGAATGCGGTTGTTCGGCGCGATGGCGAGAAAGGCGGGCGCGAACTGCGCGCCGGTGGCGATGTTGACCGGCACGATGTTGTAGGGGAGTCCCGTCTCCTCCAGGAACATGGTGATCTTGTGGCCGTTGGGAGTGGTCCAGTAATAGAGGTCGATCATGTACCAGCCTTGCGAGAAATCGAAGTCGCGAGCTTCGCACCTGCCGGTGCCAGCGCGGCGAATTCTTCCGGGCCGGGCCGGCCTACGCCTTTCGACGGATATGATACAAGCGCCCATGAGCACGGAGCGCCCGGAAACCATCGCGAAGCTGCGCACGGCGGGCTATGTTTTCCTGCCGGCGCCTGCTGCGCTCGCGGCTCTGCAGCTCGAGGTTCCCGGGCTCGAGGCCTTGCGCGGCAGTTGGGAACGGCTGCCGCGGGACGCATACCTGCGCGATGGTGGCCGCTATCGTGCCCGCCGGCACAGCTGCTTCGTGCAGACGCTGACCCCGCCGGCACTGGAGGCCGTGCCCCATCGGGCACACTGGCAGCCGACTTCCTATAACGCGCTGCACGGCGGACTGACGCGCTGGTTCGAACCCGTCGAAGCGGAGGTGAGCGGCGCACGCGCGTGGCAGCAGCTGGTGACGGCAATCGGCGAGGTGTTTGCCGGGGTTAAGTCCGTGCCGCGCTGGTTCATCGAGGCGCATCAGTTTCGCATCGACACCGCGGACGGCATCGGCCGGCCGACGCCGGAGGGCGCTCATCGCGACGGGGTGGATTTCGTGGCGGTGGTGCTGGTCGCGCGCCGGCACGTGCGCGGCGGCGAGACGCGGGTGTTCGAGGCCGCTGGCGCGTCAGGCGTGCGCTTCACCATGCGCGAGCCCTGGTCGATGCTGCTCATGGACGATGCGCGCGTGATCCACGAGACGACGCCGATCCAGCCGCAGGGCGCGGCCGGTACGCGCGACACGCTCGTGATCACGTACCGCGCGCAGGGGTTCCAGGCGCCGTAGACGGCCGTCCGTCGATCCAGGTCTCGAGCACGTTCAGCTGCTCATCGGCGTGTACCAGGTTGGCACGATAACCGGCGGCAATGCGTCCGACATCCCCGGCAATCCCCAGGAACTCGGCCGGCCACTGGCTTGCCATGCGCACGGCCTCGGATAGCGGCAGGCCGAGCATGGACATCGCATTGCGGACGCTGCTCGCCATATCGATGTTGGATCCGGCCAGCGTGCCATCCTCGTCCACGCAGACGTTGCCGCTGACGGTGATCCGCCGACCCTGCAGTTGGAACGAGCCGTTGTGCGTGCCCACGCTCGGCATGGCGTCGGTCACCAGCATGAAGCGCTCGTGCGGCTTGCACTTGAGCGCGATGCGCAGCACGACCGGGTCGGTGTGCACACCGTCGACGATGATGCCGCACCAGCTGCCGGGATCACTCAAGGCCGCGCCCACGGCGCCCGGCTCGCGACCGGTGAGCTGCGACATGGCGTTGAAGAGGTGCGTGAAGCCGGTGAGCCCGTGGCGCAGGGCCGGCTCGATTTCCGCGTAGGTCGCGTTGGTGTGACCGGCGGACACGACCACCCCGGCGGCCACCAGTTTTTCGATGATCTGGGGCGTGGTCATCTCTGGCGCCAGGGTGACGAGCGTGCGGCCCTCTTGCAGCGAGGTGAGCAGTCCCAGTGCGCTCGCGTCCAGCTCGCGCAGCTTCGCCGGATCGTGCACGCCCTTGCGGACCACGTTGAGGAACGGTCCTTCGATGTGAATACCCAGCACGCCCGGCACGCCTGCCTGGATCGCGCCGCGCACGGCGGCGATGGCCCGCGCAACCACGTCCAGATCAGCGCTGATCAGGGTCGGGAGGAAGCCGGTCGTGCCGAAACGGCGATGGGCGGCGCCGATGGCGCGGATGACCTCAACGCTCGGGGAGTCGTTGAACAGCACGCCGCCGCCGCCATTGACCTGCGAATCGATGAAGCCCGGCAGCAGCAGGCCGCCGCCGAGATCGTAGCGTTGCCCGTTGCGACAGCGCGGATCGTCGGCCTGCACGATGGCGGCAATACGTGCGCCCTCGAGCAGCACGCACTGTCCTTCGACGAGCGTGTCGTCGCGCAGCACGCGGCCGTTGACGAGTGCGATGCTCATCAGACCGTCTCGGTCACCTTGTTGAGGTGCGGTGGGTGGTCCGGATCGCCGCCGCGCGCGAGCGACAGGGCGTTCGCCAGCCGATAGAAGCTCTGCGCAAAGAGCAAGGGCTCAATCACCGGATGGGCATCCTGCGTGGGCAGGCGCGTGGCACCGGCAGCCCCGGTACCTGCAATCAGCACATCCGCGCCTTGCGCTGCGAGCTCCGTCGCCAACTGCGCGACGCCGGCGCGGCTGGCGTCGTTCTGCGTGAACATGAGCAGCGGAAACCCGGCGCGCACCAGCGCCATCGGCCCGTGCCGCAGCTCGGCGGCGCTGACCGCCTCAGCGTGCAGAGCGCAGGTTTCCTTGAATTTGAGCGCCGCCTCCTGCGCGATCGCAAGGCCGAGCCCGCGGCCGATGACGTACAGGTTGTTTACCGCGGCGAGGTGCGTGACGCCTGCGCTCCAGTCGAGCTCCCACGCCCGCGACAGCAGTCCCGGGGCACGCTGCAGGGCTGCGGCCATGGGTTCATCGCCCGACCAGCTCGCGACCAGGTGCACGATCGCACTCAAGGAAGTGATGTAGGACTTGGTGGCGGCGATGCTGCGCTCGGGTCCGGCGTGTAACGGGATCACATCATCCGCAAGCTGCGCGAGCGGGGAGCTCTCGGCGTTGACCAGCGCCACAACGCGCGCGCCGGCCGCGCGGCCGGTGCTCACCGTGGCCAGCAGATCCGGACTCGCGCCCGATTGGGAGATCGCGAGCATCACGGTGCCGGCAAGATCCGGCCGCGCGTCGTACACCGAACTTACGGACGGTGAGGCGGAGGAGGTGAGGAGTCCGAGGCGCGTTTCAATCAGGTAACGGGCAAAGGTGGCGGCGTGATCGGAGCTGCCACGCGCGCAGGTGACGACGGCGCGCGGTGGACTCGCGCGCAGCCGCTGCGCGAGGTGCTCGATGCGGACGGCGTTGGCGAGCAGCTGCTCGCGCACGGCGTGGGGCGCCGCCGCGGCCTCACGATACATGCGTGTGCCCGCGGCCTCGCTCTTCACGTGGCGAGGCTGAGCTCGGCGACAAAGTCGTAGATGTCGCCGCGGTAGAAGGACTGGGTGAACTCGACCGCGCGGCCATCCTGCAAAAAGCCGAGCCGTTCGACCAGCAGGCCGGGACCCTTTTCTTTTGCCTGCAGGAGCTCGGCCTGTTCGGCGGTGAACAACACCGCGCGCAGGCGCTGCAGCGCGCGCACCGGACGGTTGCCGGCCTGCTCGAGCGCCGCATACAACGAGGACTCGACCGCTTCGAGTGACGGCAGGCAGGAGGCGAGAATGGTCGCGTACTCGAGCGCCATCGGCGCATCGTCGGCGAAGCGGATGCGATGGAAGCGATACACCGGCGTGCCGGGACTCGAGCGCAGTGTGAGGGACTCTTCGGGCGTCACGGTGCCGGCCGCCTTGCGCAGCCACACGCTGCGCGGATTTCTGCCGCGGGCGCGCATGTCCTCGGAGAAGGAGGTGAGCTTGGAGAAATTTTTCTCGACGCGCGCGCACACGAAAGTTCCTGATCCCTGGCGCCGTACCAACATCCCTTCACCGACCAGACCTTCGATGGCCTTGCGCACCGTAATGCGCGAGACGCTGAAATCCGCGGCCAGATCACGCTCGGGCGGCAACGCATCGTCCGGACCTAACACGTGGGACTCGATCGCCTGGCGCAGCGCGCGCTGCAACTGCTGATACAGCGGCAGCCGGCTTCCTTCGTCGAGTCTTCCCACGCTCTGTGACAGTGGTGTCACCGGCTCACTCCGTCGAGGTTAGCGACAACGTACATTACCACTAGCATACCAGTCTGTTGCGTACAAGATACTAGTCTGAGATTAAGTTATTGTTTCCACATAATAAAAATCTCCACGAATCTATTGGTATCACAGGAGTTGTAAATTTCATGTGACTGGTACTATATTGGCACCTAAGTGGTCCCAGCGGATAGCTCCCCTTAATGAAGGGTCGCGCAGCGGGGGTTGCGGCGCAGTGGCATCGGCAAATGACAACACCAGGGGTGAGTAACTCATGAGAATCGCAAGGTCGACGTTGATTGGAACGGCAGTCGCGATGGCCCTGTTTGGCGGCAATCAAACAGTGCGGGCGCAGACGGCGACCGCGACCAGCCCCAACGACACTGAGTTGCAGGAGGTCGTGGTCAGCGGCATCCGCGCCTCGCTGCAGGAGTCCCTGGCACAGAAGCGCGCCGCCACCTCCGTGGTGGACGTGATCACCGCCGAGGATATCGGCAAGATGCCGGACAAGAACATTGCCGACTCGCTGCAGCGAGTACCGGGATTGACGACCAGTTCGGCGGGCGCGACCGAGGGCGGATTTGACGAGAACGATCGTGTCAGCATGCGCGGGACCAATCCCAGTCTGACGCAGACGCTGATCAACGGTCACAACGTCGCGGCCGGAGACTGGTTCGTGCTGGATCAGACCGGCACCGTCGGACGCAGCGTCAGCTACACGCTGCTGCCATCCGAAATGGTGAACCAGATCGTGGTGCACAAGAGCTCGGAGGCCTCGCTGGTCGAGGGCGGGGTCGCCGGCTCGGTCGACCTCATCACCCGCAAGCCGCTCGATTTTAAGAAGCCGTTCACCTTCGAAGCTTCGGCGGGGGCGGTGTATGCCGACCTGCCGAGCAAGACTGACCCGCAATTCAGCGCGCTGCTCAACTGGCACAACGAGGATTCCACCTTCGGCGTCCTGCTGCAGGGCTTCGACGAAAAGCGGCATCTGCAGCGCGAGGGCGTGGAACTGCTCGGCTACGACACGATCGCCCCGGGCAGCAAGATCGCGCTCGCCGATCCGAATCTCTCCGGCGTGCAGTACCCGACCGACATCGGCGCGGCCTTTTTCACCCAGACGCGCACGCGCAAAGGCGGGCTATTCGACGTGCAGGTTAAGGCGAACGACAACCTCGGCTTCGACCTGAACGGGTTTGTCTCGAACCTGGATGCGCCGAACTACAACCGCAATTACCTGTTGTGGAACACGCACTACATCAATTCCGGCGCCGGACAGGCACCGAATCCCGGCTACGTCGTCCAGAACAACACCCTGACGTCTGCCAACTTCACCGGCGTCGCCGGAACGTACTATGGCGTCTACGACCAGATTTCCCGTCCCGATGAGAGCGAAAGCGCGAACTACATCGACTTCGACACGACTCTCAAGGTGAACGAGGCGCTGAGCTTCACCGCGCAACTCGGTACCTCCAGGGGCCAGGGCAAGACTCCGACCCAGGACGTGTCGGAAACCCAGCCGGACTTCGGTCAGGGAGCCGGCTATCAGCTGAACGGCATCGGCAGCGGGCCGAACTTCAATTTCGGCACCACCAACAATACCTCGCCCTTCGCCGGCGGCACGCCGGTGGCTTTCGGTTGGATCTTCGGCGCCCAGAACGTCGTGGTGAACGACAAGGAAGACTGGGGCAAGATCGACGGCACGTTCAACATGAACAACGATGCGTGGACCGACCTTAAGTTCGGTGCACGCTGGCAGAGCCATACCCGCACCTCCTTCGGTGCGGTCGGCCAGGGACCGCTGGCGCCGGCGAGCGGCCCGGGGTTTGCCAGCGCCTACCCGAGCGGCGGCTTTCAGAACTACCCCTCGAACTTCGAGTCATTCGGCGGGTCGATTCCGACCGGTATGTGGTACTGGACGCCGGCGCAGCTGGCCGCCTACGACAACCCCAACAACGTGAACCGCAATCCGATCACGCGCGCTTACATCCCCGACGGCTGGTTTGCGCTGCACGAGAAGGACGATGCGGCTTACGTGCAGGCAGATTTCAAGGGTAGCGGCTGGGCGGGCAACATCGGCCTGCGTTACGTCAGAACCGACGAGGACGTCTCCGTCTTTGCGCAGGACAGCACGGTGACGGCCGCCACGCCTGGCGCGGTGGTCGGTTCGGCATTCGGGCCGTACGTCTCCTACCCGGTCGATCACACCTACAACGACATCCTGCCGAGTGCCAATCTTAAAATTGACCTCAGTCCGGATCTGATCGCGCGCTTCGCCGCCGCCGAGACCATGACGCGCGCCGACTATTCGGCGCTCGCCGGGAACGTGACTTTCGGCGCTCCGCCGCAGGGCACGACCCCAGGCGCAGCCACCAGCGGCAATCCGGACCTGAAGCCGGTTCGCTCGACGAATCTGGATGCCGGGCTTGAGTGGTACTTCGCCAAGCGCTCGCTGCTGTCGGCGACGGCGTTCTATATGGATCTGCGTAACTACATCGGCTACGGCAGTAAGCCGCTGACTGAACTGTCATTCGGCAACCAGACCCCATACGGCGCGTTTCTCAACTATCTGGCGTCGTACCCGATCAACGCCCAGGGCCGGGTGGGTGGCGTAGAGCTGGCCTATCAGCAGGCGCTCACCGAGCACTTTGGTGTCGCGGCCAACTACACCTACGCCGACGGCAAGCAGACCTCCGCCGTCCCCGCGGGCGGTGATGATCGCCTGGTGGGCACCTCGAAGAACACCTATAACATCAACGGCTACTACGAGGACGCGCACTTCAGCGCACGGGTGGCGTGGAACTACCGCTCGGCGTACTTCGACGGTCTTGACCGCAGCACCGCGTTCTCGGAGGACTCGATCGGCTACCTGTCGGCCTCGCTGGCCTACACGATCAACGAGAACTTCATGGTGACGCTGGATGGGCAGAACCTCAACAATCCGACGCTCAAGTACTTCGCGCTCAACGAGACCCAGCCGCGGGCGTTTTATGTGAATGGCCGGCAGTACTATCTGAACCTGCGCGTCAAGCTCTAAGCGCAGCGAGGGAAGAGGGCGGCGCAGTGCTCACTGCGCCGCCGCTCCTTACGGCCACCGTGGGCCGCTGCGCCGTGGCGAGCGCCGCGCTGGCGGGGTAACGTTACGTCATGACCACCGCCACCCTCTTCAACCAGACCTATAGCCCAAATACCGGCAGGAACCCGCATCCCGCACCGCTGCCGGTGCGCAGCGTCGTAATCGTGGGCGGCGGGACGGCCGGGTGGATGACCGCGCTGATGCTTGCGCGCTCGCTCATCGAGCGCGGGGTGCAGATCACACTGCTCGAGTCCCCGACCGTCGGGATTATCGGCGTGGGTGAGGGCTCGACCCCGTGGCTGCGCGGCTTCTTCGACAGTCTCGGAATCGAGGAAGCCGAGTGGATGCCGGCCTGTCACGCGACTTACAAGTGCGGCATTGCCTTTGAGGGCTGGTCGACCAAGCCGGGATTCGAGCGTTACTTCCACCCCTTCGCCTCGATGCTCGACAACCTGACCATGAAGCAGTTTGTCCACAACGTCGAGGCGCGCGTTAACGGCGCCCGGGTGGAGGCGCATCCGGACCGCTTCTTCATCGCCGCACGCCTGGCCGCACAGCGTCGGGCACCCAAGGCGCGCGACACTTTTCCCTTCGATATCTGGCATGGCTATCACTTCGATGCGGTGCTCCTCGGGCAGTTCCTGCACAAGAAGGCACTCGAACGCGGGGTACGCTACCAGAGCTGCCACGTCACGCACGCGAGCCTGGACAGCTCCGGCGCCATCGCCTCGGTGTCCACCCAGGAAGGCGAAACCATCGCCGCCGATTTCTTTGTGGACTGCACTGGGTTTGCAGGACTGCTGATCGACAAGGCGCTGCATACCCCGTACGTCAGCTTCGTCAGCAACCTGTTCAACGATGCCGCGGTCGCGCTGCCTTCGCTGCTCGGGGACTCCATCCCCTCCGAGACCGTGTCTATCGCGATGAAGCACGGCTGGGCCTGGCGAATTCCCCTCACCAGCCGCTTCGGCAACGGCTACGTCTACAGCAGTCAGTTCTGTTCGGCGGACGAAGCCGAGACGGAGCTGCGGAGCGACCTCGGCTTGCTCGAATCGGACGTTCCCGCGCGGCACCTGAAGATGAAGATCGGCCGGGTTACCCGGCACTGGAATCGCAATTGCCTGGCGGTGGGGCTGTCGCAGGGCTTCATCGAGCCGCTCGAGGCGACGGCGCTGCTGTTCATCCAGCAGACCGCCGCCCAGTTCGTGGAATTCCTCGAGCAGGGCGATGTGAGCGAGGCGGCCCAGGAGCGTTTCAACGCGCGCGTGAACGAGCACTTTGAAGGCACGCGCGACTACATCGTGACGCACTACAAGACCAACACGCGCCAGGACACCGAGTACTGGCGCGCCAACGCCGCCAACCTCAATCTGTCCGACGACCTGAAGCAGCTGTATTCGCTATGGATGGCCGGCAAGAGCATTGCGCCGGCGGTACGCCAGCAGGCGCTCGGCAAGGGCTACCCGGTATTCTCGTGGTACTCGATTATGGCCGGCATGGGCATCTTCCCTGATGCTCAGCAGCTGCGCGAGCCGACCCCGGAGGAGGGGCGCTTCAGCCTGGCGGAGATCGATAACCTCCTCGGCCGCAGCTGCGCCAACTACCCCGACCACCGCGAGGCCCTTACTCACATCGCGCCGCGGCGCACCGATCCGTCGCTGCAGATCTATTTCTGGTAGCGCGGCCGCATCCGCAGCGCGATGTCTTCCAGCCCTGCAGCCATCCGTGAATTCCCGGCGTCGGACGCGGCCGCGATCCGCCGCGAGGTGCTGAGCGCGGGACATCCGTGCGTCCTGCGCGGCCTCGTCACGGACTGGCCGGTGGTGGTGGCGGGACGGCGTTCGCCGGCCGCGCTCATCGAGTACCTCGCGCGCTTCGATAGCGGCAAACCGGTCGATGCGATCATGACGCCGCCGGAAGTAGCGGGGCGCATCTTCTACAATGACACCGTGACCGGCTTCAATTTCCTGCGCAATCGGTTGCCGATCGCCAAGGTCGCCGAGCAGGTACTGCGCTACTCACAGTTCGAGCGTCCGCCGGCGGTCGCCGCCCAGAGCGCACTCATCGCCGAATGCCTGCCGGGCTTCGGCGCCGAGAACCCGCTGGCACTGCTCGATGCGCGCGTACAGCCGAGGATCTGGCTCGGCAACGCCATCACCACGCCCACGCACCTTGATGAGTGGAACAACATCGGCTGTGTGGTGTGCGGACGCCGGCGCTTTACCTTGTTTCCACCCGGGCAGATAGGCAACCTCTACATTGGGCCGCTCGACTTTGCCCCCACCGGCGCGCCGATGAGCCTGGTGCAGCTGCACGCTCCGGATTTCACACGCTTTCCAAAGTTTCGCGCAGCGCTTGGCGCTGCGGTGTCGGCGGAGCTCGGGCCCGGTGATGCGCTCTTCATCCCGCCCTTATGGTGGCACCACGTCGAGTCTCTCGAGCCGGTCAACATGCTGGTCAACTACTGGTGGCACGCGGCGGGCGGATCCGACATCGGGGTCGCATCCGGGTTTGATGCGCTGCTGCACGCGATCCTCGACCTGCGGACACTGTCGGCGTCGGACCGCGCTGCCTGGGCCGCACTCTTTGAGTACTACGTATTCGGGTCACAGGATGGCGTGACCGACCACATTCCCACGCAGCGGCAGGGAATTCTTGGTGCGCTGACGGCGGAGGATATCGGGCGAGTGCGCGCGGCACTGGCGCAGCGCCTGAAGACATGAGCGTGACTCGCGCCTCATCCCGCGCCTGGGTGTGCGTCCTGGGCTTAGCCACCGCAGGCGCGCAGGCGCAGGCGGTCGTGACGGCGCCGTTCGCGAATGTCATTCCGGCCCCGGCGAGCGTCGTCGCACGTCCCGGCAGCTTTACGCTCGAGGATGGGACGCGGGTTTTCGTTGCGCCCGGCCAAAATGCTGCGCGCGTCGGGGCTTACTTCGCGGAGCTCCTGCGTGCCAGCCACGGTCTCGCGCTCAAGGTGAGACAGAACGCGGCGGGGACGCCTGGCGCACAGGGCGTTGTGTTCCGGCTCGATCCGGCGGCGCCGGGCACTCAGCCAGGGAGCTACCAGCTCGAGGTATCCGCGGCGGGAGCGGTGGTGTCGGCGCGCCATCCCCAAGGCCTCTTCTACGGGGCGGTCACGCTGTGGCAACTGTGCAGCGCGCAGGCCTTGAGCCACGGCAGCATCACCCTGGGCGCCATGCTGATCACGGACGCGCCGCGATTCCGGTGGCGAGGCCTCATGCTCGATTCCGCTCGGCACTTTCAGTCACCGCAATTCATCCTGCATTACATCGACTGGATGGCGCTCCACAAGCTCAACATGCTCGGCTGGCACCTGACCGATGACCAGGGCTGGCGGCTCGAGATCAAAAAATACCCCCGTCTCACCCGTATCGGCGCCTGGCGGGTGCCGGCGGGCCGCGCGGCGCAGCGCGACCTTGATCCCAAGACCGGTCGGCCGCGCCGGTACGGCGGGTTTTATACCCAGGAAGAAGTGCGCCGCATCGTCGCACACGCGGCGCGGCGCTACGTGACCATCGTGCCCGAGGTCGACCTGCCGGCGCACACTACGGCGGCACTGGTAGCCTACCCGGCGCTCGCCGCGAGACCTGCGGCACTGCCGGCAGCGGTGCCTTCGGACTGGGGCATCTACCAGCACCTGTGCAACATCGACGAAACCACGTTTCGATTTATCGCTGACGTGCTCGATGAGGTGATGGCGCTCTTCCCGGGTGAGTACATCCATGTCGGCGGCGACGAGGTCGTCACCGACGAATGGAAGAACTCGCCGCAGGTACAGGCGCGCATGCGCGAACTTAAGATCACCGACATGGGCGCCGTGCAGGGTTATTTCGAGCGCCGCCTCGGGCAGTACCTTGCGGCTCATGGACGGCGCCTGCTCGGCTGGGACGAGATCGTGCAGGCGGGCCTAGGGCCGGATGCGACGGTCATGTCCTGGCGTGGCGTCGAGGGCGCGGTCAGCGCCGCGCGCGCCGGTCACGATGCGGTGCTGGCGCCCGACCCGGTCTTGTACCTGGATCATCGCCAGGGCAGCGCTCCCGGGGAGCCGCCGGGCCGCGCATCAGTAGAATCCCTGCAGGATGTCTACGGCTTCAATCCCGTGCCCGCCGCACTCGCGGCAGATCCACAGCATCTCCTCGGGGTGCAGGCGAGCCTGTGGACCGAGCACGTGCGCACCGAGGAGCGCGCGGCCTACATGACCTGGCCTCGGGCTGCGGCGCTCGCGGAGGTTGCCTGGTCGCCGGCCGAGCGGATCGGGTGGCAGGGATTCCTGCAACGCCTGCCGGCCGAGTTTCAACGCTACCGGACGCTCGGCATTTCCTATTCGGAAGATGTGTTTGCACCGCCGCGCGAGCTGCAGCCCTTCGATCGGCACCTGAGCCAGGACCTCAGGAGTTGCAGCAACAAGCTGGGACTGAATCTCGAGGACGATGCGCCGGTGAACGGCAAACGCGCCGTGTTCCTCATCGACATCATGAATCCGTGCTGGCTGCTGCCCGCGACCGATCTGTCACATGCGACGGGTCTTACCGTGGCGGTCGGACAGCTGCCGTTTAACTTCCAGCTCGGCAAGGACGTCGAGTCCATCCGCTTGAATCCCGCCCACAGCGCCGTGGGCGAACTGGAAGTGCGCCTGGATCAGTGCGACGGCGCGCCGCTTGTGGTGTTGCCGCTCGCGCCGGCCGCGGACAACGACGCCGTGACGGTGTTGCCGGCGGTTGCCTTGCCGCGGCTCACGGGGGCCCACCAGCTGTGTTTCAGATTCGCACAGCACGGGCTTGATCCCATGTGGGCGATCGACTGGGTGCAGCTCACGCCATGAGCAACCCGGGCGCGACGGACCCGATCACGCTGCTCGCGCCGCTGCCGGGGTGGAGCACGCCGCTCGAGGAAGTGCCGGATGAGGTATTTGCCGCGCGCCTGCTCGGGGATGGAGTCGCGATTGATCCGACGGCGGGAACCGTGCACGCGCCGTGCGATGGCGAAGTCGTCGTGGTTGCCGCATCCGGCCACGCGCTGACCCTGCGCACGCAGGGCGGCTGCGAGGTGTTGCTGCATGTCGGGATCGACACGGTGGGACTTGCAGGCGAGGGATTCGAGGTACACGCCGCGGTGGGCAGCCGCGTGCGCGCCGGCGATAAACTCCTGAGTTTCGACCTGGACCTGGTTGCGCGCCGCGCGAAGAGCCTGCTGACTCCGGTGATCGTCCCCGCGGGGTGCGGCTTTCGCGTTCTGCGGCACAGCCAGGGCCGCGCCGTCGCCGTCGGGGACTTCCTGATGCAGATCGGTCGGGCGGGCGAGGCTCAGCCGGAGCCATCGACAACGGCCGGGGCGCCCGCTCCCGCGGCCACGCTGACACGGCGCCTGGGCGTGCGGCTCGAGCACGGCATCCACGCACGTCCCGCGGCGCTCCTGGCGGCCGCGTTGAAGAATGTTGACGCCGATGTTCGGGTGAGCGCGCGTGGCCGGCAAGCCAATGCGCGCAGCGCCGTCGCGCTCATGGCGCTCGGTGTGCAGCACGGTGATGAGATCGAGCTGCGCGCTTCGGGGCGCGACGCCGGACGAGTCCTGGAGGCGATGGCCGCCGTGTTGGCAACGCCGGCGGCTGCCGTAAACGCCGCGGCGACGGTCGGCGCTGCCGCACGGCCAGCGCAGCGCGCGCCCGCTGCGCTCGTGACATTGCCCGCTGACGGCGTGCTGCCCGGCGTGATCGCCGCGGCGGGCCTTGGCGTAGGTGAGGCCGTACAGCTGCGCCGGCCGGAACCGCAGGTAGTCGAAGCGGGGGCAGAACCGGCGACCGAGACGGCGCTCCTGACCCGGGCGCGCGCGACGGTGCGCGCGCGCCTCGAGCGGGCGGCACAGGCGCCAGCCGGGGCGGGCAGTGATGCAGCACGCGAGATCGCGGCCGCACACCTCGAGTTGCTGGATGATCCGGAACTCCTGGGCGGCGCGGGCGCGCTCGTGGGTGTCGGAAAAAGTGCCGGCTTCGCGTGGCGCAGCGCGCTGCGCGCCGCGGCGGATGCACTGCGGCAGCTGCCCGATCCGCGCCTGCGTGAGCGCGCCGATGACCTCCTCGATCTTGAGTCACAGGTACTCGTGGCGTTGCAGGGCGGGTCCGGCAGTGTCGCGTCCGCGCTGCCTCCGCACTCAATTGTCCTGGCGCGGGAACTTCTGCCGTCGCAACTGCTGGCGCTCGAGGGCTCGCACGTGGCGGGCATCGGCCTGAGCGGGGGTGGGGCAACCTCCCACGTGTCGATCATTGCCGCGGCGATGGGCATCCCGACCCTGGTGGCGCTGGGACCCGCAGTGCTCGCGATTGCGGCCGGCACCGCAGTCGTGCTCGACGGCAGGCGTGGTGTGCTGGAGACCCGTCCGACACCGCAGCGCCTCGCGGGTGCGCGCGCCGAGGTCGTGGCATGGGCCGCCCGGCGCGCGAGTGAGCTGGCCGCGGCGCAACGCGAGTGTCGTACCGCCGACGGCGTCCGCGTCGAGGTGCTCGCCAATATCGGCTCGCTCGCGGAGGCCGAAGCCGCCGTAAAAAACGGCGCGGAAGGCTGCGGCCTGCTGCGCACCGAGTTCCTGTTCCTCGATCGGCAGACCGCGCCGACCGAGGCTGAGCAGGCCGCCGCCTATGAAGCGATTGCCGTGGCGCTCGGATCGCGACCGCTCACCATCCGCACGCTCGATGCGGGTGGGGACAAGCCGATCGCGTATCTGCCGTTGCCGCCCGAGGAGAATCCGGCACTCGGACTGCGCGGCGTGCGCACCGGACTTGCCTACCCGCAGCTGCTGCGCACGCAACTGCGCGCGGTGCTCGGGCTGCGCGAGCGGGCACGCTGCCGGCTGCTGCTGCCGATGATCACCGACGTGGAGGACCTGCACGCGGTGCGCGCCATCCTCGATGACCTCCAGCGCGAGCTCGCATTTCCCACCGGGATTGAAGTCGGGGTGATGATCGAGACGCCGGCCTCGGCTCTGCTCGCCGAGTCCCTCGCCAGGGAGGCGGATTTTCTTTCCATTGGTACCAATGACCTCACTCAATACACCCTCGCCATGGATCGCGGGCACCCGCAGCTTGCGGCCCGGCTCGACGCGCTGCATCCGGCGGTGCTGCGCCTTATCGCCCGCACGGCGCAAGCCGCGCACGCGCAGGGTCGTCACACGGCAGTCTGCGGCGGGCTCGCCTCTGAGGCCCTGGCGGCACCGCTCCTTATCGGCCTCGGCGTGAACGAGCTGTCGGCCGTGCCCGCGGTGATACCGCAGCTCAAGGCGCGCATCGGCAGCTTCGCCATGGCCGATTGCCGCAAGCTTGCGAGTCAGGCGCTCGAGTGCGAGACGGCGGCCGCAGTGCGCGCGCTGCTGGCGCGGACGCTGCCGCAGGCGGGGGTGGTTCCATGATGAAGGGGCTGCTCCCGGCGCTGCAGAAAGTGGGCGGAGCGCTCATGCTGCCGATCGCCGTGCTGCCCATAGCCGGCCTGCTGCTGCGTCTCGGACAGCCGGACCTGCTGGATTCCGCCTCGATGGCGGCGGCGGGGCTTGCGATTTTCTCGAATCTCGGGCTGCTGTTCGCCATCGGCGTCGCGGTGGGCCTGGCGCGCGAGAATCATGGTGCGGCGGGCCTGGCGAGCGTGGTCGCCTATCTCGTCGCCACCAAGGGCGCGGAAGTGCTCATCGCGGTTCCGCCAGCGGCGCTTGCCGAGCTGACCGGCCGCGCCCGCGATCTGGCCAGCGCAGCCTACAAGGCGCAGGAGCTCGCCAAGCTCAGTGTGCCGGTGGGGATTCTCTCGGGACTGACGGCCAGCGCCCTTTACAACCGCTTTTACAGCATCAGCCTGCCGAGCTACCTGAGTTTCTTCGGCGGCCGACGCTTCGTGCCGATCGTGAGTGGCTTTGCGGGGCTTGTTCTCGCGCTGGCTTTCGGCACGCAGTGGCAGCACCTGGAAGCTGGCATGGATGCCTTGAGTCACTGGGTGCTCAATGCCGGGGCGTTCGGGCTCTTTGCCTACGGCGTGCTCAACCGCGTGCTCATCGTCACGGGGCTCCATCACATCATCAACAACATCGCCTGGTTCCTGCTCGGGGACTATCACGGCGTCACCGGCGACCTGAAACGCTTCTTCGCCGGCGACCCGAACGCCGGCGCCTTCATGTCGGGTTTTTTCCCGGTGATGATGTTTGGATTGCCGGGGGCGTGTCTGGCTATGTACCACACGGCTCTTCCCGGGCGGCGGCGCGCGGTCGCAGGGCTCCTCGGGTCGATCGCCCTGACCTCGCTCCTCACGGGCGTCACCGAGCCCATCGAGTTCACCTTTATTTTTCTCGCGCCGGCGCTGTACGCCGTGCACGCGCTCCTGACCGGCATCGCCTTCGTCGTCATGAACGCGCTGCACGTGCGGCTCGGGTTCGGTTTCTCGGCCGGCCTGTTCGATTACGTACTGAACTTCAACCGCGCCACGCGTCCCTTGTGGCTCCTGCCCGTGGGTGCCGGGTATTTCGCCCTCTACTACACCCTGTTCCGCTTCGTCATCGTGCGCTTTGACCTGAAGACGCCGGGGCGTGACCCCACCCAGGGGACGGCGAGCGCGGCCGCGCCCGTGGGACCGACCGCGGATCGGGCGCTGCTGTGGCTTGCGGCTCTCGGCGGCGCTGCCAATCTGCAGGCGGTGAATGCCTGCACTACGCGGCTGCGCCTGACCGTGGCCAGCCAGTCGGCCGTGGATGCGAGCGCACTGACCCGGCTCGGGTCACTCGGCCTCGTGCGCCCCTCGGCGAATGCGCTGCAGGTCGTCGTGGGGACCGTTGCCGACCAGCTCGCCGGGGAGATCCGGGAGGCCCAGCGCTCCGCCCCGGCCGGCCTCGCGCAGACCCCACCCGGGTCGCCCCCAATAAAGCTCCCGTCTACGCCGCCAGATGCGCTTACAATCAGTAACAATATACCCGATGGTGCGGCGCTCATCGCAGCACTCGGGGGGCGAGGGAATGTGCTTACGGCGGAAGCGGCCGCTGGAAGGGTTCGCATCGGCGTGACCGACGCTGCGCGGGTGAATCGCGAGGCGCTCCTGGGTCTCGGACTGCGCGGTGTCGCGCTGCCCGCGGTGGGATGCGTGCACTTGCTGACCGGAACGGCAATGAGCGCAGGCGTCGCGGCCTTGCTGGCGCGCCAGCGCGCATAGTGATTGCCTGAGCCACTACTATGTAGATGTATAAATTTTCTATACGATGGCTTGATCTCTAGCGAGTCCTGCTCCTGAAGCCTGACAGCGTCGATCGGAGGGGACGGCGGTATTGCGTTGTTGATGCCCGCTCGGGGGGCGTACATAACAATGAGAGAGGAAAGGACATGCTGATCCTCACGCGACGTGTCGGTGAGACAGTGATGATTGGCGACGACGTCACCATCACGGTTCTGGGGGTTAAGGGAAATCAGGTTCGCGTCGGCATTAATGCACCAAAGAATGTCGCCGTGCATCGGGAAGAGATCTACGAGCGCATCAAGCGCGAGCAACAACCTGATCGTGAGGAGTCACCGGATGGGCCGGACAAGGCTCAAAAGGCTGCCGAGTACGCTCCCGCCTGAGGCTTGAGGGACTAACAAAAAACAAGGGCCGCGACTTGGCGGTCGCGCGGCCCCTTTCCCGCCGATGCTGGATTCGTGTCAGCGCCGGCTGGGCACCAGTTCGTTCGCGAGCGACTGCACTTCGGCGAGCCGCACGGTGCGTGCGGCGGCTTCAATGTCGAGCGCCAGCAGCCGGTCGCTGGGGGCGAACGGCACCTGCAGTCGCAGCGCCCCGTGAGCGCGCTGCAGACGCGCCGAGGTCTTCAGCGGCGCCCGCAGATCCAACCCCTGGCAGGCGGCGAGAAACTCCACCGCGATGATGTTGAGCGCGTTGCCGGCCATGGCGAGCGTGCGCCGCGCGCCGTGGGTCGCCATGCTGACGTGGTCTTCCTGGTTGGCGGACGTCGGGATGCTGTCGACGCTCGCCGGATGACACAGCATGCGATTCTCCGCCACCAGCGCGGCGGCGGTGACCTGCGCCATCATGAAGCCGGAGTTCACGCCGCTGTCGGGAGCGAGAAACGGCGGCAGGCCGCTCATCTTCGGATCCACCAGCAGCGCCACCCGCCGCTCGGAGATCGAGCCGATTTCCGCGCACGCGAGCGCGAGGATGTCGGCCGCGAACGCCACCGGCTCGGCGTGGAAATTTCCCCCGGACAACGCCTCGCCGGTATCCGGAAAAATGAGCGGATTATCGGTGACCGCGTTGGCTTCGGTGACGAGTGTCGCGGCCTGTTGCGTCATCAGGTCCAGGCACGCGCCCATGACCTGCGGCTGGCAGCGCAGCGAGTACGGGTCCTGCACGCGCTCGCAGGAGCGATGCGATTCACGGATCTCGCTGCCGGCGAGCAGCTCCCGGTATACCTGCGCGACGCGCGCCTGGCCGTCGTGGCCGCGCACGTGGTGGATGCGCGGATCAAACGGCGCGTCGCTGCCCTGCAGGGCATCGAGCGTCAGCGCGCCGCTCACCACCGCGGCCGCGAACACGGCTTCGAGTTCGAAGAGCGCTGCCAGGGCGAGCGCCGTGGACACCTGCGTGCCGTTGAGGAGCGCGAGCCCCTCCTTGGGGCCGAGATTCAGCGGCGCCAGGCCCTCCTGCGCGAGCGCTTCCGCCGCCGGCAGGATCTCGCCGTGCCGGCGGATGTTGCCCAGTCCCAGGGCGCTCAAGGACAGGTGCGCGAGCGGCGCCAGATCGCCGCTCGCGCCGACCGAGCCTTGCGCCGGTACGCACGGATACAGGCCGGCGTTGATGAGCCGCTCGAGGAAGCGCACCAGTTCCTCGCTCACCCCGGAGAAGCCCTGCAGGAGGCTCGCGAGCTTCAGCACCAGCACCAGCCGCACGATCGCATCGTCCAGCAGCGGGCCGACGCCGCTGCTGTGCGAGAGAATGATGTTGCGTTGCAGGAGCGAGCGTTGCCCGGCCGGGATACGCGTCTGGGCGAGCAGGCCGAAGCCGGTGTTGATGCCGTAGGCGGGCGCTTCCGCCGTCGCGAGCCGCATGGTTACCGCATGCGCCTCGCGCAGCGCACCCAAAGACCCGGCGTCGATCTGCACGCTCAAGGGTCCTTCGTACACGCGCCGCAGGTCGGCCAGGTGCAGCGCGCGCACGCCGAGTTTCAGGGGTTCGTATTCGGCCATCGCTGCACCTCTGCCGCGCGCACGACGCTGCGGCGCGGATTGAATCCGATCCAGTAACCGAGCTCCTCTGGCGAGCGCACGTTCCACACCACGAAATCCGCCGCCTGGCCGGGGGCCAGGCAGCCGCGCTCGGCCGCAAGACCCAGCGCTCTTGCTGCGTGGCGTGTCACCCCGTGCAGGGCTTCCTCGGCGGTCAGTCCAAAGAGGCGCGTCGCCATGCTCATGGCGAGCAAGAGCGAGGTGCCGGGCGCGGAGCCCGGGTTGCAATCACTCGCCACCGCCAGCGCCGTGCTGGCTGCGCGCAGCGCAGCCAGGGGCGGCTGGTGTGTGTCGCCCAGACAGTAGTAGGCGACCGGCAGGAGCACCGCCACGCTGCCGGCTTGCGCCAGGGCCTGGGCTTCCGCCGCGCCCGCATATTCCAGGTGATCACACGAGAGCGCCCGATGGCGCGCGCCGAGGAGCGAGGCGCCCTGGTTGCTCAGCTGCTCCGCGTGCGCTTTGACGGGGATCCCGAGCGCGCCCGCGGCCTCGAACAGGCGCTGCGCCTGCGCGACGCTGAAGGCGATGCGCTCGCAGAACACGTCCACCGCGTCCACGAGGCCTTCCGATCTGAGTGCCGGCAGCCACTGCAGCGCAATGTCATCGATATAGGCGTCCGGCCGGCCGGCATATTCCGGGGGCAGAGTGTGCGCGGCGAGGAGGGTCGTACGCACCGTCACCGGGAATGCGCGGCCGAGCTCGCGCGCGACCCGCAGCATCTTGGCCTCATCCTCGAGCGTGAGGCCGTAACCTGACTTGATCTCGATGGTTGTCACGCCCTCGGCCAGGAGCGCCGCCAGGCGCGGCGCGCTCTCGTCGAACAGCTGCGCTGCGCTCGCGGCGCGCACCGCGCGCATGGTCGAAAGAATTCCGCCGCCGCCGCGCGCGATGTCCTCGTAGGAACGTCCCCGCAGCCGCTCGGCATACTCGCCGGCGCGGGTACCGGCGAACACCAGGTGGGTGTGGCAGTCGATGAGTCCCGGGGTCACCCAGCCGCCGTCGAGGTCGTGTTCCTGTGCCACCGCGCCAGTCCCGAGCGCCGCCGGCAGGGCCGCTTCCTCCCCCACCCATTCTATGAGTGCGCCGCGTGTCAGGAGCGCGCCGCGCTCGATGCGGCGCGCGTTGGCGTCGCAGGTCGCGAGCTTCGCGTTGCGCCAGATCTTCAACGGTTCGGGCATGGCGGACGCGCTCAACCCGCAGGCGTGCCGAGGAACGGCAGGTTGAGGTGCTGTTCGCGGGCGCAGGCGATCGCGCTCTGGTAGCCCGCGTCAGCGTGCCGCATTACGCCGGTGGCCGGATCGTTCCACAGCACCCGCTCGATGCGGCGTGCCGCCGCTTTGCTGCCGTCGCACACGATGACGACGCCGGCATGCTGCGAATAGCCCATGCCAACACCGCCGCCATGATGAATCGAAACCCAGGTCGCTCCGCTGGCCGTGTTGAGCAGCGCATTCAGCAGTGGCCAGTCGGCGACCGCATCCGAACCATCGCGCATGGCCTCGGTCTCGCGATTAGGACTGGCGACGGAGCCTGAGTCCAGGTGATCGCGGCCGATGACAATCGGGGCCTTGAGCTCCCCGCTCGCCACCATGTCGTTGAAGGCGAGCCCCAGGCGGTGCCGGTCGCCTAAGCCCACCCAGCAGATGCGCGACGGCAGGCCCTGGAACTGGATGCGTTCGCGCGCCATGTCGAGCCAGTGGTGCAGGTGAGCGTCCTCGGGCAGCAGCTCCCGCACCTTGTCGTCCGTGCGGGCGATATCCTGCGGGTCACCCGACAACGCCGCCCAGCGAAACGGCCCTATGCCACGGCAGAACAGCGGCCGCACGTAGGCGGGCACGAACCCGGGAAAGGCGAAGGCATCCTTGACGCCCTCATCGAAGGCCACCTGGCGCAGGTTGTTGCCATAGTCGAATACCGGGATACCGGCCTTTTGAAACGCCAGCATCGCCTCGACGTGCCGCGCCATCGAAGCGCGCGCTTCCTTCGCAACCTGCTTCGGATCTGCGCCGCGCAGCCGGTCCCACTTTTCCAGCGTCCAGCCGCCGGGCAGATAACCATTGACCGGATCGTGCGCGGACGTCTGGTCGGTCACGGCGTCCGGGCGCGCGCCCCGGCGCAGCAGTTCGGGCAGCACCTCGCAGGCGTTGCCGAGGAGGCCGACTGACACGGCTTTGCCGGTGTTTCGGGCGCGCGCGAGAATTTCCAGGGCTTCATCAAGATCCCTGGCCGCAACGTCCAGGTACTTAGTCTGCAGGCGCTTGGCGATCCGCTCCGGACGGCACTCCACCGCCAGCATGGACGCGCCCGCCATGGTCGCAGCGAGGGGCTGCGCGCCGCCCATGCCGCCTAGGCCCGCGGTCAGGATCCATTTACCGGCGAGATTGCCGCCGAAATGCTGGCGGCCCATCTCCACGAACGTCTCGTAGGTGCCCTGCACGATCCCCTGGCTGCCGATGTAGATCCAGGAGCCGGCCGTCATCTGGCCGAACATCATGAGGCCCTTGCGATCAAGTTCGTTGAAGTGGTCCCAGTCCGCCCAGCGGGCCACGAGATTGGAGTTGGCGATGAGGACGCGCGGCGCGTCCACATGGGTGCGAAACACCCCGACCGGTTTCCCGGACTGGATGAGGAGCGTTTCTTCGTCTCCCAGCGCGCGCAGTGCGGCCACGATCTGGTCAAAGCACTGCCAGTTGCGTGCGGCCTTGCCAATCCCGCCGTAAACGACCAGATCCTGGGGGCGTTCGGCGACCTCCGGGTCCAGGTTGTTCAGCAGCATCCGCAACGGGGCTTCGGTGAGCCAGCTGCGGCAGCTCAGGCTCGTGCCGTGCGGGGAGCGCAGAGCGGGGCGGGCGGAATCCGGCATGGGGCACCTCGTGAATGGGCGTGAATGATAGCTAAGGAAAGGACAGTTTCCCTGCCCGCCCGGTTTGGGTAGAATGCGCGGCCCCTCACAAGGCGCAAGTCGGGTGGGGGCGGGAGGCTGGCGCTGCGGATCCTTAAGGATAGGGATGCAAAGTGCCCCCGAAAGTGAAATCACCGGAAAGCCCCCTATGGGGCTTTTTGTTTTTTGGGTGGGCCTTAAGGCCCATTTTTGTTTGTAGGGCCTTCGACGGTGACGCAGACGACGCGCGAGCGGTTGATTGAGCTGATCGAGCCGGTGCTCGGCAGGCTCGGCTACGAGCTGGTGGAGCTCGAGTACGGTGCCGGGCACTCGCGCGCGCAGCTGCGGCTTTTTATAGATGCGCCGGCGGGTGTGGGTGTCGAGGATTGCGCGCAGGTGAGCCGGGAGACCTCGGCAGTGCTGGAGGCGGCGGATCCGATTCCGGTCGCCTACACGCTGGAGGTGTCCTCGCCGGGTTTCGACCGCGTGCTGCGCACCCCGGCGCACTTTGGCCGCTTCGTCGGCTCGCGGGTGTTCGTGGAGCTGAAGGAGCCGCGTGCGGGCCGTCGGCGCTACACCGGGACGCTCATCGGCGCCGATGCGGCCGGAGTCGCGCTCGAGGTCGACCGCGAGCAGGTGGCAATGGCATTTGACGAGATTTGCAAGGCAAGGCTCGCGCCCCAATGAAAAGGCGCGCGCATACAGTAACGAGCCTGAGGTAGATGCGACCGTGAACAAGGAAATCCTGATGGTGGTCGATGCCGTCTCCAACGAGAAGGGCGTCGACAAGGAAGTAATCTTCGAAGCGCTCGAAGCGGCGCTCGCCTCGGCGAGCCGCAAGAAGCACGGCGAGGAGTGGGATGCGCGCGTCGCGATCGACCGCAAGAGCGGCGACTACGAGACCTTCCGCCGCTGGAAGGTGTTCGCCGACGATTCCACTGAGCTCGAAGTGCCCGAGCGGGAGCTGCGGCTCGAGGATGCCCTCGACATGGATGCCAGGGCTGAGGTCGGCGGCTACGTCGAGGAGCCGATGGAATCGGCCGCCTTCGGACGCATCGCCGCGCAGCAGGCGAAGCAGGTGATCGTGCAGAAGGTGCGCGAGGCGGAGCGCGCCCAGGTCGTGGAAGCCTACCGCGACCGCGTCGGCACGCTGGTCAGTGGCGTGGTCAAGCGCATCGATCGCAACGGCATCTACATCGACCTCGGCAGCAACGCCGAAGGCTTCGTGCCGCGCACCGACATGATTCCGCGCGAACAGGCCAAGCCCCAGGACCGCATCAAGGCGTTCCTGAAGGAAGTGCGCTCGGAGCCGCGCGGGCCGCAGCTGTTCCTCACCCGCACCGCCCCTGAGTTCCTCATCGAGCTGTTCAAGCTGGAAGTGCCCGAAGTCGGGCAGGGACTGATCCAGATCCTGGGCGCGGCCCGCGACGCCGGCGTGCGCGCCAAGATCGCCGTCAAGAGCAACGACCCGCGCATCGATCCGGTCGGCGCCTGCGTCGGTATGCGCGGCTCGCGCGTGCAGGCGGTCTCCAACGAGATCGCCGGCGAGCGCGTCGACATCATCCCGCACAACGCCAATCCGGCGCAGTTCGTGATCAACGCCATGTCCCCCGCCGAGGTCATGTCGGTAGTGGTCGACGAGGAATCGCACAGCATGGACATCGCGGTCACGGAGGAGAAGCTGTCGCAGGCCATCGGCCGCGGCGGCCAGAACATCCGCCTCGCCAGCCAGCTCACCGGCTGGGACCTGAACGTGATGACCGAGTCGGACGCGGAGGCCAAGAGCGAGACCGAGTCGAAGGAGCTGGTGCAGAACTTCATGAAGCAGCTCGACGTCGATGAGGACGTCGCGACCATCCTGGCGCAGGAGGGCTTTTCCACTATCGAGGAGATCGCCTACGTGCCGCAGGCGGAACTCGCCGCCATCGACGAGTTCGACGACGACATGGTCAAGGAGCTGCGCAATCGGGCGCGCGACATGCTGCTGACGCAGGCGATCGCGAGCGAAGAGACGCTCGATCAGTCGATGCCGGCGGATGACCTGCTGTTGCTCGAGGGCATGAGCCCGGACCTGGCGCTGACCCTGGCGCGGCGCGGCGTGCGCACCCGCGAGGATCTCGCCGAGCAGTCGGTGGATGAGCTCGCCGACATCGAAGGCCTGGCCGCCGACAAGGCGGCGAAGCTCATCATGACGGCACGCGCGCCCTGGTTCGAGGCGGGTAACTGACTGAAACGGGACGAGGGTTCAAGCGTATGGCGGAAGTAAGCGTTTCCCAGTTTGCCGAGGTACTGAAGGTGCCGGTCGACCGGCTGCTCGTGCAGCTCGACCAGGCGGGCATCAAGGTGTCCGGACCCGACGCGCGCATCAGCGACGATGCCAAGCTGGAACTCCTGACCCACCTGCGCCGCAGCCACGGCAGCGAGGCCGACAGCGACGGCGCGCCGCGCAAGATCACCCTCAAGCGCAAAACCCAAAGCGAGCTGAAGCTGGCGAGTACGCAGGGACGCGCCCGCACGGTCAACGTCGAAGTGCGTCGCAAGCGCACCTACATCAAGCGCGACGTGCTCGAGGAGCAGGCCCGCGTACAGCAGGACGAGATCGATCAGCGCCACCGCCAGGCCGAAGACGCGGCGCGCGCCGAAGGTGAGCGCGCCGAGGCTGAGCGGCGCGAACGCGAGCGCCTGGAGGCGGAAAACCGCCGCCGCGTGGAGGAAGAGGAGACCAAGCGTCGCGCCCTGGAAGACGCGCGCCGCACCGCCGAGCAGCGCAGTCGTGACGACGAGGCGCGCCGCGTCCGCGAACGCGAGGAACAGGAGCGGCGCACCGGTGAGCGCGAGCGGCCGCAGGCCGCGGCCGCACCTGCCGTGGCGCGTGAGCGTGTGCCGGCCGTCGCGCCCGCTGCCGCGGCGGACGACAAGCCCACGCGTTACGGCCGCAAGGAGCTGCACGTCACCAGTGACGTCAGCTCGCGCTACAAGAAAAAGCGCCGCACCAAAGCGCGCCCCGCCCAGGGGGCCGCCGAGGGACGCCACGGATTTGAGATGCCGACCGCACCGGTGGTGCGCGAGGTGGGCATTGGCGAGACCGTCACGGTGGCGGAGCTGGCGCAGAAGATGGCCGTCAAGGCGACCGAAGTCATCAAGGTGCTCATGAACATGGGCGTCATGGCCACCATCAACCAGGCCATCGACCAGGACACCGCGGTGCTGGTGGTGGAGGAGATGGGACACACCCCGAAGCTGGTCAAAGAGAATCAGATCGAAGAGGGGCTGCAGGGTGAGCTGAGTCACGCCGGCGAGGCGGAAGGCGAGCCGCGTCCGCCGGTGGTCACCGTCATGGGTCACGTCGACCACGGCAAGACCTCGCTGCTGGACTACATCCGCACTACCAAGGTGGCCGCCGGCGAGGCCGGCGGCATCACCCAGCACATCGGCGCTTATCACGTCGAGACGCCCAAGGGCGCCATCACCTTCCTCGACACCCCGGGTCACGCGGCGTTCACCGCCATGCGCGCCCGCGGCGCCAAGGCGACCGACGTGGTGGTGCTGGTGGTGGCGGCCGACGACGGCGTCATGCCGCAAACGGTGGAGGCGATACAGCACGCGCGGGCGGCCGGCGTGCCAATCGTCGTGGCGATCAACAAGATCGACAAGGGTGATGCCGGACTTGAGCGCGTGCGCACCGAGTTGTCCAAGCAGGAAGTCATTTCCGAGGAGTGGGGCGGGCAGAACATGTTCGTCAACGTCTCGGCGCGCACCGGCCAGGGCATCGACAAGCTGCTGGAGGCGATCCTGCTGCAGGCGGAAGTGCTGGAGCTGCGGGCGCCGCGGATGGGCCTGGCCTCCGGGGTCGTGATCGAGTCGAGCATCGAGAAGGGCCGCGGCGCGGTGGCCACCGTGCTGGTAAAGAGCGGCACGCTGCGCACCGGCGATCCGATCATCGCCGGCTCCGAGTTCGGGCGCGTGCGCGCCATGTTCGATGAGAACGGCAAACAGGTGATGGAGGCGGCGCCCTCCATGCCGGTCGTGGTGCTGGGACTTTCGACCGCGCCCAATGCCGGCGACGAACTGCTGGCGGTGGAGAGCGAGCGCAAGGCGCGCGAAGTCGCGCTCTACCGGCAGGGCAAGTTCCGCGACACCAATCTCGCGCGTCAGAGCCCGCGTGCCGAGGACGCGTTTTCGCAGATGGGCGAGGCCAAGGCGGGCGTGGTGTCGGTGCTCATCAAGACCGACGTGCGCGGCAGCGCCGAGGCCTTGCGTGAGTCGCTCAACAAACTCTCCACCGATGAGGTGCAGGTAAAGGTGATCGCTTCCGGCCTCGGAGCCATTACCGTCTCCGATGTGCAGCTCGCGGCAGCCTCCAGGGCGCTGATCATCGGTTTCAACGTGCGTGCCGACGGCGGCGCGCGCGACGCGGTCAAGGAGACCGGCGTCGAGGTGCGCTACTACAGCGTCATTTACGAAGCCATCGACGATGTGAAGCAGATGATGTCCGGCATGTTGCAGCCGGAGATCAAGGAGACGATCGTCGGCGTCGCACAGGTGCGCGAAGTGTTCCGTTCCAGCAAGTTCGGCGTGGTGGCCGGCTGTCTCGTGACCGAGGGCATGGTGAGGCGCAACAACCCGATCCGGGTGCTGCGCGACAGCGTGGTGATTTTCGAGGGTGCGCTCGAGTCACTGCGCCGCTTCAAGGACGAAGCGAGCGAGGTGCGCGCCGGCACCGAGTGCGGTATCGGGGTGAAGAACTACCAGGACGTGCGCGTCGGAGACCAGATCGAATGCTATTCGCGCGTCGAGGTGGCGAGAACGCTGCAGTAATGCCCCAGGCTCGCAAGCAACGCATCGAATCGGAGATCCAGCGGGTGCTGGCCGCACTCATAGCGCGCGAGGTCAAGGACCCGCGCGTGGGTAACGTGACCATCACCGCGGTGAGCGTCGCCGCCGACAAGGCAACGGCGAAGATATTCTTCACCCCGTTTGCCTCTCTGAACCCGCCGCAGCAGGTGCGCCTCGGGCTCACGCGCGCCGCGGGCTTCCTGCGCGGGGAGCTGGGCCGGCGACTGGGACTGCGGCACGCACCACGGCTGGAGTTCGTGTTCGACGACAGCGCGGTGGGCGCGGAGCGCCTCTCGAGTCTCATCGAGCGCGCGGTGGCGGCGGATCGCGCCCACACCGCGAGCCCGGGCGCGGGTGAACCCGCGGACCCAACCCGCGCGGGAACCGCCGACGCCGATATTCCGCGGCGCTGACATTCACGCGCATGCCGAGCGGAATCCTGCTGCTCGACAAGCCGCGTGGCCTGTCCTCAAACGCCGCCCTGCAGCGGGTGCGCTCCCTCTACAACCGGGAGAAAGCCGGCCACGTCGGCAGTCTGGATCCGCTCGCCACCGGCATGCTGCCGATTTGCTTAGGGGAGGCCACCAAGGTCGCCGCCGATGTGCTGGACGGGCGTAAGTGCTATCGCTTCACGGTGGCACTCGGGGCGCGCACCGCGACGGGGGACACCGAGGGCGAGGTGACCGCCACGGCCGCCGTGCCGGCGTTCACGCCGGGGGAAGTTGCGGCGGTGCTCGGCCGCTTCCACGGCCCGCAGACCCAGGTGCCGCCCATGTATTCGGCCATCAAGCGCGGCGGTCAGCCGCTGTACCGGCTGGCGCGCGCTGGCGTGACCGTGGAGCGCGCCGCTCGCGGCATCGAGCTCTTTGCGCTCAGCGTGATTTCGCTGTCGCCGGCAGCCCTTGATCTTGAGGTCCTGTGCTCCAAGGGCACCTATGTGCGGGTCCTGGCGGAGGACATCGCCGCCGCGCTGGGCACCTGCGGGCACGTGTCGCAGTTGCGGCGCCTGTATGTCGAACCCTTTGCGAGCGAGCCGATGCACACGCTCGAGTCGCTCATCGAGGCGCGCGGCGCTGGATCAGGACCCGCGCTGCTGCCTGCGGACGCGGCGCTCGTGCACCTGCCGGCCGTGGTCCTGTCAGCCGTGGCGGCGGGGCGCCTGCGCCACGGCCAGCGGGTAGCGGCGGACGTGCCGGTGCACAGCACGCGCGTGCGGCTATACGAGACAAGCGGGGAATTCTTAGGGATCGGGACGACCGACGCGTCGGGCGGCGTTCAGCCGCGCCGACTCCTCAAGACCGCCGCCGACCCTGCCTTCAGTGCACGGTGATCGACGGGTCGAGCCTGCGCAGCGCCTCGGCGGTGTTATCGACTACGCCGGTCCTGCGCAGCTGATCCTGCGTGTAGACCGCGCCGGGCGAGGCGCAGGTCTTGTCGGCGCCTGGGCTGCGGTCATTATTGGCGCAGCCGGCCTTGGCGGTGGCGGCATTCGCTGCGGCGGGCGGGGACTGCACTGCAGGTTGGGTCGCACAGGCCCCCAGGCAGAGCGCGAGGGCGCCGGCAATGAACGCATTTTTCCACATGGCAATCACCTCGAGAACGAGCCTATGCCCATCAGTTAACGGGCACAAGGACGCAGGGTTGACCGCTGGCCGGCGTCCAGGTTCCACGAGGGCGTTCCGCGCTTTGCGCCGGTTGACCGCTATGTTTCGCGCCCGCTCAACGTCGGACCGTCCGGTTCTTTGCTTGAAGCGGAAGGCGGAAGCCGGGTACAATATGCGGCTTACCAAAAGGCTCTATAGAACCAAGTAGTTAGGACAATCGCGCAATGGCTTTAAGCACTGAGAAAAAGGGCGGAATACTCGCGAATTTCCGCCGCGGACCAGCCGATACCGGCTCACCCGAAGTTCAGGTCGCGCTGCTTTCCGAACGCATCAATGGCCTCGGTGAACACTTCACTGCCCATAAGCGTGATCACTCCTCGCGCCGCGGGCTGGTGAAGATGGTGAACCAGCGTCGCAAACTCCTCGACTACCTCAGAGCCGTGCAACCCGACAAGTACCAGGAGCTCGTCGAGCGCCTGGGTCTTCGCCGCTAAAAAAACCTAAGGGCCGCCGCTTCGACGCGCGGCCTTTGTGTTTTTGCCTGCCACTTCCAACTTTTCGAGGATCGAGCCCTTGAGCGTAGTCAGCAAGTCATTTCCTTACGGACCGCACACAGTAACCATTGAGACCGGCGAGATGGCCCGCCAGGCCGAAGGCGCGGTGCGCGTCTCCATGGGCGACACGGTGGTACTGGTTACCGCCTGCGCCAAGACCAGCGCCACTCCGGGGCGGGATTTCTTTCCCCTGACCGTCAACTACATCGAGAAGACCTACGCCGCGGGTCGCATCCCCGGCGGCTTCTTCAAGCGTGAAGGACGCCCGACGGAAAAGGAGACGCTAACCTCGCGTCTCATCGACCGTCCGATCCGGCCGCTGTTTCCGGACGGCTTCTACAATGACGTGCAGGTGGTCGCGACCGTGTTGTCGCTCGACCCGGAAATTGACGCCGACATTCCGGCGCTCCTCGGCGCCTCGGCGGCGCTGGCGCTTTCCGGCATTCCCTTCGGTGGTCCGATCGGCGCAGCCCGCGTCGGCTGGAAGGACGGCAAGTACCTCCTGAACCCGCCCGCAAAGGATCTGGCCGAGTCGGATCTGCACCTGGTGGTCGCGGGTACCGAGCACGCGGTGCTGATGGTCGAGTCAGAGGCCAAGGGCCTCGCGGAAGAAGTGATGCTGGGCTCGGTGGTGTTTGGCCACGAGCAGATGCAGGTCGCCATCCGCGCCATCAGGGAACTCGCCACCGAGGCCGGCAAGCCGCGCTGGAAATGGGAGGCGGCCGCGGACAACGCCGAGCTCACGAGTGCCGTCGCGCTGCATGCCCAGACCGCGCTCGCCCAGGCCTATACGATTACTGAAAAGCAGCAGCGCCACGCGCGCCTGACTGAGATCAAGACGCAGACGCTCGCGACCCTGAGTGGCGGTGAGGCACCGAAGTTTACCGCCGAGGGTGTCGAGGACGCGCTCTTCAAGCTCGAGAGCAAGCTCGTCCGCCAGCGCATTCTCAACGGCGAGCCGCGCATCGACGGCCGCGACACCGTCACCGTGCGTCCGATAACGGTCAAGGTTGGCGTTCTGCCGCGCACGCACGGCTCGGCGCTCTTCACCCGCGGCGAAACCCAGGCGCTGGTGGCGACGACACTCGGCACGGGCCGCGACGCGCAGCTTATCGACGCGCTCGAGGGCGAACGGCGCGAACCGTTCATGCTGCACTACAACTTCCCGCCGTTCTCGGTTGGCGAGACCGGCATGATGGG
>Ga0070733_10000542_pt1 | contig 30321 bp, 25 predicted proteins | sample Coa_R1_9_FD_66450 | JGI IMG/M metagenome (GOLD analysis project Ga0070733, IMG submission 66450) | Surface soil microbial communities from Centralia Pennsylvania, which are recovering from an underground coalmine fire - Coalmine... | ecosystem: Environmental > Terrestrial > Soil > Unclassified ...
TGCTGGTGCAGGAAGGCGGAGAGCAGATGGACCTGGGTGCCATCTTTTGAGCGTCTTGCCGTCCAGGGCGAGAGGGTCGTTGGGGTCGGACTTCGCCCGTTGTAGAGGAGCCGGTCGAGGACCTCGGCGTCGCAGCTCTGCACCCATTCGCAGGAACAAAGTTCAAAGAAAAATGAAAAGACTTCAATCACCACGACTTATCTAAAACATTGGCGTAGCGCTGGAAGTCACCCGGGCTGGATAATTTGGAGGGCTTCTGATAAGATCGGGTGTCTTTCTCCGCGCCTTCCACACTGTCGCTCGGATTCGATCATGAAAATCGCCTACTTTGACTGCTTCATGGGCATCAGCGGGGACATGATCCTCGGAGCGCTCATCGACGCAGGAGCCGATTTAGACGACCTTCAAAAAGAGATCTTTCGCGCGGGCGTCCCCCGGTGCAAGATCACGGTCCGGTCCGTGCTCAAAGGCACGCTGAGGGGAAGGCAGGTCACGATCGTCCCGCTGGAGAAGTCTCCCCCTTTGAGGACCCTCGGCGGCCTCCTGCAACGGCTGGAAAGGGGAAAACTCTCCCCCCCTCTTTTCTTGAAGGTCTCCGCTATTTTGACGCGTCTGGCAAAAGCCGAAGCGCGCGTCCACCGAATTCCGTTGGAAAAGGTCCACTTTCATGAGATCGGCGCCGTCGATACCCTGGTCGATGTCGTAGGGGCGGTCGTGGGTCTTCACTTGATCGGCGTGGAACGGATCTTTTCATCCTCGATCAATCTCGGAGGGGGAGAGGTCCGGACCCGAAGCGGCCTCTATCCGGTCCCCTCCCCCGCGGTGGCCGAGTTGTTGCGGGGGTTTCCCGTCAAGTCGAATGGAATCAACGCGGAGCTGACGACACCGACGGGGGCGGCGATCCTGACGCTGCTCGCCGAGGGCTTCTCGCCCCTCCCGCTGATGACCCTCGATGCGGTTGGATACGGGGCGGGGTCCAGGAACCTGGAGGCCCCGAATCTCCTTCGGGTCATGATCGGCACCCGAACCGAAGGTCCGTACGAGGATGAGGTCCAGATCTTGGAGACCGAAATCGACGATATGAACCCGCAATTCTACGATCATGTTATGGAGCGTCTCTTCGCCGCAGGGGCCCTTGATGTCTTTCTGACGTCCCTCATTATGAAGAAGGGCCGCCCAGGAATCCTGATCACCGTCCTGGCCGCAGAGAAGGAGGTGGAGTCTCTGCTGCACGTTCTTCTCACAGAGACGACGACACTCGGCGTGCGCCACTACAGGGCACAGCGCCGTAAGCTCGCGAGACGGATCGAATCGATCGAGACGCCCCATGGGAAGGTGCGGGTCAAGGTCGCCTCGCTGAAGAACCGGCGGCTTCAGAGCCTTCCGGAATTCGAAGACGTTCGCGCCCTGAGCCAGGCGACCGGCAAACCCCTGAAGGAGGTCTGGATCGATACCCTGCGCGCGATTCCCTCACGCCTTAAGGAGAATCCCCGCTGATTGCCTCACTGGTTGGCTCGATCGCGAGGCTCCTCGGGGCGCCGGGAGGACTCCTTTCCCTCTGGCCCTTCGCGGCCATTGTTCTCGCCGCCCTTTTGATCTCCTGGGGGGCGGAGGCCGCCCAATTTTTGATTTCACAGGGGATGGCCCTCGCGATCCTCGCCTGGCTGCAGACCCTTCCCGAATTCGCCGTGGAGGCGGGCATCGCTTGGGGGGCCAGCCGCAACCCCGCTCAGGTTCACCTGGTCACCGCCAATTTCACCGGATCCCTTAGGCTCCTGGTCGGACTCGGCTGGCCCATGGTCTATGTCACGGCGGTTCTTTGGCGTCGGAAAGGCCGGCCTCGGACTCGCCCCTTTTCAATCCGGATGCAGGGGGAGCACGCGGTTGAGATCATCTGCCTGCTTCCCCCGATCCTTTATTTCACCTTCATTTATCTCAGGGCAAGGTTGACCTGGATCGATAGTCTCGTCCTGGGCTCAATGTACTTCGTTTACCTCTGGGTGGTTAGCAGAATGCCCCCGCAGGACGTGGAACAGGTTGAAGATCTGGAGCGCATTCCCAGCGAGATCCTTCGTAGGCCCCCTTGGCTCCGTAACGGAATCATTCTCTCCCTGTTTGTAACGGGGGGGGTCGTGCTCTATCTTTGCGTCGAACCCTTTTTGGAGAGCATGCTCCGGATCTCCCTGATCCTCGGCCTTTCCGAATTTACCTTCATCCAATGGGTCGCTCCATTTCTCTCCGAGTTTCCCGAAAAGATCAGCGCTTTCAATTGGGCGAGGAGGCCTTCCACCGCCCCGATGGCCCTCATGAACCTGGTCTCATCGAATATCAACCAGTGGACCATCCTGGTGGCGATGATTCCGATTGTCTACTCGGTGGGAAGCGGCAGGGCTTCGGAAGTGATTTTTGACCTGCGCCAGGAACAGGAGATCTTGCTGACGTTGGCTCAAGCGCTTCTCGGATTCCTGCTGATCTGCGACATGGAGTTTTCGGCCTATGAGGCGGCGGGCCTGTTCTTTCTGTGGCTCATTCAGTTGACCCGACCCGAGTTACGAAACACCGTCACCTGGACCTATGGAGCCTGGATCGGGATTGAATGTCTTCGCATCCTTGCGCGGCGCGAGCGACCGCGCTCGTTTCGATTGGCGGGCATCCTCCTGAAAAGACATCTGCTTAATACCCCCGATTAGTCGCCCATGTCGTGGAGCCCGCCGTGGCCGAAACCGGTCGAACCCGCGGGTTCGACCGGTTTCGGCCACCTGAAGCGAGACCTCAAAACGGATCGCCGAGACCAGGACCGCCTCACGCCTCGGGAGCGGAAAATAATGAGCGGTAACAATGAGTTTGTCCAAGTTCAAGAAAGAGCGGAAGACGTTTTGACAAGTCTCTCGGCAGATGGTAAAATCGAGCCACCATCAATTTTCCCGAAGCCGGTGCGAGGGAGACTGGATCTTGGGTCTTGATCATTCCTCATTCGTCTGTCCCGAGCGCCCGCGGCCACTTTCCAGAACGCCGGGAACGGAGGAATATTTTTAATGGGTTGGTAGATCGAACTGATCACCTCACGGAATCTTTCGGTGAGATGACTGTGTCCTGTAGGCCGGATCCTCTTCAGGTAGCGCCCCTTGGCCCAAGGCCCCCAGCAGGTCATCTCGTATCCGCAGCAACGATTGACGCAGACCGACCGTGAAAAGGCGCCCCACCCGACGGCTTCAGATCGCCATTACCTTCCAGATTCTCGTCATTGGCCTTCTTTCTTGGATCTTGAGCCTGAGCCTCATTTATACCATCGGGCGAGAGAGGCTGAAGGAACGGATCGGCACGAACTTCCAGAAAATCGCCGAAGAGACCGCCAAGAACCTCGCCTCCACCATCGAAGAACATATTGAGGCGTCGACGGCCCTTTCTCTGTCGAGGGATCTTCAGGAGGCCGTCGAAAGGTCGAATCACGAATACGATTCCGGACAAAGAGCCTTAAGGATTTCCATCCTGCAGGAGGCCTGGTCGGAAGGAACCCAGAGCCCTCTGGTCAGAGGGATTTTGCAGGACCCCGCCTCTGAATTACTGCGCGCCTTCGCCAGGGATAATCCACGCAGGGAAGAGCACTATTTGCTTTTTGCCACCGACGCGCAGGGCTTCCTGGTCGCGGCGGACGTCCTACCCTCTCAACCCTATTTCGGGAACCAGGCTTGGTGGAAGGCGACATTCGATGAGGGACGGGGAAGCACCTTCGTTTCGGACATCGAGGAGATGTCCTTTGTCCCGGGAGCGGAAAAGGGCTACCTGTTGACCATCGCGGTCCCCGTCAGGGACAGTCACACGGGTCGCGCGATCGGTGTTTTTGCCATGGTGCATCCCGTGCAGAGATTCTTCGAGCTGGTGACGCAGGTTAAGGTGGCGAAGACCGATCACACGATGCTGGCCGGTTCCGACGGTAATCTTCTTTTTTGTCCCATCTTCTTGATCAAGAACCATCGAATCGAGAAAGACCTCATGAAAGTCATTTCCCAGAAGGAGTCCGGATGGGGGGTGACCTTTGTCGATGTTCATTACCCGAACCGGGAATCGATCAACGGCTTCGCCCCTTTTAAACTCGAGCGCCAAACACTCAGCCCCAGCAGTCTGGGAGGCCATTCGTGGTACATCTTCACAAGCCAGGATCCCAGCGAAACCTATGAACCGATCAAGACCCTCCTGAACTGGACGGCGATGGCAGGCATCATCGGCGTCGGTATGCTGGCGCTGCTCGGCCTGTACCTCACCCGCAGAATCGTTCAGCCTATCCATCTGCTCACCGATGGAGCCCAACGGGTCGGTGCGGGGGAACTTGACCACCAGATCTCCATCCAAACCGGTGACGAAATCGAGGAACTCGCCACCAGTTTTAATCACATGGCCTCCCGCATCAAGGAATCGCATTGGGGATTGGAACAAAAGGTGGCGGAGCGAACCGCGGATCTGGAGCGGCGCAATCAGGAGCTCTCCACGCTCTATGCGGTCGTCAGCACACTCGGAAGATCGCTCAACCTTGGACAACTCTTAAACGAGGTGCTCGACCAAATTCAGTCCATCTTCAACGTCTCCGCGGGAATGATCCATATCTGGGATGCCAAAGAGGATCTGCTTCTGCTCAAGGCCCACAGAGGTCTCTCGGACGCGTTGATTGAAAAGATGGGCAGAATCCGGGCGGGCCAGGACTTTTGCGGGAAGGTGATGCAGACGGGGGAGGCCGTTTTTCTCTCCGGCCCTGTCGTTGAGCTCGGGGCGGATCCGCGGGGTCCCCGCAATCCGATGAGGGCGGACCGAGATTTTCTATATGGCCTCAGCCTGCCCTTAAAATCCAAAGGCACCGCCGTGGGGACCCTCTCGCTCCTGGACCGAGGTGATCGGGCTTTTTCGGAACAGGATTACAAGCTCCTGCTCTCCATCTGCAGTCAGATCGCAGTGGCCGTGGAAAACGCCCGTCTTTTCGAGGAGACGCGGTTGGTCGACCAGTTGAAGTCGGACTTCGTTTCGAAGGTTTCCCATGAATTTCGAACCCCTCTGACCTCCATCCGAGGCTTTGCCGAAATCCTGATGATGTATGGAGAGGTTCCGCCGGCTCAGAAGGAGTTTCTCCAGATCATCTCACAGGAGAGCGACCGCCTGACCCGCCTGATCAATGACGTGCTGGATCTTTCCAAGATCGAGGCGGGAAAGATCGCCTGGCATCTCCAGCCGGTCGATATCGAGGAGATTATTGTATCAGCGGCCCGATCGATCCAATCCCTGGCCCGGGAAAAGGAAATCTTTCTCGAGGTGCGGATTCCGCCGCGGCTTCCGAAGGTTTATGCCGATGTCGATCAACTCATCCAGGTGATCAATAATCTGCTGTCTAACGCGATAAAGTTCACGCCGAAGGGTTCGATCACCGTCTCAGCCCGCCCGCAAGGAGAGCAGGAGGTATTGGTCAGCGTTTCGGATACCGGAATTGGAATTCCGGCAGAAGAGCTGACCCGGATCTTTGAAAAGTTTCACCAGGTCTCTTCCCCTCACAAGACGAGCTCGAAGGGAACCGGATTGGGCCTGGCAATCTGCAAGGAGATCGTTCTTTTCATGAGCGGGAAGATCTGGTGCGAAAGCACTCTCGGAGAAGGAAGCACCTTTTATTTCACCCTCCCGGTCGCCGGCAAAGAGCTTCGCGCCCCCGGTCTCATTAAATCCAGATAGCCCTACGGAACTTGGCTTTAGGGAAACATTGGAAATGGTCCAGATCCATGCGCACAATCAGACGGCCCGCGGAGTGAGGCGTGTCCTTATCAGCGTCCTGGGCCTCAATCTGACCCTCGCCGCGGTCAAGTTCCTCTGGGGCCACCTCACCGGATCGATCAGCATGCAGGCCGACGGGATCCATTCCTTTCTCGACGCCACCTCCAACGTCGTGGTCTTGATCGGAATCTGGGTGGCATACCATCCCCCGGACGACTCTCACCCCTACGGTCATCGGAAATTCGAAACATTCGCCTCCTTCTGTATCTCCGTCTTTCTCTTCATCGCCTGTTTTGAAATCCTGAGAAACAGCTATCTTCGCTTTCAAGGAAATAGCCTCATCGAGGTCCGGTTCGAAAGCTTTCTGATCATGATCGCCACCATGGGGGTCAATTCCTTCGTGATGAGGTGGGAGCAGCGCTCCGGAACGATCCTGCGAAGCGATGCGCTTAAGGCGGATGCCCTCCACACGCGAAGCGACATTTTTTCATCCTTCTCGGTCTTGGCCAGTCTCGTCGCGGCCAAGGCCGGTTATCCGGTCCTTGATCCCATGGTCGCGGTCGTCATTTCCGGGTTTGTCGGGAAAACCGGCTTTCAGATCCTGATGGAGAGTTCGAAGGTTTTGACCGATTACTCCCGGATCGATGCGCGTGAGATCCATCGCCTCGTCATGAAGATCGAAGGAATCGAGGAGTGCCATGCCGTTCGGACCCGGGGGAGCGCCAGTCATATCTATGTCGACCTGCACATCCACGTCCCGCCTGATCTGCACCTGGAGAAGGCCCACCGCCTGGCCCACCTCGTGGAGGCCGAAATCATGAGGGAGTTCCCCGATGTGATCGAGGTCGTTGTTCATGTTGAACCCCATCTACCGCAGCTTGAGAACGACTGAAATGAGAGGTTGCGTCCCGCAGCGCAACGCGATAAAGTAGCTTCCCATGTCGAGGAACCCGCCATGAATCAAAGAACCCGAAAACCGATCGTTGCACTCACCTTGGGGGACCCCTGCGGAATTGGCCCCGAAATCGTCCTCAAGGCCCTCATCAGCGGTCGGCCGCAACGCATTTGCCGACCCTTGGTCGTGGGAGAACGCCATAGCCTCTCCCGCATTGCGACGGAACTTCACTTGCGAGCGCCGATCCATGGCTGCAGGTCACTCGAAGAGGCGGCCTTTGCACCCGATCGGATCGAGCTGTTCGAGGTACCCGGCACCTCCCTGGCCGCATCGGCACTGACCTGGGGCAAGCCCTCCCCGCAAGCGGCGGAGGCGGCGCGGGAATGGGTCCGTCAGGCAGCCCTCCTCTGTCTTTCCGGGAGGATCTCGGCGATGGTCACCGGACCGATCAATAAGGCGGCCCTCCAGAAGATCGGATTTTCATTTCCCGGCCATACCGAATTCCTGGCCCACCTGAGCGGCTCAAAAGAATACGGGATGATGTTCTTAGGAAAGGGAATCAAAATCATGCTGGTCACGATCCACGAATCGCTTCGAAGCGTCCCCTCGCTCCTCACGGTGGAAAAAGTCGCAGCCGCCATTCGGCTTACCCACGATGGCCTGCGAAGCCGGTTTGGCGTCGATCACCCCAAGATCGGGGTGGCCGCCTTGAATCCTCATGCCGGGGAAGAAGGCCTCTTCGGAGACGAAGAAGAGCGGATCCTGATTCCGGCCATCAGAAACGCCAATGAAACCGGCACTCGGACCACCGGCCCGATTGCGGCAGACACCCTCTTTCGCGAGCTGAAGGAGGGAAAGTTCGACGCCGCGGTGGCACTTTACCATGACCAGGCCTTGATTCCCCTGAAGCTGCTGGCATTCGGACGGGCCGTCAATGTGACCGTGGGGCTCCCTTTCGTCAGAACCTCGGTCGATCACGGGACCGCCTATGATATCTCGGGCAAAGGGGTCGCCGATCCGGGTAGCCTGATCGAGGCCGTCCGGGTTGCCGTCCAGATGATCCAGGGATCGAAGAAAGCGGCCCCTGGCGGCTGAGCCTCGAGCCGGGCATCCCTCGGCCCCCGGGCAATGACGAGCTTATGCCGAAAAAGCCACCGATATGAAACGGGAGCCTATCTTGCGGACAGGATCTGTGACGCCGTTTTTTGCAAAGAAGGCCCTCGGACAGCATTTCCTGATCGATCCCAATATTCGCGCCAAGATCGTGGAGGCAGCCGAGATCCGTTCGACCGATCGGGTGGTGGAGATCGGCCCAGGACAAGGATTTTTGACCGAGGTCTTGATTCAAGCCGCCCGGGAGGTCATTGCGATCGAAGTCGATCGGCGCTGCCTCGAGTTGCTCGAAAAGCGTTTCTCCTCCAAGAACTCTCTACGGCTGATTCGGGGAGACGCGCTCAATTATCCGTTCGATCAGATACCCGAGGGTTTCAAGGTCGTATCAAACCTCCCCTATTATCTCTCCACTCCCCTGCTGTTTCGTCTGCTGCAGGCTGGGACCCGTATACAAAGAATGGTCCTGATGGTTCAGAGGGAGGTCGCCCGCAGGCTCGTCTCCAGGCCGGGGTCGAAAGACTACGGCGGCCTATCCATCGCGGTCCAGTTCCACGCGGAGGTTCGGTTGGAATTTCCTGTCTCGGCAAACTGTTTTCGACCCCGCCCCAAGGTCTCCTCTTCCGTACTGACCATCGTACCCCGGTCGTCTCCCCGGGTGCCGGTCCTCGACGAGGATCGGTTCCATTGGGTGGTCCGGCACGCCTTCCTCCACCGGAGGAAACTGCTGAAAAATTCCCTGACCCATGCAGGACTCTCTCCCGTGGTCGTCTCCGAAGCGCTCTCGGCATGCGGCATCGATCCCAAAGGACGGCCCGAATCGCTGACCCTGGCCGAGTTCGCGGCCCTTTCCGACCGCCTGTTTGAAAAGACCCGTCAATTGTGATAAGCTACGGCGGTTAGGACGTTCATGGGAGAGGCACAGATGGCAATGTCCCCTCCCCTGCGGATCATCCCGCTCGGGGGATTGGGGGAAATCGGTCTCAATATGATGGTCATCGAGTACGGTGACGCCGCCATCGTCATCGACGTGGGGCTCATGTTCCCCGAAGACCACATGTTCGGAATTGATATTGTCATCCCGGACTTTACCTATCTGAGAGAGCGCCCCGAGCGGGTTCAAGGTATCTTCCTGACCCACGGCCACGAGGATCACATCGGGGCCCTGTCGTACCTTCTGAGAGAGCTTTCCCCTCCGGTCTACGGAACTCCCCTGACCCTGGGGCTGGTTCAGGAAAAACTGCGCGAGCATCGGCTCGACACTCCGCCTGTTTTCATAACGCTCAAGCCCGGGGTGCCGGTGATCCTGGGCCCCTTCGAGATTGACCCGATTGCGGTGACCCACAGCATCGCCGATTCGGTCGCGTTTGGCATTCATACGCCGGTCGGGCGGCTGGTCCACACCGGGGATTTCAAGATCGATCCCACCCCGGTCGACGGCGTGTCTTTCAATCTCCAGCGCTTCGAGGAGTACGGGGCGATGGGAACCCTTGCGCTCCTGTCCGACAGCACCAACGCCGAACGACGGGGCCATACGCGCTCCGAATTGGACGTGGGGAAAAATCTGGAGGCCCTCTTCCCAAAGATCGACGGAAGGATTATTTTCACCACTTTTTCCTCTAATATCCACCGGATCCAGCAAGTCATCACGGCGGCCCAGCACAACGGACGAAAGGTCTTCTTCTCCGGAAAGAGCATTGTCAATAATGTCCGCATTGCCGCCGAGCTGGGCTATCTTTCAGTTCCGGCAGAAGTCGACGGCTCGATCGAGACGTTGGACAAAACCCCGGATCACCAGGTGGTGATCGTCACCACCGGTAGTCAGGGGGAACCGATGTCTTCCCTTTTCCGTATTGCCACCGATAATCACAAGCAAATTCAAGTTCATGAAGGAGACACGGTTTTTTTGTCCGCCCGAATGATCCCGGGAAATGAGGAGGCGATCTCCAGGGTGATCAATTGTCTCTTCCGGAAAGGGGCCAAGGTCCTTCATGAGGGAAACTCCAGCATCCACGTCTCTGGACATGCGAGTCAGGACGAACAGAAGAAGATGATCGAGATGGTCCGCCCTCGCTACTTCATTCCGATCCATGGAGAGCCTCGTCAGCTCGTCTCCCATGCTGATCTCGCCCAATCGATCGGCTTTCCCAAAGAGCGGATCCTCTTGCTCGAAAACGGAGAAATTGCCGAACTGACCGCGGAGACGTTCCGAAAAGCCGGCACCGTCCCTGTAGAAAGGGTCTACATCGACGGAAACGGCGTGGGGGATGTCGGGCACGTGATTCTTAAGGAGCGCCAGCACCTCGGATCAGACGGGCTGATCGTCGTCGCGATCGGCTTTGAGCGCGAAACCGGAACGCTTCGGATGCAGCCGGAATTCCGTTCGCGCGGCTTTACCTTTGAGGAAGGATCCGAAATTTGGTCCGAAATCCGGGAGACGGTCAATCGGCTCTTACCGGAGCTTGAAATCATCGCGAAAACCGGACTGGAGGGGGTCGAGGCCAAGGTTCAGCAGTCCCTGAAGAAAATGATCCACAAGCGGATGAACCGAAGACCGGTCATCATCCCCGTTATCATCCAAGTTTAGACCGAACAATGTCGGACTCCAGACCAGCTCATCACTTCGAAGAAGGTATGGGGATTCTCCTGATGACCCTGGGGGTTCTCCTGGGTCTCAGCCTGATCACCTATTCGCCCATCGACCCATCCCTCAACAGCCTTTCCACACAGAAGGGGGTGGAAAACGCCGTTGGGCGGGTCGGCGCCTTTCTGGCCGATCTGTTTTTCCAAGGCTTCGGCGCGGTCTCCTTCGTCTTTCCGATCTCCTTCATCGGCCTCGGGATCAACATGTTCAGGCGCGGAAAACGCCCCTGGAGCCGCAGCGGCGCTGCCGGGTGGGTCCTCCTCCTCCTGAGCCTCTCGTCCCTGGCGAGCTTGGACCTTGGACCCCAGTCCGGCAACCTAGTGGGAGGATTTCTGGGCCGATTCTTGACGACAGGGTTCGCTCCCCTCGGGGCCCATCTCGTGCTGATCCCGCTTGTTGTGGTATCGCTGATGCTGGCCTTAAATCTCTCTTTGCGAACGAGCTCGGCCTGGGCGGTCGCACGGAGTCGGGAAGGAATCCATCTGATCCGCTCACGCATCTGGATCCGCCATGGTCAGCGACGCCGCGCCGAGACCCGACCGAAACCCAATCGCCCCATCCCCATCGTGGTCTCGAGTCCGCCGACCAAAGAGGTACTCCCTCCCGAAGTCCTGCAAGCGGGTCCCGCCCCCAGGCAGGAGCCTCTGGACTTCATGAAGGAAGAGGGTTACAGAACCCCCCCGCTCGACCTGCTCACCCCGCGCACGCAATCGGACCGCAAGGGGACCCAGGGCGAGCACCAGCGAAATGCAGATATCTTAAAGAAGAAGCTCTCCGACTTTGACATCACGGGGGAGGTCACCGAAATTCACCCCGGTCCTGTGGTCACCCTCTACAAGTTCGAACCGGCTCCCGGCATCAAGGTCAACCGGATCGTCACCCTCTCCGATGACCTCGCCCTGGCCATGAAGGCTCTTCAGGTCAGGATCATCGCCCCCATCCCGGGAGAATCGAACGTCGGCATCGAAATCCCCAATCCGGTTCGCGAAGAGGTCCTATTCCGGGAGATCCTGGAATCCAAAGAGTTCGACTCAACACGGGCGTCCCTTCCCCTCGCCCTCGGGAAGGATATTTTCGGACACTCGATCGTCGTCGACCTGGCCAAAATGCCGCACCTTCTGGTGGCCGGCGCGACGGGCTCCGGAAAGAGCGTGGGTCTCAATGCCATGATCTTGAGCCTCCTTTTTTCGGCCGGTCCTCGAAAAATCAGATTTCTGATGGTGGATCCCAAACGGCTGGAATTGACTCAGTATAAAGATATACCCCACCTATGGTCCCCGGTCATCGTCCAGGCCAAGGAGGCCGCGAAGGTGTTGCGCAGGGTCACCATGGAGATGGAGCGCCGTTATCAAGTCCTGGCAGAGCGCGGCGTCCGGAACATCGAGGCCTATAACGCGCTCGGCGATCCTCTCCCGTTCATCGTGGTCATCATCGACGAGCTGGCGGATCTGATGACGGTCGCCGCGCGCGATGTGGAGGAATCGATCGGACGCCTGGCCCAGATGGCCCGCGCCGCCGGGATCCACCTGATCGTGGCGACCCAAAGGCCCTCGGTCGATGTGATTACCGGGGTGATCAAGGCGAACTTTCCGGCACGGATCGCCTTCTATGTCTCCTCGAAGACCGATTCCCGCACCATCCTCGACGCAAACGGAGCCGAGCAACTCCTCGGGAAGGGGGATATGCTCTTTCTCTCTCCGGGGAGCGGAAAGATTATTCGAATCCATGGCTCCTACGTCTCGGAAAAGGATACTCAAGGGGTCGTCGAGTTCGTCCGCGCGCAGGGGACTCCCTCCTACGGGCTCTCCCCCGACCCCGAAGAAGGCCCGCTCCCGGGAGATGGAGAGAGAGACGAGCTCTATCAGCGCGCCATCGACTTGGTCCTATCGACTGGACAGGCGTCCGCTTCGTTTATTCAGAGGAGATTACGGGTCGGCTATCCTCGCGCTGCGCGGATGATTGAAATGATGGAGGAAGATGGCATCGTCGGGCCGGCCTCTGGCGCTCGACCCCGCGAAATCCTCAGGAAGGAAGAGGCTTAGAATGAACAGACCCATCGAGTTCGCTCCCCTGCCGGTCATTTTTTTCGGACTGATCTTCTTGAACGCGGTCCCGTTGAACGCCGACCCTCCGGAAGCGCCGACCGAGGTCATCCACCAAGTCGAGTCCGCCTATGCGAAGGCCACCGACATCGAGGCATTTTTCACGCAGAAGGTCCTTTTTAAAGACTTCGACACCCCATACATCTCCAAGGGCCGAGTCTACATTAAAAAGGGAAAAATGCGCTGGGATTATCACGAACCTTCCAAGCAACAGATCTTCGTTCAGCAAGAGGAGGTTCTCTATTACGTCCCTGAACATCGGCAGGTCATCAAAAGCGCCCTGTCGGCCGAGACCGATTCCCAGGTCCCCCTTAATCTTCTCTCGGGAACGGCCCATCTCAGCGAGACCTTCGACATCTCGGTCGACTCCTCATCTCATGGAACGTATCGGCTGAACCTGGTCCCCAAAGATCGGAAGCTGCACGCCGACATTCAGATCGAGGTGGCTCCCCCTTCTTACCTGATCCAGCAGATTACGATCGAGGAGAAAAACGGAAACCGATCTGTCTTCGACTTCCTGGACATCAAAGCCAACCAGGGACTCAAAGACGAGACGTTTTCGTTCGTTATCCCTAAGGGAGTCGAAGTCGTCGAGTCTCCACCCGTTCGCTGATTCCCGCAAGGAAAAACGTGAACGGCAGATCGCCGGAGCACCCCCTATCCCCTCCGGGTTCCAGATGCACATCAGGCGCTTTTAGGCCGCTCCGTCCCGTCCAGGGTCCCCTGTCGTCCTTCTTTTCACAGATCCTCTCGGAGGCGAACCTGAGATCGCCGGACGAGACGCGGATCCCCTTTTTCCACGCAAATTAAAGAGCGAAGCGATGAGCTCGATTTAAATCCACCCTCCTGCGCGCCTTCGATCCAAAGCGACAGCGGTTATCCCTCCAGGCGATCAACGACGCGGCCGCGCAGAGCCGGTCGGGAGCAGCGCCCCGACCGGGCCATCGAAGCCGGCTGCGCTTCCACCCGCCAGACCGATTCAGCCGATCACTCCATCTTCACGGGCCCGGCTTCGGTTCGAATCTCACCCGTGGGGCGCCCCTTCAGATTTCTCGTCCTGAAAGACCTCCGGATGGCATTTCAGGCCGTTCCCGACCGCGGACGCGATCGCCGGCAGCCCAAACACCCATGAGCGGACCGGTCCAATCTCCTCCGGGTTGTTTCCGGATCGTCACTGCTTCGGCAGTGGTCTTCCGCGCCGCGTCGACAGATCTGCGAGACGAAGATCATCATGGCTACCGCGGGGATATCCATGGGCATCCTTTTAGAAGCGCTCCCGGTTTTTCTTTGTCTCAAACAAAACAAATCTGTTGGGGTTCTCGCGCCTCTTGATAAAACGCTCTTATGCCCGACCGGAATAAAAACACCTGAATAAACAAAGCGATCCTCGTTTTTCTTGCCTCGCAAAATAAATGGCACCGCTTTTGCTCACTGCATCGGGGAGTAAGTGGATCTCCGGCGGGATCGGGCCACCGCCGTGACGACCCGGCGGCTCTCGAAGGTTCATCCCAAACAGGTATTCGCTCTGACGAGAGAATATGCCCCATAAGACGTAAATTCTTTGGCACGTCATCCCTGCATAATCATTCCAAGCTTACGGGAGGAGAGGTTATGGCTAAAACACTGATTAGGGTCGATCTCAGCAAGTCTCCGGAAAAGCAATCGGAAGTCATCCATAACCGGTGGCATCCGGATATCCCCATGGCGGTGATGGTCAAGCCGGGCGATGAATTCCGAATTGAATGCCTGGATTGGACGGGTGGACAGATTGCCGATAATGACAGTGCCAATGACATTCGTGACGTTGATCTCAAGCAGGTGCACTACTTAAGTGGACCGGTGGGCGTGGAAGGTGCGAAACCGGGCGATCTGTTGGTCGTCGACATTCTAGACATCGGAACCCTGGTCGATTCAGAGTGGGGCTTCACGGGCCTGTTTGCGCGGGAGAACGGCGGCGGATTTCTGGTCGATCACTATCCCGAAGCCCGCAAGGCCTGCTGGAATTTTCATGGGATTTATGCAACCTCACGACAAATCCCGCATGTGAGGTTTGCAGGCATCATGCATCCGGGATTGATCGGCTGCATGCCTTCGAAAGAGTTACTGGCGGAATGGAACAAACGGGAAACGGCATTGGTGGCAACACAGCCGGACCGTGTGCCCCCTTTGGCTACCTTGCCCAATGAGCAATCCGCCCTGATGGGTGGTTTGCGGGGTACGGCCGCCAAGGATGCTGCCAAAAAAGGCGCGCGCACCGTGCCGCCTCGTGAACACGGCGGCAATTGCGACATCAAAAACCTTTCGCGCGGCTCACGTGTTTATTTCCCCGTGTATGTAAAGAATGCCGGCTTGTCGATGGGGGATATTCATTTTTCACAAGGTGATGGCGAGATCACTTTTTGCGGCGCCATTGAGATGGCGGGTTATCTCGATCTGCGCGTCGAGCTGATTAAAGGCGGCATGGAGAAATATGGCATCAAAAATCCTATTTTTCAGCCCAGCCCGATGGAGCCACGCTATCACGATTATTTGATATTCGAAGGGATCTCCGTCGACGAAAAAGGCAAGCAGTATTATCTGGATCCCCATGTTTCCTATCGCATGGCGTGCCTCAATGCCATCGAATACATGAAGAAGTTTGGTTACACCGGTGAACAGGCCTATGCCATTCTCGGCACGGCGCCCGTCGAGGGCCACATTAGCGGTATTGTTGATATTCCTAATGCGTGTGCAACACTGTGGTTGCCCACGGGCATCTTTGATTTCAATATCAAGCCAAACGCCGCCGGACCGGTCAAGGTCGATATGAAGGGTGTCGATTTAGCGAGAACATCGTAATCGCACCAAAAAACAGGGGGGCTTATGCCTAGGTATGACTATGACTGTGTGGATTGCGGAAGCTTCGAGGGATGGGCTTCCATGAGTCGGGCCGCTGAACCGATGCCTTGCCCGGTCTGCAGCGGTTCGAGCCGGCGCGTGATCTGCGCGCCGAGTGTGATGCGCATGAGCGCCGAGGTCAGAAATGCGATGAATCGCAACGAGCGGGCAGCTCATGAGCCAAGGATGAGCCGGCGAAGCTGCGAATCGGCCGACCCGGAACGTCGAGCAGCGCCGGCCCTACGGGTTCAAACCAAGATCAGTACACGGCCCTGGATGCTGGGGCGTTAACGCTCGTATCCGAACTGAAATCCGTCTTCATCAACCACTCTAGAGAGGGGTAATAGTCCATGTCTAACCAACACAAACTTTCAAAAATAAGCTCGGTCTTTATCGGCATACTCGCGATGAGCAGCGTCATCGTTTATAGCGCGGCGGCGGCCGATTACCCCACCGCGAAAGTAAACACCACTCACCTGAATGTGACGGATACGACGGTGAAAGTCGGGATCTTACACTCCGCGACCGGAACCATGGCCATCAGTGAAACGGGATCCATTGAGGCGGAAAAATTGGCGATCGCCCAGATCAATGCCATGGGCGGCGTTCTGGGGCGCAAGATAGAAGTGATTCAGGAAGACGGCGCCAGTGACTGGCCTACCTTCGCGGAAAAGGCCCGCAAGTTATTGGTAAAAGATCGAGTGGCGGCGGTGATGGGATGCTGGACGTCGGCCTCCCGTAAAGCCGTGTTGCCCGTGTTTGAGAAAGAAAATGGTTTATTGTATTACCCCACCTTCTACGAAGGCTTGGAGCAATCGAAAAATGTGATCTACACCGGTCAAGAAGCCAAGCAACAAATCTTAGCCGGCATCGATTGGATCGCCAAAGAAAAAGGAGCCAAGACATTCTATCTGATTGGTTCTGATTATATCTGGCCGCGCACTTCGATGAAAATCGCGAGAAAGCACATTGAGAATGTCCTTAAAGGAACCGTGGTGGGTGAGGAATACGTGGCCTTGGGCGATACCCAATTCGGCTCCGTGATCAACAAAATCCGATTGAAGAAGCCGGATGTGATTTATGCGGCGGTGGTGGGTGGCAGTAACGTGGCATGGTTCAAACAGCTGAAGGCGGCAGGCATTACCTCCAAAACACAAACCATGTTGACCATCTCGGTCACCGAAGACGAGGTGCTGGGTATCGGCGGTGAAAACCTGGAAGGCTTTTACTCTTCCATGAAATATTTCAACAGCCTGGATAACGCGAATAACAAGGTATTTGTAGAGGAGTTCAAGAAAATGTGGGGGCCCAAGAGTGTCATAGGCGATGTCACCCAGGCGGCCTATCTGGGTCCCTGGCTATGGAAAGCCGCGGTCGAAAAAGCGGGAAGTTTCGATGTAGACAAGGTGGTTGCGGCCTCGCCCGGAATCGAGTACAAGTTGGCGCCCGAAGGGTATGTTAAGGTTCATGACAATCACCACCTGTGGAGCAAGCTGCGCGTTGGCAGGTGGCGCAGCGACGGTCAGGCAGATATCGTATACGAGTCCCCACTGATCGAGCCCGACCCATTTCCAAAAGGTTACCAATAGACGGAGGTATTCGGGGTCCTCTAACGATTGCATCCCGCAGTCGTTAGAGGATCGACCCGCTGATCATCGATCAGCCGTATCGTACGCCCACAGGATCTTAGCTTAGAAAGGCCTCTGAAGATGAGCAGTTATAGCGCTTCTGATTTGTGGTCCATTGTTCTAATGCAAGGGTTTTCCGGGCTGAGTCTGTTCAGCGTCTTGCTCCTTATGGCCTTAGGCTTGGCGATCATCTTCGGCCAAATGGGCGTCATTAACATGGCGCACGGCGAATTCATGGCGATCGGAGCCTATACCACGGTGATGCTGTCAAAAATCGCGGTGGAACACGGTTTTGGTAGCTTTTATTTTCTGCCTGCGATCCTGGCCTCATTCGGCGCGGCGTTTCTTGCGGGGTATTTGGTTGAGTTAGGGCTAATACGATATCTATACAAACGTCCCCTGGATACATTGCTGGCGACCTGGGGGTTAAGTTTGATCATGCAGCAGGCATTTCGCTCCACATTCGGCGCAAAAGAGGTCAGCGCAGAATTACCGGAGTGGCTGATGGGTTCGTTTAAGCCGATACAAACCGTGGATATTCCCATTAACGGCGTTTTCGTGATGGGTTTGACGGCGGTGGTTTGCCTGGGAGTGTTTGTTTTCCTGTTCCGTTCCCGCTGGGGATTGCGCGCGCGGGCGACATCGCAGAATCGAGTGATGGCAGGTGCCGTAGGCATTAACACCAAAAAAGCGGATCGCGTCACCTTTGCCTTGGGGTGCGGCATTGCGGGTTTGGCCGGCGCGGCATTTACCACCATCGCCTCCACGGGCCCGACCACGGGTTCGCTTTATATCGTTGACAGTTTTATGGTGGTGGTATTTGGCGGGGCGGCCAGTTTAATAGGCACTGTAATGTCGGCGTTCGGCATTGCTCAAGCCCAATCCATTCTGCAGTTTTTCATGACCAGCTCGATGGGTAAGGTGGCAACCCTGCTCGTGATCGTCGCCATTCTGATGCTCCGTCCCGAAGGCTTGTTCGCGGCCAAAGTCCGCAGATAACGACAAGGAGGTCGATAATGAAGGCAATGTATAAAAACATGTTGGGTGGTCGATCGGGCCTCGCTGGACTGCTCGTATTGGCGGCGATTATTTTCCTGGTATTGCCGCTGTCCCTGGATTTATTCCGCTTAAATCTCGTCGGGAAATATCTGACCTATGCGTTTATTGCGGTCAGCCTGGTCCTGTTATGGGGTTATGGGGGTATCCTGAGTCTGGGGCAAGGTATTTTCTTTGGATTGGGCGGTTACTGCATGGCGATGTTCCTCAAGTTGGAAGCCTCTGATCCGATCAGCACCAAGATTCAGACCACTCCGGGCATTCCTGATTTCATGGACTGGAACCAGCTGACTAAGCTGCCCTGGTTCTGGGAACCGTTTCACAGCCTCACCTTTACGATCATGGCCATACTGCTCGTGCCGACTCTGTTCGCCTTCGGGATCGGCTACGCCATGTTCAAGCGCCGCGTGGGGGGCGTGTACTTTGCGATCATCACCCAGGCAATTGCATTGATTCTGACCATCCTGATTGTCGGTCAACAGGGTTATATCGGGGGGGTGAACGGCATTACCGATTTAAAAACACTGTTGGGATGGGACATCCGCGCGGATTCTGCAAAATATATCTTGTATTTTGTGAACGGTGCGTTGCTGATCACCGTGATCCTGATCTCGCGGGTCATACTCAGCAGCAAGTTTGGCATGCTGATGCTGGCGATGCGGGATAAAGAGGAGCGGGTACGTTTTTCGGGTTACGACGTCGCCGATTTCAAGATTTTCATGTTCTGCCTTGCGGCGATGATTTCTGCGATCGGCGGCGCCATGTTCACGCTGCAGGTTGGATTTATGTCGCCCACATTCGTCGGCATCGTGCCCTCGATTGAAATGGTGATCTTTGCGGCGGTGGGGGGTCGGATGTCCTTGATCGGTGCCGTCTATGGCGCACTGCTGGTCAATTACGGGAAAACGGCCTTTTCGGAAAGTTATCCCGAGCTGTGGTTATTCCTGATGGGGGGGCTATTTATCGCGGTCGTGATGTTTTTTCCTGATGGTATCGCGGGAATCTATGACAAATACGGGAAAAAACTCTTTACCGGAAGATCGCGGTCCGGTCCCGCCATGTCGTCCCGCACGATGCCCAATGCGCAACCCGTACCCGTGCGTGACGCGGCTTCCCCACCTTGAGAGGAGGGTCCAGTGCGCCTAAGGGATCAATCGGTTTATTGAGCGGGGAGAGCGCATGATTTCCAAGACTGATTTTGTCCTTTCGATCGAAGATCTCACGGTCTCTTTTGATGGGTTCAAGGCCGTTGATGCGGTCTATTTATATGTAGACAAAAATGAGCTGCGGGTCATTATCGGCCCCAACGGCGCGGGCAAAACAACCTTGCTCGATTTGATTTGTGGGAAGACCAAGGCCACCTCAGGGTCGATCAAGTTCAAGGGAACAGAGCTGACGAAGCTTGCCGAACACCATATTGTGCGATCGGGCGTGGGACGTAAGTTTCAGACCCCTTCGATTTATGAAAATCTCTCGGTATTTAGAAACCTGGAAATCTCATTTCCGCGGGGACGCGGGGTATTTGGCTCTCTGACATTTCGCCGCACCAGCGACGTTATAGACCGTATCCAGGAAGTGGCTGAGCAGGTGATGTTAACGGAATTCCTCTATCTCGAAGAGGCGGGCCTGTTAAGTCATGGCCAGAAACAGTGGCTGGAGATCGGCATGCTGCTGATGCAGGATCCTGAGTTGTTGATGCTCGATGAGCCGGTAGCGGGTATGAGCGTCAAGGAGCGAGAGCAGACAGCAGAATTGCTCAACAGGATTTCAGACAATCGCTCCGTGATTGTCATAGAGCATGATATGGAATTCGTAAAACGCATCGCTCATAAGGTCACCGTGCTTCACCAGGGTAAGGTGCTCATGGAAGGAAAGATGGATGAGGTTCAGTCTGACCCGCGGGTCGTCGAAGTCTATTTGGGTCATTAAATAAAGGATAGAGCAGACCATGTTTGAAATCTCCGATTTACAGGTCAGTTACGGTCAGAGTGAAGTCATCCACAAGATCAACTTTTGTGCAAAAAAAAATGAAACCGTGGCGATCATGGGCCGTAATGGCATGGGAAAAACCACGCTGTTCAAGGCGTTGATCGGAATTCTGCCCAGTAAAGGCGGCAAGATCCTGTTGGAAGGGAAAGATCTCACCCCGCTGGAGAGCTATCAACGGATCAACAGCGGCTTAGCTTATGTGCCCCAAGGGCGCATGATTTTCCCCAGAATGACCGTGCAGGAGAATATTGAAACGGGGATGGAGAGGTCCAAAACCAGGGAGATACCAGAGGATATCTACTATCTGTTTCCGGTTTTATTCGAGATGCGCGGCCGCAAGGGGGGAAATCTTTCCGGCGGACAGCAGCAGCAGTTGGCGATCGCACGTGCTCTGGTGACCAATCCAAAAGTCTTGCTGCTGGATGAACCCACGGAAGGCATTCAGCCTTCCATCATCAAGGACATTGCTCGAGTGCTAAACGAGATCCGCAAGATGCGAGAAATCACGATTATTGTTTCAGAACAGATATTAAGTTTTACCCTTGAAATCGCTGACCGTCTGATCGTGATCGACTCGGGTAAATTCATCCACGAAGATCAGCGCGATCAGGTGGACGCCGATAAGATTCGGCAGTATCTGTCTGTGTAGTCCCGGGCGCTGGTGGCTGGCCGACTTGCTCGGCATCGATGGCTGGAATATGCACCCGCCAAAGCGCTGGGCAATCTTCGTCACTGGGGAGGCAAAGGGGAGGGTTTGCCAGAGAGGATCCTTCAGGCGGCCCCCGACTTCGGGAGGTCATCTTCGGATTCCAGCTCCCTGCTTCGAGCGAGCTTTACCGGTAGCCTTACGATAAACGTCGACCCTTTCCCTTTTCCCGGGCTTTCCGCGCGAACCGATCCCCGGTGGAGTCTGACCAATTCGTGCACGATGGCCAGGCCCAATCCCAAGCCGCCATGGCACCTGATGCTGGAGGTGTCGGCCTGACGAAACCGATCAAACACATGGGGAAGAAAGTCTGCGGAGATTCCTTGTCCGGTATCAGTCACCGTGATCCGAGCGTCCGATCCTGCCTGATCCACTCTGATCCCGACCGCGCCTCCCTCAGGCGTGAATTTCATCGAATTAGCGAGGAGGTTCCAGACGATCTGCTGCAAGCGGTTAGGGTCCCCGAAAATAGGGCCAACGCCGGCATCGACCTTCACCTCAATGCGAATTTGTTTCGCGTCCGCTGCGGGCAGAAAGGCATCGACGACGGCCTTGACCACCTGCGTAAGATCAACCGACTGAATCTCAAGGAAGAGTTTTCCATTAATCACTCTTGAAACATCGAGAAGATCATCAATGAGGTGCGCGAGGACCTTTGCGTTTCGCTCGATCGATTCCATCCCCCTGGAATAGGCCGTCCCGTCGAGTCTGCCCGTCGAGATCATCCGGAGCCATCCAAAAATCGACGTCAGCGGGGTACGAAGTTCATGGGAGATTATGGCCAGGAATTCATCCTTCATTCGATTGGCGGCTTCGGCCTCGGCGCGGGCGGTCTGTTCCTGGCCGAGGCGTGCCCGCTCCGCCTCCGCTCGTTTTTGTTCCGTAATATCTTGACTGGTCCCGATAATACGGAGGGCCTTCCCAGCGGCGTCCTGGAGCACCTCTCCTTTTGCATGGATGACCTTGACGGTCCCATCCGAACGTATGAAGCGATGAGTAAGGTCAAAGGGTTGGTGATCGAAAAACGCCTTTTCTAAAGCCCGATGCATCTCCTCCCGGTCGTCAGTGTGGAGACGGCTGAATAAGACCTCGTGGGTGATCTCTCCGGCCCATATCTCGAGGTCATAGATGCGGTATAGTTCGTCCGACCCCATAAACTTCCCTGAACCCGTAAACCATTCCCAACTGCCGAGGTGTGCGATCTCCTGCGCCGCGGCGAGCTGTGCCTCGCTTCGCTGGAGTTTAGCGTTGACAAATCGTAGTTCGGCCGTACGTTGGTCGACCCGCTGCTCCAGATCTTCATGGGCCAGATGGAGCGCCGCCTCGGCGCATCTGCGCTGGGAAATTTCATGCTGTAGGTCAAATGTCATGGCTTCGGCACGATATCGGGCGGCGCGCATTGCATGAGTCAACCCATAGATCAGGAGGCCCTCGAGGGCGAAACTGACCAGCTGAATATTTGCGCCCCGATCCGAGAAATCAAAGCTGTAGAAGGGGGGTAAGATGAAGTACTCTACGGCACCGGCAGAAAAAACGACAGACAGGAGCCCGGGGCCGTCTCCGCCGAACCAGGTACAAAGCATAATTGAAACGGACAGAAGCACAAAGGGATGGAGTTCACTGACCAGAGTGGGACCTGACTGAAGCCGTACCAGAAACGAGAACCCCACGGCCAGGAGGACAAGGCCATAGCGAAGCACCGCAGAAAGGGCTTTTTTACGCAGTTGAGGTTCCTCCAACGTCACCCAAATAAATCGCTGGCAGGCGCCCTTGTCTTCTCGTCTTCACGTGCGAAACAAGAATCACAGCCGTTTCGAGGCGCGAGGGATAAAAATCAGGAAGCGTGCCCCTTCAGGGCAGGAAGGCGCGACTCAAGCGCTCCCGCCGATCACAAAAAGCCGAGATGAGATCTCCAATATGAAGAATGGAGCTTTTTCTTTTTATCTCAGTCTCCCGAACCCATCTTAACAAGATGACCCCGGCGATTTTCCTGCCAGCACCGCTCCGTGTGTTCCCGACAGAAGGGGCGTTCCTGGCCATAGCTGATGGTTTTGATGCGTTCTGGGCCGAGGCCAACCGATTCAAGATATCGCTTTATAGCCCTCGCCCGCCGGTCTCCTAAGGCGAGGTTGTACTCCGCCGTCCCCCGCTCGTCACAGTGTCCCTCGACGGTGATCCGGGTACCGGGATGATCCTTGATCCATCGGGCATCTTCGTTGAGAATGCGAAGGCTGTCGGGAGAGAGGAGGGCTTTATCAAATTTAAAGAACACATCATCGAGTTTTGCGGTAGGGGGAACGGCTTTAGGATGCGGCACGGGCGCTTCGGGTTGGGCCTTGGGTTGCGCTATCGGCGGCGGCGCCGGGGTCTCCGATTGAGGCTGCTGCGCCGCCTGCTCGGTCGTGTTTACCTTTTTGGCGCAACCCATAGCCAAAACAAGGGAAACAGCATAGATCAAAATGAAAGACCATTCACGGGACACGCGATGCATCCAAGTTTCCTCCCCCATTATGTTCTATTTTTTTGAGATGTTTCGACAGACCAGCCCATCCTCTGCCCGCAGGTAGATCAAGTGCGCGCGGCTTCCTGCCCGGAACTGCTCCAGCTTAGCTGCTCGTCCTCGGACGCTAATCAGGGTCTGATCGTCCAAACGGCATCCTACAATGAGGTCCTTTCCCCCGGCGATGGTCGTCTTAAGAACAAAAGTTGGCGGCCGAGCCGAAGTATCCACCGCCTCGACGGTGCCGGTCACCTGGCTGGCAATAACCTCCAAGGGCGAGAGTATGCCTAGGAGCACAACCAGAACCAGGGGAAACGCCTTGACTCTCATTTTTGGGCCCTTTCAAAGATAGACAATCGGTTAAACATTTTCCCACTCTGACGCGCCTAAGCACGTCGAGTGTTGTTGAGGTCGAGCCTTCAGCATCCTGTGAAGATCATCCTCACCTGCGGGGCGGGCCGCCAACAATTCACTCCGACCGGGATGCTGATTTATCTTGAAGCACGTTCGAAGCCGTTCGTCAATTGACCCCTACTTTGCTTCGGTTTTTGGAGGCGCAGCCGTTTTTGCGGTCGCGATCTGGATTGACTTGGCGATGGTCTTTCCATCCTTCGTCTCCACCTTTGCCTTGATCTTTTCTCCCGATTTAATGTCCACCAGCGCTTTTTTCTCCTTTCCTTCCATAATGATGGTCTTGTCGGTGACGCTTAAGGTGACTTCCTTGGTTTTTTCCTTTACGCTTAGAGTCGAGGCGGCCGTATCAACCGTGCCGACCTCGCCTCTGATCGTCATCGTCGCAGCCTGCGCCAGGACGGGAGAAACCGTGATGAAAATCAATGCTGCCCACAGGACGATTCTCTTCATGATCAGAACTCCTTCACCTGAGGATTCTCTAAATGAATTTTTGACGGTTGATTTCTCCTCTTAGAAATCACCGCGGAGATTCGGACCGGGCCTGAGACCCATCTCAAGACGTCCGCCTCCCTCGGAATCTTTTTCCCATCTTTCTCTGATGTGAACGGTCTTTCACTTCGGATTCTCTTTGAGAGCGTGCCGCCTTTTCCGAGAGCCAAGTCGTCTTCGATCGCAGACATCTTCTGCAGATCACTGGTACCGACCATGAACGACGGGGAATTGACTCCCCTTTTGCTGAGAGTCCCTCCATATTTCGCATGCTCATCGATTTCGCCTTTGAAAAAAAAGACTGGCCTGTTCGATCAGTTTCGAGAATTCCTCGCCGTTTCTCCTAAAGGCGAAGGCCTGATGGGTCAGTGAGAGCGTGGCAAGAAAAATGACCGCCGATAAAACCAATCCGACAATGGTTCTTCCCCTCTCCTTAAATGAAAGGGTCACCACCAGGGTCAGCGACGCCAAGGAAAAGAGCAGCATCAAACAGAGATGGATGAAATAAAGAAGGATCATTTCACGCCGCTTGAATGGATCGCGTCATACGAGATGAACCCATGATCGTTTTTCCGACTCCCGGGCTCCTATAATTCTTGCACTGTTCATTATCAACAACTGAATCAATAACTGAAGAAAAGTTTGACATTGACCTAGTCGACTTCCGTGAGTTTAACCACTTTTCGAAGGACCTCATTGAGCCGCATCACCTCATGGACCGAGAGTTTTTGAAGTCCGTAGAGCAACTTTCCCTGAGAGGGCTCCGGGGCACCGGCAATGATCTCTTTGCCCCGATCCGCTAGAAACACCAGGACGACTCGCCGATCGGGAGGCCCTTTCTGGCGGGCAACGTATCCTTATCTGCTCCAAACGGTCGACGATCCCGGACACCGTCGAGATGCGCAGGTCCATCTTCTAGGTCAATACTCCGATGGAGACTCCTTCATCGACAAAGAGTGTTAAGCAACTAAAGGTGGGAACCCGTGACACCGAACCTGCCGCCGGCCTCTTCTGAGTACTGCTGGGTCGCCTTAAACATCCGTCGCAGGGATCGCATGATTTCCCGAATCGCCGATTTTCGCTGTTTCACGAAACTCCAATATTATTTTGTATACATAATATATACTCCAAAAGTGGCTGTCAAGCGCCCTGGTACGACCGACAGAATTCCTTCAAAAACCGAAAAATGCCTGGCATGCATGGGCAACACATTGTTTTCCGGACTCTTTTCGGACGGACCGAGACTCGATCAATCCGTAATCCGTCGACACGGAGGCGTGCGGCCGGCTGATTCTATTCCCAGGAATTGACAATCGATCTATTTTGTATACATAATAAAAACAAAGTATACATAATAAAAACAAAGGAGATTGCTTACAACCGGTTCGGGGCTGTCCTTGCTCCATCGCCCCGTTCCAGTTCGGACGCAGCTCTTTAGAGCAACCAACCCACGACGGTGAGGCTGAAGATGAAGAATGCATACGTCCTGAGTGCCGCGTTGATCTTCTTCTGCACATTTGGCGAACCGGCCGCCCGGGCTTACGAAGAAACCCATGTACCCAACGGCGGGACGATCACCGGCACGGCGAGATTGATCGGGAACGTTCCGCCTCCTCGGCTCTTTCACCTCGTCCTATATCCTTTTGCCACGTTTTGTGAAAAGGAGTCTGATGGAAACGGAAACCGGGCCTTTCAGGAATTCTCGCTCGGAAATGCCGGTGGCCTGAAGGATGTTGTTGTGGCGGTTCAGAAGGTGACGAAGGGAAAACACTTTTTCCATCCGAAAGGCGAGTTTCATGCGATCAATTGCACGTTTTCCCCATTGGTCTCCGTGGTTGAAAATCACCAGCAGATCACGGTCGTTAACGAAGACCCGGTTATCCACAATCTCCAGGTCTATCAGGTCGAGAAAGGGAACATCGTCCTCAACCAGCCCCTTCCCGTGGAGTCCACCCAGAGGGGCACCGTCAACTTCGCGAAGTCCACGAAGATTTCCCAAACCATTTGCGGGATGCACGAATTCATGCAGAACTGGACCTTCGTGGTCGATAACCCCTATTACGCGATCACGGACAACGATGGCCGATTTTCAATCGACGGTCTGCCTCCGGGGACCTACACCGTTATGGCTTGGCATCCCAACATGAATATCGTTTCAAAAACCGTCACGGTGACGCCAGGTGGGGTATCGTCGAGCAATTTTGAATTTAAGTCCAGCGATGTGGAGCGTCCAGGTTACACACAACAGGAAGAAGGGCGTCTCGGGCGCAACGCTCGAATCCGAAAGGACAGCGCAGCCGGCCCATAGAGAAAAAACTCCCGAGGCCTCAAGTCTCAGCAGCAGGAGGTGATCTTCAGTCACGCGCCGGAGCGTTTCCGGGGCGGCCAATTGCGCCGTGAGGAGCCGAGCGAGGCCTGTTGGTAAAGCGGACCTCCTTGACACGACTCAGCTGGGCCGGAAACCCTGAAAAATGGGAAACTCCCGGTCTCCACCCGGCTTGAGGCGCGACCCATCCGAATACCGGTTTCCCTTCGAACAAAAAACCAGGATTTCATCCGGGCATAGCGGATGAGGCCATTGACGGCTGTTCTCTTGGGTGGGAACCCTTCCGACTATAAACCGACCGTCATCCCGACCCAGGCCCTGATAATGTCATGGCGGGTCACGGTTCCCACCAAGACTTTATCTTTGACCACCGGAAGGCGTGGGAGGTGAGAATCAACCATGATCTTGCTCGCTTCTTCCAGGGAAGTGGTTTCTTCAACGACGATTGGACAAGGGGTCATAATTTCTTTAACGGAGACCTCCGTTAAAGAGGTCCGGCCCCGCAGGGCGCGGAGAAGATCATACTCGCTGACCACACCGACCACCCGATCATTTCGATCGACCACCGGCATTCCCGTGAAACCGCTATGAAGTAACTCCCTCGCAACGTCGAAGGCGGAGCTATTTTCATACGCGTAAAGGGAGTTTCCCTGGCGAATTTGTCCAATCGTTTCAAAGGTTGGCTTCATCCTCGGCCCCTCCTCACTGTAAGTGTCTGACCTCCGGTCTTCTATCCCGCAGGTAAAGCCTCAATACAGCAAAGACGATGCCAAAACAAATAAGATGACTCGTCCTCCGTAAAAAGACTGATCGGAGAAGAGGTTAAAAGGTTTCCACCCTGTTATTTGCCGACTCCCCCGCCAAGGTCTCCCACGGCATTTCGTGGATTCTACGAAATACCGTGGCCGCTGCGTCTAATGCCCAGCTTTCCCATCCGGCTTCTGAGCGTATTGGGATGGAGGTCGAGGAACTTGGCCGCTCCCCTAGGTCCTTCGATGACCCACCGGGTGCTTTCCAGGATTCTTAAAATATGTTCCCGCTCGACTTCCTCCAAGCTGAGCAAATGGCTTCCGTCCTGATCGGGAAGCGATAACGGCAATAGGTCCTCTTCGATGATTAGCGCCGGTCCTTTGCACAAGATCACCGCGCGCTCAATAACGTTTTCGAGCTCCCGAATATTTCCGGGCCAGGGATATTCCATGAGGCGATCAAGGGTTTCCGGAGCGATCTCCCTGATTTGTTTATTCATCATGGTCATGTACTTATTTACGAAAAACCGCGCCAGCGGCGCAATGTCCTCTTTTCGCTCTCGAATTGGGGGAAGATGGATCGGAAATACATTCAGCCGGTAATACAAGTCGGCCCGGAAGGTGTTTTTCCTAACCGCATCTTCTAAATTCTGGTTCGTGGCGGCAATCACCCGAATATTGACCCGAATCGTTTGCATGCTTCCAATGCGTTCGAACTCGAATTCCTGCAGTATCCTCAGCAGCTTGGCCTGTATTTCCTGAGGAAGCTCTCCGATTTCATCCAGAAAAAGGGTCCCGCCGTCCGCCAGCTCAAAGCGCCCAATCCTTTTGGAAACCGCTCCGGTGAACGCTCCTTTCTCATGGCCGAACAATTCGCTCTCGATCAGACCGGCAGGAAGCGCGGCGCAGTTTACCTTGATCAAGGCCCGCTGTCTCCGCTTGCTCAGATGATGGATGGCACGGGCGATCAACTCCTTGCCCGTCCCGGTCTCCCCCGTGATTAGAATTGATGAATCGGTGGCGGCCACATCCTCCACACGCTTCAAGATCTTGGTGAGGGCCGCACTTCGCCCGACGATCTGATCGAAGTTATATTCTATCTTGATCTCTTCGCGAAGATATCTATTCTCCCGGTCCAACTCGTCCTTTAATTGCTTCACCGTCTCATGTGCCCTTGCATTATCAAATGCCACCGCAATTTGGTCCGCGACTAAGGACAAAAACTCGATCTCCTTCTCTGAGTAGCTGTTGGGAAACTTATTGGACACATTGAAGCCGCCGAAGACCTTTCCTCCGGCGATCAGGGGCAGAGACAAGCTGCACCTCAGCCCCTCTCGGTAATAAAGTTCGTCTTCAAAAAAAGGACGTTCCTTTGTCAAGTCCGGCCGGAGATTATATCGCCGGTGGTTCCAGACCCAGCCGATGGCGCTTCCTTGACGCTGAATCTCGACCGTTTGATTGAGGTGCAGGGGTGAAAGAGTCGTCTCGAGGAGGTGGATTCTGAAACTATCGCGGATTGGATCATATAAGGTAATGCTGGTTCGATCAAACGGCAAGATCTTGTGAATCTGCTCTGCAACAGCCCGAAATAACTGATTTTCGCCGAGGATAGAGACGATTGCATGGCTGATTTTTAAAAGGGTTCGGTAGCGGTCTTCGTAATCAGTTCCCGGTCTCTTCAATCCCTTCCTCTCAAGCCTTCGATTCAATCGAGAGATTGACGATGTCGCCGAGGACCGCCCCCAGGATGATCCAGGGACCAAGCGCGTGATTCGTGGGAGTACGAAGGATCAAGGAGAATCTCTGGTTAAAATAAGGTTCGCGATGACGGCGATCAGGCGGACCGGGAGACAGGCGACCAAATGATGCCCACCGGCAAGCCATGCCCCTCAGAGCCAGAAAGCGCGGTCTCGCTGAAATCAGAGAGCCGATCGAGCGTCATTTTCGGGATCGCGGGATCTTTTCGGCCGGAATCGGCTCCGCCCGAGCCGGCCAGAATGTCTCCCCTGCCCATCTTCGCCACGGCGCTCGATCCATACTTACCACATCTCCAGAGGCTTCGCAATCGGCCTAGATCGGGTGCCTCAAAGACGCTCCTCTTTAAAAGATTCTCCGCGTCAATAACTGCAGAACGATGTTCGCAAAAGGTGGCAGGGATTTCTCATCAATCTACTCCTATTGATCCGATTTTATATCGGTGTCAATGCGTATACGTTTCTTTTCGGCTCAGATTTACCCGAAAGCGCCCTCCGCCCGGATCGTCGTATGGGGCTCCACGCCCGGAGAGCCAAGAGATCATTCTATGTGGACGTCGGGTTTTCATCCAGGATGAGTCGCCTCAAGTCCGCTTAGCGGACGGGAACCTCGACTGAGAAGGTGCCTCTTTTGTGAGTCGGGTCACCTCGGAGACTCTCTCTTCCTTTCGGTCAGCCGGAATCGGGAGAGAGACAATAAAAACTGACCTCCTCCCCTCACCGGGGCTCTCCGCGCGCACCGTTCCCTGATGGAGCTCGACCAAATGGCGCACGATGGCCAGTCCGAGGCCTAACCCCCCGTGGTGCCTCGTGCTGGAGGCATCGGCCTGAAGGAACCGATCGAAGATCTTGGGAAGGAAATCCGCGCGGATGCCTTGCCCGGTATCGGATACCGTTATCCGAGCACATGAACCGACCCGATCCAATCTGATTTCAACGGTACCTCTGTCGGGGGTGAATTTGATCGCATTGCTAGGGAGGTTCCAGACAATCTGCTGCAAGCGGTTCGGATCGCCGAGGATCGGATCGACGGCGGCGACGAGGCCAAGATCGATCCGGATATTTTTAGTGACCGCCGCCGGAAGGCGCCCGGAGTTGACGGCGTCACGGGGAGCACTACAAAGCAGACCTGGACCGAAATATCGAGGATCTGCACGGGTGCAACGGGGAGCGTACCGGCCGAAACCGTCTCGCCGGGCCTATATACCCAAATCCGACGGCCGGAAACGGCCGTTAGGCATCGCGGCACAAGATTGTCCAACGGGCTGTGACGGAAGTGCTCAGCGCCATCTACGAGACGGATTTCCTGGCTCGTACGGATTCCGACCGGGACG
>Ga0070733_10000544_pt1 | contig 30231 bp, 26 predicted proteins | sample Coa_R1_9_FD_66450 | JGI IMG/M metagenome (GOLD analysis project Ga0070733, IMG submission 66450) | Surface soil microbial communities from Centralia Pennsylvania, which are recovering from an underground coalmine fire - Coalmine... | ecosystem: Environmental > Terrestrial > Soil > Unclassified ...
CGGCACCACTGAATAGTGTCAAAATTAGGCTGCTGAGTCAACCGGGGAAGCATTTAGGTGTAATAGGGCATAGGGCAGTTCCTGGCCACGTTTAGGCCTTTTCCGGTGTCAGCTGGCACGAGGTGCAGCAGGGAGAGCAAATCATCCAGTTCCCTGTGAAGCTCACCGAGCTTCAGAGGCAGTTGCTGCGGCTCATGGAGGTGCCCCCAGAGCTATACCGGTGAAGTTAGACGCGGTTGGAAATTCAGAAGAGGCCTATCCGCGAAGCGCTGGACCGAAGGATCCCCCCGGAGCGCCTCCAGACGATTGCCGGGCGGGGTGGTCAAGTCTCTTAGATTAATTCGACGGCGAAATCGAGCGTGCGAAAGGTACCAGAGATCTTCTGCTGGACCTTCATCATTGACAGGTCTTGTTCGGCTTGGTTTGTCGGTTGAAGGGAATCTTCCGCGGTTCCCAAAAAACCGACCCTATAAACTCCTTGTCGGGATAATCATAAAATAGGTGGGTCCAGATTTCGCGAAGGTGAGCCTTTGCAAGTTGCAGCTTCTTAAAGAAGCCTTCGGTGGTGGGGGTACCCGGAATCGAACCGGGACGGGAGTCACCCCCCGGCAGATTTTAAGTCTGCTGCGTCTGCCCGTTCCGCCATACCCCCGAATTCGCCTGTTTGTAACATGTTTGGACGCCAGGGTCAAGATAGCCTGATCACAGATAGCCTGATCACCTGGAGGGGACCATCTGGAGCCTATTAATAACCGGTCGTAATCAACTGACGGCCCGATTGACAAAAGGAAATCCTATGATAAGTTTGATCCATGAATTGTCCAAAGTGTCAAGCGAGCAATCGCGAACGGCGTACCTACTGTCGGAGCTGCGGAGTTCGTCTGACGCTGAACTGTCCTCAGTGCGGTTTTGGCAATGAAGATGGCGATTCCTATTGCGGTGGATGCGGACAGCATTTCTCGAAAGGTTCATCCGCGCCGCAGCCAACGGAGGGTTCGCGTCCGTCTCAGACCGGTTCTTCATCCAAAGTAGAGCAATCATTTCTCGCAAAAATATTCGAAGAGGAAACGTCCGAAGTGAAGGACGAAGCCGGAAAAACTAAAAAGCCGGTTACCCAAGATGACATCGACAAGCTCTTCGGCACTTAGGGTCTTAAAATGTTAAAGGTCGTTAACGAGAAGTTAGGAAAGATCCTGGTCGCCCAGGGCCTAATTTCCGAGGCCGATCTGGCAAGGGCCCTGGAGGAGCAGAACAAAAAAGGATTCAAACAGCGGCCGATCGGTTCTTTCTTGACCGATCTGGGATACGCTTCAGAGGAGCAGATTCTAAAGGCCCTTGGCATTCAGTTTAATCTTCCCGTGATGTCGGTCAGGGACATCAATATTGATCCTCAGGTGTTAGCGAAAGTCCCTGAGGCGATGGCCCGGCGGTTCAAAGTGCTCCCCCTTTATCTCGTCGAAAAGGAACTCACCGTAGCCCTGGCCGACCCCACCCTAATCGAAATCGCGGATACCCTGGCAAGTCAAACCCATTGTAAAATTCTTCCGGTCCTCGCATCCGAACAGGAAATCATGCGGGCCCTTGAGGCCAACTATAACGGTCTGAGCCACGCGAAACGGTTCGTCGACGACGCGCCGATGACCGCCTCAGAATTGAGGGGTCTGGAGGAAGCGGGGAAAGAGGTCCCGATCATCCGAATTGTCGATAACTTTCTCCTTCAGGCGATGAACGAAGGGGCAAGCGATATTCACGTTGAGCCCAGGGAAGAAAAACTCTCCGTCCGATTCAGGGTGGACGGTATCCTGAAAGAATATCACTCGTTTTCGTCCAAACAGCAGCCTGCGATACTGTCTCGTCTAAAGATTATCTCGGAGTTGGATATATCCGAACGCCAGAAACCACAGGACGGACGCATCAAGATCAAACTGCTGGATCGAGAAATAGATGCCCGCGTCGCCACCTTGCCCACTCTTTACGGGGAAAAGGTTGTCATCCGGCTCTTGGATCAACAGAAGGTTCAGTTGGGATTGGAGGAGTTGGGGCTTTCTCCCCAGAATCTGGTCCTCCTCAAGCATTTGATCTCCCAGCCCTATGGCCTCATCCTGGTCACCGGTCCCACCGGCAGCGGCAAGAGTACGACCCTTTATGCCGCCCTCAATATGATTAAGTCCGAAGAAAAGAATATCGTGACCGTTGAAGATCCAATCGAGTACCAAATTCAACTGATCAATCAGGTCCAGGTGAATCTTAAGAAAGATCTGACCTTTGCAAATGCGCTTCGCTCGATTCTCCGCCAAGATCCCAACGTGGTGATGATCGGAGAAATTCGTGATCCCGAAACCGGAGAGATCGCCACGGGCGCGGCCCTGACCGGCCATTTGGTCCTCTCGACGCTGCATACGAACGATGCCCCAAGCGCACTGGTGCGCCTTGTCGAAATGGGCATCGAACCATTTCTCCTGGCCCCCTCGCTGCTCGGGATTGTGGCCCAGCGGCTGGCCCGGAAAATCTGTCTAGACTGTAAGGAAAACTATGTTCCCAGCAAGGCTGAGCTGGATCGATTGGGTCTCCCGGAGCTGGCGTCTGCCAAGTTTGCGCGGGGAAAAGGCTGTCCGACATGCAAGGGGTCGGGGTACCGGGGGAGGATCGCCATCCATGAGGTCATGGCCGCCGACGAGAAGATCCGGGCCCTGATCAGCGAACGAGCTCCAGCGGCCTCCATCCGAGACCATGCCGCCCGAGAGGGATTTATCGATATGAGACTCGATGGCATCCGCAAACTTGCAAGGGGAATTACCACCATCGAAGAGGTTCTCCGCGTCACTCGGGGAATCTGAGCTTATAAACGAAGGACCTGAAACGCCATCGAGTGACTCGCGGGCGATTCAAGGTGAAATCGTTCAGCTCTTTCGGTTGAAAATCAGGAGGCGGTGATGGGGGACAAAAAGAAAATCCTGGTAGTCGACGATTCCAATTTTCTTCGAAATGCCCTCAAAGATCTCCTCGAAAAACTGGGGTATGAAGTCATCGGATTGGCTGAAAATGGACTGGATGCGATCACTAAATATAAGGCGATGAAGCCTGATCTGGTTACACTGGATATTATTATGCCGCAGATGAACGGTTTGGAGGCATTGAAATTACTCAGGACCGTGGATCCAAATGTCTGCGTGATCATGGTGAGTTCAATGGCATCGACAGGGTCGGTTACCGACTGTCTGAAGGCAGGCGCAAAAAATTACATTCTGAAACCTTTTGACGAGGTGAAGGTGGCTAAGATCATCGAGAAGGTCTTTGCCTAGGAGGTATTTTGGGGCGTATCTCTTCGCCTTTCAGGGACGAGGCCCGCACCTGTCGGGCTTGAATCCCCTGGCCGGCTCTTCCCGACATAATCGAGAGCCTCTAGATCACGACCTCGCTTCACGCGCACGCCGTAAGCAGTTTTCCTCTCTTCATGACCCAGCGCGCATGATTGGTGCCAAAGAAGTAGGGGACCAGCTGGAGATCCGCGAGGTCAAGGCAAACCAGGTCGGCCTGCTTTCCAATGGTCAGGCTTCCGACAATGTGTTCCATCCCGATCGCCGCCGCCGCATTGATCGTGACCCCAACGAGGGCCTCCTCCGGAGTCATGCGCATTTTCAGGACACCTAAGGCCATGATCTCCTGCAGGGATAGACAGGGGGAAGATCCCGGATTAAAGTCCGTGGCCAGTGCAATCGGAATCCCCTCGTCGATGAGCTCCCGGGCAGGCGCATACCGGTCCAGAGAGAGGAAGTGGGGTACTCCCGGGAGAAGGACACCTACCGAAGATCCCCGGGCAAGCGCCCTCATGGACTCCTTGGTGATCACGTCGAGGTGGTCGACCGATACGGCTCGATAGCGCAGGACTAAATCGGTTCCCCCGAGATCATGAAATTCTCCCGCGTGTAGCTTGAGTCCGAAGCCGAGCTCGCTCGCCCTCCCGAGGATCCGGTCGGATTGCTCGACGCTGAAGGCCCCCTCCTCGCAGAACACATCGCAGAATCGCGAGAGGGTTTTAACCTTCGGCAGCATGGCGAGAACGACATCGACGTACTCGGCAGCCCTTCCGAAATATTCGGCCGGGACGGCATGGGCCCCCAGGAAGGTCGACACAATGTCGAGCGGCATTTCCCGCTGAAGCCGCCGAATGACCCGCAGGAGCTTCATCTCGGTCTCGAGGGAGAGACCGTACCCCGATTTGATCTCAACTGTCGTTGTTCCGTGCCTCAGCATTTTTTGAAGGTATCCCGAGGAGACTCGCAGGAGTTGGGCTGCAGAGGCCGAACGCGTCTGACGAACCGTCTCAAGAATTCCGCCCCCTTGGCGAAGGATCTCCAGATAGGAGGCGCCGATGAGACGCTCCCTCCATTCGCAGACGCGTGTTCCCGCAAAAACGGCATGGGTATGACAGTCGACGAATCCCGGGAGAATCAGCCCGCCATGGGCATCGATTTCACGGGTGGCGCGATGAGTCTTTCGATATTCTCGGGCGCTTCCGATCCAAGCAATCCTTCCCGCATTGATCCCGACCACCCCTGTTCGGATCGGATGGACCACCCGCATCTCCCTCCCCCGTTTCGGACCGGGGGCGTCGGGATAGGTGAGGACCGATCCGGAATTCACGATGGCCATATTAAACCGCATGATCTTCTGCGCTCGAAGGGTCGGGGGAGTCGGCTTTGGCGGTCCCTGACACGGGACCGCCAAAGCGGTGGAAATCTGTTTCTCCGGGAGGAGCATTCTATTTCGGGATGATGATCCCCTTACGCCGTGCTTCCGAGCGGGCCTCCGGATAGCCCGCGTCGGCGTGCCGGGCGATTCCGATTCCCGGATCGGCGGTGAGGACCCTTTCCAGCCGAGCCTCTTTCTCCTGGGTCCCGTCGGCAACGACAACCATCCCGGCATGAAGGGCGTTCCCGATTCCCACGCCACCGCCGTGGTGAAACGACACCCAGGAGGCACCGCAGACCGCGTTGAGTGCGAAATTCAGCAGTGGCCAGTCCGCGATCGCGTCGCTCCCATCAGCCATCTGCTCGGTCTCTCGATCCGGGGAGGCCACCGAGCCGGTATCGAGGTGGTCGCGCCCGATTACAACGGGAGCGCTGATCTGTCCCGAGCGGACCAGATCGTTGATGGTCCGGCCGAACTGCGCCCGCTCGCCATATCCCAGCCAGCAAATCCGCGCAGGAAGACCGGTGAAGGGGATTTTTGTCCGGGCCAGCTGAATCCACCGGGCGAGGTGCGGCTGATCGGGAAAATCCTCCAGAGCCGCCTGGTCCAGACGATAAATATCCTTCGGATCTCCCGAGAGGGCGACCCATCGAAACGGGCCCCGGCCTTGGCAGAAAAGGGGGCGGATGTAGGCCGGGACGAAACCGGGGTAGAGGAAGGTTCCATCCGGGTTCCGGACGCTCACGCCCGCGTCTTCGGCCCGGCGCCGAAAATTGTTCCCATAGTCAAAACAGATTGCCCCGCGTTCTTTCATCTGCAGCATGGCCTGCGCCTGGAGCGCCAGCGCCGCAGAGGCCCTTTTCCCGTATTCCACGGGATCGCTTTCCCGAAGCGCGTCGATCTGAGCCAAATCTCCCGGAGGGACATAGGAGAGCAAATCGTGCGCCGGCGTCTGGTCGGTCACGATGTCGGGGATCTTGTCCCGGCGGACCAGTTCGGGATGGACCTCGGCGGTATTCGCCGCCAACCCGATCGAGAGCGCCCGCCCTGATCTGCAGGCCTCCTCTACCCAGCGGAGCGCTTCCTCCAAATCGTCCGTCATCCGATCGCAAAAACCCTCTTTTACCTTCCGGGCGATTCGTTCGGGTCGAACCTCCACATCCAGAATTACTGCTTCGTTCAGGGTTGCGGCGAGGGGTTGAGCCCCGCTCATTGCTCCCATTCCTCCCGTGAGGATCCACTTTCCGCGCAAGGAGTCGGAACCGAACGCCGTTTTTGCCACCGCTGCAAAGGTTTCATACGTCCCCTGCAGGATCCCCTGGGTGCCGATATAAATCCAGCTCCCCGCGGTCATCTGGCCATACATCGTCAGGCCCATGCGGTCTAATCGGTCGAACTGGTCGGAAGTGGCCCATGCCGGGACCAGGTTGCTGTTGGCGATGAGAATCCGGGGGGCTTGAGAGTGGGTTTTGGCAACGTAGACGGGTTTTCCCGATTGGATGCAGAGCGTTTCGTCCGGGCCAAGCTGCTCGAGGGCGAGAACAATCCGGCGGTATTCATGCCAGTTACGCGCGGCCCGACCGGAACCGCCGTAAACGATCAGCTGTTCCCAGTCGAGCGCCACCCGGTCGTCCAGATTGTTCATCAGCATCCGTAGAGCCGCTTCGGTATCCCAGCCTTTGCATCTTAGCCTGTTTCCGGTGGGAGCCCGGATCGGACCGGCTGGACGTTCTTCTTCGAACATCGGCCGGCTCAATGAAGGTCTCCTGCGGGTCTGAAACCGATTCTTTCCCGCGCTTGCAAGGCGTTACGGCGGACCCGACCGGAAAAAAAAGCGTGCAGGATGGCGACGGCCAGTCGGGCGGTCCGGTTGTCTTGATCGAAATTAGGGTTGAGCTCCATGATATCGAGATACCGAAGCTTTGGCTCCAGCCCCGCGAGGTACGCGGCATCGGTGATCTCCCGGGGCGTAAGTCCTTCCGGGGAGGGAGCCGAAACGCCGGGTGCAAAAGCCTGGGCCACGCTATCGAGGTCGAAGGAGACGAAGATCCCTTGTGTTTGATGGGCGATGGTCTGCAACGCCTTTGCGAAGACCTCCCGCATGCCTTTCTCGCGGGTCTCGCTCAGCGAAAAGATCCGGGCTTTTTTCCCCATGAGATAGTCGAAATGGATTCTGGCGTTTACGCATCCATTGGCTCCGATCTCGACGAACCGCTCCCCGGGGACACTCAGTTCCTCCAGAATTCTTCGAAAGGGGGTTCCGCTGCTGATCTGTCCCTCCCGCGCCTCCCGTACGTCGAAATGTGCATCGATGGCGATACCGCCCAACGCCTCCTGAGAGGCCTTGGCGAGGCCTCTGACACCCGCAAAGGTCAAATCATGTCCTCCACCTAAAACTATCGGAAAGATCCGCTCTGCGAGCATCGCCTCGACCGCTTCCGACAGCCTTCGATGGGTTACTTCAATCGAATCGGGGTCAACGTTCAGGTCTCCCACATCGATGATCGACAGCGTGGAGAGGTCTGCTTCCGACTCGAAATCATAAGCCGCTCCGTATCGGCGTAACTCCCCTCGAATGGCCTCCGGACCCAACCGGGCCCCTTCCCGTCCTCCGCCATTGGTAACGCCCAGGTCAGAACCGACGCCGATCAGTCCAAGGGCATCCTCTTTTCCGGAGCGGGGTTCGCCGTAGGGAATGATCAGATGTTTCACACGAAGATCGTCGGGATCTCGCGGGGGCTCAAAGATCGGAATGCGCGCGGGGGAGATATGCGGAATCGGCATAAAGTTATTATGGCAAAGAGGGGTGCGGATGGCAAGAGAGGGAAGTTTCTACAGTGAGGATTATTCTTTTAAGACGAACGTCACGGGCCCATCGTTGCAGAGGGAGACCGCCATGTGGGCGCCGAAGCGGCCCGCGGCGGTGGGAATGTTGAGGTCCCGGAGCGTCTGGAGGGCCACCCGGTAGAGCGGTTCGGCGCGCTCGGGGGGGGCGGCTGAGTCGAAGGCGGGGCGCAAGCCGCGGGAGAGGTCGGCGGCGAGGGTGAACTGAGAGACCAGCAGCACCGCCCCCGAGACGTCCCGGACGGACCGATTCATCTTTCCGGCGGCGTCCTCGAAGATCCGCAGGGCGCCGACCCGTTCCATCAGGTGTCGAGCCTGTTGCTCTCGGTCTTCCTTTTCAACCCCTAAGAAGACGAGAATTCCGTTTCCGATCTCGGCGACCGTTTCCTCCTCTACCTTGACCTCGGCTCGGGAGACCCTCTGGAGAAGCGCGATCATGTCATGCCCCGGACGGCGTCAGGCATCCTGTGGGAGAGAATCAGGGCCGAAAGCGTCTCCTTCTGAGACGCCCCTAGGAACGCAATAATTTTTCCTTGAGCATGTGAAAGAGAAACTCCTGCTCCTCACTTCGAAGCAGATAGTGTACGAGTCCGTAAGCGACGACGGCGCTCCCGATCGCGGTCGACAACAGGAGAGATTTGATCATCCATCCTGAAGGCTGTCCCCAGATCGGTTGATGGTTGATCCAGAGAGAGGGGAGGGCGACAATCGCCGATGCGAGGATGATTTTCGTGAAAGACCGCACGATCCGGGTCCCGTCCATATGGCCCACCCGTTTTCGCAATACCCAAAGCAGCAGGGTAAAATTGACCGCGGAAGACAGAGAAGCGGCCAGGGCGAGCCCTCCGTGGCCCAACGGGACCATTAGAATCAGGCTCAGGGCAATATTCACCAGCATGGCCAGTATTCCGATCCTCACGGGGGTGCGGGTGTCCTGCAAGGAGTAGAATGCGGGAACGACGACCCGTACCCCGGCAAAGGCCCAGAGTCCGGCCGCATAGAAGAGCACGGCCTCGGCGGTTCCCTCAGTGGCCGCGGGGCCGAACCGTCCATGTTCAAAGAGGAGGTGGATGATCGGATATCGAAAGCAGATGAGCCCCACGGTCGCGGGAAGAGTGATATAGAAGATTAAACGGAGGCCGAACGAGATGGTTTGGCTCATCTCACTGAAACTTCTCCGGGCCGCCTGGGCCGAAAGCGTTGGAAGGAGAGCGGTGGCCAGGGCGACGCCGAACATCCCCAAAGGGAAATGAATCAGACGCATGCCGAAGTAGAGATAGCTGACGCTCCCTTCTCTTAGAAAGGTGGCAAGCAGTGTATTGACGAGGATGTTCACCTGCGCGACGGAGAGCCCGATCAAGGTGGGGACGATGAGCCGTCCCATTTTTTTCACCCCGGGGTGAATCGGCCACTGGAGGCTGAGGGGGCGCGAGCGCGCGGGGAGCATGGCGCTTTTCTGCAGGGCGGGTATCTGCCAGGCGAATTGGGCGAATCCTCCGACCGTAACCCCTAGGGCTGCCGCCATGATCGGATGCTCGAAGAAGCGGGCGCTAATCAGCACCGTCGCAATGCTGGCCACATTAAAAACCGCCGAAGAAAAGGCGGGGGGCCCGAAACGCCGGCACGAGTTGAGGATCCCCATGGCAAGAGCCGAGAGGGAAATCATCAGCAAATAGGGGAACATCACCTGGGTCAGGGAGACGGTCAGATTGAATTTTTCCGGATTTGCGGCGAATCCGCGGGCCATGACCCCCACGATCTGCCGGCTCGCGAGGATCCCGATGCCGACGGCCGCCGATACCAGAATCAGTAGGATGGTCATGGCGCTACGCGCCAGCTCCCGGGCCTCTCCTTTCGTCCGGTTCGTGAGATATTCGGTAAACACCGGGATAAAGGCGGCCGACATCGATCCCTCGGCAAAGAGCTCCCGAAGAAGGCTCGGAATTCGAAATGCGACGTAGTAGGCGTCGGCTGCGGATCGGGCGCCGAATAAATCTCCCAGCACCATGTCCCGGATCAGTCCGGTGATTCGGGACACCAGGGTGCCGAGGCTGATTACCCCGGCGGCCCGCGCCACTCCCCGTTCCTCCTGTCCAAGCCGTTTCCTGGGCTGTTCGGGGTCTTTGGGTTGACTTCGCGTCGCCTCTATGTTAGAAAGGTCTTTCACCAGTTTCATCAATTATCCGGAGGAGACGCGAGTGGCTGGGAAGAAAAAGACCATTCACAAATCTGCACTGAAACGGGAGCGTCAATCTGAGCGCCGACGGAACCGTAACCGTGGAGCGCTCTCCGCCCTCAAGACCGCGGTAAAGAAGGTTGAATCGGCGCTCGCGGCGAATAATCGGGACCAGGCCAAGGCCCTTTTTGTCGTGGCGACCGCCGCGCTCGATCGCGCTGCCGATAAGAGAATCGTCCCGGCCAATCGAGCGGCTCGCAAGATCTCCCGCCTGGCCCTGAGGATCAACAAAACCGAATCGGCGCCTGCGGCCTCTTGAGGGCGCTGCCTGCCCGACCGGTTCTCGTGAATCACGATGCCTCTCCAGTTAATATAACAGGGTCTTCGGCGAGCGGCGCCAGGACCCTTGGCATAGATCAAACACCATTCCCTCCAAAAGTCGCTCTGCGGGGAGCGATCCTCCTTTGAGCTGCAGATCGATCTCCAGGCAGAGCTCCATCGCCTCTTTGATCTGTTTTTCGGTCCAGCCCTTCAATTGCTGAAGAAAAAAAGAGGTGACCGACGGCGGGAGCCCGAGCACGCGGGAAAGCTCCGACGGGTTTCCCCCGCTAGAGAGATGCTCCTTCGCCAGGATCATTTGACGCAGCTGCCGAACGGCCATCGTCAATAAAAAGAGGGGATGCTCCCCGTCGGAGAGTAATGCTTGGAGGTATTGCAAACTTAGAGAGAGGTCCTTTCCTCCCAATGCCCGGAGCCAATCGAATACCGAATGTTTGCGCGACCCGACGACCACCTCGCGGGCGGCCTCAAGGCTGATTTCTCCTTGCTCACCGCGGGTCAGCTGAATTTTCTCAAGTTCGTTTACGATCCGATGAAGATTGTTTCCAATCGATTCTTTGAGATAAGCGACCAGCTCCGAAGGGAGCGTGAGGCCCATCGCTTTTGCGCGCTCAGAAATCCATCGCGAGAGTTCCCTGTCGGGCATCCGGGCGCAGGAGATCAGCTCTGCGCGCGACCGAAGGGTTGAAAAGATTTTTTTTCGAAAATCGGGTTTCGTCGCAGCGAGCACCAGGACCGTGCTGGGAGAAGGGTTCTCGAGATAATCGAGGAATGTATTCCCTCCAAAATCGATCTGGTCGGCCTCCCAAACCCAAACCAATCGTTTTTCAGCAAGGACCGGAAGCATCAGGGCGGCGCCCAGGATATCGGCCGCTTCGGTCTCGCCTCCCTTAAAAAGATTGTAGTTGAATGCCTGCGTGGAAGGCTCGACAATCGCCGCCAAATAGCGCCGATGGAGTTCCTGGATGAGAAAATGTTCTTCACCATAGATGAGATAAACGGGAGAAAAGGGTTTGGGGTTCATGGTTTTCCCGACGGGGGCAAGGTCGAAAGGCGGTGGACCAGATCTAATGCCAACCGGCCGCTTGCTTCTCGGATCGCCCGGTCCTCGTTGGTCCGTTGAACGGTCGCATCGTTGGCAGCGACGAACTCTGCAGTGGCTTCCCAGGCGGTGGCCTTCCAGAGGGTCTTCTTCTCTTTTGGATCCTCCACGCTCAGGGAAACGGTGATTCGAACCCGGTACTCCAAGATATTGCTGAATGGATCCAGAGACAGCGGAATCAATTCGAACCCGGCCACCTTTCCCCGGACGACCAAATCGGCCAGGGAAGAATCGTTGACGATCTGCCAGCCTTCGATCAGTAGCTCATGCTTGATGGCGTCGGTGGTCTGCCGCTCCAGCAGCGGCTCGAATGTGGCGTTGTCAAAGACGCCCACGGAGACCTTTCCGGAAGCACCCCCGATGACGGTGCTCGACCGAGGAGCTCCCGCCAATTGATAACCGCAGCCTCCAATGAGAAATAGAAACAGTAACGAGTTGAAGGACCGACCCATCGTCCAGAAGGTTTTCCTCACTCGGTCTCCGTGAATCTTAAGATCCCGGTATTTCTTTCCCGCTCTCGGGTCATCCCGTCCTGACGCCCTGCACCCGCCGGGAGAGCTCTAAAACTCCCGAGGAGGCTTCCCCTAAGGTTCTCTCATCATGAAGGCGAGGGAGCCACGACGATATTGACCAGTTTTCCTTGCACCACGATGACCTTCAATACCGGCCGATCCGCGATGAACTGCCGGATATGCGCATCGCTCAGGGCCAGGGACTTGAGCTCTTCGTCCTGAAGGCCGGAGCGACAGAGAAGTCTTCCCCTAAGCTTTCCATTGACTTGGATGACCACCTCGATTTCCTCCTCCCTCGCCGCGGCGGCATCGAAGAGGGGCCAGGAGGCTTCGAGAATGCTGGGGGTATTTCCAATCTCCTCCCAGAGTTCCTCCGCGATATGCGGGGAAAAGGGAGAGAGCAGCAGGATCAAGGCCTCCATCGCCTCCTTGAAGACGATCTGCGTCTCGTCGGAGGTCAGGTCGACTTTTTCTCTGGCGCCATAAAGAGCGTTGACGAGCTCCATCAAGGACGCGATCGCAGTATTAAAGTGAAACTCTTGTCCGACATCCTCGGTCACGCGGGCGATGGTCTGGTGGACTTTTCTTCGAAGGGCCTTCAAGACGGGTGAAGGGGTGATCCGGGTCGGTCTTTCGCGCACGGGCCGGAGCGTCTCGGCGAGTTCGAGCGCCAGCCGCCAGACCCGTTCAAGAAACCGGTAAGCCCCTTCGACCCCGGATTCACTCCATTCCAAATCCTTTTCCGGAGGGGCCGCGAAAAGGGAAAAAAGCCGTGCCGTGTCGGCCCCGTATCGATCAATCAGGGCATCGGGATCGATCACGTTTTTTTTGGACTTCGACATCTTCTCTGTGCGCCCGACCTCGACGGGAGTCTGAGTGTGGCTCTCCGCGAGGCAAAGTTCGCAGAGGCCCTTTCGGACCTGTTCAGGAAAGAGATAGCCGTGCAGGGGGCATCGATAGCTTTCCTTAGTGACCATGCCTTGCGTCAGGAGCGACTCGAAAGGCTCGTCGATGCCGATCAGTCCGAGATCGCGGATTACTTTAGTGAAGAATCGCGCATAGAGTAGGTGAAGGACCGCATGCTCGATCCCGCCGATGTATTGATCGACGGGCATAAAATAACGGGCCGCGTCCGGGTCGATCGGCCTCCGGTCCTCTTCGGGCGCCGTATACCGCAGGAAGTACCAGGAAGAATCGACAAAGGTGTCCATCGTATCGGTCTCGCGCCGGGCGGAGCCGCCGCACCCCGGGCAAGCGGCCGAGAGGAAGGCCTTGTTTTCCAAAAGCGGCGATTGCCCCTTCCCCGTGAAGGGGACGTCCTGCGGAAGGACCACGGGAAGATCGGCCTCAGGGACGGGAACCATTCCGCAGCGCTCGCAGTAAAGGATCGGGATCGGTGTTCCCCAGTAACGTTGGCGGGAAATGAGCCAGTCCCGAAGCCGGTACTGCACTTTCTGTATCCCCAGACCTTCCCGCTCCGCGGTCTTTGCGATCTCTCCCTTGGCCGCGGCGGGTTCCAGGCCGTCAAACCTTCCCGAATGAACCAGTCTTCCCGCTTCCAAGAGATAGGCCGATTCCATCGTCTCGGCATGGAGGGTCCCCTCCGGGTTTTGAATGACGACCCGGATCGGCAGCCCATACTTCTTCGCGAACTCAAAATCGCGCTGATCATGCGCCGGCACGCCCATGACGGCACCGGTTCCATACTCCATCAGAACAAAGTTGGCGATCCAGATCGGGATCCGCTCCGAGGTGAACGGATGGTGCGCGTAGGCCCCGGTGAAGATCCCCTCCTTCTGCTGGTGAAGCAGGGTGTCGATCGTTTTATCCTGTCGTTTCAGCCGGTTGATAAACGCGTTCACCGTTCCTTCGTGCGCCGTTCCTCCGATCAGCTGGGCAATCGCGGGGTGCTCGGGGGCCAGACTCAAGAAGCTGACCCCGAAAAGCGTATCGGGGCGGGTGGTGAAAATCGACAGATTCCCGCCCTTTTCCAGAGGAAAATGGATCTGCGCCCCCGTACTTTTTCCGATCCAATTGCGCTGCATTGCGAGCACTCGCTCGGGCCACTGCTTGAGTCGGTCGCAGTCTGCGAGGAGCTGTTCAGCATAAGCGGTGATCCGGAAGAACCACTGCTGGAGTTCTCTCTGGATGACCTGCGCATCGCAGCGCCAGCAACGGCCGTCGATGACCTGTTCGTTGGCCAATACCGTCTGATCCTGAGGACACCAGTTGACGGAAGCGCTTTTGCGATAGGCGAGGCCGCGATCATACATCTTGAGGAAGAACCACTGGTTCCAACGATAATAGTTGGGCTCGCAGGTCGTAACCTCCCGGCGCCAATCATAGGAGAGTCCCATTTTCTTCAGCTGGTCCTTCATGAAGGCGATGTTCGCTTCGGTCCAACGCGCCGGGTGAATCCCCTTCTGGATGGCCGCATTCTCGGCAGGAAGGCCGAACGCGTCCCATCCCATCGGGTGCAGGACGCTGTAGCCCTTCATCCGTTTAAATCGCGCGAGAACGTCTCCGATGGCATAGACGCGCACGTGCCCCATGTGGATCCGGCCCGATGGATAGGGGAACATTTCGAGGGAATAAAACTTCGGCCGGGCCGAATCCTCGATGACCTCGAAAAGTCTCCGTTCTTCCCAGAAACGTTGCCATTTCGGCTCGATGGTTTTGGGATCGTAGCGTTCTTTTAACATGCGCACTAAAGTAACACAGTGGTTTTTCTTTGGCAAGGGAACCGGTCGTTTTGGATCCAACTCGGCCCGACAAAGGGTCGCAGGTCTGTCCAGGCGATGACCCTTGTGTTGATTGTGTTTAAGGCGCACCCGAGTTTCGTCGGGAAAGATTTGCGATGGAGAGGGTCGAACGTTCGGGCGCTTAAGGGGGGTTGTAGACCACAATCGGTGTGCGAGCGATCGAGGTTGCTCCCAGGGCGTCCGTTACCGTCATCGTGGCGACGAAGATTCCCGTTCCGGTATACGTATGTTCGGTCGTCACGCCGGTCCCCGTGGCTCCGTCGCCAAAATCCCACGCATAAGAGATGATGGTGCTGTACGCATCCGCGGTCGGGGTGCCCTGGAACTGAACGGTGACGGGTGGGGCCCCGAAGAGGGGATCGGCGTCCATTCTCGCAATCGGGACGAAGATGGCGACGCTCAGGAGGGATGGCACTCCGACCAGGCCGTTTGCGGTGGCACTGACCTTGACGTTACCCGGTTGCAGACCGATGACCCGGCCCGTTTGATCCACGGTGGCCCGGCTGGGATCGGAGACGGACCAAGATATCTCGGAGGGTGCGACAATGTTGCCGGAGGGGTCTTTGCCGACTGCGGCGAATTGCTGGGAACCGGTGACCGAGACGGTGGCCGACTGGGGAATAACCTGGAGGGTATCTAGGGCGGGATGGACGAAGATCTGGGAGGGCCGCCCCGAGAGTCCGGCCGCGGAGGCGCCGACGACGGCTTGACCGGGACCGACCCCGACCACGACCCCCAGGGCGTTGACCGAGGCGACCGCCGGATTGGAAACCGACCAGGTGAACCCGGGTACAAAGACGACTCTCCCGGCGGGATCGCTGGCGATCGCGAACAGCTGGATCTGCTCGCCGACCGCCAGGGCATGGGACGTCGGCGAGACGACAATCTGAGAGACGTTTCCGGCTGGAGGGGGGTCGGGAGGGTCCCCGGTCGAGGGGTGGCCTCCGCAGGCGCCCAGGAAAACCCACGATAATAATATGAGCGCAGCGACGGCGGTCCTTGGTGCCGGACGGCCGGCCGGGGAAAATGCCCGAACTGAAGACGGCGATTCGACCATGATCCGCCGGAGAAGCAATTGAGATGCCACCGCGGATTAGAGGGCGAAGAGCGATGAAATCATGCCCCATCGGGATGGGATGGCAAATCGGATGCACATTTTATGGCGGATACTTTCGCCCGAGAGTTCAGGTGAGGATGGAGATCGATGAAAGCTTTAAATCGGCTCCATCTTGCTGAGGCCTTTCCAGGTCCCGAGCCAAGCATTTCCTTGGGGGTCGAAAGCGATCGAAAAGATATTGTTATCCAGGAGCCCGTCCAGGGCGGTAAAGGTCGTCCATTCCTCCCCGTCGTAGATGCTGAGCCCGCCGTTGGTGGCGGCGAAGAGGCGTCCTTGCGGATCGATCGCCAGGGCATGCACAAAATTTCCCCCGATGCTCCGGGGCCCGGCCGTAAACGTCTTCCATCTTCTCCCGTCGAAGCGGGAGAGTCCGGCCCCCCAGGTGCCGATCCACTTCACCCCCGATCGGTCGATGGCGAGCGAAAGAACGAAGTTCGGATTTGCGCTGCGGTTGGCCTTTCCTTCCCGCAGGTGATGGGAGTAGGCCTCTCCTTGTTCGTTCGGGGCATCCGCGAGCTCGGCCCCGAGGCCGTCCCGATGGGTATAGTTGGTCCATTTCCGACCGTCAAACCGGCTCACTCCCCCTTCCGTTCCGAACCAGAAGACCCCTTGGCGATCCCTCGCCAAGGCGTAGACCCACTTATCGACCAGTCCGTCCCGAGGCGTGTAGGTGACAAACCGCTGGCCGTCAAATCGGCTGACCCCTTTCCAGGTACAGATCCAGATGGCCCCTGCCGGATCCTGCATCATGTCGTAAACCCAGAGGTCTCCTAATCCAGTGCCGGTTTGGTATTTCGCCCATTTCGCCCCGTAGTCGGTCGATCCCCCGCCATAGGGCGTATAGGTGGTCCAGTTCTCGCCGTCAAAGCGGCTCAAGCCTCCGCCGTAGGTCCCGAACCATTTCATGCCGGAGTGGTCAACGAACACCTTGTAGATCCCGTTGGAGAGGAGGCCGCCGCGGGTCGATCGGGTGGTGAAAATCTGATGTTCGAGAAATGTACGCGTATCATACCGGATGATCCCGTTGGATAGACCGATCCAGAGGGTATCCCCTTCGAAGGCCAGGCTCTTGACGTTTGCACCGGTCTCAAAATTCGTGAAGCGGGCAGGGGCGATGCGGGCCGCCGCGTTGATCGATAGGGTGAGGGCCAGGGAGGAAAGGCTCAGAAGCGTCGTAACCAGCCGTCGAATTTCCATTTTTTAGCCTGTTACAAATGGGATTGTCGTTGACAACGGGGGTAAGAATTGCTACTATTCTAATCAATCTTTGGCCGCCAGGCAAGCGCTGATCGGCGCGTGATGCTTTAGGAGCGCCACGGCGGGCCTGAAAAACGAACGACTTCTTTGGGGGAAGGTCTCGGGTTCTGTCTGGGGCGGATAGCTCAATAGGTAGAGCATCCCGCTTACACCGGGAAGGTCACAGGTTCAATTCCTGTTCCGCCTACCATCCAAAGCCATCGCGCCAGAGTCATCTTGACTGATCTCGAGGTTGCCGATTTTCAATAACCCCGATTCGGATTAGGGGCCGTAGTTCAGCTGGTTAGAACGCCGGCCTGTCACGCCGGAAGTCGCGAGTTCGATCCTCGTCGGCCCCGCCATCGCGACGTATATATTAAAAACACCTTAAGGCCGGTCCCCTCGATCCCTCACGATTTTCAGAGGAGGCATCTGTTTGATAGCCAACATCTGCGAGGCGTCCGTTTCATGTTGCTGGCGGTTCCCTTGACCCTCTCTTCCCAATCCAGTCTCTTCGGCCTCATTGTTTCCGCAGGACCCATCGCCAAAGGGGTCCTTGCGATATTGTTCTTCGGTTCGGTCTTGTCCTGGGGAGTCATTTTATATAAATATGCGGTGTTGAGGCGCGCGGAATCCGAAAACCGCCGGTTTCTGAGCCAGTTCGCAAAGGCCACCGATCTGGCCGAACTTGAACGTACGGCGATTCGCCTCCGGGAGGGGCCCCTCTGTGCCCTCTTCTTGGAGGGATTTAAGAGATTGAGTTCGGAGGCGCCCGTCGAGGCCGACCATCGGGAGAGCCAGATTAAAGGACTGGAGCGCCTCCTGCGAGGTGGAACACAAGACGAAATCGTACATCAGGAACGCTATCTCCCATTTCTGGCCACGGTTGGCGGGGTTTCTCCCTTCGTTGGGCTTTTTGGTACCGTCTGGGGGATTATTGACGCCTTTGCAGAAATTGGACGATCCGGGTCGGCCAACATTGCAGCCGTGGCCCCCGGTGTGGCGGAGGCGTTGATCACGACGGCCGCCGGATTGGCGACCGCCATTCCAGCAGTCGTCGCCTATAATTTCTTTATGGGAAAGCTTCGAAAAATGGAGACCCAGATGGAGGTCTTTTCCGCCGAACTGATCAATTTTGTGGAGGACCGGCAGCTGAAGGTCCGGGAAAAGGTCCCCTCATGACGGGGGGGAGCTCCGGGCGCAGGCTGATGGCCGAGATCAACGTCGTCCCGTTGGTCGATGTCGTCCTGGTTCTTTTGATTATTTTCATGATCACGGCCCCCTTGCTGTATCGCGGGATCGATATCAAGCTCCCCCAGGCGGCGACCAATACGATCAAGCCCGAAGAGCGGCGTGTCCTGTCGATCGAGTCGGGAGGGGCGATCTTTCTGGACAAGGAAGCGGTAACGCTCGAACGGCTGTCCGAGATGCTTCCCGCGCTTCGAAAGGATAATCCGAACTTTTCGATCTATCTGCGGGCCGACCGGGGGGTGAATTACGGTCTGGTGGTTTCGGTGATGGACTTGATCAAACGCTCAGGGATCGACAGGCTTGGAATCGTCACCGAGCCTATTCCGCGCGGGGGTGAGAAGGGTTGAGCCGCTGAAGCATTTAGGCGGGCTGCAAAGCGGACGGATGCCTGAGCGGGAGCGCTGACAGTATGGGCGGATCGAACCTCACGACGTGGCCGGGACGGGGAGAAGCGGAGATCAGCCGGATGTTTTTGATCTCCTTTGTCACCCACCTGTTCTTGGTGGGTCTGCTTTTGGGTCTCGCCTCGATGGGAAAACGGGGGGGGATCGGCGCCAAGACGTACCAGGTATCGCTGGTTTCCGATCCCTCGAGTTCGCCAGCTCTGCCGCGTTTCCCGGCGCCACGCGCCCTATCTTTGCCGGCACCTCCCCCGGCTCGCCGTGCACCGTTGCCTGCGGCGACTCCGGCCCCGACCCGGGCCGATCCGGAGAGAATGACGGAGTGGTGGAAGCGGCATCGTCCGGCGCTCAAGATTCCAGATCCCTCCCAACGCTCCCGTCTGGCCTCGGCCGCGCCCTCGGCGGCCAAATCGGAGCCTCTGGCTTCAACCCTCCCCGGGCGCAGGGATTTGACGGAGCCCCGCCCATTCGACTCCCCTTATTGGCAAGAGAAATCGGCCTCGGCCGAAGGGAAGGGTTCCGGATCAAAAACGGAGTCGGCGGCTATCCGGACCCCGGGCGCGGCCGGGCCGAGCATTGCGGTACGCGGCGATAACGCGGATGACCCCTATAGCAGCATGGTTCAGGACAAAATCTCCCAGAGATGGGCACCCCCTCCGGCTGAATCCGAGAGGGGAGAGGTCCTGGTGGAGGTCGGATTTTTCATCCATCAGGACGGATCCGTCAGCGAGGTCAAGGTCGAGAAGAGCTCCGGAAATTTCTACTTTGATCAAGCGGCCCTTCGAGCTATCGTTCAGGCCTCTCCCTTCCCACAACTGTCGAGTTGGACCCACGATTCGATGCGCCTTTTTCACGTCCGTTTCGGCATGGGAGCCCTCTCCTGATGCGTCCGGCTGCGGCCCTCTGTGTCTTTCTGGCCTTCAGCGCGGCGGTCGTCGGGCGTGCGTCCGATGTCTATCTGGATATTCATCGACCCGGATTCCAAAAAATTCCCGTCGCGATACTGCAATTCCAGGCCGGCCCTGAAAATAGGGAGGTCACACGGCAAATCGGTGAGGTCTTGCACCACGATCTCGACTACTCACAGCTGTTTGATCTGCGGACCGATGCCCCGATGCAAAGTCCCCCGAGCGTCCCCGATCGGACGGCAGTAACCCAGGCGGCTAAGGTCGGAATTCAGGGGGTGGTCTGGGCACAACTCCAGCGTAGGGGTGAAGAGCTCGTCCTGGAGGCCTATGTTTACGAAACGGCCCGGGGCGAACAGGTAATCGCGACGAGGATTGTTGGATCGCCGTCCACCTGGCGGGCGATTTCCCATCGATTGGCCGACAAGATCATCGCGGCCTTTACGGGCGAGAAGGGAGTCGCGGAGAGCCGAATTGCTTATGTCTCAGACGCGACGGGGAGCAAGGAGATCTATTTGATGGATTACGACGGCGCCGGCGTTACCCGGGTGAGCGCCGATCGGAGCATCATCGTCTCTCCACGGTGGTTCCCCAACGGGAAGACGCTGGTATTCACCTCGTTCCGGAGTGGTAACCCGGACATCTACCTTCTTAACATCGAGACGGGAGAACGAAGCCGCCTGATCGCCTATCCGGGTCTGAATATCTCGGCGAGTTTTTCGCCTCAGGGAGACCGGATGGCCTTTGCCAGCAGCCGGGAGGAGAATGAAGAGATCTATAGCGCGGATCCCTCCGGAAAAAATGCGAAGCGTTTGACCTTCAATGCGGCCGACGACCTCTCTCCGTCCTGGTCCCCTACGGGGGGCCAGATCGCCTTTACCTCCGACCGAGGGGGGACGCCCCAGATCTATGTGATGGATTCCGACGGAAGCAATGTCCGGCGGCTCACGTTCGAGGGGGATTACAACACCTCTCCCAGCTGGTCGCCCAAGGGGGACTGGATCGCCTACTCCTGCAGGAATGGGGAACGACGCCTCAGGATCTGTTTGATGACCCCCGATGGTCAGACGGGTCGCCAGCTGAGCCCGAGCGGGGAGGGGGACGATGAATCCCCCTCCTTTGCCCCAAATGGCCGCGATATCGTCTTTTCTTCCAATCGGGAGGGAAAGACGCATATCTATACGCTTCATCTGGATGGAACCGGACTGAGGCGCCTGACCTCCGATGGGGCGAATAACATCAGCCCCGCATGGTCGCCGGGATGAAGGTCGGCGCTCAGGGAGGTCCGTATTCGATCGATCCTGGGGACTTCGACCCGCTCACCGGTTAATTCCGCTTTGATTTCTTTAAGAAGGAGGAGCAATGCGCTTTGTCTTGTCGATTTCCGCCCTGCTGTTGACCGCTATCGTTTTTCTGTTCGAGGCGGGCTGTCCTAAGAAGGTGCAGACGACCCAGGAGACGAGCACCGCAGGGGCCACAAAGCCGAACGAGTCGAGCGGTTCGTCGGCCCCCGAGGCCCCCCCGACGCGACCTGAAGCGCCTCTTCGTGAAGAGAGTGTCTCCCCATCCCCTGCCCCGGTTGTCCCTGACGCGAAAAAGGCCCCGGAGGCGGAGAATGTCGTTCAGCTAGAGGATGTCTTTTTCGATTTTGACAAGTGGGTCCTCGGACCGCAAGCCAAGGAGAGCCTGCTGAAGGATGCCCGCTGGTTGTCGGAACATCCCGAAGAGAAAATTCAGGTCGAAGGTCACTGCGATGAGCGGGGAACCAATGAATACAATCTTGTTCTGGGAGAACACCGTGCCCGTGAAGTCATGAGCTACCTCGTCCATCTGGGCGTTGCTCCCCAGCGGCTCTCTCTGATCAGCTACGGGGAAGAGCGACCCTTCTGCAGCGAGCATACCGAGGCATGCTATCAAAAAAATCGGCGGGCGCATCTGGTGGGAAAGAGTTCCTGATGCCGAGGATAACGGCTCCTGAAGCGATGGGGTCGTGGGGGAGCATCGGGTCAGCGATGAGGACCGTTTGCATCGGGTCTCCCTGGGTCGCTCGTCTCTATGGGAGGGTCCCCGTCCCGCGACGGCTCATTCGGGAGGAGTAGGGAGGTCCTATGCGACTGACGCTTCGACACAGGGTCCTCTTCTCGCTCTTCTCGCTCTGCCTGGCCGGGTGTCCCTACGGGTTGGTCAATGTTCAGGACGCAGAGAAGCACCAACAGCAGGTGGATGGGGCGATCTCTTCCCTGAGGTCTGATCTTCAGCAGCTTCAGGGGAGGGTCTCGGGGCTCGACCAGAAGACCCAGGCTTCTGCCCAGTCGATCAAGGACCTTCAGAAGCAGCATGCGGAATTCGATGCCCGTTTTGAAGAGACCGGGCTCAATATGCGCCTGCTTCAGGGAAGCCTCGATAAAAGAGATCATCGCTTGCAAGAAATTGCCCAGACCGTCGATGCCCATGAATTTCGCATTCAAGAACTCTCCGCAGCCCAAAAGGGCCTCGCCGAGAGGGTCGACGGAATTCGGGGGACCCTGGCCTCCCTGGAGAGCCGGGTGTCGGGGAGCCTTGGAACCCATGAACAGCGGCTCAAGGACCTTGCGACGAAGGTCGACGAGCTCTCCCGGAGTCTTCCTCCCCTGCTGGCCGAACAGGCGGTGCAGTTAAAGACCCTTTCCAGAAACCTTGAGGCCTATGGAGGCCGAGACGCCGGAGAGATCGATCAGTTGGGCAAGAGCCTGACCAGCCTCTCTGAGGCGCTGGACCTGCTGGCTCAGCGGGTGACTTCCAGGGTCGACGAACAAGGGAGAACGATCGTCAAGATTTCCAAGCAGCTGGAGAGTCTCGAGGCGAAGCTCGGATCGGATAAGGGAAAGGGAAAACGCTCTGGAGAAGATCCCGGCGGCCCCTTGATGAGGCTGGCTCCCCTCTTCTATCAGGTGGCTCAGGTATCCTGGCGCGTCGGGAAGCTGCGCTCCGCGCTCGACGCGCTCGGGGACGCGACCCGGTCCTCCATCCGGGAGGCGGAGGAGGACGACGTGGCGCTGACCCTCTTGCGACGGAGCGAGGCGCTTGCCCGCTCGGGCGACACGACGTCCGCCTGGGCTCAGTTGGAGGAGGTGGTCTTGCGCTACCCGATGACCGGCGCCTCCTCGGTCGCGAGGGAGCGGCTCTCTGATGCACGGGCACTCTTGTCGGGAGTCCGGTAATGGACCTTTTCCTTCCCCGCTTCGCTCTTTTTTCTATGCTCCTGCTGACGGGCTGCGCCCTGCAAGCGACGGTGGTTGATCTGGAATCGGAAGTGGATTCCCTCGCGAAACATCAGCAGGCCTTGCAACAGCGGTTGGAGGGAACGGAAAAGGTCCTGCGAGAGCAGACGGCGGCGACCCCCAGGGCCCAGGTGGATCTCGCGGCCCGGGTCGACGGGCTGGTCTCGGAAGTTCAAGGCCTCTCCGGCAAGCTTGAGGAACAGGGACATCAGCTTTCCGCGGTTTCGCAAAAGCTGGAGGATCTCTCTTTCCGTATCCAGGAGAGCCTTAAGCGCCTGGATATGTTGGAGGCGCGCATGGGCAGCTTGGAGCGTCTGCCCGCAGGGGAGGGGCAGGCCTCGGAGGGGGCCTCCACCGACCGGTCGCTGCTTCCAGGCCGATCACTGGACGGGAAGCCTCCTCAGGGCTCCGGGGGGATTACGCCGACCGAAGCCTATAACCTCGCCTATAACGATTACTTAAAGGGGAACTATGATCTGGCGATCATGGGTTTCCAGAACTTCCTCCAGCAATTTCCGACGTCGGCACAGTATGCCCACGCCCTTTACTGGTTGGGAGAGGCCTATTACGGCAAGAAGGATTATCCAAAGGCCATCGAATGGTTCGGCCGGGTGACGCGCGATTTTCCCCGCAGCGAAAAGGCCGCAAGCAGCCAACTGAAAAAAGGCTACTCGTACCTGGAATTGGGGGACAGCGCCCAAGGCAAGCAGGCCCTTAAAAAGGTGGTGGAACAGTTTCCCTTCACCAATGAGGCCGATCTGGCCAAGAGCCGGTTGGCGGAGCTGAAATAGCCGATGTCCTCCCGAATCCGCATTCTGCCCGAAGAGATGACCAACCGGATCGCCGCGGGCGAAGTGGTGGAGCGGCCTTCGTCGGTCGTCAAGGAGTTGGTGGAGAATGCCATCGACGCAGGGGCCGAGTCGATCAGCGTTGAGCTGGCCGGGTGCGGGATCGACCGGATCCGCGTCGCCGATGACGGCGTCGGGATGGCCCGTGAAGACGCACTCCTCGCCTTCCAACGTTATGCCACCAGTAAGCTGCCGGTGGGAGCGGATCTATTTTCGGTTGATACATTAGGGTTTCGTGGAGAGGCCCTCCCCAGTATCGCTGCGGTTTCTCGGGTCCGCCTCGCGACGTCCTCTGTGGGAGAGGAGGTGGGAACCGAGCTCTGTCTGGAGGGGGGGCGGGTCTCAAAGGTTCGCGATGCCGGCTTGCGGCCGGGGACGGTCCTTGAAATCGAAGATCTCTTCTACAACACCCCCGTGCGACGGAAATTTCTCCGGTCGAAGGCCTCCGAGTTGTCCCATGTGGCCGAGGTCGTGACCCAGGCCGCGCTTTCCCACCCGAAGATTTCTTTTCGACTGACCCATGAGGAGCGCCTTCTCGCCGATTTTCCATCGGTCAAGAGCACACGATATCGGCTCTTACAGGTCCTCGGGGAACGCCGCTCGGCCGATCTGATCGAGGGAGAATTTAGCGCGGGGAAGCTGAGCGGCCAGGCCTTTCTCTCCCGCCCCACGGCGACCCAGGGGAGCCGCAAAGACCAATTTTTTCTGGTCAACCGCCGTCCGGTCCGTCACCCGCTGCTGATCCGAGCGCTCTACGACGCCTACGAAACGCTGCTTCGCTCGAGGGAGCATCCCTTCTTTCTCTTGAGTCTGATGGTTGAACCGACGCTGGTCGATATCAATGTGCATCCCGCGAAGCGGGAGGTTCGTTTTTCTGAAGAGCTGGAGATCTATCCGATTCTTCGCTCCCAGATTCGGGCGATCCTGCTCCGTCAGGGGGAAAGCCCCCTTCACACCACCGTCGAGAGGCCGGTCGGCTCGCTCTCCCCGGCGCCGGTATTTGGAGAGCCGGCCTTGCCCGGGGAGCAACTGCAGAGGGGAAGTCTGCTCCGGGAGGAGCCGGCAGAATCGTATGCCTCTGAGCCGCTGGCATTCCCCGCGCCTTCGAGGTTACGGGTCCTGGGGCAGGTTTATGAGACTTTTCTCCTCATCGAGGTCAACGGCGATTTCGCCATCATCGATCAGCACACGGCGCACGAACGGGTGCTCTACGAGGAATTACTCGGCCAAATCAATCGGGGAGGCCCGTTGATCCAGCCTCTCCTGCTTCCGGTGGAGGTGGGGCTCTCACCGGCCGAGCGGACCCGTTTGTCCTCTTCGGTCGGCCTGCTCGGTTCCCTCGGACTGCAGATCGAGCCCGCATCCGCCTCCACCTTCTGGATCCGTTCGGTGCCGGCCCTCTCCTCAGGCGCCGATCCCGAACGGCTTCTGCGGATGCTCCTGGAGGAGATCGAGGAGATCGGATCCGAGTTCTCCCTCTCGGAGCGGACCCGCCGACTCGCCGCGACCCTGGCCTGCCATTCTGCGGTTCGTGCTGGCCGATCGATGCGCCTTCCTGAAATCGAGGCGCTTCTGGCCGATCTGCTCAAGACCGAGGCTCCGTATACTTGCCCCCATGGACGCCCCATCCTGATTCGCTACCCCCGGGAGGCGCTGGAGCGGCAGTTCCATCGGAGATAACCGATTGAAGCCTTTGATCGTGATACTGGGCCCGACGGCTGTAGGAAAAAGCGCCGTCTCGTTGATGCTGGCACGAGATCTCGAATCCGAGGTCCTGACGGCCGATTCTCGGCAGGTCTACCGGGGGATGGACATCGGGACCGCTAAACCCCGGGCCGAGGGAGTTCCCCGCCATCTCATCGATCTGGTCGATCCGGACGAACCCTTCAGCGCCGGTGCATACACGCGGGCGGCGGAGCCGCTCATTGAACGGCTCCACGCCCGTGGAAAGGTCCCGATCATAGAGGGAGGCACCGGCCTCTACCTTCGCGCCCTCCTGCAGGGACTCTGGCAAGGCCCTCCCGCCGATCCCGAACTTCGCAGCCGTCTCTGGAAGGAGGAACGTCAGGCCCCCGGTTGGCTCTATCGAATGCTGATTGGGGTCGACCCGGCCGGGGCGCGCCGGATCCATCCCAACGACAAGGTGAAGCTCCTTCGGGCGGTCGAGGTCTATCGATTGACCGGACGGGCGATGAGTTGGCATCACGCGCGTCAGGGTTTCGCCGAGGGGCGCTACCAGACCCTCCGGATCGGTATCTTAAGAGACCGGGAAGCGCTCCGCCGACGCATTCAAGAGCGGATCGACCGGCAGATGAAGGAGGGACTCCTTGAGGAGATCCGCACCCTCCTCGCGACGGGGTATTCTCCGGAGCTTCCATCGATGCAGGGCCTGGGCTACCGCCAAATGATTCTTCACCTCCAGGGGAAGGCCACTTTTAGAGAGGCGCTCGATCGCTTTACGCTGGAGACGCGCCGCTACGCCAAGCGGCAACTCACCTGGTTTCGTGCCGATCCCCGGGTAATCTGGATTCCTCTCCCGGATCAGGAGGGGCCCCGGGAGGCATTTGAGCGGATCGCGGGATTGAAGGAATATCGAAATTTGAAGTCCGACCGAAATATGTTATAATCCGGCGCGATATCCGGATGGAATCGCGTCCGCGCGATCTTCCGATCTGGAACGCGGTGGAGCGGGGAGAGGGGGAGGGGCTTGAAGAAGGCGGCACGCAGCGAGACGACTCGGATCGGTGTCATCGGCGGAAGCGGTCTCTATGAGATGAAGGACCTGAAGGTTTTGCGGGAGGTCTCTCCCTCGACCCCATTCGGGAAGCCCTCCGATCCGTTGGTGGTCGGAACCCTCAATGGAGTCGGGGTCGCCTTCCTGGCCCGCCATGGTCAAGGACACCGCATTTCGCCCACCGCCATCAACTACCGCGCGAACATCTTTGCGATGAAAAAATTGGGGGTTGAGCGGATTCTTTCCGTCAGCGCGGTGGGGAGCATGAAGGAGGAGATCATGCCCGGCCATGTCGTTGTCCCGCATCAGTTCTATGATCACACGAAACAGCGCGTTTCAAGCTTCTTCGACCGCGGAATCGTCGTCCATATCTCCTATTCAGATCCGATTTGCCGCGAGGTCGCGGCCGTTTTGGCCCAGACCAGTCGCGCGCAGGGGGCGAGAACGCATGAGGGAGGGACCTACCTTTGCATGGAGGGTCCTCAGTTCTCAACGCGCGCCGAATCGCTTCTGTATCGAACTTTCGGATTTGAGGTCATCGGCATGACGAACGCCACGGAGGCGAAGCTTGCCCGGGAAGCGGAGATCTGCTACGCCACGCTCGCCTTGGCGACGGATTATGACTGCTGGCATGTCGGCGAAGAGGCTGTGACCGTCGAGGCGGTGGTCAAGATTCTGCATCAGAACGTCGAGATGGCGAAGCGGGTCATCGCGCAGGCGATCGGAAAGCTCCCCGAGGTTCGGGAGTGTCGCTGCGGCACCGCGCTGAAAGACTCGATTGTGACCCAAAAGCAGAAGATTCCGAAGAAAATAGTTGAGAGCCTTCGACCGATTGTTGGGAAATATCTGGCCTAAGATGACCGCCCGAGCTAAAATCACGGTTTTGCTGCTTTTTGTGCTCCCGGTCTGGGGGTGCAGCTCCCTTCAGACGGGGCCTCCGCCCCCCTTGGTCCAACAGCAGACGATCGAGTCGAGCCCCCCGGGGGTCTCTGAAGAGTCGTTGATCGAAGGAGGGGTAGCGATTCTGGATCCTTCGCCGGAGGGCGCCGCGGAGGGGATGCGGGACGGTCTGGCCTTTGAGGTTTTTCAGGGGTTGCGGGTCGGATTCCCGAACGTGAAGGTCGAGTCCCGGCCGGATGTGGATGTCGTGCTGGCACAAACGGGGCTTGGCCGAGAGTTGAACGCCTTCCTTCAAAACTTTGCAATCAGCCGCCATATCGATTGGGAGTTTCTCTCGCGCATCGGATCGACTGAAAAGGTCCGGTATCTGTTCTTCTCTCGAGTGGAGGAAGTGGACAAGCGAACCGATATCCAGATGCTCAACGCCGGAGAGGCCCTGATCCGAGGTCGGGTGACGGTCTTCTCTTCGGGCCCCAATATGGTTCCCGTCGTCGTGACCAAGAGGGTCGGATTTTATGGGGAACTCTGGGACCTTCGTTGCCGCGCGGTGGTCTGGACCGGACGGGGCGAGGCCATGGTCGCCGAGCCCTCGGGAGGAGAGATCTATCGAGAAGAGGACCTCTTTATCCGGGCCGGCCGGCTCCTGATCGGGTCGCTTCAGCAATCCCTCAAACCTGCAGAAAAAGCCGCGAAGTGCTAAACTTACAACTGTAACCTGTGACGCGCCTGCCCAGATCGTATGGGGATAACGGAACAGGACAGTCCTGACGGAGCTCTGTTCGAGTCAGTCCTACTGTGCTCGAAAAGCCCAAGGCGAACGACGATCGAGGTCCATGTCCAATTCCGTCCGGCCTTTGGGGCGATCGGCTGATGCATATCGGGGAGGAGCGATGAGTTTACTGGTCGTCGGTTCAGTGGCGTTTGATTCCGTGGTGACCCCCTTTGGTCAGGTGAAGGAGGTGTTGGGAGGCTCGGCCACCTATTTTTCGGCCGCGGCGAGCTTCTTCAGCCCCGTCGATCTGGTGGCGGTGGTGGGAGACGATTTTGCGCTTGAGACGCTGGACTTTCTTAAAGAAAGGAAGGTCCATCTCGATGGGCTCACACGGCGCGCCGGGAAAACATTCCGCTGGCGGGGAGAGTACGGCTATCAGCTTAATGAGGCGCGCACCCTCGAGACCCAGCTCAACGTCTTCAGTGAATTTCGTCCTGAACTGCCGGAGAGCTATCGGAATGCCTCATACGTCTTCCTTGCCAACATCGACCCGGACCTGCAGACCGAGGTGCTCCGTCAGGTGAAGCGGCCCAAACTGGTCGCCGCCGATACCATGAATTACTGGATCGAGGGAAAAAGGGACGCGCTGCTGCGCACGCTCAAGCAGGTCGATATTCTGATCGTTAATGACGGGGAGGCCCGGGAGCTCTCCGGAGAGTTCAACCTGGTCAAGGCCGCGAGGATGATTCTTTCTTTCGGTCCCAAGATGGTGATCGTGAAGCGCGGCGAATACGGCGCCCTGATGTTTAACGGTTCCGCGATTTTCGCGGCGCCCGCCTATCCGCTGGAGACCGTCTTTGATCCGACCGGCGCGGGAGATAGTTTTGCCGGAGGGTTCATGGGCCATGTGGCCCGCTGCGGCTCCAGCATCGAGGGGGTCGTTCGGCAGGGGGTGATTTACGGGAGCGTGATGGCCTCGTTCAACGTCGAATCGTTCAGCCTGGAGCGGCTCAAAACGCTGCGACTGGAGGAGATCGAGGCCCGTTACCGCGCCTTTCGGGATCTCTGCCGTTTCGAAAGTCTATAGGGTCCGGCGGGAGGGAAACCGATCTCAATGCTAAGGGAGCGATTGATGGTCCGATTGGTCATTTTCCTATCGATCCTGTTCATCGGAGGGTGTATTACCACCCGGAACGTTCCGAAGCAGAAAGAGGCCAGTGCCCATTACCAGATGGGTGTCTCTTATCTGAATGAAAACAGCCAGCAGCAGGCCTTTGTGGAATTTAAGAAGGCCCTCGATCTGGAGCCCAAGAACAAGGAGTACCACTATGCCCTGGGACATGTCTATTTCATCCAGGGGCGCAACAAAGAGGCGGAGCAATCGTTCAGAAAGGCCCTCAAGATTGATTCGAATTATTCTGAAGCCCACAACTACCTCGGATATGTCCTTGAGACCGAGGGAGAGATCAAGCCGGCCCTGGCCGAATACAAGGAGGCCCTGAAGAACACCCTATATGAAACGCCCCAAAAACCGCACTTTCACCTCGGCGCGCTCTATTTTAAAGATGAACAGTACAAAGAGGCGGTCCGGGAATTCCAGGAGGCCATCCGGTTTGATTCGAACTGCGTGGAGATCTGTGTTCTGGCTTACAACGGACTGGGCCAAACCTACTTGAAAATGGGACAGACCCGGGATGCCGTTACGGCATTTCAGGAGGCGATCAAGGGCTTTCCGGGCTATATTCTGCCGCATTGCGGTCTCGGTACGCTCTATGATCAACTCGGGAACGCAAAGCAGGCGTCCGAAGAATTTCGGAAGGTGGCCGATTTGGTCCCCGGCGGAGGAGAGGCCCGGGATTACTGTAAGAAGGCCCAGGAGGGGTCGAAATAGGCCATGCCGCTCGATGAAATGTCACGGACGATCGAGGATCTGGGCGGCTACCTGCGGGAGCATCGGATGACCCAACGGATGAATCTGGCGGACCTGTCGGCCTGCACCCGGATCCCCGTCCGTTTCTTGGAGGCGATCGAGGAGAATCAGTTTGATCAACTCCCTAATTCCGTCTCTGCGCGCGGCTTTCTTCGAGCCTACGCGCGCGCGGTTCTTCTCTCAGAGGAGCCCATCCTGCTGCGATATGCGGATCTGCTGCAACAGGCCCATCCGACTTCTCCTCAGACCGAAGGGGCCTCGGAGCCGTTCATCAAGCCTTCTCCTCCGAGGGAGCCTGTTTCCCGGTTCGTCAAGTTCGGTATCCCTCTCGGTCTGCTGGGTCTGGTCGTCTTTTCCCTCTGGATATCCAGCCGACGGGGAGGCAGGGACGAGGAGCGCCACCCGGCAGACCCCCATCCGTTGCCGCAAGGGACACAGCCCGGCCCGGCGCCTCTTCCCGCTGAACCCCCAGCTGCGCCTCCTGCGGCCCCCGCCCCTGCGCCGTCGCCC
>Ga0070733_10000545_pt1 | contig 30212 bp, 19 predicted proteins | sample Coa_R1_9_FD_66450 | JGI IMG/M metagenome (GOLD analysis project Ga0070733, IMG submission 66450) | Surface soil microbial communities from Centralia Pennsylvania, which are recovering from an underground coalmine fire - Coalmine... | ecosystem: Environmental > Terrestrial > Soil > Unclassified ...
TCTACTGATTGAGCCGCTGAATTCCACCTGGGCATTAAGCGCGGTTGCTCCCAGGGTGGCATAGTAGTTGGTATTCGAAGTGGCAGATATAAGCCCCGTATTGTTCGCGATGGAAAATTGTTTGAAAGCGCTGGCATTGGCTCCCCAGGTGTTTATTCCATCGGAGGCGGTTCCCCAGTAGGTCTGATTGGAGCGCGTGAAGGTGTCCTGGGCCCCCGACGGTGGCGGAGGAGGGGGAGTGCCATTCGAGATTGTAAAGCTATCCGTAAAGTTTCCCCCTGAGACATTAACGAACTTCTCAGTTAAAGTTGTCGAAGAGATCGTAAATTGAGAGACGCCCCAGGTCGTATTCGAGCCAAGCCCGTTAGAGGTTCTAAAGTAACCTGCCTTGGGATCGGAAGTATTTATAGCAAGCTGGGATGCTCCCCCGGTGCCAGTCACGACGATGACTGAGCCTGTGCCCTGGGTCATGTTGTTGGTAGCATTCACCACGCAGTTGGCGTTATAGTTCGTCGAGTTCAGGGTTGTACAGGTCGTCGTATTGAGCGCTAACTGTTTGCTCGCCTGGTAGTTATGTTTCTGGGCTTGCAGGATCACGTCAACATGCTCGTTGAGCAGCAGATCCAATAATTGCTGATTTGTGCATTTTGCAGTGCCGATAACAAAGCAATATTCATGCATCCCCACAATCACCCAGGGGATTTTGGCTGTATGTGCTGCATCAATCACGCTTTTCACCCAGTTATAATCGTGTCCGCCCGCATTATAGTTGTAGGTGTGGCCGGGAATCGTCTGATTTGGTGAAATCATGATGATACGAGCCAGAGGTGTACCGCCCTGCGGGTAATCAAAATAGTATTGTTCGCCATAAGTGCATGGGGTTTGTGTTGCGCAACTGGTTGACAAGTTTCCTATCTGGTTCGGTAAATCAGTCTCATAGGTTTTAATCTGGCTGCTATCGTGACGACCGTCAACAATCTCAAATGGGAAGTTAGTAGGTAGATTACTTTTTGCATAGGTGCTCCAAGCATTAGCTACAGTTGGAGTAACCGTTGAAGCATAGCTGAAATCACCCAGCCCCAGGTTGAAATTTACACCAGACCCTGCAATATACTTCAGGTTAGATGTGGTTTGGGTAGTTTGATCATAATCGCCTGTGTAGGTAAAGCTGAAACTGGTGGTACCAGTAGCATGAGCTGCGGTCGACCTGCTGAAGTGAGCGAAAGTAATCAAGGAGCTTGTTATCAGCAGCGCAAGCAGTAAAACGCCGGCAAAAGTAACAATATGGTGAGAACGAGGTATGTTGCTTTTCGCTTTGTTGTCGATAATCGTTATCATCTCTTAAGAATCCCTTCTTTGATACTAAATAGCGTCCGCAAGCCCAGGCATCCAAAACTTCGTTTCTCATGTATATTTTGTTGTCTCCACTGCCACCCTATGCTGATCTCCATGTGGAACCTGGTATATGTCGATGTATCCATGATGCGAGCGAAGTTTAAGGCACGTTTGAGATACAGCCATAGTTCGGAGTTTAAAAGATATGGGTCGTGAAAAGGCGTTGAATTGGTTGAGATCAGGTTATAAATTGGGCAGATGCATGCTTTTTCCTTAACCAGCTTTTTGTATATTTCTGACTAGCGATTCTGGTCGTGAAAAATCAATCGGTTGACAGTTTGCAACCACATTCCGTAATACTTAACCTTATTTCAACTCAACTACAAAGAGTTATACATAGAAATATGCCATAATCGGGATATTATAGTCATATTCTGCTCGGAAGGGGATTCGATTAATATGGGATGGATTGTACGTAAGGCGAGGCGCTACTGGATGCCGCTGGGTGGGCTGGTTCTGGTATTTGCCATGGTACTTGTAGCAGCAGGGATGGCGCAGTTTCCGAGGCAGGCTGCGCATGCTGCAACTGGTGATTGGTCTATGTTTCTCGGTAATGACGCTCGCACCGGGTACAATAGTAGCGAGACCTCTATAAATCCTACAACCGTCTCAAACTTAAAAGTAAAGTGGACTTATCCCACAGGAAGTCGCATAAATGCGCAGCCCGTTGTAGCCGATGGGCAAGTATATTTTGGTTCCTGGAATGGGAATGAGTATGCTACAGATCTATCTGGTAAGGAGCTTTGGGCTGCACCCATCGGTGGTCAGACAGCAAATTGTGTCCCTCCGATTGTCTATGGCGTAGGCAGCACTCCAAGTGTAGCCAATATAACGATCGGCCAGGCAAGTACGCTGGTAGTCTTTGTAGGAGGTAAGGATCCTCAATCGAAGGTTGCCAGTTTATACGCTTTGAATGCTACGGATGGCACAACCATCTGGGAAACTCCGCTCAGTACATCTTCCAGCAGCTTTGTCTGGAGTTCTCCTATTTTATACAATGGGAGTGTGTATATTGGTGTCTCGTCTATGAATGATTGTCCGCTTATCCGTGGAGCCCTGGTACAATTGAACGCCGCGACGGGAGCCATTCAGAACACCTTTTATACCGTTCCCAGTGGCTGCATAGGTAATAGCATATGGAGTTCTCCAACGATAAATGATACTACTGGCATGATATTCGTTACTACGGGGAATAATGGAAAGTGCTCTTCGACAGAGACCTACGCTCAGGCAATTATAGAACTTAATGCATCAGACCTCTCATACGTTGATTCCTGGCAAGTGCCAGCGTCCCAACATGGAGGTGACAGTGATTTTGGCGCAACGCCAACACTTTTTACAGCAACAATCGGAGGCAATATCCATGAGATGGTCGGCGTAGTAAACAAAAATGGCACGTATTACGCCTTCGACCAGAACTCTATTCATACGGGGCCAGTATGGCAACAGAAAATAAGCACAAGTACAATTAGTATCTCGTCATCTGCCTGGGATGGTTCAATGCTCTACGTTGCAGGTCGCAACACAACTATTGGTAGTAAGAGCTGTACAGGGAGCATACGAGCCCTGAATCCCGCCACTGGCGCCTTCATCTGGCAAGATTGTCTGAACTATGGGAACGTTCTTGCGCCAGTTAGCGCGATTCCGGGGGTAGTGTTCGTTAGCGATGGCTCACATCTTTTAGCAATCAACACGGTGTCAGGAAAAATACTCTTTAACTACAAAACCAGCAGCCCTATCGATGCAGCACCGTCTATCTCAAACGGTTTTGTCTATGTAGGAAATAATGGGGGAACCCTCTACGCTTTCGGACTCTGAAATACGCCAGCGCGTGCATAGTCACCAGCTATCAATCAATGAAAACAGGACATTAGGAGGAATTATGCAGCAAGAAGAAACCATTACTATCCCTCAGATGGTCGATGAGGTGCGGGCGGGACGTATGCTCCGGCGCAATTTTATGAAGACCCTGGCGGCATTCGGCCTGTCAGCTGTCGGCGCCAGCGCGATTTCGGCGGCCGCGACCCTACCTGCGGCCGCTGCAAAGCAGGCGCCGGTAGCACACCCGGATGCGCAGCCCGCCCAGAACGTGCAGTTGCACCAGCAGCACCTGGCACACCAGGCACAGGGTGATGCGGGGGCTTTACAAAATGATTATGCAGAGGATGCAGTGGTCGAAGATAGCATGTACTCTGAGCCTTTTGTAGGCAAAGCAGCGGTCATGGCACGCAAGGGCGTCGGTATGGCCGCCATTCCTGATTTGCAGATACATGTCAATAACCGGGTCGCGCATGGGGCGCAGGTGGCGGTCGAGTGGACGGCCACGGGGACGCACACGGGCGATTTCCCTGGATTGGCCGCTTCTGGTCGTCCGTTCGCTATTCGCGGGGTGACGGTTGTAGTGCGGCGCGACGGGAAGATCGCGCGCGAGGCGATTTACTATGATATGCACGAGGTGCGACGCCAGTTGGGACCCAATTAAGCTTCAGTGAAGATGGCGCAAAAAGTGTAGAGATTACGTAAGCTGTAAAGGATACATAATTATGGGACGTATCGTGCATAAGACGAGACAAGAGGCGAGACGATACTGGAAGCCTTTGGCCGGGCTGGTTCTCTTATTCGCTATGGTGCTGGTTGCAGCAGGGGTGGTGCAGTTTCCGAGGCAGGCTGCGCACGCTGCAGCCGGTGATTGGCCGACATTTCTTGGCAGCAATGCCCGCACAGGCTATAATGGACAAGAGACAGCGATCAATCCGACGACAGCGCCAAATCTTAAGTTGCTCTGGACGGATAAAACCAGTGGACATGTGAGCAGTGAGCCGCTCATGGTCAATGGAGTCGTCTACTGGGGATCGTGGGACGGTTTGTTTCACGCGACCGATCCAACGACCGGGAAAGACATCTGGGCCAAGAATTTGGGCCAGAAGCCGGGTTCCTGCGGCCAGAACTATGGTTTTGTCGGCTCGGCAACAGTGGCTTCAATAACGTTGAATAATGTTGTGACTCAGGCAGTTTTTGTGGCTGGAGGCCAGGACAACGTTACCGCGCTCGATACGAGCAATGGAAATATTATCTGGCAAAAGAATCTTGGTACGAACAGAGCAGAGTTCCTCTATGGCTCGACGTCCGTATACAATGGCAGTGTTTATGTTGCGGTGTCTTCATTTGGCGATTGTCCACTGATACAAGGGCAAGTGGTCCAGCTCAATGCCGTGACGGGAACCATACAGAATACATTCAATGTTGTGCCCACTGGCTGCGTTGGGGGAGCTGTATGGGGCTCGCTCACAATTGATGAAACAACGGGTATGCTGTATTTTGGGACCGGCAACGGTAGCCCAAACAAGTGCCTCAAGATTGAGCCACTGGCAAGTGCGTTAGTGGAATTGAATGCAGCGAATCTCTCGCTGGTCGCTTCGTGGCAACTGACTACAAATCCATCTCTTGATTACGATATTGGCAGTACCCCGACCCTCTTCAATGCAACGATCAAAAGCGTTCAGCATGCGATGGTGGGGTTCGTGAGCAAGGACGGAAATTACTATGCCTTCGACCGCACCAATATTGGCGCAGGACCGTTGTGGAAAGCCACTATCTCAGTAGGAGGTTCGGGTCCGGAGACAGGGAATGGCAGCATTTCGGCAGGCTCTTATGATGGTACCAACCTGTACCAGGCGGGAGGCATCACAACGATTAATGGTAAGAACTGTAATGGTAGCTTACGCGCAATGGACCCAAACACGGGGAATTTCATCTGGGAGATGTGCCTGGGCGGTCCTGTACTGGGTCCTGTGGTATCTGTACCCGGGTTAGTCGTGGTGGGTTGGGCAAAAAATTTGTACGTGGTTAACTCCGCTACCGGACAGAAACTCTTTAGCTACGTAGATACAGCGAGCAACGCCAAATTCTGGGGTGCAGCGACCATCTCTAATGGAGTGCTGTATGTTGGAAGTAGAAGTGGCAACCTGTTTGCCTTCGGCCCCTAAATACGCCGACGCCGATATTAAGCCCATCGGTCACCATGAGTGTGACGCCATCAACCGATTATTGGCTAGTTTGCGTCCCTCCCGTTATTGACGTGTAGAGGCGTGCCATTGCCAGTACTCAAGATGACGAGGGTGTCCATTCACTGCAAGAGCAGCCGCAAAGTGGGGGTCAGGAGATAGATCATAGAGCGACCAGGAAGCACTATCTTGGCCCTCTTCTCTCGTATCCAGGAGTGCCGCCGGTGCCCCTGGTATTACTGAAACGTCAAATTGGCTCAATGCGAGCGATAGGCCCGTTCCTCTCGCTTTGAGATAAGCCTCCTTGCGAGTCCAGCAACTAAAAAAAGCATTGTGCTGCATTGATGCAGGGATAGTGCGAAACATATGCACCTCGTTTGGGGAGAAGCAATGCACGGCGATTTGCTCGCATGCGATGCTGGTGTCGATGTATTCGAGGTCGATACCAATATCTCGGTCTTGCGTTACTGCGTAAAGGGCCATGCCGTGTGAGTGGGTCATGTTGAAGCACAATACCTCGCTAGCCGATTCCCCAATAAGAAATGGCTTCCCATAGTTGTTGTAGCAAAATCGTAGCGTTTGTGGATCTTTAGCCAGGTAGCGGCCCAGGATAGCCCGGAGAACTCCGCGGGCAATGATAAAACGTTTACGGTCTTTCTGGAAGCGAAACTGTGCTGCTCGTGCATATTCGTCGGTGGCAAGTGTCAACTCCAGGAACTGTACATATGTTTCCTGTATGTCTAGTGAGACGCGCCATACATGAACGTCCTCGTCACCTAAAATGAGAGACTCCTGTGGAGAGTGCCAAAGAGATTCAGAATCTCCCATGCTCATTCGTTCGATACAGTTGCTTGCGCTGCGATTAAACATGTGTTCAAACCTTCAGCAACGACGGGGAGACTTTCATTTCCATACATCACATGCGTGCCAGGAAAGATATGATCCTCTACCTCTTTCGCTCCAGACAATTTGCGCCAATCTATGCTGCGTGGGCCCGTTTCATTTGACCAAAAGAGGGTTAGCTTACCTGGATAACGACCAGGTGTATAACCTGCTGCTACCCAACGATAGATGCCGAACCAGTTGTAGCGTAGGTCTTCTACTGCCGGGAAAATCGATTTGAATTTCGAAAGCGCAAAGCCTATTTTACTATTTTTGCGCTCAGTCTGTTTGGCAGTCTTCAAGCCTGCAGATTCTGTTGTTCTTTTCCTGAAGGATGGTATTCGCAGATATATATAGCGTAGGAACAAGTCTACCTGCTTATCCTGCCCGAGTCCAATCAAATCACCTATGCGACTGATTATCTTGCGAATCAACCGGTGAGAGTAAGGAGTCGCTATGTCCATCGCTACCAGCAGGTCAACCGCCTGTCCCGCTGCGTAAAGCTGCCGCGCCATCTCATATGCTATAAGGCCGCCATTGCACCAGCCTCCCAAAAGGTATGGGCCCTCTGGCTGAACCGCACGCATCGCTTCAATGTGGGCTGCCGCCATAGATTCCAGTGTAGGGGGAATCGGCAGTCCCTCAAACCGGTATGGTTCCAGCGTATAGAAAGGTTGGTCCTTACTCAGGCTTGCTGCCAGGTTCAAGCAATACAAGCCGCCGCCATGCCAATCCCCATGCAAAAAGAAGAAAGGTCGCTTAGATCCACCAACTTGAACGTTTACCACCTTTACTCGCGAGTCGGAATCTTCATTTTTGTGAGTATTCCCATCTTTCAGAAGAGCATCTGCGAGATTTTCTATGGTTGCTCCAGCAAAGAGTGTAGCGAGAGGAAGTTTCTTGCCACAGACTTGTTCAATTCTATCAATCATACGGGCAGCAAGCAAAGAATGCCCACCTAAAGAGAAGAAGTCGTCCCGAATTCCAATAGGCTTCACATCCAACAGTTCTTCCCAGATTTGCTGAAGCTCATAATGTACCCTCAGTGTTGGAGCCACGAAGATATTTTCTGCTGTACGACCCGCCAGAACGGGCGTTGGTAGGGCCTGCCGGTCTACTTTACCGTTTGGGGTCATGGGCATGAAATCCATCAGCATGAAGTCAGAAGGCACCATATAGTCTGGCAAACGCTCCTTCAGGAAGAGGCGCAGCTCATCGACCGTGATGTTCTGCTTCTCGATTGGAACGACATAAGCCACCAGGCGCTTGTCACCGCGATCACTCTTATAGGCCAGGACAAGCGCTTCTCGCACCGCAGCATGCTGACCTAATACCACCTCGATCTCGCCGAGCTCGATGCGGAAACCGCGGATCTTCACCTGGTGGTCGAAGCGTCCTAGAAATTCAATCGCCCCATCTGATAGGTAGCGTACGAGGTCTCCAGTCTTGTACAGCTTTGCGCCAGGCTCAGAACTCCAGGGATTGTCGATGAACTTTTCGTCGGTGAGTTCAGGACGGTTGAGATAACCCCGAGCCAGACCTGCGCCTCCAATATGTAGCTCTCCCGGTATCCCAATTGGAACTGGATTCAAGTTGCGATCCAGGATGTAAACCTGTGTGTTTCCGATAGGCCGTCCAATAGGAATAGATCTGATGTTTTCACTCAACTGCCTGGGGATGGAGTAGCAGGTCGTGAAGGTGGTGCTTTCGGTAGGGCCATAACCGTTGATGAGTTCGGTGGACGGCAACAGGTTAAGAGCGCGACGAATGTGGGCTACTGAGACAACATCCCCACCAGTTAGTACTTGCTCAGTCCCCAGCAAAGCATCTGGGGCCTCATCAATCACAGCGTTGAACAAAGCCGTTGTCAACCATACAGTGGTGACATCATATTTGCGGACTGCTATACCAATGCTTCTTGGAGTGGGAACCCGCTCAGGGAAAAGAATACAGCGTGCGCCATGCAGCAACGCCCCCCATACCTCGAGAGTCGAGGCGTCAAAGGAGATTGGAGCCATGTGCAATAATGTCCGGGTTGCATCCAGGCGTACATAATTCACTCCAAATAGCAGGCGAGCGATACTACGATGCCGAATCTGTACCCCTTTGGGTCTGCCCGTCGATCCTGAGGTATACATCACGTAGGCGAGGTTCTCGGCAGTCGCCCCACTATCTAAGTTTTCTGTACGTTCCTGATCCATGATTGACCACTCTGAATCCAGGCAGAGCACATGTATTCCTTGCGTTGGTAGCATATCAATGAACTGCCTTTGCGTTAATAGCACCGGCGCCTGCGTGTCCTGGAGCATGAAGGCTAACCGCTCCTCAGGATATGCCGGATCGAGCGGGACATAGGCTCCTCCCGCTTTAAGAATACCTAATAATCCGACTATCATCTCGATGGAGCGATCCATACACAGCCCGACAAGTACTTGAGAACCAACGCCCAGCCTTTGTAAGTGATGGGCCAACTGGTTGGAGCGCCTGTTGAGTTCCTGGTAGGTCATCTGTTGCTCTGCAAAGATCAATGCTACTGCATCTGGCGTACGCTCAACCTGCGCCTCAAAGAGCCGGTGAACGCACTGATCCTCTGGGTAGTCTGTCGCGGTGGCATTCCAGTCGATCAGTAACTGGTGGCGCTCGGCCTGTGTCAAGAGGGGCAAGTCTGAGAGGTGTTGCTCAGGATGGTGCGCGGCACCTTCTAAAAACGTTTGCCAATGGCCCGCCATACGAGCAATGGTGGCTTCATCGAACAAATCGGTGCTGTACTCGAAACAGCAGCGCAGACCTTCCGGCCTATCTTGCAATTCGAGGTGCAAATCGAACTTGGCAGTACCAGTCTCGATATCCATTTGATTGAGGGTCCACCCTGCTGAAAGGGTGGGTCTGGTAGGTTCAAGGACCAACATGACCTGGAAGAATGGATTCTGGCCTAAAGAGCGATCGGGTTGTAGTTCCTTTACCAGGTATTCGAAAGGCACATCTTGATGCGCATGTGCATCCAGGATCACTTCGCGCACACGCCCTAGCAATTGGCGGAAGGTGGGATTGCCCGAAAGGTCGGTGCGCAGTATCAACGTGTTGACGAAAAAACCTATCAGATTCTCTGTCTCGGCCTGGCTGCGATCAGCTGTGACCGTACCCAGCAGCAGATCGTCTTGCGCGGTATAGCGATGCAGCAAGGTCTTGAAGGCGGCAGTCAAGGTCATGAACAGGCTCACCCCTTCCTGCTGGCTCAGAGCTTTGAGGGCTTCGGTCAGTTGCTTAGATAGTTGCAAGAAGTACCTTGACCCTCGCCTGGTCGTAATTGCGGGTCGTGGGCGATCTGTGGGTAATTCCAGGGCAGCAGGAGCCCCGGCTAATTGCTTTCTCCAGTACGTAAGCTGCTCCTCGAGTTTGTTTCCCTGCATCCATTCGCGCTGCCAAATCGTAAAGTCGACATATTGAATAGGTAATTCTGGCAAGATGGCAGGTTGTCCGTGAGCAGAGGCCCGGTAGAGTGTTTCCAGTTCCTGGAAGAACAGGCCTCCAGACCAGCCGTCGAAGATAATATGATGGATGCACAGCAGCAGCACATGTGTCTGTGCATCCAGTTTCAGCAAGGTGGTTCGTAAGAGCGGCGCCTGGGTCAGATCGAAAGGCCTGCATGCTTCTTCCTGAGCCAGCCGTAGCGCCTCAGCCTCTCGTTCGGCTTCGGGTAGGTGCTGCAGGTCAAGTAAAGGAAGCGGCAGGCTCATAGCAGCAGCAAGCACCTGCACAGGTTGTCCATCGTTGATTGCAAACGCGGTGCGCAGCACTTCATGTCGCTCGACGATTGTATTCAAGCTCTGCTTCAATGCCTCAATATCGAGGGATCCGTTGATCTGAGCAGTGGAGCAAATGTTATAGGTAGCAGTGTTGGGTTCTAGCTGGTCCAGAAACCAGAGGCGCTGTTGAGCAAACGAGGCTGGGAACATGTACACTTCTTGTTCAGTTGATGTATTCGATAGGGGAGTAGTTGTCACAGTTACATCCTTTCCAACTTGTTCCTGACTTCGCGCTAAGAAGCGCTGCTCTTATGAATTATAGGTACACGATGCGCCTCTCTCGAGATCGAGCCGAGGACGGGCATAGAAGACTTTGCTCCGCTCGCCTGTACCTGCGCGATGATCTCAGCGAATTGGGCCACGGTTGGAGCTTCAAAGAAACTGCGCAGAGGCAGTTCTACCTGCAAAGTTGTACGCAGATGCGCAATAACTTGCATGGCCAGCAGGGAATGGCCGCCCAGGGCAAAGAAGTTGTCATGAATTCCGATCTGTTCGACCCCCAGGACCCTGCGCCAGATGGCTGCCACCCCCTTTTCTACTGGTGTACGCGGTGCGACGAAGGTCTCCTGTGAGTTGCTGTCCTCGTGATTGGGAGCAGGCAGCGCGCGACGGTTTACTTTACCGGTGGGTGTTAACGGTAACGCCTCTAACAGGACGAATGAGGCGGGTACCATGTAGCCTGGTAACTGTTGCATCAAATAGCTCCGCAGATCACTGATAGAAGCAGATTGCTCCTCGCGAGGAACGATGTAGGCTACCAGGCGCTTGTCGCCAGGCACATCCTCGCGAGCTACAACTACGGCTTCCTGGATACCTGGATGGCGCCTTAGCACTGCCTCAATCTCACCCAGTTCGATGCGGAAACCCCGAATCTTCACTTGATAATCGATGCGACCGAGAAACTCAATGTTCCCATCAGGCAAATAACGAGCTAAATCCCCGGTTCTGTAAAGGCGAGCGTCTGGTTCTTTGCTAAAGGGATTAGGAATGAAGCGCTCGGCAGTCAGCTCTGGGCGGTTGAGGTAGCCTCGGGCCAGATTTGCACCACCGATATACAGTTCGCCTGGCACACCAATTGGAACAGGTTGCAGTTGAGCGTCCATTATATAAATCTTCGTATTAGCAATCGGGCGTCCTATAGTGACCCTGTCTTCGGCATCTATCCTCGCCATAGTCGCGTTAGCTGTCGCCTCGGTTGGACCATAGATATTCCATATCTCCAGATGAGGCAGTGCAGAAAGGGAACGTTTGATCAATTCCTTACGAAGCTCGTCGCCGCCGAGAAACAAATACCTGAGCCTCTCGGTCGGGATACTTGCCTGGTCCCTTTCGATTGCATCGAGCAGGACTTTCCACAACGCTGGTACGCAGTTAAGCCCGACCTTAGTGCGAGCCAGAAGTTGCTGGAGCAACGCAACAGGGTCAGCTAGAACATCCTCTGACAGCATCCACACCGCACTGCCGTGTATAAACGGCCCAAACACTTGTTTGAGCGACATGTCGAAGCTCAGTCCGGTCACCACAGGTAAATTATCCACGCGATTTCCAAGTAACTGCTCGTTGACCCAACACAGGTAGCGAGTCAGGCTCCCATGCTCGATCAGGACTCCCTTGGGCTTGCCCATTGAGCCGGAGGTGTAGATCACATAGGCAAGGTTCTCAGGCGTTACTCCACTATCAACGTTTTCGGTGCTCGCTTCGGCAATGAATTCCCAGTCCGTATCCAAACAGATCGTTTGTGTCGTATCTGTGGGGAGAACTCCACGCAGGCATTCCTGCGTCAACATCACTTTCACTTGCGCATCTTGCAGCATGAATATCAGGCGATCCCTGGGATAAGCCGGATCGAGCGGGACATAGGCCCCACCAGCTTTGAGAATACCCAGCAGTCCAACCACCATCTCCCAGGAGCGCTCTACACACAGACCCACCAGCACTTCAGCTCCAACCCCAAGACGACGCAGGTGGTGCGCTAGCTTGTTGGCTTGTGTATTGAGTTCGCGATAGGTCATCTCTCGCCCTTCAAATATCAGCGCAACTGCCTCAGGCGTTCGTTCCACCTGGGCTTCAAACAACTGATGTACACACAGCTTATCAGGATATTCTACCCCGGTGGCGTTCCACTCGACCAGCATCTGCTGGCGTTCTGCCCCGGTCAAAAGGGGCAACTCGGAGAGGTGCTGCTCAGGATGAGCTACAATCCCTTCCAAAAGGGTCTGCCAGTGCCCTATTAAGCGGTTAATAGTCGCCTCCTCGAACAGATCCGTATTGTACTCGAAACGACCAAGCAGACCATCTGGCCGATCTTCCAGTTCGAGAGAGAGATCGAACTTGGCAGTATTTGTCTTGACATCCATTTGATTGAGCACCCAGTCAGATGGCAAGTCGGACTCGTAAGGTTCAATGGCAAGCATGACCTGGAAGAAAGGATTCTGCCCCGGTGAGCGATCAGGATGCAGTTCTCTCACCAGGTATTCGAAGGGCACATCTTGATGCGCCTGCGCCTCTAGCACCACCTCGCGCACTCGTGCTAACAGATCGCGAAAAGTCGGATCGCCTGAGAGGTCGGTACGCAGCACCAACGTGTTGACAAAAAACCCGATCAAGTTTTCGGTCTCAGGCTGACTGCGATCGGCCGTGACCGTGCCCAGCAGCAGATCCTGCTGGCCACTATAGCGATAGAGTAGAGTCTGGAAGGCGGCGGCCAGCGTCATGAACAGGCTCATCCCCTGCTGTTGGCTCAAGGACTTGATCGCTTCAGTCAGTGCTTGAGACAGCCTGAAAGGGCGATTTGACCCGCGATTGCTCGGAACGGCTGGACGTGGATGATCAGTCGGCAGTTCCAGCACGCTGGGAGCCTCTGCTAGCTGCTGTTTCCAGTATGCCAGTTGCTCCTCTAATACCTCGCCTTGCAGCCACTCGCGCTGCCAGGCAGCAAAGTCGGCGTACTGAATGGGCAAGTCAGGCAAAGCGGCAGATGCTCCAGTGGCAAAGGCCTGGTAGAGCGTTTCCAGCTCCCGGAAAAACACACCTTCAGACCAGCCATCGAAGATGATGTGGTGGATAACCAGCAGCAGCACATACTCCTGCGCTCCCAAACGCAGCAATGTCGTTCGCATCAGCAGGCCCTTCGTCAGATCGAAGGGCTGCTGGGCCTCCTGATTGGCCAGGCGGAACGCCTCAGCCTCTCGTTCCTGCTGTGGCAAGGGCTGTAAATCCACGATAGGCAGCGGCACGCTCAGCGTCGGCGCAACCACTTGCATCGGTTGTCCATCCCTTACCAGAAAGGTGGTGCGCAGGATTTCATGACGCTCTATGAGCGCATTCAGGCTCCGCACGAGCGCTTCCTCATTCAGTGGTGCAGTGATGCGCACGGTCGAGACCATATTGTAGGTAGCGCTGCCAGGTTCCAATTGGTCCAGGAACCAGAGGCGTTGTTGGGCGAACGAGGTCGGAAAGACATACACATCTTGTTCTGCTGGTGTGTTGGATACAGAAGCTCTCATCATCGTCTCTTTTCTGGTCATTCCTGCTCATTCCGAGAAGCATCGCTCTCCCAAACCAATTGCGCCCGGTGTGCTTCGCGTGAAAGTGAGCGTATGATTGGCATATGTGACCTGGCGCCACTAGCTTTCAGTTGCTCGAGCACTTCAGCCAGTTGGGCTACTGTTGGAACCTCAAAAAAGCTGCGTAAGGGCAGTTCCACCTGCAAGGTCGTACGCAGCCGCGAGATGACTTGTATAGCTAGCAGGGAGTGTCCTCCCAGGGCAAAAAAGTTATCGTGGATTCCTACTCGTTCGATCCCAAGCACCTGCGACCAGATGCTTGCTATCGTCTCCTCTAGATGCGTGCGGGGTGCAACAAAAGCGCCATCGTCCCGGCTTTGATCAGGCGTCGGTAGTCTATTCCGGTCCACCTTATTGTTAGGTGTCAGAGGGAGCGTCTCTAAAAAAACGAAGGCGGACGGCACCATATAGTTCGGTAATTGTTGCATTATATGCTGTTGTAGTTCGCTGGTGGTAGCAGACTGCTTCTCATCAAGAACCACATAGGCAACCAGGCGCTTATCACCAGGTGTATCCTCGCGTGCCAGCACCACAGCTTGTTGTACAGCAGGATGCTGGCTGAGTATCGATTCAATTTCACCCAACTCGATGCGGAAACCACGAATCTTTACCTGGAAGTCGAGGCGTCCCAGGTGCTCAATGGTTCCATCTGGCCGATAGCGTGCCAGATCGCCGGTCTTATATAGACGAGCGCCAGGTTCATCGCTGAAGGGATGAGGGATAAATCGCTCGGCAGTCAGCTCCGGGCGGTTCAGGTAACCACGAGCCAACCCATCCCCCCCAATGTAGAGTTCACCCGGCACACCTATGGGCATTGGCTGCAGTTGTGCGTTGAGTATGTATAGCTGTGTGTTGGCGATCGGGCGGCCAATAGTCACCGCTTTGTCCCCAGGCTCGATCTTACAGACGGATGACCAGATTGTCGTCTCGGTGGGACCGTATAGATTCCAGAGAGAAGCGGCCTTTGGCAGTAATTGCTGCGCGAGCTCTAGAGGAAGTGCTTCACCGCCGCAGAGTATCTTCAGTTGAGGCTCTCCTTGCCAGCCTGCGGCCAACAGCATGCGCCAGGTGACCGGCGTTGCCTGCATTACTGTGGTATGAGAGCGAGACAATGTCTCTGCCAGTGCCGTGCCACTGGTGGCGACATCGCTGCTGGCTATGATCACACGCGCGCCCACGATCAATGGCAAGAAGAGTTCAAGGGCCGCGATATCGAAGGATAAAGTGGTGACGGCCAGCCATCTATCGTCTGCGAGCAATCCCGGCTGCTGCTGCATGGACAGCAAGAAATTGACCACAGCGCGATGGAGTATCTGCACTCCCTTCGGCCGCCCGGTGGATCCGGAGGTGTAAATGACGTAAGCCAGATTATCGGAAGTGGCCGTAGTAACTAGATTACTTGCACTCTGCTGCGCCAGTATTGCCTCGTCAGCATCCAGGCAAACGACTTTAGCGCCGTGTTTGGGAAGCTGTGTGGTCAGATGCTGCTGTGTCACCAGCAGCGGCGCCCGGGCATCCTCCAGCATGAAGGCGATACGCTCGGACGGAAAAGCCGGGTCGAGCGGGACATAGGCGCCACCAGCCTTGAGTATGCCCAGCAGACCAACCACCATGTCCAGTGAACGATCCATGCACAAACCTACCAGCACATCGGATCCTACGCCGAGGCGTTGCAAATAATGAGCTAGCCGGTTGGCGCGCGCATTGAGTTCGCGGTAGGAGACCTCCTGTTCCTCGAAAACCAGCGCAATCGCCTCGGGAGTGCGCTCCACCTGTGCTTCAAACAACTGGTGGATACATCTCTCTTTGGGGTAAGTCGCCTGGGTAGTATTCCACTCGACGAGTAGTTGGTAGAGCTCTGCCCCCGTCAGGAGGGGTAACTCGGAGAGGTGCTGTTCAGGATGGGCCACAATCCCTTCCAAAAGGGTCTGCCAGTGCCCTAGCAGACGGCTAATGGTCGCTGCCTCGAACAGGTCGGTACTGTACTCCAGTTTCCCCAGGAGGCCATCTGGTCGATCTTCGAGTTCGAGGTATAGATCGAACTTGGCTGCACCCGTCTTGAGATCCTCTGATGTCATTGTCCATCCTGCTAGCAGAGCTGGCGATGACGGTTCAAGAGAAAGCATGACCTGGAAGAAAGGATTCTGCCCTGAGGAGCGATCGGGATGCAGTTCCTTGACCAGGTATTCGAAAGGCACATCTTGATGCGCCTGCGCCTCTAGCACCACCTCGCGCACGCGCCTTAACAGGTCCTTAAATGTGGGATCACCAGAGAGATCGCTGCGCAGGAGCAGCGTGTTGACAAAAAACCCGATCAGGTTTTCGGTCTCTGGCTGGCTGCGATCGGCCGTCACCGTGCCCAGCAGTAGATCCTGCTGCCCGCTGTAGCGATAGAGCAAGGTATTGAAAGCGGCGGCCAGCGTTGTGAAGAGGCTCACCCCTTCCTGCATGCTCAAGGCTTTGAGGGCCGTACTGAGCGCAGGAGGCAGTGTGAAGAGACAGCTTGTTCCCCGGTTGGTAGGGACCGCCGGGCGGGGATGATCCGTCGGCAGTTCCAGGACGCCAGGCGCATCGGCCAGGTGCTGTTTCCAGTAGCTCAGTTGCTCCGCGAGCATCTCGCCTTGGAGCCAGTCGCGCTGCCAGGCGGCGAAGTCGGCGTATTGGATAGGTAAATCGGGCAGGGCAACAGCTTCTCCCCTGGCGAAAGCCTGGTAGCATGTTGCCAGTTCTCGGAAGAAGACATCTTTGGACCAGCCATCGAAAATGATATGGTGGATGACCAGCAGCAGGAGGGAATCGGCTTCGCCCAGGCGGAAGAGCGTGGCTCTCAAGAGAGGCCCACGGGCAAGGTCAAAGGGGCGCTGTACATCCTGATTGGCCAGGCGCTGGACCTCGGCCTCCCGCGTCTGCTGTGGCAGGGATTGTAAATCCATGATGGGCAGGGGCACAGCCAGAGTCGGAGCGAACACTTGCATCGGTTGCTCATCTCGGACGATAAAGGTGGTGCGCAGGATTTCATGGCGCGCAATGAGTGCGTTCAGGCTCCGCGCGAGCGCTTCGTCATTCAGTGGTGTACTGATGCGCACAGTGTGGAAAAGGTTATAGGCAGTATTACTTATCTGCAGTTGGTCCAGAAACCAGAGGCGCTGTTGAGCAAACGAGGCCGGAAAGGCGTAGACATCTTTTTCTGTAAGGATGTTGGATACAGAAGTTGTAGTCATTGAGCCCTCCTTTTATTCGAGATTTATTACACACTGATACAATGGTATGCGACTTGTTACTAATCTGCATGAAGATTACTGAGACAATAAAATCGTGTCAATCGACCAAAGTGCCGATACACGATGAAACATGATCGTGTATCTTTAGACGATACTCACGTTAAACTGCCTCTTAAGAAAAGCACAATGATACACATTAATGCATTTCAAGTATAGATGATGGCCAGTGTTTAGGAAGTGAGGAATGGTTGTGAACTCGTTAAGATTTGGTTAAGCTTAGTTTAATGCCTGTCACGGACAGAGGAGCAGCGCTAAAGATGTACGCTTAAAATAGAGAGCACATATGCCGCTAGCGCGCCTGCAGCCAGTAGTAGGGCCAGTCCATCGACGAATTTCCAGCGTGACTCCGCATCTAATATCCTCAGATATGCATTCTCATCCATATCTATACATCTTCGATTGCGCAGCACACCGAGTGCGCGAGCCAAACCATGTGCGCCCCCGATAGCCAGACCAACAGCCATTGCCACAAGCATACTGGGGCTGAACGCGACCAGGAGTGGCAATAACCACATACCAGCATACGGATTTTTTGTTACCAGGCCTGGTCCCAAGGTTGTTCCCCAGATAAGGGTCTGCAGCGCTGCCGGACGACCTTTTATCCAGCTTGAAGGCACTTGCCATGCAAGACCGAGTGGCCGGAATCCAGATCCCGCCGTTTCGAGTAAACCGAACCTGAGGGCATAGAGTACTGCAAGCAGTGGGAGCAGTACAGGAATGCCATTCAATGGTCTGAGTAAAATGCCAAGAGTTCCCCATATGAATGCAGCCGGAAGCACATAGGCAGCAATATAAAGAACAATCTTGAGTCGATATCCTCTCCCGGAGGACAACACGGCTGTCGTTGCCGCGTTGAACCCTCAGGGCGAAGCGAGCTTGCCGCCACCAACGAGGGCCGCCAGACTGATGGAGAAGACCGCGGTTGCCAGGGCGAAACCACTCTGGCGTAAAAGCAGTATCGCCACTGCAAATCCGCCTACCAGAGCGCTCCCGGCAAGGAAAGAGCGGACAGGCCGCTGCATTGCCCACGACTCAATCATCATTTCTGCACGCTCCGTTCAAACACTTATGACCAGAGGCATATCCTGGACAGGGAATTAGCAATTGATGCAAGCACTCAAGCATGAACATTTAGTCGTGCAGGTCGAACATTTGCAGTCCCAGCACAGTTTGTATCCCTTACCGGTTGGGCCAAGATGATTACAAGAAACCCAGTGACCGCTGGTCCAGTTGCACCAACCTCCGCAGTCGTTGCTGTGGCATACGGTGCAGCCCGCGGGGCAACCATTGTGGGGACAGGTATGACCAAGATTATTACAAGATTTACCTGTTGTCCAGTGATCGTCACAGGTGCAAGTTGTGGCAGCGAAGGCTTGCCCGGCGTTTTTAAGTTGACCTATCGTTGCAGCCGCGACCGTAGCGAAGACTCCTGTTACTGAGGCGCCAATCATCTTGCGACGGCCAAGTTTTCGCGCAAATGATTCTGAAAAAACGCTGATGTGCTTGTCAAAATTCTCAAGCATTGTACACCTACTTCCCTAATAACGCATTCAAATATGCTTATTTTTCACACTTGCCACTAAATAGGCTCTATTGTCTTATTCAGTAGCAAATGCAGTGGAGGCGGACCATCCGCCTTCCACCGACTGTCTTCAAGGAGCAACATACTCTACGTTGACGAGTTTATGATCTCCCTGATGAACGAGCTTACGAAACGAAGCTTCATCGGCAGCAACGCCCCTGGCACGGATCACCCCGTCCGGGTCGATCAGGTATGCGAAAGGGGTAACACGCGTACGGTAGAGCCTGGCAGGTATCTCATTGCGGACGCGGCCGATAGTGATAGAGGTCGTCCTGAACGCTTCAGCTGCTGCGATTTGAGAAGGTTCAGCCGTTGTCGCAACTAGCAGGCGCATGGTCTGTCCTAATTTTGGAGCCATCCGCTGGAGGCTGCGAAGAGTATCCTGGCAGCTGCTGCATCCAGGGTCTGCAAACACGAGCAATGACCACGTTTTCTTAGCTTCAAAGCGGGTAGATGCATCTGAATTCTCGCTCATAGATGTATAGTCAAAGGCAGGTGCTACTTCTCCGATAGTTAGTCCCTCGCGTTCAGATCCTGCATCTTTAAGCTGCTGCAGATAGCCAATCTGACGATACATGACGATAATGAGAAACCCCAGGGCGAAGAGCAATGTCCACTGGCTGGTGACCAACCAGAGTGGAAGCACAATATCCATTAACACAATGCTCATCAGGCTGTCCTCTCTTTAAGGATTGCGATAGTTTTAGCAGCCTGTGCTGCTGCCAGGGCAAAGAGCAGATAACCGGCAGCAAGAAGCACAATGGCACCTGACGGCATATTCAAGGAGGGCTCGGTGGTAATTCCACTCCAGAAAACCGCAGCTGCTAGAACTGTCAAAAGCAGATTACGGAGCAGTCCCTTAGGACTAAACTGTGAGTCACTTAAAGCGCCGAAGCACCTGCAGGTTACATGTGGCTTCTTACGTAGAGCAATAGCCACCACGATGCTGAAGCTACACATGAGCGCAAGCACTACGCCGTTGATAACTGTCGACCAGAGACCACTGACCACCATAATCCCCACACTCACTTCCAAAAGAGGAAGCGCGAGAGCAAGTCCGCGCAGCAGAAACCCTCGGCCAACCGGAATGCCTAACCCCTTAAGTGTGGTTACAAAACCGCGGGTATCAGCCAGCTTGGCTGCACCAGACGCAAATAACACCAATGCGAGCGATGCTCTAATCAACAGCAAGATCACTTGAGGTATATCCTGGATCATTTTTACTTACACCTTCTGAAATGCGTTGGCTTCATGAACGCTGGCCCGGCTCATTAGCCAGGCATGGAATAACTGTGGCTCCGTGTTGACAAGCCCGACCCAGCGAACAATGCCACGAGGGTCGAGAAGAAAAGCAAACGGCATGACACGAACGCGGAAGCGCTCATAAAACGCAGCGCTGGCAGGCACAAGCGGCACCTGAAGTTCCAGTTGCTGCGCAGTCACTTGACAATCTGATCTACTCTCCTGCGAGATGACCAACACTTCGAGTTCCTTGACTTCCTGAGCAAGCCGGTGCATCCCGGCGACCAGTTCAGGAAAGGAGGCAAGAGATTGATCCGCGAAGATGAGAAATTGCCAGTGATCACCGGTCGGGGTGACGTGGGCATGACCTTCGAGGTCTGGAAGGCTCCAGGTTGGGGCTACCGTTCCCGGTGGAAAGCCATCTCTAGTAATCCCGATGGGGCTATTCAAGCGCGCAAACCCGGTGCGTACAATTGCCAGCAGGATTAGAGCGACACACGCCAGCTCTAAGCCCAGGAAGATAAGGCCCATAGCAATAACCATACCAAGCTCCCCGGTGACCCACTATGCCCATTTTTCTCGCTAGAAGGCATCCTGTAGATTTGCCGACTATCGAGAGATAGCAATGTATGGGGTAAGTATAATCAGTAAAGAGATGATAGTAAATACAAAGAGATTAAGCTTTCTTAACTTTACGGTTAAGAAAACTTAACCGTAAAGTCAAGAAAGAGGTGTCAATCAACCAGCAACTTGCTTAGTTTTCGCCGCGCCAGCCCGCCACTTGCAGCGGTTTCTGCCGTAAGCGCTGTTTGCGCGGCTTGCTTGTCTTCCACAAACAACTCATCCAGCACACGCCCATCAAAGGTGGTAGAGAATGGAAGACCCATACTGCGTAGCACTGTCGGCACAAGATCATATATTTCCGCGTTGGGGGCTTTGAAACCATGTTTGATGTTGCTGCCATACGCGTAGAGCACACCATCTTTCTGGTGCGTGCCGCGTGTCCTGTTCATGTCATCCCAGAAGCGCTTGTTGCCAAGACCCATGCGGAACGTAATACCATCATTGGCTAACACCAACAGGCGCCGCTCACCGGGAGCATACGGTCCCGAACCGAATACCTCGGTGGTATAGACAGCATCGACCAGGGGTTTACCGCTCTTTGGATCAACCTGACGCTTGAGATCTTCAGACAGTTCAACCAGGCGTTCATCACTGAGTTTATCGCTCAAAAAAACGTCAGCATAGCCTCCCCCAAAGCCGGAATAGGAGGGCACGTAAGCCAGTGTGCGCTCCCAATCAATATCATTATCGTTCAGTACAGGTTTATCCTTCTGCGATATATTTCTCTTAACAAGACCAGCGCTGGCGAGAGTTTTTTTCATCCCGCGCGCCACTGAGAGCAGTCCCACTTGACCAAGTATATGTTTCAGATTAGCGCGACGACTCGCCCGTGCCTGTTTTTGCTGAAAGCCAGCATTGACCGCGAGCATTCCCTGGCTGTACAAGTACTCGTTGATATCAAAGACGTGGGTAGCGCCCTGAAATCCATGGTCGGACACAACAAAGAGGCAATCATCGGGGCCGAGCTGTTCCAGGATCAGCCCAAGGGCAGAATCCAGCAGGCGGAAATACTCGGTCGCATGTGTATCGAGGGAAATAATTTCTTTCCACAATGGATGTTGCAGACGATCGGGGCCAACAAAGCCAACATAACAAAAATCCCAGGGCTTGTTATTGAGCAGGTAAGTGATTAGTTTGATGCGCTGCTCGGTCATGCGCAGTGTTGCATCGATCAGTCGACGACTGGCACGCTCATCAAGCTTTCCACGAAAAATCTTATTAAAATCCAGGTCGATCTCATAGCCAGGTACCTCACGGTAGAGTTCTTCCTTGAAGGCGCTCGGATAGGTAAAATCTGTATCGCTGCTGGGAGTCATGTAGCCACTGATCATGATGCCATTGACGGTCTCAGGCGGGTAGGTCATGGGGACATTAATCACCAGCACCTGTTTGCCATACTCGCTCAGGATATTCCAGATGGCTTTTCCACCTTTTCGCCTCGTCTGCACATGAGCCTTACGAGCGCCACCACGTTCTTGTTGCTCATCATATGTCCAGAAATCGTAGACGCCATGGCGCGCGGGCTTAAGCCCGGTTGATAGCGAGGTCCATGCAGGCGGCGTTAGAGGAGGATATTTTGACTCGAGTATCGCCTCACAGCCTTCCTGCTGTAAGCGCTGGAAATTGGGGAGTTCTCCCCGTTCCATCATTGGATGCAGAATGCGAAATGTCAACCCATCAACGCCAAAAATAACTGTACGCATATAACTACCTCTTCTTATTTTTGTTTTTTTTACCACGTTTGAGCTTTTTACGCAGCATATCAAGAACAACTTTATCTTCAGGGCTGACTTTGAACAGTATCAGCAGCCCGGTATAGATCGCTAGAAAAACTGGAACCAACGCGAGCGCAACAGATACGTGAAAGTGGGAAATTTGCAAAGTCAATTGGGACTGATCGAGCAGGTAGAGCAACCAACCTGTAAGTAAGGCGCTGATCAAACCGGCAAATACTGGCTTCAGTACATCCAGGCGATATGGCTGCATCTTCAACAAGAAACGTACCTGCAATAACCTCATCAGATTTGCTACAGATACCGCTGCGCCAGTAGCAATAGCCACGCCCATTGCGCCATAGCGAGGAGTCAGGATAACTCCTACGATAATGTCAACGACGACTGCTGTGAGAGAGTTAAGAAACGAGATTTTCGTATAACCGGTCATAAGCAGTAAATAACCAACTGAGCCGGTGGCAACATTGATCAGAGTACCGATACTGAATGCGATGACCAGCGGCCAGGCCGGAATGAACTGCGTACCAGATATACCGAGCAAAGGTACCGAGAAAATAGTGGCTATCCAGAAAATCGGCAGGCTAAAAGTGATTGACCACTTCGTCACAATTTGAAACATCGCGGTCAGCTTTTGATGCTCGCCCTGACTGTGTAATTCTGCAATCATTGGAGCAAACATGGCATTAAATGAATATTGTGGTATCACGATATTGCCGCTGATTTTGATTGCAGCGGCATATTGTCCGATAGCAACGTTTGAAATCGCAAAGAACGCAAGCAGTAACGTATCGATTGATTGCAGCACCGTATCAATGATCGAAGTCAGGAAGTTTGGCGCCGCGAAGCCAAACCAGTCGCGTAGTTCATAGATCTCCGGTTCAGGCTTTAGTACGCCAGCAACCCTGCGAAAGAAAAAATAAAAGCTGAACACTGCGCTAATCAGCCCATAGATGACCGTGGCTATGATAATCGAATTTAAATTATGGAAGAAAATGATGGCTCCGATCAGCAGGAGGATCAATACGATGGGCATCAATATGCGCTGTAACAACATGCGCCATTTGAAATCCTTGAATCCTTGCAAACCACTGATCCAGATGTTCTGCATACAGACGAATGGCACCATAGGAGACATTATCACCAAAATTGGGGTCAATTCGGGCGAATGCTTGACGGAGGCCAGGAATGGAGCCGTAAACAGCATGAATAAGGCTCCCAGTATCCCGGATGCGCCGGCCAGAGCAGTGCAAAAAATCGCCAGGCCTCGCATTGAAGCTATTTTCCGCCTGGCCCGGTAGATCGAAACATAGCGGACCATAGCATCATCCAGGCCAAGGTTGAAAATGGCTGTGACTATTCCTACCACCGACATGCCGAGTGTGTAGAGTCCAAAGGCGCCTGCACCGAAGCCACGTTGAATCAGAACGTTGCTGCCATATTTGAGGATGCTGCCCCCAATATTGCCAATACCGACATAGGCCGCGCTGCCCGCCACTTCTGAAATCTCCGACCTGATAGCAGGTGCTGGTGATGCCTGCTGCTTTGATATGTTCTTGAGCACTACCACCGGGATGGTGGCAAGATTGTCAAACTCAGAACCATCATCTCTGCCAGCAGCACTACCTGAGGGATGGAAGCCATTCTTCTGCGCCTGGCTTTGATGCCCTGCCCCCGCGAAAGTCGATCTTCCCCCTGGTTGAATCACACCACCAGGCGACGTCACTTTTATCGTCGGCTGCTGTACTATCGCTCTCGATCTGTTCCTCCACTCCTTTATACTATCAGGAGTTGCCACTTGCAGCGCCGCTTGCTGCGCTATCGATCCATTCCCCGGCTTCTTCAAGACATCAGGCGCAGCCACTCTCACCATCGCTTGTTGGGCTGCCGATCCGTTCTCGGGCTCACTCTCAGGCACTGCCAGTTTCGTGGTCGGCTGCGCTTCAAGTGTTTCGTCAAGGGGAAAAAACTTTACCCGGTGATAGCGCGGTTCTGGGAGGTGCCACGAAAGTTGCTCAAAGAGTTCTTGCATACAATATTGCTGCTTTCAAAGAGGAAAAGATGTATCTGTTTTAAACATACCCCAGATCGCGTAAACGGTTGATAACCAGTTCCTCGTCCTCCTCAGAAAGCTCATGACTTGCTGCATGTGTCCGAATGGGATGGCTTTGCAGGTAGGAAGGCGAGAAAAGCGCACTCACAGCAGGGCTATCCATACCGGCGTATTCTATACCTAGCGCGTGTAATAAACTAGGGACAACAGCGGTGAGAGGGGCGTGTTCAAGGGCTGCTGCTCCCGGTGATAGTACGGGAGCGGTGGCGAGCAGGAACCCACTTACTGTGGACGGATGAACACCTGCCATACTTGTCACGCCAGCAGCCGGTACTGTAAATGTTACTTTGTCGAAGCCCAAACGTGTGCTCTGAGGTGATGGAGCGTATCCTGGCTTAAAAATGATAACGAGATCAGGCGCGCAGAAAAGATATTCGTTGGAATATAGTTCTTCCTTGCGATACACCCGCTCGATCACCTGTGCCCCCGTCCTGCTATCGCGCAATTTGGTCGGCAGCGCCTTGATAAGGGTAGCGCAAACTTCCTCGTATTCATCCTGAGGATGCACTGCCCCCTGTGGATCACGCCCAAGCAGGTTCACCCAGAGCTGCCCGTGCCCCGCAAAGTAGGCGAGCGAATTCGGCCAGTTGATCAGATCACTCTGCTCATCACGCTCAATCAATTCCATCTCTGCAAGAAAGTTATTGACATTGACGAAGCAGTCCACCGGAGCCGGTTGAATATCGGAGAGCACTGCCAGCAGTCCGGTCTCTCCCACCCAGGAGCGTGCCAGGCGTATTGTCTCTGTGATAGCTGTAGTATAAGCGCTGAATTCTGCTCCTTCTACTCCCAGCTCACACCGAACAATCTTGCACGTCGCTGTAGTCGCATCAACTGCTACTTGTGCCAAACCTCCCACACAGCCGGGCAGCCCGGCAGGTGATGTCTCCTTATACTCTACCGCCCAGCCTGCTGCGCGCAGCAGGTCTGGCAACATCTTAGGAGCAGTATCCCTTCCGGCAAGCTCCTCCATAACGGTATAACCATTCATTCCTTGTTGCGGTCGTGGAAGGCGACAAAGGGGCATGAGTGTATCAAAAAAGCCAAAATGCGCAGGCAATTGTCCACTGAAGGCTTGGTAGCGCTGCGCCTGTGGTCCCGTAATCGGCGACGGATCAAGTTCAACCAGTGCGCCATCCTCTACAAGGCTTTCTATTTTAGCAAGCGCGCGTATGTCTGCCAGGCGTACTCCGCTTAACCAGAGCACGAACGCTTTGCGTACTCCTCTATTAGTATCAGTCATTTGTTCGCTCTGCCTTTCAAATCAAAATATTTTGCTTCTACTTTTCAAGCTTCATTCCCCGGCGAGCCATCCTCCATAGTTGATCCTTATAAACCACACAACCCCAGATAATCCAGGAGGTCAATACATGGGGTATCCACAGAAAACTATCAATTTGACGAGCCGGCAAAATGAAACCACCGGAGAAGAAATCGGCTATCGCTGATCCACAAATCAGCCCCAGAGCAACCAGTCCCAACATGCGATCATTACGGTTCTCTGATTCGCAGGCCAGATTCAAACCGATGAACCCAACCAGACCGCCGCCTGGTTTCTGAGGCACAGGTGAGCGTCGAAAAAGCCGTAGAGCGATAAAGGCTATCATAATAATGATCGATAACCAGAAGAACAATCCTATAGGCCCCATTTCTGCCAGTACCTGGAGAAATCCATTATGGGCAACACACAGGCCGGTTACATCGCAGTTGCGTACTACGCGCGGTAACTGAGTGAAACGCTGATCGTAGACCCAGAAATCACCGGGACCTACTCCAAGTAAAGGTTGCTTGCTCCAAACACGAAGAGCATCTTGCCAGATAATGAGGCGATAGTAATCAGCAGTCTTGACAGTTGCGATCTTGTCAATTTCGTTCTTGATAACAGGAATCAATGGGATAATAGCAGCGCAGAAAACTATGATTATGCGGCGTGAGTAGGTGATAGACATCACGATCAGCGCAACCACAATCTCCAACCACCAGCTATTTTCCAGCGTGAAATAGACGCCTAGCAGGCATATTGCCACGATCGCAATATAGAACAGGCGCGTGCGCCAGCGGGTAGCATAGAGGAAGCGCGCATAAGCGATCATGGCCCCCAGGTTAATCAACTGCGCCAGGTCCTTTAACTTCATCCAGAAAATGGTTGGCTCGCTGTAACGGAACGTGTAAACTGTGGCGCCAATACGCTTAAATTCGATAACGACAAGCGCTGCTGCAATGACGGCCAGGATCAGGTAGGTGCGCTGGATATACTCGATATACTGATCCTTTTTGGTCAGAGCCATTGTAGTGAGCGTAATCGCAATCAGTGGAATGAGACACACACCGATGCCGAGCAGTTCATCTTCAATGATGGGAGTACTGTTAATCTTATGCGGCACACCGGGAGTCCAGGTAATTTGAACCACGATGGTAGAGATAATAGCGATTGTAATCAAGCCAAGCAGCGGCCAGATGGCCCGGAATGATGGAACGACGTACTCTCGTACATGAAAGGCTGCCTGCACCATCAGTACAATAAAGAGCACAAGTAATAAGGGTACCACAGGGTAGACTGCCAGCGATTTCACCGAAAACATTTCGGGCACGAAGACCGTCGCGGTTATAGCAGTTAAGAGTAAACCGAACTCCAGACGCCTGGCAGCTACAAAAAAGATAATTGATGCTATCACGAGTACGACAGCTATGAGTATGCATTTCAGTGCGACTTGCACGAGGGTAGCTTGACCGATGGCCGCGACGACAAGACCTGCGATTGTAGCGATGATAACACTTAACAGGATGAGCAGGATACGCGGCCACCAAAGCTTCACCGTGCGTTGCATTAAGATGCGCTGGTGGTACGCTCGCTGCTGCTGCAGTTGACTGTTGATATCAGGTGCGCTTCCAACTTGCGAAGGGGGAAGCGCACTACTATCAGGTAAGTTGTTTGCAATCTGCATAGGAGCCTCACTCACCCTTTCCAGGGCGCGGTGACTGCGGCGGAATCATTATCCCAGGACGAGGCGCAGGACGTGGAGAGGGCCCAACACCATTCTGGCCATTCTGCGGCGCCTTCATAATATCGTTTGATGGGTCCGGCTGAACCCTGGGCGAAGGTGGAGGCGCGGGCCGATTCGGCGACGGCATACCCGATGGACCAGGGTAGATTGGCGCCCCCGATGGGGATGGCAATGACGGCATGTTCAACTGAGTAGGCAGTCTCGACATGTTCGGTGATGAAGCCGGTGATATGTTGAGAACCGAGCTATTATTCCGGCTGCCAACTTCATTGCCATGACCGTTACTCACATGCGCTTGAACTGGTATCCACTTTTCAGCCGCTGCATTGCCGAGATAAGCGCTTGCATAGTAGTTGTTGCGCTCTCTTTGAGCGAGACGGTTCATGACGATGCCGGCAGGTGTATGCGTCAATGAGTTCAGCAGTTCTTTTGCACGCAACAAGAGCGGTAGTTTCTCGTGCCTTGTATCGATAACCAGCGCGATACCATCCGACATGGTTGCCAGCAGACTGGCATCAGCGCCACTCAACAGGGGAGGGCCATCGATAATGATCACATCGGCTTCTTTACGCAACTGTGCTAATATTACGGGCAGTTTCTGTTCCAGCAACAGCGTGGCATCAGCCATGGCAGGCCCAGCAGGTACCATCCAGACACCAGGCACATTAGTGCGTACTACAGCATCGTAGGTACTTTCTCTACCGGTCGCTCTGAGCAAACCGCTCAATCCCAGTCCAGCCCCATTCATCCCGAAAGCAAGATGAGTCGCGGGCTGCCGTAGATTGCCGTCCATAACAAGCACCGAATTACCTCCACGGGCTAGCGTTGCCGCTAATGCAGCTGCCAGCGTTGTTTTGCCCTCGGCGGCCTGGGGACTCGTAACCAGCAAGACAGCGCCTTGCGGGGCTTGCCATGCGCCGGGTAAGACACCGGTCAGGCGTAGATTCATACCAATGTCCGATATTTCATGCAGCACATCGCCCTGAACGCGTGTTGGCGCTTCTCTGAATTGATTATTATTGGAAAGGCCACCAAGATAGGCCATGCCAAGTTTCTCTTTCACCTGCTCATCGCTGCGCAGTCGCTTATCCAGGAAGATCACCAGCAACATGGCCAGAATACCGATCAATAGACCCACAAGGCCAATAACGCCCATGATAATGAGTCCCTTGGGGGTAGTTGTCACAGATTTCGATGTAGCAGGTTGTATCACGGAGACATCGCCATTGACGGTGGGCGGTAAACTCTGCAGTTGTTGCTGCAACGTACTAAGCCTTTGTGAGTCGGCTTGAATGTTATTTTGATCCACAGCCCATTGAGGCGTCGTATTATTTGGCTGCTGCTCGAGCTTTCCCTCCCACGCTGCTTTATCTGCCTGCGCGGCGGTAATTTGAGTTTGCAAGTTTGCGCGTTGAGCGCTCAGTTGCTGCTGAGCTTGTGTTTGTATATAAGACGCAAAACCATTAGCAACATCATTAGCGATTAAAACCGCATCGACTGGATGAGTAGCTGTTGCAAGCAGAGTAATGGTTGCAGCAGTTGTTGATGTGCTCGGAGTGACATCCAGGATGAGATCAGCAGCCGTATAGCCATGGCTCGAAAGCTGGGGATCGAATTTGATAATGTAGTTCATTACCGAGAAGGTTGGAATCTCAGCCGCGTAGTTAAGAGCCTGGGCGAGACTATCTGCAGAAGTTCCTCCACTTGGTCCACCAGGATACGTAGTACCTGGAGCGCCCTCCTGGACAATCACCACTGTGGATGCTTGATAGACCGTAGGCTGAGACTTCGCAACGAAGAATCCCGCCATAAGTGCAAGCAAGAGACAAGCGAGTAGAATCCAGCTATACTGCTTGATGCTTGAAAAGTAACGTTTCAAAGGACACCCCTTCCTCAAACAGGTTCAATATCTTCCGTATTGTACCTGGCCTTGATTACTATCTATCCAGATAAAAGGTTGCGATTCGGTAATGATTAGTGGCCTTTGGTTAAGTTTTCATAACCAACTTGCACTGGCACGTCAGGCGCTCAAGAACACTTTGACCAGTATCGCTTGGTTGCTCAAGGCAGCGTTGTTTTGACTGGTTGGGTAGAAAGCAACAACGCCTTCTTCCAGGCCCGGAGCAAGGTGGTAACTGATCGAAACGGTGAATGTCACGTAACCACTGGAAGCAGAACTATGAATAGCTCCCGAATTACCCACCATGGTATAGGTGTCATCATAAAGCACAACCTGCCCCAGAATACTGCCACTGGCTACAGAACCACCACTCACGCTGACCGGACTGGTAAGCCGCGCATAAGCGCCCACGCTGCTTATTCCCGCGCTCCCATTGATCGAGCTGACCTGCTCGATTTCAAAAATGTTGGTGGAGACTTCATTTAAGTGATGGACTACGGCGACAAAGCCTCCCCCTCCCGCTGCCAGGTTGGTCACCGTGATAGGCAGAATGGTCAATTGTGCGGCGTGGAGTGGCAGCGTCACTGTAAAATTCGTCCAGTGAAAGATACCCTTCACCAGGTGTGTTACCACCCCGACAGGTGCTAACCTCCAGGCATCAGCTATCGCGGCCTGCGACTGTCCTGCCGGCAGGGCCGCAATCTCCGCGCTGACGCGAGCTTGAGCCTGTTCAGCCTGGTAGCGCGTGACATCTGGATAGATGCCAGGAAAGATTATCTGTCCGAAAGTTGTACCGTTCCACTGGAACTCCTTAAAGAGATCTGTTACCCCCTTGATGGTGTCGTTAGGATTAATCTCCGCTGATACAATTGTGCCGATCGAGCTGATCAGCGCATCACCGTTGAGCAAACCCTGCATACTAAAACGCCGGAAAGGAGTTCCAAACAGGTTATCGTAGACATAGTAATCCAGCCTGGCGTCGGGTGAGTAATAACGTGCCTCGACCAGCGCGGCCAAAGAACCAGCGCCTTCTAAACTGCCGCAGATCACTTTTTGTACTTTATTGACGTTCGCATGTGTCC
>Ga0070733_10000546_pt1 | contig 30140 bp, 20 predicted proteins | sample Coa_R1_9_FD_66450 | JGI IMG/M metagenome (GOLD analysis project Ga0070733, IMG submission 66450) | Surface soil microbial communities from Centralia Pennsylvania, which are recovering from an underground coalmine fire - Coalmine... | ecosystem: Environmental > Terrestrial > Soil > Unclassified ...
CACGCAACCTGGGCCGCCGTCGGTTTCCTGTTAGCCCGATCGCGAGAGGATCTCGAGCGCTTCGCGCCGTCACGAAGGCCGCGCTATGACGACCCGCGGCTCGACCCGTATCGGGAACAAACCGGCCGCGGCGAAGCGGACGATCCTTTCCACTTTGCGCCTGGGCTTATCGACGCCATTGCAGTTCGTGCAGGTCAGGAAATCGGCACGCACTCGTTCTCGCATTTCTATTGCTGCGAATCAGGGCAAAGCTCGCTTGAGTTCGAGGCCGATCTGAGCAGCGCGCTTGCGATCGCGGCCGCGTCCGGGTATGGGATTCGCTCCTACGTTTTCCCGCGCAACCAGGTGAATCCCGGTTACCTGCCGTTTCTGAAGCGCGCAGGCATTCTCTGTTATCGCGGAACCCAGGCGTCGGCGGCGACCCAGGCCGCGAGCTTTCGCCTGCAGCAAAGGCCGGACCGGCGTCTGCTTCGCCTTTGCGACAATTATTTCGATCTCTATGGGGCGCAGACGGTTCCATGGCCGTCCGGGGCCGGACCGTCGTCAATCGGCGCCAGCCGATATCTTCGCCCCCACAATGGCCTCCTCCGGGGGTTCGACGATCTGCGCTGCCGCCGCATCGTGAATGCCATGGAGGCGGCGGCCGCAGGCGGAGAATTGCTGCATCTGTGGTGGCATCCGGAGGATTTCGCTCGGGATCTCGATCGCAATCTTCAGTTTCTGCGCCGCATTTTGGCGGAATGGGCCCGTTTACGGCGACAAGCCGGCATGCTCTCGCTGTCGATGAGCGAAGTGGTTCAAGGCATGAACAACGTCCGGACGGTCCCCGCAATGGCGGGAAATTCAATTTGATGCGGGTTGCCGATCACAGCAAGCGCAAGCGGTTGATGTATATCATCACCCGCGCCGAGCACGGCGGCGCCCAGTCGCACGTTCTCGACCTGGTGCGCGGCTTTCGCAACGATTACGACATCTCGGTGGCGACGGGCGAAGAAGGCTTCCTGACCGAGGCGTGTCGCGCGGAATCGATTCCGGTTCACCTGATTCCACATCTCGAGCGGGAGATCAGACCCTGGTCCGACATTAGAGCCTTCTTCGAAACCCTTCAACTGATTCGCCGCGAGCGGCCGGACCTGGTCCATTCGCACACATGGAAGGCGGGATTTGTAGGAAGGATGGCCGCCTGCTGGTGCGGCATTCCGTCCATCTATACCGTGCATATGTGGCATTTCGGACCGGAGCTGCCGCCCGCATGGCGCATCTTCGGCCCCGGGCTCGAAAGGGCCGCATCCCGCTGGAGCGAACGCACGATCACCGTGTCGCGCTCCGCCTCCGAAGTTGGCCGTCAATATCGAATCGCCGAGCCTTGGCGCATGGTCGCGATACACAACGGTATCGGCGATTCGCCGGAACGAGTTCATCCCGGTGAGAATGCGATCCCGGTCGTCGTGATGGTGGCCCGCTTCACCGAGTTCAAGGATCACGAGACAATCGTGCGCGCGTTCGCGGAATTGGACATCCCGGCACATCTGCAACTGATCGGGGACGGTCCCACGCGCGCCGCGACGGAGCGATTGGTCGACGAATTGGACATCCGCGACCGCGTGGAATTTCCCGGCGATCGTAATGATGTGGCGCAGTTTCTGTGCCGCGCCGATGTATTTGTTCTTGCCTCCAAACTGGATAACCTGCCCATCAGCATTCTGGAAGCCATGCGTGCCGGATTACCCGTGGTCGCCTCCGACGTGGGCGGAATCTCCGAGCTGGTGATACATGGCCAAACCGGCCTGCTGGTGCCACCATTCTCGGTTGAGCCGATGGCGCGCGCTCTGGCGGATCTGCTGATCAGCATGGGCAAGCGGCTGCGGCTGGGCCGGGCAGGACGCGCACGGTACGAAATGTGGTTTTCTCTGGACCGCATGATCGAGCGGACGCGCGCCGTGTATGCGGATGTATTGGGTGAAACCGCTCCCGGCGAAGTGCTGGTCGACGCGCCCGATGCTGTGTTGAATTTTTGGCCGCCGCGGTAGACCCGATTACTTAAGACCCAATCAACCATGTCTGAATCGATCAGCGCCTCCGGGTCTTCTTCCTTTTCACTGGTTGACGGCAGGGCGACAATCGGAGGCGTCATTCGGCAGTATGCGGCGATCCGCCCGCGGCACGCGGCAATCGTCACACCCGACTTCCCGGCGTTTTCTTATAGTGAATTGGTTCGCCATATCGATTCCGTTGGCGCAGCCTTGTCCGCAGCAGGCCTCGGGTGTATCTCCCGTGTCGCAATTCTCCTGCCCAGCGGACCGGAACTCGCCCTGACCGGCATCGCCGTCGCGTGTAACGCCATCGCCGTTCCGTGTAACCCGAGCCTGTCCGCAACTCATTTCGATCAACTGCACGCCAGGCTGAACCTCGACGCAGTAGCTTTGCCGGCATGGCAGGAACCGCCATCATGGCTGCAGGCTCGGCCGGGCGAACTGGTGGTCTTGCGCATTGCACGAGCGCAGAGCTCTCTTTCTGAAGCACGGATCGCGGATGCTGATGATGGGGGAGCGTCCGCCGACGCGAACGGCGACGACGCCGCGTTGATTCTGCAAACTTCCGGAACCCTAGGCCCGCCGAAACTGGTCCCCGTGAGCCACCGCAACCTGATGGCGATGGCGGCCCGTATGGAGCACTGCTTCGAGCTCTCGCACCTCGACCGTTGCGCCTGCCTGCTTCCTCTTTACTACGCGCAAGGAATCAAGTCCGCATGCATCGTGCCTTTGCTTCTCGGCGGGAGTATAGCGATCCCCCACCCTCCAGTGCTCGATACGCTTGAAACCTGGCTTACTCAATTACAGCCTACCTGGTTTCCGGCAGGGCCGACTTTCCTCCAAGCCGTACTTGACCGTGCGGGCGGTAATAGCGAACGCTCTCTGCAGCACAATTTGCGATTCCTCATCTCCGGGTCCGCGAACCTGCCCGAACAGGTTCGCGCCGGGATAGAGGGCGCGATGGGGATTCCGCTGCTGGATGCCTGGGGCATGACGGAAATCGGCCTGCTGACAGGCAATTCGATCCGGCCAGGTGAACGCAAGGCGGGTACGGTTGGGTGTGCATTTCCGGAGGAGGTCGCGATTGCGGCCCCGGACGGGAGGTTATGCGGGGCAGGAGAGACAGGCGAAGTCGTGGTCCGTGGTCCATCCGTGCTGAGTGCTTACATCGCGGACGACGAGATGAACCGGACCGCCTTCAAAGGCGGCTGGTTTCACAGTGGGGATCTCGGGTCCATCGATGCGGACGGGTTTCTAACGATCACCGGGCGCATCAAGGAAATCATCAACCGCGGCGGGGAGAAGATTTCGCCGGAGTTGGTGGAGCGCGCGCTTTGCCTCCATCCGGCTGTGCGGCAGGCGGCCGCGTTCGCCATTCCCCACGCACGGCTCGGCGAAGATGTGGCAGCGGCGGTTGTGCTTGAGCCGGGCACCAATCCGACGGCCGCAGACCTGCAAACGTTTCTGAGCGCCAGCCTGCCGCATCAGGCCATTCCGCGAAGCATCTTTTTCCTGTCGGCGCTCCCGAAGGGGCCAACCGGCAAGATCCTCCGGAAGGAACTCAGTGCGTCCTGCCGGCCGCCCGGCGATCGGAGTGCGGCGCTTCCGGAAAATGAGCTCCAGACCGGCATTGCTGCCCTCTGGCAGCGACTGCTGCAGCGGCCGGATATCGGGATCGAGGACGATTTCTTCGAGGCAGGAGGCGATTCCCTGCTTGCGGCACAAATGCTTCTCGATGCCGAGAGGATCACGCGAAAGCTGCTGCGGGGCCGGATTCTGCCTGTGCCCGCGACCATACGCGCGTTCGAAAGGATCATCGCGGATGCACCGTCGCTCGGTGAGGAGGCGCTGGTTACAAAGGTGCGAGACGGCCGCTCCGGCACGGCATTTTTCTACTGCCACGGCGATTACATGTTTGGCGGCCGATACGCATACAAGCTGGCCGATTTGCTGGGCACGGATCACTCATTTTATCTGCTCAACAATTACGACCTTTCAAGCCGCAAGACCGTGCCATCGATTGAAGAACTCGCCAGCGGCTACGTGCCGGCGGTGCTTGCGGCGCAGCCTGCCGGAGCGATCCGTCTGGGAGGGCACTGCAATGGCGGATTGATGGCGATCGAGTTGGCGCGCCAGCTTTGCGCAAAGGGACGCCAGGTCGAGCTCCTGGTGCTCATCGAACCGATTTCGTTGAACGCGCGGCCGGGATTTCGTTTCGCCTCTCGCGTGCTCGCGGCGCTTCCGGCGATCGCGCGAGCCGCCTTCATGTTCCACCTCTGGAGAACCTTCCGTTGGACTTGCGAGCGACTTGGGGTCAACAGTCCATCGGAAGACGACCCGGCGACGTGGGCACACGAACCGAGGGAGACGAGGAAGACCTATCAGCGGCTGATGGCGAACTACGCACCACCACGGATCGACGCGCCCATCGTCTGTCTGACCGCAAAGGGGAGCAGCCGGGCTGTGGAGTTCGACTGGAAGCCCTGGCGGCGTCTGAGTCCGGCCGTGACCACGCAGATCATCCCTGGAACTCACATCTCCTGCCTTACGACGCACGTTGGCGCTTTGGCGGACAGCCTGCGTAGAGCGCTTGCCGGAAAGCGGGAATTATGACAGCCGCCGGCCATCGTTTAAAGGCTCTCGACGGAGTGCGCGGTATGGCAATCCTCAGCGTCATCGCCTATCACACTCTTTTGATCGCCGATCAGCCGGCTATCGTTCCGACTCTTTGGTCGGCATTGATGAATTCAACGTGGGCGGGAGTGGATCTTTTCTTTGTACTGTCGGGCTTCCTGATCACCGGGAACCTGATCGACTCGCGCGGCCGGGACGGCTACTTCAGAAATTTCTACGCGCGGCGCACGCTGCGAATCTTTCCGCTTTACTACAGTATTCTTGCGGTCGTCTTTCTGGCAGGGCCGCTTGCGTTTGCAGTCGCGCGCCTGCGTTTGCCCTCCATGTATTCGAATGACGTCGCCAATCAGTGGTGGCTGTGGACTTACCTGCAGAACTATCTACAGTCGGCAGGCCCGCATCAACTGCCCGGATTCGGGCATTTCTGGAGCCTGGCAGTCGAGGAACAATTTTACTGGGTCTGGCCGCTGGTGGTGTTTTTCTCCGGAAACCGGGCCCTGCTGCGCGTCTGCGCCGGCGTATGTGTCCTCAGTCCTTTTCTGCGATTCTTTCTTCTCCACTGCTGCCTGACACCCTGGGCCGTGCGGGAACTGACGTTCACCCGCGCCGACACGCTGTTGTTCGGTGCGCTGGCGGCGGTGCTGGTGCGCGAGTCCGGCATTGTTCCAAAACTGTCGCGCGCGGCCGTGGTTTTGGCTACCGCGGCAATTCTATGCCTGGCAGTCATCCTGGTGCGGTATCACTGGCTGCCATATGAATCGCCGGCTATGGAGGTGGTGGGATATTCGGCGCAGGGGATTCTCTTCGCGGGATTGATCTACCGGATCGTCACGGTCCGGGGGCGTCTTGCGCGCTGGTTCTCCAACCCCGCTTTGCGCTGGTTTGGGAAGTACAGCTATGCCATTTATGTATTCCAGGCTCCGCTCTCGGAAGCCTTCAAGGCGATGATGCGCCGGTTTTTTCCGGATGCCCCGCTCTTTATGAATATCGGCAGTGTATTCGTGTGTACCACTCTCGTAAGTTGCGCGGCGGCGCTCATCAGCTGGAATCTGCTTGAGCGGCGGTTCCTGCGTTTGAAGCGGCATTTCGAAAACGGGGCGCCTGCCGAAGCCCCGGTTGCGGCGTTAAGCCAATCGGCGGCAATGTGATGTACTCACGTTCCACGCTTCATCCCAGCGGGTCGGCAGCCGCGCTACTTTCCTGTGGTCTGGCCATGGTTATACCGCTCCTGCTCGGCATGTATTGGTTCCTCTACTCAATGAATATTGACCTGGCGATCCGGATTCTGCGCCCCGCCATAATTTCCGCGTCGCTCCTGCTTGCTTTAATCTGGACCAAGCCTTCCCTAACCTGGGCTGAATTGCGCCTGGGACGCACCTTGGGCGTGATGTGTGTTGTCCTGATCGCTCCGTCGCTGGCTGCAACCCAGCCGTCCCGGGCACTGGCCGACTGGTTCAAGCTGGTCATACTGTGCGGCGTCGCTCTGCTCTTATCCCGTGCGCTGCGGGACAGCTCGACAGCGGAAGTTTTCGGCCGCGCGCTCATTGTGGGCGCCGTCCTCGCCGCCGTCCTCACGGTCTACGTCTACGTTCGGTTCATGGGATTCACGCTTCCGACGTACGCCTCGGCGCGCGTCCTGAAATCGGTTGCACTGCATGCCGACGTTCCGCTGAATGCGGTCGCGTTCTCCTGCGTGTTCGCCTATATCTGCGGAATGTGCCTCGTGCGCGGAACCCGGGCGCACTTGTGGCTCGGTCTGGCGCTGTTTTTCATTTCCTCCGTGCTCACTGGTTCCCGCGCTCCGCTTGCCATTCTGATCGTCAGCGGGCTGGCTCTGCTGGTCGTCAATGGCCTGGTCACCGGACGTCCGGTCAGGCGGCTGATGACGTGGCTGGTGGTTTTGGGACTGGCCGCCGCGATCGTATGGGGCACGCAGGTGATCACATTCAACCAGATGTCAGCCGTCACGGAAGGGCGCTGGGACTTCTGGTCCGTCGCCTGGCAGAAGTTCACCGAACGTCCGCTGATGGGTTATGGGTTCGACTCCTGGCGCGACGACCTGGTATCACGTCTTCCCGGCGAATACCGCCTGACTTCGTACGACGCCATCAATCTCGCCGGTGGATACCACAACGAATATCTGACACTGCTGGCGGAGCAGGGGCTGGTCGGTCTCTTCCCGGTTATGGCTGTCTTTATATTCCTGCTGCGCTGTTCCTGGAAACTGGCTTTCAGACCCTCGGCCACATGGAGAAACGGACAGTGGGCGCTGTTTGGGTGCATCTTCCTGTTGCTGCGAGCCTCCGTCGAGGCACCGGGTCTTTTCGGCTACAGCCAGGAGCCCGCCGACTACCTGGCGTTCATTTTTTTGGCGATCGTGGCCAGCCGCTTCTCGGTGGAAGAAGACTACGTGAAATCCGCGCGGGCCATCGCGGAGTACCGCCGCCATTGCGGGTACCCGGCTGAGGCATTTGCCTGACACCCATGCAGACCACTTCAACAGCCGTCCCTCAGAGCCTTAGCGCCTCTGCCGGCAATGGCGTCATATCATTCGATCTCTTTGATCGCTGCCCAGGCTGGGACCAGGCTCAGGATTGGATTCTGGGCGTCATCGACCGGTATCAATGCCGGAATATTCTCGAGATCGGATCGGGGGCGAATCCCACACTGTCGCCGTCCATCATTGCCGGACGCCGGCTTCGCTATGTCGCGAACGATGTGGATCCCGAGGAACTTACCAAGGCCGACCCGGTGTTCGATCGATGGGTGGGCGACATCGGGCAGGGAACGCCCGCGCACTTGAAATCCCGCTTCGAGCTGGTTTTCAGCCGGATGGTCAACGAGCACGTGGCGGACGGACGCGCTTATCACTCCAATATCCACGAGCTGCTCGCGCCCGGCGGTCTGTCGGCGCATTGTTTTTCCACGCTCTACAGTCTGCCGTTTGTCACCAACCGCCTGCTGCCGGAGCGTGTCAGCGATTCCATCCTTCACCTCTTCGATCCACGCGACCGCTTCAAGCGGGCGAAGTTCCGGGCGCATTACAGCTGGAGCCGGGGGCCGTCGCGGCGGATGATTTCGAAGTTTGAGGCGTTGGGATTTGAGGTGGTGCAATACGTCGGCTACTTCGGCCACGGTTACTACTGGCGGTGGCCGATGGTTCATCGTCTGGAGCTCAGAAAAGCGCGGGCGCTTGTTGCGAGGCCCGTGCCTGCCTTGTGCAGCTTTGCCATGCTGATTGCGCGAAAACGGCCGTGACTATCGTTCCCACACTCTTGCTGGCTTTGGCGGCGACGCCTCCTGCCGTTCCGGGCTACCATCTGGTCTTCAACGAAGATTTCGACCGGCTGGACCTGAGCCCGGATGGCGCCGGAATTCACACCTGGTATGAAGGCGTGTGGTTCAACCCGAAACACGCGCCCCTTTCGAATATTTCCGCTTCTTCTTCCGAACTTACCCTTGTCTGGCGACGCGGGCAGGAAGCTGGGGACACATCGATCACCACGCTGTCGCACGATCTCCGGCATTCGGAAGCCTGGCGCTACGGCTATTTCGAAGCGCGCATGAAATGGGATGCCGTCCGCGGAGCCTGGCCGGCGTTGTGGCTGATTCCGGTGCCGGACGCAAAAGGCAAAGCCACATGGAAAGACACGGATGAATCCGGCGAGCTCGATATTTTCGAAGGCCAGGGAAGTCAGCCGCAGACCTTCTTCGGCACCGCGCACGACTGGATCAGTCTTCACGACCATCCAACGAAGGACAACGCCTTCCCGCTCGCGCCCACAGTCGACTTCGGCCGGTATCACACCTACGGGCTGTTGTGGACGCCCGGCAAAGCCACCTGGTATTTCGACGACCGGCCACTTCACTCCGAAGCGCTTCCGCCGATCTTTGACCATCAGGATTACCTCGTCGTCATCTCCATGCAGGAAGGCGCCGACTGGAAGCCGAACAATCTCACAGGCGTGGACGCGGCTCAGATATCGCTGAGCGTCAGCCGGTTCCGCGTCTGGCAGAAGTAAATGGACGCTACGAAGAACACGACGCAGGAATATCCTCATCTCGACCGGCTTGCCCGCGAGCAGGGCATTGCACCGGAAACACTGGTGCGCGTGTTCCTGATCGAGAGGGACTTCCATCGGAAAATCCTCGCCACCGATTCCCCGGAAGACAGAGGCCGTCAGTACCACGAACTCTACACGGAGGTCTATCGACTTCAGGTCGCGGGGGCTCAGGGAGAAGTCCGGGAAGCCTCGCCGGCTGTTTATGCGCGCCTTGTGCTGACTTTCCGCCGCGAGCTCGAGAACCGGTCGATCCTTGAACTCGGATGCGGGGACGGCATCTTCCTCGATCAGGTCGCGCGCCTGCTGCCGCATGGCGAGTTGTGCGGCCTCGATACCTCCGACGTGACGCTGCCTCAGGAACACGACGCGATCCGGTTTCTTCGCCGTGATGTGGTTTCCTTTGCCGTCGACCGCGATTTCGATGTCGTCTTTTCGCATCAGGTACTCGAACACATCGCACCCGCCGACATTCGCGATCACTTTCAGTCGATCCGCGCGGCGCTTGTGGACCGCGGCAAATTCATCGCGATTCTCCCCAACCGCTACTGGGGGCCGCAGGACATCACACGAATCGTCGACAACACTTACAGCGGCCGCGTGCCTGCGCAGGGTTCGCATCTGAACGAAAGCTCTTATTCCGAACTGAAGCCGCAACTGGAGGCCGCGGGGTTCCGCAACATCCGCACGATTCTGCCGTTCGCACACTATCTGCCGCTCCTGCGCGACCTGCGCGTGAGGCCCCGGCTGAACTGTTTCATCGAACGTCACCCCGCTGTGCGGCATATCGCCAACCGGGTTCAGTCGCATGGACGCCCGGTCTTCAAGAATCCTGTCGTGCTGATCGCGGAGAAATAGCAACTCTTGCGGCGCCTGTCCCGAATTCCGAATTCCGTCTGGGTGATGCTTCTCGCGCTGGGTCTCGGCGCGCTGTTCAAGCTTTCGGCGTTCGGACGCGAAGCCTTCATCACCGCGCGTTTCGGTCTCTCTCCCGTCACCGACGCGTACTTTGCGCTCCAGCAATTTCCCGTCACCGCCGCGGCATTTATGTTCGGGCCGTTCGCCCGCGCGTTCACGCCCGTATATGCCGAGTCGTGCGACAGGGATGGCAGAGCACCCTGGCTGCCGGGTCTGATCCTCTATACCGCGCTTGCAGGCCTGGCATGCACGTTGCTGAGTTTCCTGTTCGCACGGCAAATCGTCCACGCCTTCACCCGCTCTAAATCCTGGCCGACGCTGGCTGTGCTTGCGATCTGCTACGTTCCGATTGTCTTCACCGGATTCCGCGCCGCTACCTGGAACAGCTACGGCAGGAACCTCCGCGCTCTGACTTTGGCGGGCTCGCCCTACGTTGTGATGACGGTCGCCCTTGTCGGAATGTATTTCGCGGGGGCCATGAACAATCTGAGCCTCGCCCTTTCGATGTGCATCGGCTTTGCGGGTGTGGGCGTCTTCAGCGCGGTTGCTTTATTCGCGCGCGAACATCCGTTCCGTTCCGCGGAGAACATCCTGCGGCCCTGGCGATTCGAAGCCTTCAAACGATTCACACGGCAGCTCACGGCGTCTTCCATCGAAACCGCCGGATTCTCCATCAACCAGTTCCTGATGCTGTATTTCATGGCGCGCGCCGGCACGGGCGCCATATCCGCCAATAACTGCGCCACGCGCATCGGGATGCTGGGATACAGTCTATTCGCCCAGCCCCTCGTGCAGTTGCTGCAGGCCCGCCTGTGCAGAAGCGCTGAGGCGGATCGCGACGGCGTCGCGAAGCGCTACATCTCGGCTCTTGCGGTGGGTACCGGTCTTTTTGCGATCTCTCTGTTCGTCGTGCGCCGTCCGCTGGTGTCTCTGGTTTATCTGCGTGGCAACTTCTCCTCGTCGGCGCTCGAAGATGTTCTGGCGATTCTCCCCGCATGGCTCTGCTATTTCGTCGTGCTCTGCCTGAACACGATCATTTCCCAGTACATGTTCCACACCGGCAAGGGTTACCGGTACACACGTAACATGCTTGCCGGATATACGGGCACGAATGTCCTGCGTTTCGCGCTCGGAGCGTCCGCACTTAATCAACCGGCGGGCGCTCCCTGGATAGTCTGGTGCGCCGTCATTGCCGAGGGCGGGGCGTTTTTCGCCAACGTGCTGACCTCCGCCACTCGCGCGCACTGGTCGCCTGCGCCCGTCGAAGTCGCGTACGAAGAAGTCTGAGCGATCCGAATGGTCTCGCGAAAATTTCAGTCCGTGAAGTGGCGGTTTCAGCTGGCGCGACACGGCATCCTCTGCCTGCCCGGACAAGAGATCGACATCCGCTCTGTCGAGATCGGCGGACGCAAAGTGCGGATTCGTTTTCCAGACGGCGAGAAACGCGTGCAGGCCTTCGAGCTCGTCAACCTCGTCTATTTCGACTGTTATCGGCTCTCCCGCATTCCCGGTCCCGTCACATCGGTGCTCGATATCGGCGCGAACCTCGGCTTCTTCGCGCTGGCCGCACGCCGGCGTTTTCCGGGCGCCCGCATCGAGTGCTACGAGCCGAATCACACCCTGGAACCCAGCCTTGCTTCTCACTGTGCAGCGGTGGATGCCCGGTACTGTATTGCGGCAGTCGGCGCGTCGGAGGGACGCGTGAATCTCGACTTTCGAAAGAACTCGCTCCACTCGGTTTCGCGTGAATGCGCCGACGGCATGACTCGCCAGATCGGAATGAACGAAGCGGTCGCGCGACTCGGCACGGTCGATCTGGTCAAGCTCGACTGCGAAGGCGCCGAGTGGGATATCTTTTCCGATCCACGCCCCTGGGCGAGGGTGCGCCACCTTACGATGGAGTACCATCTCTGGGCCCGGCCCTCACTCACGGCCAATGACCTTCGCGATCAGCTTCGCGCCCTCGGATTCTCGCGCGTCCGCATCGAACCGGACCCCTCCGGCAACTGGGGTCTCGCCTGGGCCGATCGCAACGAATCCGATCGCACAGAACGATGAAACCGCCAATCGTTATCATCTGCTGCCTCGTCGCTCCCGCGGCTTTCGCACAGACAAGCACCATTGTCCCCGTGCATCGTGCGCTCACAACAACAACGCTGAAACCAGCCGATATTGTGATCACCGGGCCGCCTTACAACGCCACGTGTAACGGCACAGCCGATGACACGGCGGCCCTCAACGCGGCTGCCGCAGCCGCTCATGCAGCGGGCGGGGGAACAATTGTGCTCCCCACGGGTGTCTGTACCACGAGCACCGGCGTACCGATTTACAGCAATGTCACTTATGCCGGGCAAGGCGTGACCGCTACCACGGTGGCGCTGCTCAACGGCTCCAACAAAGACGTCTTCTACGGCACTTCGAACGGTTACGGGTCGACGATGGTGAATTACTCAGCCGGCTACCAGACCGGAGCCGTGGCCGCCATCTCGGGCTGGGCCATCACCGATCTCACCATATATGGAAACTCCGCTAATCAGCAATCGGGTGGTGCTGGCATTCGCCAGTATGGATATGCGTTCCTCATCCAGAACGTAACGATCACGGACACCTTCGGCGACTGCATCTACAGCGACTACAACGCGCAGCTCCCCACCGCGACCGGGCTCCAGGGTGTGCTGGTGGACGTCACCGCCTACCACTGCGGCGTCAATCCCGGCGGCAACACCGTCTATACTGTCGGCGCCGTGGGAGTCCGTTGGGCCGGTCCCACGGATTCGCAGTGGACGAACGTTATTACTTATGCGAACGCCAGCCACGGCATCATGATCGGCCCCAACGGCGGCGCCACCCAGATATCCTCGCTCCATTCGTTCGCCCCGCCTCACGGAAACAGATCCGCCGCCGCTATTTTTGAAGGCGGCTCGAACCAGTGCTCCAACTGCGAATTCGAGGGTTCGGATACAGTGCAGCTGGTGCTGCTCGGAGGGGGCAACGAGAGTTTCATGGGCGGGCACATCTTTCAGCCGCCTGTCGAAGAGATCGGTTCAATCGGTATTCAGCTTGGGCAGAACGCCGGAATGAATACCTATGCCGGCGTGTATTGGCAGCAGATTCCGGGCAACCTGATTCCCGCAGCAGGCGCCGGCGTTACGGCCAGCTCGGACGGCAACTTCATTTCGACGCGCTTCGACAACATCTGGAACGGCGCGCTTGATTTCGTGAACGAGCAGAACGGCCAGTACGCGATCACCACTTACACAGCGATGGGCGTTTATGTTCAGGGAACACCCGCGGCCACCGACAACTGGAATATCGCCGGAGCCGGGCTCACCTGCGCGAACACGCTGGCCACCTGCGGCGGGTCGCGTTTGCTTTCGGGCAGCGGCAACGCATTCACGATCTCGGCAAACACCCCGACTCCCACCGATCTGCTCAATTTCAACAGCACCAACCGACTTCTCGATCTCCCCAACGGATCCGCGATTGAGCTTTTCTCGGGCAATTATCGAAATGCGACCTACGGGCTCGGCGTCAACGGCCACGGTCTCAGTTACAGCGCCGGAGCCGCCGGCTACATCGATGCCTACGCCGTCGGCGGCTGGATAGACGCCGGAGGCTGGGCGTATTCTCCAACCTCTTCGCAGGCGATCGCCAGCAGCGCCACTATCCTTCGGAACGTCAACGGCTGGGAGTACGAAACGATTCCGATTTCGGCTTCCGCTGCCGCTACCGGGGTGATCCTCCAGCCGGGTCTGACGAACGGCGAGCAGATCACTGTCATCAACACGTCGGCGGATCCGATTACCTTTGCCGCTTCGGGCACGAGCCATGTGGCCGATGGCGCGAGCGATACGATCGCCGCGCTTCGCGCCGGCACCTTCCGGTGGCTTGCCGCCACTTCGCTTTGGTATCGCGTGGGTACCAACTGAGCTCCGGTACGAACTGAGTTCCCGGCTCTGCGTCACGCGATTGGCAGGAATACTCCGGGCGGACTCGAAAATCCGCTGATCCCCACCTGCACCACCTGATTCCCTCCCGTCACCGACGGGACGGTCACTGTGATTTGATAAATGCCTGGCCACACCTTGACGGCTTTTTGCACCGGAGCCGCGACACCTCCAATCAATGCCGTCACCGGAAGTGCCACCGGTGCATAAACCGAAACCGTTTGAGAGGCAGGGGTAGCCGGATTTGTGGCCCCCAGACCCGACGCGAGCAAAGTGATCGTCTCGCCCGGATTGGCCGGCGCGGACACGGTCACCGCGGCGCCGCTCGCGTGCGAAGCCTGTCCGTACATGATTCCGTTCGATACCGTGGGAAACAGCGCGGGCGCCAGTTTCTGCAGAGTTACCGTGCTGGACCAGGTGGTTCCATTCACCGTCAACTGCACAGGTACGGGACCGACCGTGGCGTCGTCGGGGGCGACGACAATCACCTGCGTCGGGCTGACGGAATAGATGGCAGCGTGCTGGCCGTCAATTGTCGCCGAAACGCCTCCAAGCAATGTTGGCAGAAGGTTCCCGACAAGGCCGGAGGAAAAGCTCAAAGTGCTGCTGCCGAATCCGTTGCCAGTCAGCGAGACGAGCGACGAGGGCGAGATGGCCGGCTGCCAGGTGGTCGTGTCCAAAACATTGTTGAGCATGGCTGTTGGAGGCGCCGCGGGTGTCTGGCGCTGCAGGAGAATTCCATCCATCGAGGCGAGGGTTACGCTTGGCGCGGCCTGCCCGTTGTTATAAAGCGCCGCTGAGGTGACGTAGACGGCGTCGGCAATCAGAGAGCCGGAGCCGCCATTGGAAAGGATGAGTTGTGGGTTGCCGGCCGCGGTCAGATTGACAGTGGCGATGTTGTGCCATTGATCGCCTCCCCCCGCCGTTGTCTGGTTGATGCTCACCGTGTCGATCACAGCGCCGCCGGACACGATCTGATAAACGGCGTTCGTGGTCCAGGAACCAGCATCGGGCGCGGCGGGTAACCATGCCTGGATCGTATAAGTGCCACTCGCGGGGATATTCAGATTCCACTGCGCTGTTCCGGTCCCGCTGCTGAGCTTGTGCAACGTGCGATTCCACGCGTGGTAAAAGGGCCCGCTTGGAACTTCGCCGCCACCCGTCGATGAGTATCCGGTGTCGTACGTGACCGTAGTCCACAGCCCTGCGGCGCTGAACGCCGAACTGCTGTCGTCGAGAATGTACTGATACAGAGGGGCCTGAGACCCGCTGAACCGCTGAAATCCGGATCCCACCTCGATTGTCTGCGTGCTCGATGTCCCGTTGAGCAGTACGGAGCCGTTGGTGAAGTCGCGCCGGTAGATCGCACTCGGCGCCAGAGAGAGCACTACTCCGTCAATCCAGACGTTCCCGGTGACGTCTCCGGTGAAAAACTGAATCCGCCCGTTAGTGGCTGTTGCCGTAGCCACAAAGGACACCGTATACAACGCCCACGAAGTATTGATCGCGACCGTCGCCTGCAGGCCGTAGGCGGAGTAGTTGGGTGCGCCTCCCTGGGCGTTGAGCGTGATGTATCGCGGAACATCGGAGCGGGCCCAGAACTGCAACTGATAGCTGACCCCCGAAGTGAGTGGAACGTTATCCTGTTCGAGCGACACCTGCCAGGCTGCAGTGCCGGCCGTCCCAACCGCGATATGCGCGGATATATTGCCTTGGGCCACAATCGTCGTGTCCTGGGTCAGAGTGGCGCTTGCGGATGGAGTTACGCCGAAAGTCCAGTTCGTGAAGCCGCTTTCGAACCCGGGGTTCAAAAGCATGTTGGAAACGGTGGTCGGCCCGATTTGCGCGGCCGGTCCCAGCGGCGTACCCAGATTGAAGTTGTACTCGTCGTACCACCAGTTCACGGCCGCGCCCGTGTCGCCGAAATCGTAGGTGGAGAATCCGTTGTTCATCAGCGCCGTAGCCAGGCTGAAACGCATGTTGGGAAAAAACGTCTGGGCGAAATCGGCCGTGGCGGGAAGCATCGCGCTCAACGGCGTATAGCCGTATCCATATGCAATTTGATTGGGCGGCGACGACTCGAGCATCGTGATCGCCGGCGACTGGCCCGACACAAACCAGGCTTGATATGCACCCAGCAGAGAGTTGAAAGCCATGGTGCCCTCCCGCACATCGGCCGGGGGAAATGCGAGGCTGTCTCCGTTGAACAGTGAAAGAGACGCAGGCGCCGGAGGGACCTCCCCGAGATGGCCGGACACATATGCATTTGGCAGCAATTGCCGGAAGAGTGCAATCTCCTGGTAGACGCCCGCGCTCCAGGCCGCGTCGAGAGTGGCCGGGTTGTCCGCGATACCGTCTCCGTTCGCGTCGACGGACACCGGCTCACCGTACACGTTCGTGATGTTTGAGATGGTGGTTCGGACATTATCGAAGAAAATTCCATCGAACGCGTAATCGGATTTCGTTACGATTTGCGCGGCATAAGAGGCGAGAAACTGAACCACCGCGGGGTTGGTCAGATTCAGGACATAGTTGCCCGGCCAGTCTTCGATCATGTTGCCGCTGGTATCCCGCAGGAAATAGCTCGCGGGCACGGCCGGGACCCCCTTCGTCGTTTCCGTGGCGTTGACACTGGGTAGTATCAACACGCCGGGATTGGTCGAGCGGATCGCGGTCGCCTGCGCCGCGGTGAAGGGCGCGCCTAAGAAAAGTTGAATCTGCTTCAGCTGCGTGGGCGCGGTCGTCGCGACGTATTCGCCGTTCCAGATATTTCCGATTTGGGGATACGATCCGTGAGGCGCCGCCACAGCCCGATACTGAAGATCGGTCACGTAGGCCGGATTGGAGTCACACGCGATATAGACGGAATTGAGGACGCGCGGATCGCTCGAAAGACCCGTGATCGTGCCGCTGTGGGCCAGGGTCGGCCCCGCGAGATCGAGGGGTTGCATGGAGGCCCAGGGAGCCGGTGCACCGGCGGAATATCGGCAGGAAGCCGGCTGGGCAGTGCTGAATGAAAGGGCCGTGCCGGTGCTTCCCGCCGGAAGAAACCCGTTCGGCGGATTGACGTTCGTGAGTGGGGACACCAGAAAGCTGGCCGAACCGCACGCCGACCCGGACGCGCTCGTCGCCTGATAACCGATGGTGCCGCCGGAAAGCGAACTCAACTGCGCGTAAACTTCGTTGTCGGCAAACGGGCCGGTGCGTAACGCATCGGACCGGATCTCGGCCGGTGTTTGCTCGGTGTTGAGAATGCGCATCTCATCGACCATGAATTCGCTGTTGTTTCCGAACGGATCGCCGTCTACCGTGAAAGAGCCTCCGCCTTCCGGCATCTTGACGGTGAAGTCGCCCTCGTTGATAAGCGCGCCATCGATGTAGAGGCGGAATCGCCCCTGTGCCGTCGAGTAAGTGAATGCCATGTGGTGCCACTGCCAAGCGTCCCAGCCGGCGATGGAACCGCCGCCGGTGCCCATGTAGCTCCCGGCAACCTGCGTCCCGACGTAAAACTCGCCGCTGGTGCTTTCAGAAAATATCAGCTGGTCTCCGTTGGGAGCCATGTAACGCAGCAGCGAGTGGTTGTGCGCGGCGTATGTCGCCGAATTGCCTGCGTACAGCGGAGCGATCCACATCTCGATGGTTCCGTTTGTGAACGACAGGTTGCCGCTGGCCGGGTACTGCAGAATCCCTCCGACGGCTACGCCCACCGAATTTCCGAACTTGCCGGGGCCGAACCACTGCCCGATTGCTGACGAGGGCGCCGTACCCGATGTGTCCGTGAGGGCCCCGTCGTAGTGGAACAACCCAAGCTGCGGCGTTGCTCCGGACCAGAAAGTCGCGCCGTTTAGGGTCCAGTCGAATGATGCGCCGTTGCTGGAGCTGCCGATCAGGAATTGCGCATCGGGCGTGACGTTCAGGGCGACAGTTCCACATGTCGCCTGTGCGTCGAGCCACGAGGTTATTGTTAACAGGAATAATCCGGCACGGTATCCGGAAGGAAAGCGTATGTCAGGTAAGTTCACTCTAAAAGAGTGTAAGGAAACGAACTGTGTTTCGCCATACGAAAAAAGGTAGTACCAACGATTATTAAAAAGAAAAACCTGAAAATAGTACGTTATCAGCGTTTTGATTATTCCTAATGAATTCAATCTGAACAATGAGAACTCATGCGGTTCCAGCGTGATAGCAGGGTGATCGGATTGCGAAGGCCGAGCTGAGATGAAGGGTGAACGGAAAGCGTGGTTCGGCAGCGCTGAACCTGCAGATCCGCGGGATCCGCAATCCGTCGAGGATGCAATTTCTTTATTCTCCGACACGGACTACTGCAACAGATATCTGGCGTTCCGCCGGTGGCCGGAGGGGCGCATTACCTGTCCGGTCTGCGGTGCGTCGAACCTCACCTGGCTCGCGCGCCGGCGAATGTGGGAATGCAAACGCGGGCATCCCAAGGCACAATTCAACGTTCGGTCGGGCACCTTTCTCGAGCACAGCCACATTGGCTTGGGTCAATGGCTGACGTTGTTGTGGCTGATCGCGGACCGCAATGTGCAGATCACTTCCTACGAGGTGGCGCGCCGGGTCGGGATCACCCAGAAATCGGCATGGCTGATGATCAGGCGGATTCGCAGGACGATGGATCTAGCCGGAATCCCGCTGGAAGAATTCGTCGGGAGGTCCAAACGAATCGAGGGTTCCTGATAGGGGCCATGAGGACCAGTTTCAGCGCGCTTCCGGCGGCGTTTTCCGATGCTCGGATCTGTCTTCCTTCTCTTCCTCTTGGGCGGCCGCCTTCAGCGCGGCTTGCTCCCGCAATGTACGATAAGAGACCCTGAGCAAGCTTTCGACCAACGTTCGAAAAGTTGCCTTCGTGAGGGAATTTGCGCTGTCCGAAGGCATCACGATGGTTGACCCTGCAATTACATTTCGGATCTGCTTTTTCGTACGTTGGCGCGTCTACCAAGGGAGCGGCCTCAGTGCACTCAGCAACCTCCCGCTCTTCCATCAATGAAGCCCCTATTCATTCACGAACCTGAATTGCAGTTCGGTTAAGGCCGCCACGTCGACATCCGCGTCGGCATGGCGAACGACAAGCCATTGGATTACCGCGACGCGATCGCGCTAAAGGCCATTAACCTTATTCGGCGGCTGGGATACTGTTTCGCCAATCATGCGGATCGATGTCAGTTGGCGCATAAGTTTCTTTCGCAAGCATGCTCGACGCAGCTTCGGTGCCCCCGATTTCGCAAGCGGCCTCGTTAGCGGAGAGGGCCGCCGTGAAACAAGCCATGGACGCCACCGGACGCGATATGAAGCAAAAATGGGGTCAAATCCGGACGACCCAAACTATTCAAAACCCACCGACGGCGACGTCTGGGAGTTTTTTCCCAAGGTTAGGTTTTGGCTCACGAATCCGACCGTCAGGGATTCCCATATAAGAAAGCAAAACGACGCGCCGCGTGCACGAGGAAACCTCATGGGCGCCCACGCGGCGATATTCCACAATGATCGGCATAGGGCAGCGGTTGCCCGCCGACCCCTGCCACACCACCGCGTACGGGTCCGTACACGGCGGTTCGAGAAGTTACGCCGTTACTCGTCGACGAGCGACGGAAGTCCGAGCGATTTGAAATAGGCATTGGAAAGCCCTACAGAGAGGGCTTTGGCCTTTGCGAGATACCAGGGACTGAGTCCGCTGCCGGCGGTATTACTTGCCAAGGCAAGCGCTGTCGTTCTGACAAGTTGGTATTTCAAGTGACCCTGCGCGTGCAGGCTACAAGACCCTTTCAGGACCTTTTCAGTTTCGGCAGAGAAGAGAATGGATTATGGCCGGCATCGCCAGACCTCCCTGCGACGAAGGCGCGATTCTCGCCGGTTCCCGCTCGTACCCTTCCCCAACCAACGGCCGTTGGATTCTGGCTGCGACCATCCTCGGTTCAGGCATGGCCTTTATCGACGGCACCGTGGTGAACGTGGCGCTGCCGGCGTTGCAAAAGGCCCTGCGCGCGAACCTTGCGGACGTTCAATGGGTTGTGGAATCCTATGCGCTTTTTCTGGCGGCGTTACTCCTCATTGGCGGATCGATGGGAGACCTCTATGGCCGCCGCAAGATCTTCGCAGCCGGCATTGTACTCTTCTCCGTGGCATCGGCATGGTGCGGACTCGCACCCACTGTCCTGCAGCTTATTGTCGCCAGGGGCATCCAGGGGCTTGGCGGGGCACTGCTTGTCCCCGGCAGCCTGGCCCTGATCAGCGCGAATTTTCCACAGGAGGAGCGGGGCCGCGCCATCGGGACCTGGTCTGGTTTCACGTCGATCACCGCCGCCATCGGCCCCGTGCTTGGCGGATGGTGCACCGAGCACGGTTCGTGGAGGTGGGTGTTTTTCATCAATCTTCCACTGGGGCTCGTCGCTTTGTTGGTTGCTCTGTGGAAAGTCCCTGAAAGCAGGGCCGGCAGCCAGAGGCGGCGGTTCGATTGGCCGGGCGGATTGTTCGCTGTGCTCGGCTTCGGTGGTATCGTCTTTGCCCTGATCGAATCGATGCCCGTCGCGGCTGCAGTCGGGTCCATCGCCCTGATTGCGCTGTTCTATCGGGAAGTGCGGGCATCGTCGCCTATGATTCCACTGCGCTTGTTCCGTTCCGGCAATTTCAGCGGAGCCAATTTACTCACCCTGTTTCTCTACGCCGCGTTGAGCGGCATGCTCTTCTTTTTCCCGCTGGATTTGATTCAAGTGCAGGGCTATTCGGCGACGGAAGCTGGGGCCGCTCTGCTGCCTTTCATTCTGTTGATGTTCCTGCTGTCGCGCTGGTCCGGCGGACTTCTCGATCGATACGGAGCCAGGGTTCCATTGGTGATCGGACCCCTGATCGCCGCCGTCGGATTCGCGCTGTTTGCAAGGCCGGGTATCGGCGGTCCTTACGCGACCACGTTCCTGCCCGCAGTGCTGGTGCTGGGGGTCGGCATGGCGATCAGTGTCGCCCCGCTGACTACAACGGTAATGAACGCAGTGGAACAACGCTACGCAGGAACCGCCTCCGGGATCAATAATGCCGTCTCCCGCATCGCAGGGTTGCTGGCGGTGGCGGCCTTCGGAGCACTGCTGAGCGGAGTTTTTCAGAGCTCTCTGGACCGGCGTCTGGAAAGCGCGCGGCTGGCGCCGGCAGTACGGGAACAAATCGAGGCCCAGCGATTCAAACTTGCCGCTGCCGAAACGGAGGACGCGCTCGGGCGCCAGGCGATTGAAGAAGCATTTGTCGCTGGCTATCGCGCTGTGTTGTGGGTGGCGGTGGGGCTGGCGCTGTCCAGTTCGTTGAGCGCGGCGGCGCTCATAAGAACCGGGAGGCCTCGCGGACCGTAACGCCGGCGCCCACTCCCGCAGCCCGATCAAGGACCGCGCGCGCATAATGCGATTTTCGACTCACCTGCACCTTGCGATGGTCAGCGTGATGTCGTCGCTCTGCTCGACGGTGCTGAACCGCCGGACTTCATCGACCAGGGCCGATACGATACCTTGCGGCGGTAAATGCCGATGGCGCCGCAACGAGTCGGCAAATCGATCTTCTCCGAATTCTTCTTCCGCCTCGTTGAATGCTTCGGTCACTCCATCGGTATAAATAGCCAACGTGTCCCCGGTACAGAGCGTTCGTTCCTCGATCGCGCAATTCCATTCGCGGAACAGCCCTATCACCGGGCCGGTCGATGCAAGGCGCTCCAAAGTGTTGTCATTGCGCAGGAGAAGAGCCGGCAAGTGGCCGCAATTGACGTATCTCAGCCGCCGCCGGCGATCGTCATATTCGGCAAAGAACAAAGTGGCGTAGGCGCTTTCCGGAGAGTTCTTGTGAAATACCCGATTGACGGACCGCAACAGTTCACCAGGATCGGCCGAGGCGTTCTCGCACTGAATCCGCAGATTTGCCTGGAGATTTGCCATCAGGAGTGCCGCCGCCATACCTTTGCCCGCAACATCGGCGATTATAAGAGCGAACCGCGCTTCCCCGAGTTCGAGGAAATCGAAGTAATCGCCTCCCACCTGACGAGCCTGAATACACATACCAGCCAATTCAAGCGTCTCGATGGAAGGCAGAGCTTGCGGAAAAAGCCTTGCCTGAACCTCTTTGGCAATGTCAAGTTCATATGCGCGGCGCCGTTCGGCCTCGAGTTTCCCGGCAACCAGCTGCCTCTGTACTTCGATTTCGCGGGTCACCTCGTCGAACCCTGTGAGTGCGAACGAATTCCCGTCGGGATCCCTGAAGTGAGTGAAGACTCCGCCCCAGGTCTGGCTCTCCTCGTCGGAACCCGGCTGGCGATGGTACTTCACACGTCGAAGTCGCGGCGCATACTGAAACCGGACGCCGCGGCGGCGCCACTCCCCGTATTTGGCGGGCACGTCCTCCGTAACGAATACGATCCCGGTGGGCCGCCCGATAAGGTCGTACTCGTGGGATTCGGGCTTGGGGGCGATGAGCGTGAGCAGGGCGCTGCCATCGGGCGGGGCGACCGCCAGCCACCGGTCACCGGACTGAAGCACGGCATCGAAGGCTAAATCGAATCCCAGCCGATCCAGATAGAAATGCAGACTGGCTTCCTGATCGCGAACATAAACGTTGATCGCGTGAACACGGAGGTGGAGGCGATGCGAGCGGGAATCGTTCGTTCCCGAAGGTGAAGAGAATCCGCCCATCGCATTGATTATAGGTTGCGAATCTCTGCTTCTTCACAGGAACGCCGTGTCTGTCCAGGAACGGAGGCAAATCGTTTTGTGCAGAGCGTGGAGTGGCCATCGCGACAATGGCCGGCCATGATTGCGTTAAGATTGAGAACACCAATTATTGGAGGTGAGTCGTGAAGAAGTTGTCTCTTGGTATGGCGTTCGCCCTTGCCTTCGTCTCATTCGTTTCGTGCGCCGGAGCGGAGATCGGTGAAGTCGATGTGACCGGGGGCCGCGTTGCCGGTGTATCGGCGAACGGCATCGTTTCATTCAAGGGCATTCCCTTCGCGGCTCCGCCTGTGCATTCATTGCGCTGGAAAGCCCCGCAGCCCGTCGAGAAATGGGCCGGCGTCAAACAGGCCTCCGCCTACGGTGCGAGCTGTATGCAGGACCCGAACATGCTGAAGTTCTTCGGCGCGGGCCCGGCCATCAGCGAGGATTGCCTTTACCTCAACGTCTGGACGCCCGCGAAAACGGCCAACGACAAGCTGCCCGTGATGGTCTGGATCTATGGCGGCGGTTTCGTTCTCGGGATGACCGGCAGTCCCGCGTACGATGGCACGCATCTGGCGGAAAAAGGCGTAGTCATGGTGAGCATCGCCTACCGCGTGGGCGTGTTTGGCTTTCTCGCCGATCCGGAACTCAGCCGCGAAAACGGCGGTGCTTCCGGCAACTACGGGCTCGAAGATATGATCGCCGGCCTGCAGTGGGTGAAATCCAATATCGGCCGGTTCGGCGGCGATCCCTCCCGCGTCACCATATTCGGCGAATCGGCCGGAGGCCTCGCCGTAAACATGCTGACCGCCTCTCCGGCTGCGAAAGGCCTGTTCCAGCGGGCGATTTCCGAAAGCGGCGGAAGTATGGCTCCGCCGCGCTTTGGCAGCGAGGGAGGGGAGACCGTGCCCCCGTTGAAAGTCGCGGAAGCTTCCGGCCACGCTTTTCTCGCCAAGCTCGGCGTCAACGATATGAAGGCCGCGCGCGCTCTCGACGCCGGAAAAATTCAGACCGCTCTCGGGCCAGGCCTCCAGGGCGGCTTCTGGCCTGTCTTCGATGGAAAAATACTTCCCGGCGACGAATATGAGCTCTATAAGGCCGGGCGGTTCAACGATACGCCCGTGCTCATCGGCACCAATTCCGACGAGGGCGCGCTGTTCGCTGTTCCCGGCGTGACCACGGCGCTTTTCGAAAAGCAGATCCGCGACGGTTTCGGCACGCATGCGGACGCGATTCTCGCGGCCTATCCGCATGCCAGCGACGCCGCGGCCGCCAAGGCCACCAACGACGTGTTACGCGATTCGACTTTTGCGTGGCACACTTGGGCGTGGGCCACGCTGCAATCCGAAAAAGGCAAAGGTAAGGCTTACGTCTACTACTTCGATCACCGGACGCCTCAGTCCCCGAACGGCGCGACTCACGGTTCCGAGATTGCCTATGTGTTTCACAATTTTGGGCAGGGCGACGGAGTGAACGCCCTGTCCGCCCCCGCTCGCCCCGAGGACATCGCGATGGCGGATCTCCTGAGCGCTTATTGGACAAACTTCGCGAAGAATGCCGATCCCAATGGACAGGCTCTGCCCACATGGCCGGCCTTTACCGCGGCGGAGCAGCGCGTCATGTTCCTCGACGCTCACCCGAGTGCCCGCCCCGTGCCCAATATGACGCAGATCAAGGCTCTCAACAGCTACTACGCCTGGCGGCGCGAAGAAGGAAAAAGCAGGAAGGGGAACTGAAAGTCAGGATAATGCAACCGATTCGGAACGTTGGAATCGATTGCGGCCAATATGGGTTTCCTTGCCCGAAACGGGCGATTCGACGCTGGTCCCAACCCAGCCTTCTCAGTTGCCGGAAGTCATCGAGAGCCTGACAGGTGACGACTGCGTCTTTCACCCTGAACAAACGGGTCCCTGCCTCCGTAGGTTCCGGATATGACATTGATCGAGAGACCCGCATCGATTAAATCTGGTGGCGTCATCCCTGTTTTCTACGGACCGCGCGAACTCCGCGCAGGTTGGCGGCTGCTCCTCTTCGTCGGCATCCTGGCGGCTCTGATCCCGCTCGGAAACCTCGTCGCTCGCGCCATCGTCGGCGATGCGGACGACGTCACCCTGGAGCTGGCCAAAAAGATTGTAAACATCGCTGTATTTATCGTGGCGAGTTTGGGCATGGGAAAGCTGGAAGGGAGAACTCTTTCCGATTACGGCTTGCCTTGGCGTCAGGCGTTTCGGACACGTTTCTGGCAAGGCGCTTTGATCGGTCCCGGTGGGATGTCCGTACTGCTTGGAATCATGCTTGCGCTCGGGTGGTTCCAGGTGACAGGCGTCGCTTTGCACGGCGCGGGGGTCTGGAAGTGGGCCGCCGCTTACCTGGTTGCCTTTACGATTGTCGGCCTTGAAGAAGAATTCCGATTCCGCGGTTACCTGCTGTCTACGCTCTCGTCCGGGATTGGCTTTTGGACATCCGCTGTTTTGATTTCGGCGCTGTTCGGCGCAAGCCACCTTTCAAATTCGGGAGAAACGTGGCTTGGCGCGGCAAACGCTAGGCTCGGTGGTTTGGTATTTGCCGGATTGTTAAAGATAAGCGGCAGCCTCTGGTTGCCTATCGGCATGCACGCCGGCTGGGACTGGACACAATCCTATTTCTACGGCGTCCCCGACAGCGGGCAAACCCTCCCGGCAATCTTCTCAGCAGCCGTTTTTCGGGTCAGGCGTGGGCGGCGGGAGGGGGAGCGGGACCTGAAGGAAGTCTACTCTGCGGGCTGATCCTGGCGGGGATTTGGCTCATCGTGTCATGGCGGCCTTGGCTGAAGTCTGCCCGTTAATACCCAATGAACGAAGCCAATCATACTTCACCCCAACGGGACTCCGCGGGCGTGTCGCCAATTCTACCGCCACGGTTTACTTTTTCGATTGAGGCGAAGCGAGGGGTCGCCGACCTGGAAATGGAGCGACCGGAATGGATATGATGGTTGCGCTGCGATTTCCGGGAGGAAGGCACAGGATTCCGGATCTATGAAGGAACAAATGACTCGGCTGCTGAATTGCGCCGTCATCGCCATAGCCGTGATGTTGACGGCAAGTTCTTTGCTTGCGCACCATTCCTTTGCGATGTTCGACCAGTCGAAGTCTGTCGAACTGCGAGGCACCGTCAAAAGTTTTCGGTGGAGCAATCCCCACGTCTTCATCCAACTGCTGGTCAGGAATGAGGGCAGCGACGATGAAGAGTGGAGCATCGAAATGACCAGCCCGGAGCATCTGGCGCGAGTTGGGTGGAAGCCCGGAACGTTGAAGCCGGGTGACAAGGTGACTTTGATCATCCATCCCATGCGCGCAGGCGTCAAGGGCGGCCAGTATCTCTCGGGAACCGGAACGGACGGACCCCTGATAGGCTCACCACAACCGTCGCAGGGCGAAGGCAAATGATTCTCCGCGGACTGGCAACACCGACGGCGATCCTGCTGGGTTGCCTGGGCACTGTGGGGCCAATGCAGGCAGGATTGCCGGACTGGAGCGGCCAGTGGGAGAACGTTGGGGCGACACCGGACGCGACCGGCGGATTCAATCAGTCGCTCGATCAGGTTCTCAGGACCTTGCAGTGGGGACCACCGAACAAACCCGAGGTGCAGGAGCGAGTCGACAGGATCGTCGCGATGGAGCGCAAGAGGCTGGAGGCTGTCGCGCGCGGAGAAGATCCCGGCGGGGCCGTGCGCGCCTGCACATTCGGCTATCCGGCGCTGATGCTCGATTCACCGCTGATGTTCGAAGTTTTGCCGACGCCGAAGGAGACGACCCTGATCTTCTCGAGCCGTGAAATCCGCCACGTTTACACGGATGGACGGCAGCACACGCCGAAGGACGAGCTGTGGGCCACGCCTTGGGGTGATTCGATTGGCCACTGGGAGGGGCAGACTCTCGTCATCGACACCATTGCGGTCAAATCTCCTTTTGCTTCTTCGGAGTCGGGGGGTGTCGCTGTCCTGGCGTTTGGAGATGTCGAGGGCGAACAGACGATCGCCATTTTGAGTTCGCAAGCCCACTTCATCGAACGAATCCGAATGCTTGACAAGAACCATCTGGAGGATCGGATGACCGTCATCGATGCGACCAGTCTTACCGCGCCCTGGCGCATAAGCCGCACCTATGAACGAGTGGCGCACGTACACCGCATGGTCTATGAGGACTGCGAGGGTGAGGAACGCAATCCGATCGTCGACGGGCATTTCACGCTCGCCCCACCTCCCTCGCCAGCGGGATCTCGGGAGTAGGAATCTTTCCGGGGGAACACTGAGTCAGTGCGCTGAACTGTCGCCGGACGGGCAAAAACACCCCCAAAGAAGTCGTGAACCATTAATGGAGCCCGAAGACATGCACGGTCTGGTTCCGGGATTCCACGGGCCTGGTTAGAGAGGAAAATAGGAAATTCATGAAAACGACGCGACCGGATGTCTGGTTGATGCTCCTCGCGCTGGCAGTGCCCATAGCGGCGCTGAGCCAGACTGCGGGAGCGATGGCCTTCACGGTCTCCATGGATCAACCGGCCACGCACTATTACCACGTCGAATTCCATTGCGATGGCCTCAGGGGCGAAGCACAGGACTTCAAAATGCCCGTCTGGATGCCGGGTTATTACCGGATCGTGGACTATTCCAAAGACGTCATCAACTTCAAAGCCGTGGATGGCGCGGGCCACATTCTCGAGTGGGCCAAAACAAACAAAAACACGTGGCACGTTAAAACAGCCAATGCTCCGCGCATCGTGGTTAGTTATGACGTCTATGCCTTCACCGTATTCGTCGCGAATAACTTTCTTGACGACCAGCGCGGCTACATGGTTGGCCCCGGCATCTACATGAATGTCGCCGGAATGATCGATCATCCCGCGATAGTCACATTCAGGCCGTGGCGAAACTGGAAAGTCGCCATTGGACTCGATCCGGTGCCCGGACAACCGAATACCTTCTCGGCGCCGGATTTCGACCTGCTCTACGATTGCCCCGCCATGTTCGGCGACTTCGAACAGCTGCAGTTCGATGTGAAAGGTATTCCGCACACGATCGCGCTCGAATTCGTACCGGCCAGTGTGGATCGCGGCCGGTTAACGGCGGACCTGAAATCAATCGTAACGACGGCGACCGAACTGATGGGCGACATTCCTTACAAACACTATGCATTTCTCTATATGGGCAAAGGCGCGGGCGGAGTCGAGCATCTTACCTCGGCGGCGATGCTGTCGAACGGCGAGGGCCTCGCAACTCCCGAGGGGTACCAGGCGTTCCTTGGCTTCGCGGCGCACGAGTATTTCCACACCTTTAATGTCAAACGAATCAAGCCGATTGCGCTCGGGCCATTCGACTACGACCACGAGAACTATACGAACATGCTGTGGGTATCGGAAGGATTGACCTCGTATTACAGTTCTCTGATCGAAGAGCGCGCAGGACTGACGAGCAGCGATCGCTACCTCACCAGTTTGTCGAGTGGAATGGCAAGCCTTGAAAACTCGAGTGGACACCTTTTCCAGTCGGTCGCTCAATCGAGCGTGGACACATGGATCACCGGGGGCCGCGGCGGCGGTTCCGGCGACGAGAATGCCGCCAACACTACGATCTCGTATTACAGCAAGGGCAGCGCTCTGGGTCCGTTGCTCGACCTCAGGATCCGGTACGAAACGAAAAACCAGAAGTCGCTGGATACGGTAATGCGGACGCTCTACAAGGAGTTCTACGAGGAAAAGAAGCGAGGCTTCACGGATGCGGAATTCCGCGAAGTTTGTGAACGGATCGCCGGCACGTCGCTGGCGGAATTCTTCGACTATATCTACACAACGAAGGAAGTGGACTACGCGAAGTACTTCGCATTCGCGGGACTGAAGCTCGACACCGAACTACGCGCGGCGCGGGACGCCTGGCTGGGCGTCGAGATGGCGAATAACGGCAATGCGATCGCGCGCATCGACTTCGATTCACCGGCACGAGCCGGTGGGCTGAGTGTCCAGGATCAGATATTGGCGGTGGACGGAATTCCGCTCGGGAATCGAAAGATGGACGATATTCTCAAGGCCAGAAAATCGGGAGAAACGATCAAGCTGCTGGTGGCACGCGCCAACCGGATTGAGGACATTGCGGTGGTTCTGGCTTCGAAGATGGAGCGGAGTTTCAAAATCACTTCGGTCGACAACCCCACACAGTTGCAGAGCACGATTCTGAAGGACTGGCTGAAAAATTAGCGCTGTTCAGGTCGTTTGTCTTACGCGCTACTTGCGCGCCGAGCCGGTCATCGGCTGAATGATCGCGTTCGCCAGTGCGCCGCTGAACTCGGTCATCTCGCCGACTTTTTTCCCCGGGGCCGGCAGCAGCCGCGCCGCGAGCGGCTTGTTCCACCTGAACGCCAGCGTGGCCACGTCGCCGACGATCCGGGCGATCGCATCCTCGCTCGTGTCACCGGCGAGCGGCACCGTATCTACCCCACCAGCGCAAACCGCGGAGTACGCCAGAATCGAATCGAGCCCGTAAGTCCCCTCTGTCCACCGGCGCGTCAGCAATGCGTCCTCAAGGACTGGAAGCATGAGTCCCGAATAGCCCGTCTGCTTTACAGGTACGGCCTGGACAGCGCGTGTGATGATGCCGGAGGCGGTCTCGGTACCCGGCGAGCCAAAGGGTGCGCCGGTAAACGATTCAATCGCTGTGCCGATGGAAATCCGGCCGCCCGGTGCGGGTGTCGGATCAATGCCGGCGTACGTCCACCCGCTGCCCGCCGCAGCTTTCATGGCCGCCGCTTCTACGGCGCGAGCATGGAGAGTGAGCGCGGCAGTGAGTGCCTTTCCGGCGGTGCGCGGGTCGTGCTCGCGCGCGAAGACGTCCATTACCACGTTGGCCGCCTCGAGCCCGATGGCAAAGCTGCGGGCGCCGCCGCCCGGGTGCCATGCTCCGGGATAGAACGGCCCATACGGTTTGAGCATCGCGATGGCGGCAAAGTTGAAGTTACCCTGCCCGTGAGGGCTGCGCTCGCCCGTTGCCTTGATGACGCGCGCTGCCTGGCGTACGGCATTCCAATGGATGCCGTCCTCGCCCGCGGTCACGATGTTCGCGTTCAAACGATTGCCGGGTGCTGCCAGAACGTCTGTCAACAGCTCGACCCCCGAAGTCTCGTCATCATCCTTTGTCATTGCGGGGCCGATATTCGGAGCGAAATGGAGCTTCCCCGCCAGATCGTCGATGCCACGGAGCACCTGCAGCGCCTCGCTGCGCGTGAGCCCGCGCGTGTATTCGGGAAACGGCTGCGTCGAAATGCGGATACCCGCCACGTCGTAGCCGGCAGCCTTGATCGCATCGCGGACCTGGCTGAGGAACTTCACTGTCTGGTCAATCTCCAACGGGTACGCCTTCGCATCGATCGTGATGAAGCCGGTTATGGCACGGACTCTTGGCTTCGGCGGGTCCGCGGCGTGCAACCAACTCAGGGCAACCGCCGTGACGACGATGAGTATAGAGAGGAAACGTTTCGAGCACGCCATGGTGTCCAGCTTAACTCCGGCTCCGACTGATTTGTTGTGTTGGCCGAACGGGTGCATTGCCAGATCGGGAGGTATTTCTCGGCGTCTCCAGCCCGTCTGGGCGCTACCACACCGATGAAGGTTTAAGCGGAGGGTGACGTGCCATCTACGGCCAGCGCCTTTGGTGCGTTCCCGTTAGCTGACGGTTCACCCTTTTTGGGAATTGTGAAATAGAATCGGCATCCCTTCCCGAGCTCCGATTCCACCCAGATCCGGCCATTGTGGCGTTCAACGATCATCTTGCACAATGCCAGACCGATCCCGCTGCCCGGATAGCTATCGTCTCGGTGCAGC
>Ga0070733_10000548_pt1 | contig 30104 bp, 27 predicted proteins | sample Coa_R1_9_FD_66450 | JGI IMG/M metagenome (GOLD analysis project Ga0070733, IMG submission 66450) | Surface soil microbial communities from Centralia Pennsylvania, which are recovering from an underground coalmine fire - Coalmine... | ecosystem: Environmental > Terrestrial > Soil > Unclassified ...
CCGGCGTCACGGTCAACGGCCAGAAGCTCGCCGCGTTCAACCCGACCAAGCTCATCGCCACCGGCGGGTGGACGCCCGGCCCGCTGAACGGCGGCACGTTCACCATCACGCACAAGTAAACCCGGCGTATACGGTGCAACCGGCCCGCCCGCCGCCATCCGTGGCGGCGGGCGGGCCTTCCACTGCCTGACCTGCGGCTCATGTCGTGCCAGGATGTCGGCATGACGACGACGGACACCCAGCCACCGGCGCAGGACCAGGCGCAGCACGGGCGCCACCTGATCGTCATCTATGCGGCGCTCATGCTGGCGATCCTGCTCGCCGCGCTGGACCAGACGATCGTGTCCACGGCGTTGCCCACCATCGTCGGCGACCTCGGCGGCCTGAACCGGCTGTCCTGGGTGGTCACCGCGTACCTGCTGGCCACCACGGTGTCCACACCGCTGTGGGGCAAGCTCGGTGACCAGTACGGCCGCAAGGGGCTGTTCCAGGCGGCAATCGTGATCTTCCTGGGCGGCTCCGCACTGTGCGGCCTGTCGCAGGACATGAACATGCTGATCGCCTTCCGTGCCCTGCAGGGGCTGGGCGGCGGCGGGCTCATGGTGCTGGCCCAGGCGATCGTCGGCGACGTGGTGCCGGCCAGGGAGAGGGGCCGGTACCAGGGCGCCTTCGGCGCGGTGTTCGGTGTGGCCAGCGTGGCCGGCCCGCTGCTCGGCGGCTTCTTCGTGGACAACCTGACCTGGCGCTGGGTGTTCTACATCAACCTGCCGGTCGGCGTCGTCGCGCTCGCCGTCATCGCCGCGGTGCTGCCGGCCCGGTCGGCCCGCCAGTCGCACCGCATCGACTACCTCGGCACGATCCTGCTCGGCGCCTCGGCGACCTGCATCGTCCTGCTCACCTCGTGGGGCGGCACCACCTACGGGTGGGGATCGGGGGTGATCATCGGCCTGGCCGCCGCCGCGGTCGTGCTGGCCGTCGCCTGGTGGCGGTCGGCGGGGCGCGCGGCCGAGCCGGTGCTGCCGCTGCGGCTGTTCCGCGACCCGGTGTTCTCGGCGGCCGGCGCCATCGGGTTCTGCGCCGGGTTCGCCATGTTCGGCGCCCTGGCCTTCCTGCCGCTGTACCTGCAGGTGGTGCGCGGCGTGTCGGCCACGCTGTCCGGCGTGTACCTGCTGCCCATGGTCGTCGGCATGTTGCTCACCTCGATCACCAGCGGGCAGCTCATCAGCAGGTGGGGCAGGTACAAGATCTTCCCGATCATCGGCACGGTGCTGCTCGCGCTGGCCCTGTTCCTGCTGTCCCGGCTGAGCCTGACCTCGCCCACCGCCGTGATGTGGCTGTACTTCCTGATTCTCGGCCTCGGCCTCGGGCTGATCCTGCAGGTGCTGGTCATCGCCGTGCAGAACTCGGCCGACTACGCCGACCTGGGCGCGGCCACCTCGGGCGCCACGTTCTTCCGGTCCATCGGCGCCTCGTTCGGCGTGGCCATCTTCGGCTCGATCTTCTCCAACCGGCTGGCCTCCGAGGTGGTCAGCCAGTTGCACGGCGTGCCGCTGCCGGCTGGCTTCAACCCGGCGCAGGTGCAGGCCAAGCCCGCGCTGATCCGCGCGCTGCCCGCCGTGCTTCGCGGCGACGTGCTGCACGCGTTCTCGCTGTCCATGCAGACCGTGTTCCTGGCCGCGGTGCCGGTGGCGCTGGCCGCCTTCGTCCTGTCCTGGTTCCTGCGGGAGGCGCCGCTGCGGGCCGCGGTCGGTGCCGCCGCCAACCCGCTCGACGTGGCCGACGGCCTCGGGGCCGCCTCGGCCCATCGTTCCTCGGCAGGCGAACTGGAGCGGGCACTCGTCCAGCTGTCCGGCACCGACCTGCGGCGGCGCGGCTACGAGCGGATGGCCGAAATGGCCGGGCTGGATCTGCCCGCGGGGAGCTGCTGGGTGCTCACGCACCTGGCCAAACGGCCACCGGTAGACCGCCAGGAGCTGGCCCGCGAGGCGGGAGTCACCGTCGAATACGGCAAACCGTTCGTGGACCGCCTGGTGGAGGCCGGGATGGTCCGCCGCGACGGCGACACGCTCACGCTCACCGAGCCGGGCGGCGCGGCCGCCGGCCGGCTGTTCGCCGCCAAGCGCGACCTGCTGCACCAGCTCACCGCCGGCTGGTCACCGGAGCAAAATCAGGAGGTCGCCGAGCTGCTCAGCAAGCTCGCCCGCGCCCTGCTGGGCGAGGCGGCCGACAGGCACCTGGCCACGGCCGAGCTGGCCAGCGCCGAAACAGCCAGCAGCTGATCAGTGGTGCCCCGGCCACCTGGCGCTGGCAGCCGGCGGCTTCCTGGCGCCTGACTTGCCGGGTGGTTCAGGTGATCATCCGCAGGACGCCGGGAAGGGCGCGGATGCGGAGGGGGGAGCCTGCGGCCAGGGGGCTGGCGCAGCGGAGGGGTTCGCCGTCGGCGCCGCCAGGCATGGCGCGGCCGACGGTGATCGTGACCTGCCGGGCGCGGGCCGTGCCGACCGGGCGCATCGACACGTGCGTGCCCTTCTTGATCTTGGTGAGGGCGTGGATCATGGCGAGCTTGGACGAGCCCTGGACGTAGACGACGTCGAGCAGGCCGTCGCTGGCGTCCGCCGATGGGGCGACCATCATGCCGGCGCCGAAATAACGGGAGTTGGCGACCACGACCGCGCCGCCGGCGAACTCCCGGGCCGGCGCCCCTGCGGGCTCTGCCATCGTCTGCTGAGCGGCGGGGCCGGCCGCCAGGTCCCCGGCCGGCCCGCCGTCCAGGTCCAGGTGGAAGGTCGCGGTGCGCCAGCCGGCCACGGCGCGCACCGCCGCCGCCGGGTAGGCCAGCTCGCCGGGGGGCACGCGGGAGTGGGCGGCTATCTCGGCCGCCACCGCGGGGATGCCCAGGTAGACGCTGCCCGCGACGACCACTTCACCGGTCGCCAGGGCCAGCGGGCCCGCGCCGGCCGGGGTGGCGAAGTCCGCGCGGCCCACCGCGATCAGGTCTACCGGGCGTTCCTGGCCGGCGGCGATCACCCGCGCCGCGGCGCCGGGGGTGAACGGTATGCCCAGTGTCCGGGCGAAGTCGTTGCCCCGGCCGGCCGGAATGATGCCAAACACGCCATCGGCCCCGGCCACGGTTGCGGCGAGGGCCCCGGCCAGGCCGTCGCCGCCGACCGCGACCGCCACCTGGCCGCGGCCTATGGCCGCCGCGGCGAGCTCTCTGGCGTGCTCCAGGCTGGTGCACCGGCACACCTCGTGCTGGATGCCGGCCACGTTGAGCATCCGGCTGACCACGGGCAGCAGCCGCTCGGCCCGGCCGCCGCCCGCAGCCGGGTTCACCACTAGACAGCAGGTGCGGGTCATGAACCTCTCCGCTCGTTCAGGCGGGGCGGGCTGGCGGGATCAGCTTGCCCGGGTTGAGTATGCCGGCCGGGTCGAGCGCTGCCTTTACCGCGCGCAGTACGTCCACGCCGAGGTCGCCGATCTCCGATCGCATCCAGGGCAGGTGGTCGGTGCCTACCGCGTGGTGGTGGGTGATCGTACCGCCGTGGGCGGTGATCGCGCCGGTTGCCACGGATTTGGCGGCGGTCCACTGGGCGATCGGGTCGGCGGACTGGGCGGCGATGACGGTGTAATACAGCGACGCGCCGGACGGGTAGAGGTGCGAGACGTGGCAGGTGAGGACCGGGGGCGTGCCCGCGGCGGTCAGCGTGCCGGTCAGGGCCGCCGTCACGGCAGAGTGCAACCGCGTCAGGTTCGCCCAGCTCGTCGCGGTTTCCAGGGTTTCGGCCAGCACTCCGGTGCCGAGCAGGGCGTCGCGGATGCGCGGCGCGGCGAACCGGCTCTCCCGCCAGGCGGCTACCGGGGCGGCGCCGAGATCCTGGCCGCCGTGGCCGCGCAGCACGGTGGCCGCCGCCTCCCGCCGGGCCGCCGTACCGGCCGCCGTGCCCTCGTAGCTGGTGATCGCCAGGCAGCCGGCGACCGTGGGCCCGCCGGTCATGCCCAGGATCGCGGTCTCGGTCTCGTCGTTGAGCCGGACGATGGTGGGCATCGCCTCGCCGGACTGGCTCAGCTCGCGCAGCGCGGCCAGGCCCGGGGCGAGGCCGGGGAACGCCCAGGCCTCGTCGATCACCGTCTCGGGACGTGGCCTGACCCGGGCGGTCACCTCGGTGATCACCCCGAACGTACCCTCCGAGCCGAGCAGCAACTGCCGCAGATCCGGGCCGGCTGCGGTGGCCGGGGCCAGCCCGCCCGCCTCGATCGTGCCGCGTGGGGTGGCCGCCTTCAGGGCGAGTACCATGCCGTCGAACCGGCCGTAGCCGGCCGAGGCCTGCCCGGCCGACCGGGTCGCGGCGAACCCGCCGATGCTCGCGTGCTCGAAACTCTGCGGCAGGTGCCCCAGGGTGAGCCCGTGCCTGCCGAGCAGTTCCTCCGCCTCCGGGCCGCGCAGGCCCGCCTGGAGGGTGGCGGTCAGCGACTCGGTGTCGAGCCGGACCAGCCGGTCGAGCCTGCGCAGGTCCAGGGCGGCCACCGAGTGGAACTCGCCGCACAGGGGCTCGACGCCGCCGGTCACGCTGGTGCCGCCGCCGAACGGGACCACCGCGACCCGGTGCTCGCTGGCCGCCCGCAGGACCGCGACGACCTCGTCATGGGTGCCCGGGGTGATCACCGCGTCCGGCGCCTGCACGGCTGCCCCGGACCGCTGGCGCAGCAGGTCGGTGGTGCTCCGGCCACCGGCCCGGCCCAGCCGGGCTGCCCGGTCCTCGTGCACCTGGCCGTGGCCCACCGCCTCGGCGAACGCCCGCCGGGCCGCGGCCGGCAGGCCTGGCGGCGCGATGACCACGTCGTCCTGCGCCGCGGCGGGCGTGGGGCGCAACCGCCGGCCGAGGAACCCGGCCAGCAGCTCGCGGACCTGCGGGGAGAGCGGCACCGGGTCGCCCCACCCCGCCCACGGCATGCCGGGGACCCGCCGCCGCGGAGCCTCGCTGTTCATCATCCGGTCGCCTCACCTGCCCCGGCGTGCCGGGAGAGTGCTGCCCCCGGGTGTCCTGGGGGCTTAGCCGCGGGGGCCCTGTCCGCCCCAGCTCATGATTTGATAATCTTACATTTTGTGTCAAGTTGTAACGCTGAATTGACGGAACCGGATGAGGCCGCCGCGCATCGCGCGGACGAGACGGAGAACGCGATCCTCGATGCTGCCACCGAGTGCGTGCTCGCCTTCGGGGTCCGGCGGACCTCACTGTCGGATGTGGCCCGGCGGGCCGGGGTCAGCCGGCCGACCGTGTACCGGCGCTGGCCGGACCGGCAGGCCCTGGTGGCCGACGTGATGACCAGGGAGTTCTCCGCGGTGTTCAGCGCCGCCGCGGCCGGTGCGCCGCCGGGGGGGTGCGTGCGTGAGCAGGCGGTCGGCCAGTTTCTCGCCGTGGCTCGCGAGCTGAGCGGGCATCCGCTGCTCAGCAAGATCATCCAGGTCGATCCCGAGCTGCTGCAGCCTTACATCTTCGACCGGCTCGGGGCCAGCCAGCGGATGGCGCTCACCTTCATCGCCGAGCGCATCACCGAGGGGCAGCGGGACGGGTCGATCCGGGCCGGGGACGAGACGGCCATGGCGGTGACCGTGCTGCTGAGCATCCAGTCGCTGGTGTTCTCCGGGCGGACCACCGGCGAGCTGATCCGCGCGGACCGGCTGGAGGCGGAGGCCGCGCTGCTGATCGACGGGTACCTCCGGCCCACTGGCGACGGGGGTACGGGATGACCGCCGGGTGGGCACCTCCGGCCTGCGGGCGGCGGGGGTACGGCATGACCGCCGGGCTGGTCTCACCCGCGTCCTCGCTCAACGCGGGCCGGCGCGCCCGCGAGCTGGCCGAGGTCGCCGAGCGCGGCGAGGCCGACCTGCTGGTCGTGGGCGGCGGGGTGACCGGGACCGGCGTGGCGCTGGACGCCGCCTCCCGTGGGCTGTCCGTCGTGCTCGCCGAACGCCACGACCTGGCGTTCGGCACCAGCCGGTGGAGTTCCAAGCTGGTGCATGGCGGGCTGCGCTACCTGGCCAGGGGCGAGGTCGGCATCGCCTACGAGAGCGCGGCCGAGCGCGGGCTGATCATGGGCAGGATCGCGCCACACCTGGCCAGGCCGCTGCCGATGATCTATCCGTGGCTGCCGGGGACCGGGCGTGCCTCCCGGGCGCTGACCGGGGTGGGCCTTGGCGCCGCCGACGTGCTGCGCCGGGCGGCCGGGACCAGCAGGCGCACGCTGCCCGGGCCAAGGCGGCTGACCCGGGCCGAGGTCATGGCCATGGTGCCGGCGCTGCGCCGGGACATCAGCGGCGGGATGCTCAGCTGGGACGGTCAGCTCACCGACGATGCCAGGCTGGTCGTGGCGATCGCCCGCACCGCGGCCGCGCACGGCGCGGCGATCCTGACCCGGTGCGAGGCGCGCGGCCTGACCGCGACCGGGGCGGTGCTGACCGACCGGCTGACCGGCGAGTCGTTCCAGCTTCGCACCCGGGCGGTGATCAACGCCGCCGGTGTGTGGGCCGGCCAGCTCGCCGGCGGGATAACGCTGCGGCCGAGCCGGGGCACCCACCTGGTGCTGGCGGACGCGGCGTTCGGCGGCCTGCGGGCTGGCCTGATCGCGCAGGTGCCCGGCGAGCGGACGCGGTTCGTGTTCGCGGTCCCGGTGCCCGGCGAGCCGCGGGTCTACGTGGGGCTGACCGACGAGCCCGCCGACGGGCCGCTGCCCGAGGTGCCCGAGCCCACTCCCGGGGAGAGGGCGTTCCTGCTCGGCGCGGTGGGTGGACTGCTCGACGCCGGGCCGGCTCCCGGCGACGTGCTCGGCGCGTTCGCCGGGCTGCGGCCGCTGCTGACCACCCGGCTCGCCGACAGCACCCGGGCGACCGCCGACCTGTCCCGGCGGCACGCCGTGCTCACCTCGCCCGAGGGGGTGATCACCGTGGTCGGCGGCAAGCTGACCACCTACCGCCGGATGGCCCAGGACGCCGTCGACGCGGCGCTGGCCAGCCCGGCGCTGGCCAGCCGGGAGGCCGGGCCGTGCCGGACCCGGCGGCTGCCGCTCACCGGCGCGGCAGACCCGCGCACACTGGCCCGCCTGCCCGGCCCGGCCCGGCTGGTGGCCAGGTACGGCACCGAATCGGCCGCCGTGCTCGAACTGTCCGGCCGGGATCCGCGGCTGGCCGTGCCGGTGACCGGGGGCACGGCGGTGACCGGCGCCGAACTCGCCTTCGCCGTGGCGCACGAGGGCGCACTCGGCGTTGCTGACCTGCTGGACCGGCGGACCAGGATCGGCCTGGTCGCGGCCGATAGGGAGGATGCCCTGGCCGCCGCGGCCAGTGCTTTCGGTGAATCTTTGATCCTCGACCAAAGTTGAGACTTGTGTCCTGCCCGGGCAGCGTACGATCAGGTCCCATGGCGCTTCAGGGCGGCGGGGCATCCCCTTCGGGGCAGGCCGGCGCTGCAGGGCAGTATCTCCAGGTCCAGACCACCACGGACTCACGGGCAGAGGCGGTCGAACTCGGCCGCGCCGCCGTCGAGGCCAGGCTCGCCGCGTGTGCCCAGGTGGCCGGGCCGGTGGCCAGCACGTACTGGTGGGAGGGTGGTATCGAGCGGGCCGAGGAGTGGCTGGTGCTGCTGAAAACCCCGGCCGACAGGTTTGCCGAGCTCACCGCCTTCCTGACCGAACGGCACAGCTACGACGAGCCGGAGATCGTGGCCTTGCCCATCGTGGCCGGGTCGCCGTCCTACCTAAGCTGGATCCGGGAAGAAACCGTCCCGCGCTGATCCCTCAGGAGACGCCGTTGGCCGCCCACACAGTGCCTTCCGAGGCCGGGCCTTCCGAGGCCGGGCCCTCCGAGGCCGGGCCTTCCGAAACCGGAACCGCTGAGAGCGGCCGTGGACTGTTCGGGCCGGACTCGGTGACCCGGCGCGTCATGACCGAACCGGTGATGTGGGTGGGCGGGTTCCGCGCGCTCTACCTGCAAGCGCTGCATCCGCGGGTGATGCGGGGGACCTGGCAGAACACCGCGTTCACCGACCGGAAGAAGGCCTTCGGCCGGTTCCTGCGGACGGCCGAGTTCGTCGGTGTCCGCACCTACGGGAACATCGCCGATGCCGAGCGGGCCGCGGCCCGGGTCCGCCGGATCCATGCCTCGCTGCGCGGGACCGACCCGGACGGCACGACGTTCCGGCTGGACGAACCCGAACTCCTGCTCTGGGTGCACTGCGCCGAGGCCGGCTCCTACGCCGACATCGCCCGGCGCAGCGGGGTGCCGCTGTCAGCGGCCGAACTGGACACATTCGTGGCCGAGCAGCGGCGCAGCGCCGCACTGGTCGGACTGGATCCGGGTGTCGTGCCAGGCTCGCGGGCCGAGCTGGAGGACTACTTCTCCGGAATGCGGCCCCGGCTGCGGGCCGGGCCCGAGGCCAGGCAGGCGCTGCGCGCGTCCTGCCACCCGCCGATGCCTGCCTCGCTGATGCCGCTGCGGGTGGCGCTGCCGCCGTTCAGCATGCTCGCCTTCGCCACCTTGCCGCGCTGGGCGCGCCGGATGTACGGGATCCCGGACACCGCGGCCACCGACCTGGCCGCCACCGCCGCGCTGCACGCGGCCCGCCGCGCGTCCACCGGCCTGCCCGGCCGTCTGCTCTACGAGCCCGCGGTGCGCCGGATCTTCACCGTGGCCCGCTCGGCGGGTTTCGCTGAAAAGGTCTTACAGCCAGTCCGGGCCGATGCGCTCGCAGATGGACAGGTGCTCGGCGTTATCGGAGACCAGGTCGTCGGCGAGGTCGAGCAGCTTGTTCAGCCGGGGGTCGGCGATGGTGTAGACGACCCGCCGGCCCTGCCGGTCGGCGTGCACGAACCGGCACCAGCGCAGGCAGGCAAGGTGGTTGGACACCCGGCTGCGCGGCAGGCCGGTCCGTTCGACCACCTCGCTGACGCTGCACGGACCGGTCAGCAGCACGCTGAGGATCTCCAGCCGGTTCGGGTCGGCAAGCACACGAAACCACCGGGCGTGCGCGATCGGCGCGGTTTCAGTCCCGGTGGTATTGGTCCGGTTGCCCGTCTGGGTCACCATGGTGATCGTAAGCGTACGTCAGCGTCGCGCCGGCGTTGCGTCATCGTCGTGTTCCGGACTCTAGACGAACTCGTCACCACAGCGCATCATGGGTCCGACTGAATGCGTCAGGCGGTCCTGTTGTATTACTTCGGTCCAGGGATGTGGGACATGAGACAACTGGCTGGTGAGGCCCGAAGCAGCCAGGCTGGAGTCACGAGCGGCCAGCCCACGGTGCTGCTGATATCAGCGTTCGACCTTGGCCATCAGCCGTTCGGGCTGGCGTCTCCGGCGGCCTGGCTGGCCGCCGCGGGGGCGCGGGTGAAGTGCCTGGATCTCGCGGTGCGCATGCTCGACGAGGATGCCGTGCGGGCGGCCGACGTGGTCGCGTTCTACCTGCCGATGCACACCGCGACCCGGATCCTGTGCGGTGTCGTGCCGCGGGTCAAGGAGCTCAATCCCACCGCGCATCTGTGTGCCTACGGGCTCTATGCCCCGGTCAACGCCGAATTGCTGCGGCAGATCGGGGTGGACTCGATCATCGGTGGCGAGTTCGAGCAGCCTCTGGTCTCGCTGGTGACCGAGCTGGGCTCGCGGGAAGTGGACCCACGGCCGGTGATCTCACTGGGCCGCCAGGACTTCCTGCTGCCCGACCGCGGCTTGCTGCCGGCCCTGTCCGAGTACGCATACCTGACCATGCCCGACGGGTCGCGGCGGACGGTCGGCTACACCGAGGCAACCCGGGGCTGCAAGCACCTGTGCCGGCACTGCCCGGTCGTGCCCGTCTACGGCGGCCGGTTCCGGGTCGTGCAGCGCGACATCGTGCTGGCCGACATCCGCCAGCAGGTCGCCGCTGGCGCGCAGCACATCACGTTCGGCGACCCGGACTTCTTCAACGGGCCCACCCACGCGCTCACCCTCATCCGGGCGCTGCACGAGGAGTTCCCGCAGCTCACCTACGACGTCGTGATCAAGGTCGAGCACCTGGTCAAGCAGCGTGAACTGCTGCCGGTGCTGCGCGACACCGGGTGCATCCTGCTCACCAGCGCGGTCGAGTCGGTGGACGAGCGGATTCTGGACTACTTCGACAAGCGCCACACCCGGGACGACTTCGACACGGCGGTGCGGTCGCTCGCCGAGCTTGGCATCGCACTGAACCCGACGTTCGTCGCGTTCACCCCGTGGACAACGCTCGAGAACTATCTGTATTTCCTGACGGAGATTGATGAACTGGCGCTGGTGCCGAACGTGGCCCCGGTGCAGTACGGCATCCGGCTGCTCATCCCGGAGGGCTCCAAACTGCTGGAACTGCCCGAGGTGGCGGGCATGGTCGGGCCGTTCGACCCGGGGTCGCTGGTCTACCCCTGGCAGCACGCCGACCCCGCCGTCGACGCACTTCAGCGTGAGGTGCTGGGCCTTGCGGCCCGGGCGGTGGCCGAGCACATGCCGCGGGAGAGGTTCTTCGGTGAGCTGTGGGAGGTGGCCACCCGGGCGGCCGGGCAGCCGGGCCGTCCCCGGCCCGGGGCCAAGCGCCCGCCCGGCCCACCGGTTCCTCAGCTCAGCGAGCCCTGGTATTGCTGCGCCGAACCGCTGGAATCTCAGCTCACTCCGCAGATATAACTTTTTTACCGGTTGTCCAGCCGGCCCACCGCTTTTAACCTATTTTGAGGAGTTGATTCCCTTATGAGTCATTCGGCTCATGCTGAGCGGCTCACTGACCTCCTGTCCCTGCAAAACCCGCCGGTCGCGCTGACCTTAGTGGACGAGAAGCCCGAGGGCATCGCCCAGGCAACCAAGGCGGTTCCGTCGGCGTGCGCGTTCTGGCGCCAGGCCGAGCGGGGCACCTTCTTCGCCGCCGCCGAGCAGCACTTCAACTGCCCGGTCGGGTCGATGGTGATGGGGTTCGAGTTGCCGGGCGAGGTCAGCGAACGGCTCGGCGGCCTGGTCCAGTCGATGTGCGACGCGAGCTACCTGAGCATGGACGAGGCGGCCAAGATCCCGTCCACCGGGAAGCACAGTGCCGGCATCGTGTATGGGCCGCTGAGCGACTTCCCGCTGGCCCCTGATGTGGTACTGCTCTGGGTCAACCTGTCCCAGGCGATGATCTACACCGAGGCCGCCGGGCGGGCCGCCTGGACCGCCAGCCCGATGGACGTGACCGGCCGGCCCGGCTGCGCCGCGCTTCCGCGGGCCATGCACAGCCAGCAGCCCGGCATGACGCTCGGCTGCGCCGGCATGCGCACCTTCACCGAGATCGGCGACGACCTGACCCTGGCCGTGATTCCCGGTGGCGCCCTGGACGGGTTCGTGGAGAAGCTGGCGGCCACGGTCGAGTCCAACGCCGCGATGCGCTCGTACTACGACTCACAGAAGGCGGCCATCGGCTGACCCTGCCCTGGTTCCGGGTCAGCCGCGGGACTCCGGCGGCTGACCCGGAACGAGGGAGAATGCCCGCTCTTGTTATGACCTACCCACTCGGCTACCGTCTCATATCAATGATTGTTGGTGTATATGTGAACGATTGACTTTGATAAATAGGAGACCGGTCATGATTGCCAGCGCGGGAACCGGCAGCACGGAGCTTGACGGCGGCAACCCGGCCGACTTCATCTGCTGCGCGCCGCTGTCGTCGCAGTTCTCCGTGGCCGAGGCCGCCGCCGCTGCCGCGCGTTTCGCCGCCATGGGGCACCCGCGCCGGATCCACCTGATGAACATGCTGGTCCGCAGCGGCTTCCCGGTCTGCGTCTGCGACCTCGTGTCGGCGACCGGCTGGGCACAGTCCACCGTCAGCCACCACCTCAAGCAGCTCGTGGACGTCGGCCTGCTGCACCGCCAGCAGCGCGGCAAATGGGCCTACTACTCCGTCGACCACACCGGCCTGGCCTCTCTCGCCACCGTGGTCACCGTGCCACCGGGCGGCCTCGCGCTCGCCGGGCGCCGCCCACGGCCGGGGCAGGGCGAGTAGCGATGGACCGGCAGATCCTGTTCGTGCTGGGCGAGCACACCTGCGTGCCGTCCGACCCGCTGCGGGCCGCCGCGGCCCTGGACTGCCGGTCCATCGTGTTCACGCCCACCGTGCCGGGGTGCGGGGACGGCGCGGCGCTGATGGACAGCGTCCAGCTCATCCGCCTCGACCGGCCCGGGGACGCGCTCCGGCTCGCCCGCAAGTACCACGCCGAGCAGCCGCTCGACGCCGTGGTCAGCTACGAGGACGGGGCCAGCATCCTGGCCGCCCGGATCGCCGAGGATCTCGGCCTGCCCGGTCACCCGGTCGCCGCGGCCATCGCGGCCGTGGACAAGCCGGCCATGAAGGAGCGGTTCACCGCGGCCGGCCTGCCCATCGCGCGGTACACGGTCGCCGATGACGAGGACGGCGCCGTCGCGTTCGCGCGCGAGGCCGGCTACCCGGTGGTGGTCAAGCCCTGCCGCGGCGGGGCGAGCCAGGGTGTCATGCGGGCCGACGACGAGGCCGGGCTGCGCCGCTGCTACCGGCGGCTGCGCCGGATCGTGCGCGACTACGGCCTGGACACCGGTGGCCGCCCGAACCGGATGCAGCTCGTGGAGGGCTACCTGCCCGGGGCGGAGATCTCCGTCGAGCTGATCGTGGACCGTGGCCGCCCGGTGGTCACCGCCGTATTCGAAAAGCCCAGGCCGCTGACCGGGCCGTTCTTCGAGGAGACCATCTACCTGACCCCGGCCAGGCTGCCCGCCGCCCAGCAGGCCCAGGCCGAGGCGCTGGCCATCGACGCCGCCGCCGCGCTCGGCCTGCGGCACGGCCCGGCGCACTGCGAGATCCGGGTCACCGATGACGGGCTCTACCTGCTCGAGGTCGCCGGCCGGCTGCTCGGCGGGGCGTGTGCCCGGGCGTTCGGCGACTGCCTCGGCGCCGGCATCCACCCGCTGCTGCTGCGGCTGGCCATGGGGGAGGCGGTCGAACTGCCGTCCCGCGACCCGGCGCGGCCGGTGGCGGCGGCAATGATGCTTCCGGTGCCCGGCGAGGGGCGCTTGGTCGCCTTGCACGGAGTGGACAGAGCCCGCCGCGTGCCGGGTGTCACCGATGTGACCGAAGCCGGCTGTCCTGGCGACATCATCGTCCCCTTCCCCGAGCAGGCCTGCTACGCGGTGGGCTTCATCGGCGCCGCCGGGGCCACCCATGAGCAGGTCGAAGATGCCCTGGCCTGGGCGGCCGCCAGCATTTCGGTGGAACTGGCCCCGCTGGAGTGCCAGCGCTGGACCCGGCGGCTCGACGGCGCCGCCTGGCCGGCCGATCCGGGCGCCGCAGTCCTGTGGCTGGCCGGTCTGCCGGCCGATGAGGCCAGGCGGCTGGCCGTGTCCCATGTGGCCGAGATCATGTTCGGCGAACTGCCCGGGCCCGAGGCGCTCAGCGCGGCGGAATGCACCGTCGCCGGGGAGTGCGAGCGGGGCGAGTTCGCCGGGGTCTGCCTGCCGGGTAAGGGTGTCATGCTCGGGGTCATCAGCGGCGAGACAGGCTACCTGTTCTGCTTCGGGGTGCTGCCGGAACTGCGCCGGGCCGGCCATGGGCCGGCCTTGATGGCCGCCCAGCTCGCTGCCTTCGCCCGCCGCGGCGTCCGTGTGGTGGTGGCAGAGACCGACCCGAGGCCGGGGCGGCGCAGTGCGGCGCTGCTGCGCCGGTTCGGGTTCGTGCCCGAGCCGTCCACGGGCCCGGCTGAGTCACGGGTCTACAGCTGCGCTCTGGACGTCACCGATCAGCTCGCGGGGGAGGTGACCGATGCAGACTGCGCCGATGCCTGCGATTGCTGAAGCGCTCACCGAGGCCGCCGTCCGCTACGGCACACCGGCCTACGTCTACGACCTGGCCGGCATCCGCAGCCGGATAGAACGCCTGATCCGGGTGCTGCCGCCGGGAATCGGGATCAGGTACTCGGTCAAGGCCAACCCGGCCCTGGCGGTCTGCCGGGTGATCGCCGAGGCCGGCCTGGACGCCGAGGTCTCATCGGACGGCGAACTGGCCGTCGCCCTGGAGGCCGGGTTCCGGCCGGACCAGATCCTGGTCAGCGGGCCGTACAAGGAGCCGAGCCTGCTGGACCGGCTGGCCAGCCTGCCCGGCGTGCTGATCTCGGTCGACTCGCTCAGCGAACTCGGCGAGCTCACCACCCACCCGGCTCCGCTGCGCACGGGCGGCGGGATCGTGCTGCGGCTGCGGCCCGACTACCCGGCCGCCGGGGAGATGCCCGGCGGCCCTGAGCACCGGTTCGGCATCCCGGCCGGCCAGTTGAGCACCGGGGCCATCCGGCCGGCCGTGCGGTGCCTGGGATTCCACGTTTACGGCGGTTCACAGATCCTGGACAGCGCGCTGGCCGCCCGCAACCTGAACAACGCCCACGACCTGGCCATGCGGATGGCGAAGCGGCTCGGCCTCAGGCCGCGGGTGGTCAACCTCGGCGGCGGCTTCGGCGTTCCCTACCACCAGGGCGTCCAAGAACTCGACCTCGCCCCCGCCGCCGCGGCGCTCGGCGCGATGATGGCCGCAGACCCGGGAACGACGCTGATCCTGGAGCTGGGCCGCTACCTGGTCGCCGAGGCCGGCTGGTACCTGACCCGGGTGGTGCACGAGCAGACGCTCGGCCACAGGCCCGCGGTCGTCGTGGACGGCGGCATCCACCACCGGCCCGACCTGTGCGGTCTCGGCCTGGCCCGGTGCTGCGCTCCGCCGGTGCTGCTCGGGCCGCCCAGAGGCGGCGCCCGGCCGACCGCCGTGCTTGGCTGCCTGTGCCTGCCCTGGGACATCCTGGCCAACGGCGCGATGCTGCCCGCCCTGCACACCGGCGACATCCTCGCCTTCCCCACCGCGGGGGCCTACGGCCTCACCGCCGCGCCGTCGGCCTTCCTCGGTCACCGCCTGCCCGCCGAGATAAGCCTGGACAACGGGAGCCTGGCGCTGCTGCCGCCCTCGCAGCCACCCCTGCTGCCGCCCACCGCCATCTCCCGGGTCCTGGCCATGGGCACGCCATGACCCCGCCCGGCCCGCGCGGCCTGTTCGGCGATGAGGGGCGGCGCCTGCTCGATGAGCAGCAGGCGCACCTGTTCCCCCCGTCCGTGCGGCCGGCCTTCCTGCGGCTGCTGTGGGCGGCCCTGGCGGCGCTCGCCATCGGCGTCGCCATGGTGATCATCGCCATCGGCGGGCTGTCATGACCGCGGGCAGGGTGCCGGTGATCCTGCAGGGCAGCGAGGCCGAATGCGCCGCGGCCTGCCTGGCGATGGTGGCCACCCACCACGGGCACCACCTGACCCTGCGCGAATCACGGGAGATCTGTGCCGTCGGCCGCGACGGGGCCAGCGCCGCGGCCCTGGCCCGGGCCGCCCGGGACATCGGCCTGGCCGTCGAGGCCCGGCGGCCCGCCCCGGGCGTCCTGCGGGACCTGCCGCTGCCCGCCCTCGCCCACTGGGGCAGCGACCACTTCGTCGTCGTGGAACGCGTCACCCGGCGCCGTGTCCGCATCGTCGACCCGGCGCGTGGCCGCCGCAGCATGACCGCCGGGGAATTCGGCACAAGCGCCGGCCGGGTGCTGCTCACCGCGCGGCCGGGCCCGGAGTTTTCCCGGCGGGCGGCCACCAGCGCACCGTTCTGGCGCCGGTACGCCGCCGCCCTGCTGCGGATGCCGGGCACCAGGCTCCCGCTCGCCCAGCTGCTCGGCGTGGGCCTGATCGTCCAGTTGCTCGGGCTCGCCGTGCCGGCCGTGGTCCTCACCGTCATCGGCAGGGTCATCCCGTCGCGGGCCGGGTCGGTGCTGCCGCTGCTCGGCGCCGGCCTGGTGATGGTGGTCGCGGCCCAGTTGCTGACCGGCTACCTGCGCGGGTCCCTCATCATCTACCTGCAGGGGCGGCTCGACACCCAGGCGATGATCAGCTTCTGCGCGCACCTGATCCGGCTGCCGCTGGGCTACTTCCAGCGGCGCAGGACCGGCGACATCATGCTGCGGGCGTGGAGCATCGCCGGGCTGCGCGAGCTGCTCACCGCCCAGACCCTCAGCGCCCTGCTCGACCTGCTCATGATCGTCGTCTACCTGGCCGTGATGGCGGTGGCCGACCTGCCGATCGCGCTGGTGGTGTTCGCCGTCGTGGCCGCACAGGTGGGGCTGCTCGCGGTGACCCTGCCGCTGGCCCGGGACCGGGTCTCGGCCGAGCTGGCCACCCAGGCCGAGGCCTACGGCCAGCTGGCCGAGACCATCGAGGGCATCACCACGGTGAAGGCCGCCGCGGCCGAGCAGCGCGTCCTGGACCGGTGGTCGCTGCTGTTCCTGCCGTGGATGCGGGCGACCCTGCGCCGTGCCCAGGTATCGGCGGCGGCCGAGGCGGTCTCCGGGGCGCTGCGGACCCTGGCACCGCTGGCCGTGCTGTGGCTGGCCACCTCCAGGGTGCTCGACGGCAGCCTGCCGGTGGCAACGGCGATGGCCCTGACCTGGCTTGCCTCGGCGATCGTCGTGCCATTGTCGGTGCTGGCCGCGAACGGCCAGCGGATGCAGCTGGCCGGCGCCCAGATGCAGCGCCTGGCCGACGTGCTGGACACCCCCGCCGAGCCGCCGCCGGGCGCGCCATCGGGGAACGCAACGGCGGCCCGGGTCGAGCTGCGCGGGGTCAGCTTCCGCTACGACCCCTACAGCCCGCTGGCGCTCCGGGACCTGTCGGTCGCCATCGAGCCGGGCAGCAAGGTGGCGATCGTCGGCGCGTCGGGTGCGGGCAAGACGACGCTGGGGCTGCTCATCCTGGGCCTGCACCGGCCCAGCCAGGGCAGCGTCTGGGTGGACGGCACCGACCTGGCCACCGTCGGTGCCGCCGCCGTGCGCGCCAGGATCGGCACGGTGCTGCAGGACCCGTTCGTGTTCTCCGGCACGATCGGCAGCAACATCGCCTTCGGCGACCCGGCGATCACCCCGGCCGGCATCGAGCAGGCCGCCCGGCTGGCCTGCCTGCACCGTGACGTCATGGCACTGCCACAGGGTTACCAGACCCGGCTCGGCGAGCGGGGGGCCGGCCTGTCCGGCGGGCAGCGCCAGCGCCTGGCCATCGCCCGGGCCATCGTGGCCCGGCCCTCGATGCTGCTGCTCGACGAGGCCACCAGCCATCTCGACGCGGTGACCGAGGCGGCCATCCACCGCAACCTGGCCACGCTGGACTGCACCCAGATCATCATTGCCCACCGGCTGAGCACCGTCCGCGACGCCGATCTCATCCTCGTGCTTGACAGCGGGCAGCTCGCCGAGAGCGGCACCCACGCCGAACTGCTCACCCGCGACGGCTGTTACGCATCGCTGGTGGGTTCCCAGCTCCGTCAGAAAAGCCCTCTCCCGCAGGACCGCGACGGCGGGAAAGCCGTGCCGGTGGGCGCGGCGGCCCCCGGGACTTCAGGAACCGGCGACACCCAGGGAAGGAGGTGAGGACACATGGCCATCACCGGCAGGTCGGACGCCGAGGCGGAGATCTCAGCGACGCTCAGCGACGCGGAGCTCGAAGACATCGTCGGCGGCGCCTCTCCCCACGTGGTCTGCTGTGGCAGCAACTGCGTGACGTGACAGGTCCTTGCCAGACCGGCGGCGGGCAGGCGGGTGGAAGCCGCCTGCCCGCCGGCTCAACAGACTCCCGCAGGCTGTCGCGGACGGGAGCCTGGCCTGGTCAATCAGGCGGGACGTTCCAGGTGGTGATGACCGGGACGTCGTGCTCGGTGCCGAGCGTACTGCAGGTGCCGGTGTCCAGCCTGAACAGGCGGCCCGCGGCCGGTTCCAGGCCGAGCCAGCGCGCGGTCAGCACGCGCAGCACATGGCCGTGCGCCACGAGCGCCACGTCGCCGGCCGGCCCGGCCGGCCCGCCCAGCAGCGGCCTCACCCGGCTCAGCACCGCGTCGACCCTGGCCCCGACCTGAGCGACGGTCTCACCGGGATGTTTCGCGTCCCCGGGGATCACCCCGTCGCGCCACAGGTACCAGCCCGGCCGGCCGGCCTGGATCTCCGCCGTGGTGCGGCCCTCGTAACCGCCGTAATCCCACTCCCACAGGTCCGGATCGGGCTTGGCGGCCGGCAGCCCGGCCAGTTCGGCCGTGCGCACCGCGCGCTGGGCCGGGCTGGTGAAGACGGCCACGATCCGCCGCCGCGCCAGCATCGGGGCGAGCGAGGCCGCGGCGGCCTCACCGCGCGGGGTGAGCGGTATGTCGGTGCGGCCGGTGTGCCGGCCGTTCGCGCTCCACTCGGTTTCACCGTGCCTGAGCAGGATCAGTCCCATGGGCCACCATCTTCGCCGGCCCGGATCAGCCGAAGTTCATGTAGGTGTTGCCGCCGCTGGTGTCCTGGGGATTGGTGACCAGTGCGCTCACGCTCAGCAGGCCGGCCGAGCGGAATCTCAGGGTGAGCGTGATCACCTTGCCGTTGTGCATGGCCCCGGCCCCGGTGATCACCAGATGCGGGCCGTCCGGGACGAGCCGGATGATGCCGTGCGCCGGGATGCCGATGGCCGGCACGGTGCGCATGGCGCCGCCGTCTGCGGGCACCTGGAAGCTGACCCGGCCACCGGCGCTCAGCCGGGCCGATACCAGGCTGTCCCGGCCGCCGTTGTTCCTGATCGCCAGGTAGACATCGGTGGTTCCCGGCGTGATCGGCAGCGGCACGTACGCGGTCGCCGCCTGGATCGCCGGGGTCCGGCCCTGGCCCGCCGACGCCGTGGCGGCGCAGCCGGCGGTGCCCAGGGCGGCGGCGAGTGCACAGGCGCTCGCCGCCGCCTTCGGGGCACGGGCCCGGCCGCGCGATATGAGCATCGTGGGGTCCTCGGGGTTCGCATTGCTGACGATGCACCCACCGTACCGCCGGGCCGGGATCAGGCCGGCCGCGGACCCGGTGCGGCGGGGGAGTAGCCGCCGTCCCAGACGCTCACGTATTTCCAGGCCGAGTCGAACAGCACCGTCACGACCGACCGGCCGGGCGCGAGCCCGGCCGCCACCTCGGCGGCGACGGCGGCGTTCGCCCCGGCGGTCGGGCCGGTGAAGAGCTTTTCCTCGGCGATGAGCCGTTTCATCATCGACCAGGCCTGCTCGCCGGTCACGGTGCGGACCTCATCGATCAGGTCTTCGCGCACGTTCGGCGGGATCTTGCCCGGGCCCAGGCCCATCAGATTGTGCGGCCGGTGCTCGAACGGCACCCGGTCCCGTTTGGCCCGCAGCGGCGCGGAGGCGTCGACCTCGACCGCGATCGTGGCCATGCCGGGGAATTCGGCCCGCAGCGCCGCCGCTATGCCGGAGAACGTGCCGCCGGTGCCAAGGCTGCACACGAACGCGTCGGCCGGCCGGCGCAGCCGCCGCAAGTCCGCCACGATCTCCCGGCCCACCGTCAGCCAGGCCTGCCGGTTCAGCGGGTTGGTGGACTGGTCGAGGAAGTAGCTGCGCGGATGCTGGCGGACGTACTCACGGGCCTCGTGCTCGGCCCGCAGCAGGAAGCCGTCCGGGCCGGTTTCGATGATCTCGGCGCCGAACGCCCGGATCTGGGTCTTGCGCTCAATGGTCATCCCGGCGGGCATCAGGACGACGACCCGGTACCCGCGCGCCAGGCCCACCCGCGCGAGTGCCGCACCGCCGTTGCCCGTCGAGCACTCCACGAGCGTCCAGCCGGGCGCGATCGTGCCGCGCCGCTCCAGGACGTCGATCATGTAGCCGAAGATCCGGTCCTTGTGGCTGCCGGTGGGGTTCCGGAACTCGCACTTGGCGTAGACGCTGGCGGCGCCGGCCGGGACGACGTGACGCAGCAGGCACAACTCGGTATGGCCGGCTGCGGGGTCCCCGGTCGCGGTGCGCTCAGGAGAGGCCGCGGGGTCTCCGGTCGCGGTGCGCTCAGGAGAGGCTGCGGGGTCCCCGGTCGCGGTGCGCTCAGGAGGGGGTCCGGCGGCGGCCCCGGTACCGTCACCGGACAGGACGTGGACCAGGCCGCTGGCCGGGTCGATGCCGATCCGCAGCACCGGCCGCACCGTGACGCCGCACCGGGTGTGCACGGCCCTGGCGCCGCCGTTGGCCGGCTTCTCCGTGACGACCAGGGCCTCGGTCACCTCGGCACCAGCCCGCCGCACCGCCTCGACCAGGGCCACCAGCGTGCCGCCGGTGCTGACCGTGTCGTCGATGATCACCACCCGGTCGCCGGGCTCGATCCCGTTCAGGTACAGGCGGCCGGAGAAGTACTCGGAGCTGACCTCGGCCACCGTCACCGGGTCCCGTTCGCCGGCCGGAAGCTCGTAGGGATACCACCGGGCCACCGCCAGTGGCAGCCGGGTGGCCAGGCAGACCGGCCCGGCCAGGATTCCGCCCTTGTCCTCCTCGGCCAGGAGTTTCGTGGCGCCGGAGAACGTGCCGAGGCGGATCAGCCGGTTCACGGCCTCGGCGAGGACCTCGGCCCGCAGCGCGGGCCGCTGGTCGGTGAGTTCGTTGATCGTGGTCCGGTACGTTCCGGTCAGGACGGTGGGTGCACCCTCGTATATCTCTTCTAACAGCATTTAACGAAGTTACCCAGACTTTTGGATAATGCCCGGGGTTACCCGCGTTCGATGGCCGTTTCGAGCAGGCCGAGTGGCGGCGCTCCCAGGTCCATCAGGGCGGTGTGGAAGCGGCGCAGCGTGAAGCCCATGCCCCAGTCCTTCCTGGCCTTCTCGCGGAGGTTCATGATCACGAGCTTGCCCCAGGTGTACCGGCCGTAGGTCGGGTCGAACGTGGCCCGGCGCGCCTCGGACAGCGCGGCCGCCCCCAGCAGGTGGGTGTCCGCCTCGAACCTGCGGGCTCCCTCCCGCACCGTCATGCCCGCCGTGTGGACGCCGATCGCGCAGGCCAGCCGGGTGACCCGGACCAGGGCCTCCAGCCACACCCCGATCTCGAACCTGGGGTCGGGCGCGCAGAACCCTTCCTCCACGCAGAGTTCCTCGGCGTAGTGCGCCCAGCCCTCGACGAACGCCAGCGAATGCAGCACCCGCCGGACCGGGGTGGACGCACGGCGCAGGGCCCGGCCGTGCGAGAAGTGCCCGGGCGCGACCTCGTGCACGGTGATCCCGGGCAGGGTGGTGTCGCTGAACACCTCCAGCCATTCCTCGATCTCCTGGGCGGGCCAGGAGTCCTCCGGCGGGGTGATGTGGTACCAGGACGGGCCCTCCGGCTCTCCCGGCGCGTTGGACGACATCATCGCCATCGCCCAGCGGCGGGACGGCGGGGCGAGCCCCACCAGGCACGTGCCGTCGTTGTAGGGCATCAGGTCGCGCTCGCGGGTGAACTCGATCGCCCGGTTGGTCCAGGTCTGCGCGGCGCCGATCACCCCCGCCGCGTCCGGGTGGTCGCGGACGAGTTCGCGGGCGACATCGAGCGGCGGGCGGTCGGGGTCGATCCGGGCGCAGCTCTCGGCGAGCCGCTCGCGCAGCCGGTCCCGCTCCGCGTCGGCCTGCCCGGCCAGTGCGGCGATGTCCAGATCGATCGCCTCGGCGCTGCCCATCAGCGCGGCCAGTCCGGCGGTGCCCAGGCCCGTGTCGGCACCGCCGGCCTGGGCCACCCGCTCCAGGTGAGCGACGAGCCGCGCGTGCGCGGCCAGTGCGGCGTCGCGGGTGGCGGCGCCCGCCTCGTCCGGTATGCCGTTGACGAGCCCGCGGGCCGCCCCCAGCAGGGCCTCCGCGACCGGGCCGCTCACCTGGTCCAGGGCGGCGATGGCATTGTCCACCCCGCGCGGCCAGGCGGCCAGGTGGGCCAGCCGGGCGGCGGCGCGCTGCTCCGGCGGGGCGTAGTCCCTGTCATAGCAGGCCAGGTCGAGCTCGCCCAGGTGGGGCAATGGGTTGCGGCGGTGCAGCTCGAGCTCGCCGAACTCGACCCGGACCAGGCTCTCGAACGCGGCCAGGTGCGCCTCGTCGTGCCGGTCATCAAGGGTGCGGTCGCTGGCGCGCGCCTCGTCCACCCGGGCAAGCCCGGCGCGTGCCCCGGTGGGCGACAGATCCTGGATCGTGCCGTCGTATTCGTGCCGGCCGCCCATCTCGCGCACGTCGGCGAGGTGCAGATCACAAACGGCGCGCAGCCGGGGAGTTAGCTCTTCCATGCGGTCAGAGGTTACAGCCCGGTGCCGTTCCTGGACACATCGTGGATGCGGCCTGTCTGGCGGGAATCCGCCAAGCTACCGTCGGACCATGCCAACGGACCCATCGTTCACCACCCGTCCCGAGCTTGCCGGGACCTTCGGCATGGTGGCCTCGACGCACTGGCTGGCCTCGGCCGCCGGGATGGCGATGCTGGAGCGGGGCGGCAACGCGTTCGACGCGGCGGTGGCCACCGGCCTGGTCCTGCAGGTCGTCGAGCCGCACCTGAACGGCCCCGGCGGTGAGGTTCCGGTCATCGGCTTCGACGCCGGCCGGGGCGAGCCGTTCGTGCTGTCCGGGCAGGGCACCGCGCCCGCGGCGGCCACGCCGGCGGCGTTCGGCGCGCTCGGCATCGACCTCATTCCCGGCAACGGCCTGCTGCCGGCCTGCGTGCCCGCCGCGTTCGGCACCTGGATGCTGCTGCTGCGCGAGCACGGCAGCCTGCCGCTGCGCACGGTCCTCGAGCCCGCGATCGGCTACGCGGCAGGCGGCTATCCGCTGCTGCCCGCCATCTCGGCGGGTATCGCGAGCGTCGCCGGGCTGTTCCGTGAGCACTGGCCGTCCTCGGCCGGGATCTACCTGACCGGCAGCGGCCGGGATGGCGTTCCCGTCGCGGGCGCCAGGTTCGCCAACCCCGCGCTGGCCGCCAGCTATCGGCGCGTGCTGGCCGAGGCCGAGGCGGCGAGCACGGACCGGGATGAGCAGATCGAGGCCGCGCGCCACGTCTTCTACGAAGGGTTCGTGGCCGAAGCGATCGTTTCCTTCCTTGCCTCAGCCGAGGTCATGGATGTGACGGGGAGGCCGCATCGCGGCTTGCTCGGCTACGGCGACCTGGCGGCCTGGCGGGCGGGTGAGGAAGCGCCGGCCACCTTCGGTTACGCCGGGCTGACCGTGTGCAAGACGCCGCCGTGGGGCCAGGGCCCGGTGTTCCTCCAGCAGCTCAGCCTGCTGGACGGGTTCGGCGTGGCCGGCATGCGCCCCGGCGGCGCGGAGTTCATCCACACCGTGGTGGAGTGCGCCAAGCTGGCCTTCGCCGACCGGGAGGCCTGGTACGGCGACCCCAGGCACGCCGAGGTGCCGCTGGACGACCTGCTCTCGCCGCAATACGCGGCGCAGCGCCGCGAGCTGGTCTCCGGCCGCGCCCGGCCCGACCTGGTTCCCGGATCCCCGGGCGGCCGCATCCCCCGGCTGCCCGAATATGCCAGGGCAGGCTTCATCCAGCCAGGAGCCGCGCTCCCGCTCGACCCGGGCACCGGGGAGCCGCTCAACCGGACCGCCGGAGCCGGCGACACCTGCCATCTCGACGCGGTGGACAGGTTCGGGAACATGGTGGCCGCCACCCCGAGCGGCGGCTGGCTGCAGAGCTCACCGGTCATCCCCGGGCTCGGCTTCTGCCTGGGCACCAGGGGACAGATGTTCTCCCTTACCGAGGGTCTGCCCAACACGCTCGCCCCTGGCAAGCGGCCGCGCACGACGCTCAGCCCGGGCCTGGCCCTGCGCGACGGCGAGCCCTGTCTCGCGTTCGGCACGCCCGGCGGGGACCAGCAGGACCAGTGGACGCTCCCGTTCTTCTTGAACCATGTGCACTTCGGCATGAACCTGCAGCAGGCCATCGACGCCCCGGCCTTCCACACCAGGCATTTCCCGTCCTCGTTCTACCCGCGGGAGGCTTACCCGCTGGCCGTGGACGTCGAGGCCAGGGTGGACCCGGACGTGATCGCCGCGCTGCGGGCCAGGGGACACGACGTGACCGTGATGCCGCCATGGTCGCTGGGCAGGATCAGCGCGGTCGCGCGGGCGAACGGTTTTCTTTACGCAGCAGCGAACCCCCGGGGCATGCAGGGCTACGCCGTCGGGCGTTAGGCCGCCAGGTCGTCCACCCGGCGCGGGCCGGCGGCAACCATAACGTCTCGGCCACGCTGGCCTTCGGCACGGCCCCGGAACGCAGGGGGGCCAGCCAGTCGTTGCAGAATCGGGGGCACAATGTGATTCAGTTGGCTTCGTAAGGCACGGCAGGGGCTTCAGACCCCTCCGAGAGAGGGAGTCGGAACATGGAACGCCGTCACCATGTAGGGCTCACAATCGGCGGGATCATCATTGGCCTGATCGTGCTGGCCTGGCTTCCCTGGTATGTGACCGCGCTGATCATCATCGCGGCCATCGCGATACCGGCGGCCGCCTACCGGATGCTGGACCCGTCCCAGCGCCGCCGCCTGCGCAACACCCGCCGCCGCCAACTGGGCGGCTAACCGCAGGTCAGGCACCGAGCCCGCGTTGCCTGCCCGCTGATCCGCGATCGTGCAGGACGGTTCAGGCGCCCGTCTTGGCGGCGGCCTTCAGCCCCTGCTTGTAGGCACGGACCCGGGCGAGCGACTTCTCGTCCACGATGTCGGCCACCGAGCAGTAGGAGCCCCGGGCGCCGAACGGGCCCGCCACCTCCCGCCAGCCTCTCGGCCGCACGCCGAGCTGCTTGCCGAGCAGGGCGACGAAGATCTGCGCCTTCTGCGCGCCGAAGCCGGGCAGCTCGGCCACTCGCTTGATCAGCTCCTGGCCGGTCTTGGCGGTGGTCCAGATGGCCGCGGGGTCGCCGCCGTAGCGATCGGTGATGATTCGCCCGAGTTCCTGAACCCGGGCCGCCATGGCTCTCGGGTAGCGGTGCAGCGCGGGCCGCTCGGCGAAGATCGCGGCGAACGCCTCCGGGTCGTACTCGGCCAGCTCCCTGGCGCCGGGCTCGTGGCCGATCCGTTCGACCAGCACGGAGGGCGAGCTGAACGCCTTCTCTATGGTCACCTGCTGGTCGAGCAGCATCCCGATCAGCAGGGCCAGCGGGCTGCGCGACAGCAGCGCGTTGGCGTCGTCGCCAACAGGCAGCGAGAGTGTCATCCGTCCTCCATCTCACCAGGCCCCATCATCCACCATGATCAGGCCCGGTGTGACATCCGGCGGGACGGCTAGCTCAGCAAGCCGGGGTAGAGCAGGGCGAGCTGGTGCGGGCAGGCGGCGATCAGCCGGAGCTCGTCGTCGGTGAGTGGCTTGCCGGTGGCCGCGCCGCAGAGCTGCACCAGCCTGAACGTCAGCTCCTCGTCGCTCACCTCGATGCCGAGGCCGTCCATGACATGCCGGAAGCCGGCCTTGCCGCCGTACTCGCCGGTGAGCACCACCCGCCCCTCGCGGGTGTGCCAGTCGGCCGGGAAGGGCCCGAGCGTCTCGTCGTCGTAGAGCTCGTAGTTCTCCCGGTTCTTCAGCGCCCCGTCGGCATGGATCCCGGACTCGTGGGCGAACGCGTTGCGGCCCACGCCCGGCTGGCCCTGGGGGAGTGGCTGGCCGAACGCGTAGCTCGCCCACAGGCCGAGCCGCCGTGCCCAGGACAGGTCCACCGGGTCGCCGATCGTGGCGCGGCCACCGGCGCCGAAGCCGTGCCGGAACGCCAGGATGCAGGACAGCAGGTCGGCGTTGCCCGCGCGCTCACCGATCCCGTTGACACAGGTGTTGACCCAGGCGTCCTGCCCGGCGTCCAGGTCGCCGAACGCTCCGGACAGGGAGTTCGCCACTGCCATGCCAAGATCGTTGTGGCAGTGCGTCTCGACCGGGATCCCAATGGAGCTGGCCAGCTTCGCGAACCGCTCACGGATCCGCTCGGGCGTGTCACCGCCGATCGTGTCGCAGTAGCGGATCCGGCTGGCTCCGGCATCCTTGGCGGCGAGTGCGAACTCGAGCAGGAATCCGTCGTCGGTGCGGGAGGCGTCCTCGGCGTTGACCCCGATCGTCTCCGCCCCGCCGGCGGCCGCCATCGCGACGGCGGCTGTCATCTCCGTAATGATCGAGCCGCGGTCCAGCCTGCCGCGGAACTTGTGCGCGATCATCTGGTCCGACGTTGAAATCGACAGGTTGTAGTGCCGCAACCGCCCAGCCTGCTGGCCCGCCTCCGGCACGGCGCAGAGCGCCGCTTCCACATCGGCGGGCACCGCCCGGCACCAGCCGGACAGCCGCAGCGCGCCGAACGCACCGGCCTCGGCCAGGGCCAGGTTCGCCCGGACGTAGGGCACCTCGTGAAACAAGGAGGGGAAGCCCATCTCCGACTGCGCCACACCCAGTTTGGCCAGGTAAAAGTTGATCATCGTCTTGCCAAACTTGGACAGCCCGGTACGCGCGGTCTGAACCCCATCGCGGTTGGTTACGTCAAGAAAGTGGATAACAGGCACAGAGGCGTCCTCTCATAGTTGACTAGATTCACATTGACATGATGATTCGACATGGATCAAGGTTGATTAAAATCAACTAAGAACATTTCCGGGAGCCGGGTACGTGCACGAGACCGAGGTCAGAGCGGACTGGATCACCGCGGCGGCGGCGGCCGAGCGGCTGGGCGTGAAGCGCGCCACGTTGTACGCCTACGTGAGCCGCGGCGTCCTGGTGCGCAAGCGTGCCGCCGACGGCCGGGGGAGCCTGTTCGACCCTCGTGAGATCGACAAGCTCGCCCTCCGCGGCCGCCCCCGGCACGCACCGGGCGGGACCGAACTGGTCATCGAGTCGGCCGTTACCGAGATCTCCGGCGAGCGGCTGAGCTACCGCGGCCACCGGGTCACCGCGCTGGCCACCAGCCACAGCTTCGAAGACGTCGCCACCCTGCTGTGGGCCGCTGACACCCCCTCACGCCCCGGCGAGGAAGACCACGGCGCCGCGCCCCACGATCCCCGGTCCAGCAACGGACGGCTCCATGACCACGGGCACCAGGCACCCGCATGGCGTGCCACCCCCGCAGCCGTCGCCGCAGGCAGCGCGGCGCAGTCGGCCCTCCCACCCGGCGCGCTCCCGATCGAGCGCCTGCAAGTCATCGTCCCCGCCCTGGCCGCCACCGACCCCCTGCGCCTGCACCTGGCCGCCCCCGCCGTCATCGCCGCCGCCCAGTCCATGATCGCCGGAATGGTGGACTGCCTCCCGGCTCCCCAGCCCACAGCCCCACCTCAGCCCGGCCCGCCCTCCGCGGTTACGCCGCTCCCCGGTTCGGCGGCGCCGGGGGATGGCTCGCCTCGCGGTGGTATCGCCGGCCGGTTGTGGCGGAAGCTGTGCCCGGCGCCGCCCACGCCTGCATTCCTTGCGGCGCTGCGGGCGGCGCTGGTGCTGCTGGCCGATCATGAACTGGCCGCGTCCACTCTGGCAGCGCGAGTGGCGGCGTCCGTGCGGGCCGATCCCTATGCGGTGGTCGCGACCGGGCTAGGTGCGCTCGGCGGGCCGCTGCACGGCGGTGCCTCGCTTGGCGCCGAAGGAATGCTGGCGGCCGCCGCGACCCCGGCGCAGGCGCCGGCAGTCGTGGGCGACCTGTTGCGCCGCACCGGGCGGGTGCCGGGGTTCGGGCACTTTGTGTACCGGACCGGCGATCCGCGCGCCGTCTGCCTGCTCGGTCTTATCACCCAGGCTGCCCCCGGTTCGCCGCGGCTTGCGGTGGCCAGCGCGATTCTGGCCGAGATGCGCCGCCGGGCCCTGCCCGAGCCGAACATCGACTTTGCCCTCGCGGTCCTGACCGACGTGGCCGGGATGGTCACCGGCGCCGGCGAGGCCATCTTCGCCGTGGCCCGCACGGCAGGCTGGATCGCGCACGCCCTGGAGGAATACGCCCGCAACTCCCCCCTCCGGCCACGCGCCATCTACACCGGGCCCCAGCCCGGCTGAGCGCGGCCCGGCCAGGGGTTCACCCCTGCGGGAATCGAAACCCGCTGGCTGGGCATTGTCTCTAGTGATCTGAGACGAGGAGAGGTCTGTCATGTCCGTTCGGCGGCTCAACCACGCGGTGCTCTACGTCAGCGACGTGCCCCGCGCCGTAGCGTTCTATACCGAGGCACTCGGCTTCGAGGTCCGCAACGAGTATCACGGGAAGGCCGCCTTCCTGCGGGCACCCGGGTCGGCGAACGACCACGACCTGGGGCTGTTCCAGGTCGACGGTGCGAAGCTTGCCGAGGGTCCGCATCTGGGGCTTTACCATCTCGCCTGGGAGGTCGGCACGCTCGGCGAGCTGGCCGCGATCGGCCAGCGGCTGAGCCGGCTGGGTTCGCTGGTTGGCGCCAGCGACCACCGGGTATCCAAGTCCCTCTATGCCAAGGATCCTGACGGCATCGAGTTCGAGGTGATGTGGCGGGTGCCCGCCCAGGACTGGGAGCATGAACTCGCGACCGGTCCCGGGACCGGGCCGCTCGACCTGGACGAGGCGCTGTCCCGCTGGGGTGACAAGGTGACCGGCGCGGCGGCCGGGTCGGCCACCTGACCAGCAGGGAGGCGCAATGGGCGAGATCGACCTGGCAGCCATCACGGCGGAACGTGACCGGCTGCGTTCGGAGTATCTGCGGGCCGGCCGTCCGGCCAGTTCGGCCAGGGGCGTGCATCATGTCGCGCTGTTGTCCTCCGATGTGGAGCGGACCATCCGGTTCTACCAGGATGTGCTCGAATTCCCGCTGACCGAGATCTTCGAGAACCGTGACTACGCGGGGTCGAATCACTTCTTCTTCGATCTTGGTAACGGCAACCTGCTCGCGTTCTTCGACTTCCCGGGTCTCGATCTCGGGCCGTACGCGGAGGTGCTCGGCGGGCTGCACCATGTGGCGATCTCGGTCGAGCCGGAGCGCTGGGAGTACCTGCGGGCGAAGCTGGACGCGGCCGGGGTGGCCTGCCAACTGGAGAGCGGGACGTCCATCTACTTCACAGATCCCGACGGGGCCAGGCTGGAACTGATCGCTGACCGGCTCGGCACCATGTACGGCGCCGACGTCGGCTGATCACCGGGGCTGGGTTACTGGCTCAGCCCGGGGGCTGAATCTGCTGGCCGGGTGCGGATTTCTATGGTGCCTTTGTATGCCGGTGCCGCGCCGGTGGTTCGGCGGCTTCCATCGCACTCTCCCTTCGCGGGCACCGCCGGGCGCGGCGCCACTCGCCCGGTCACCGTCCGTCCCGGGCGCGCGGGAACGGCGAGCCGGCGGTGAATCCGCTCAGTCCCGGACGTCAGTCCTTGGCCGCCGGGGCCGGGCCGGCCTCGATGGCCGCCGGGCCCTGCATGCGCTTGGCCGTCAGCCGGGTGGCCAGCAGCCGCGCGGTCGCCATGGCTACGCCCATGGTGACGGCCCAGCCGATCGCCTCGCCGAGAGCGACCTCCGGGTCCTCGGGATGCTCGGGTGGCTCCTTGCCGGTGATCCGCTTCCAAGCCCTGGACATCACCTTGCGGGTGACGAACCCGGCCGCGGCGGCGGCGATTCCGCCAATGGCGCGGCTGGCGAAGTCTCCCCGCTTGTCTGCCATCAGTGTGCCTCCTCGATGTGGTGCCCCGGCGGCATCCCGTCACCTGATCATCCCGCCCGGACGCGATGGGTAATGCTAGCGCGGCTACCCGGCTCGATGATCTCTAGTCCTGCCGGGCCAGCGCCGCCCGGGACCGCTCGATCGCCTCGGCCAGGCTGCCCGGGTGCCGGGTGCACAGCAGCAGGTAGGGCCAGTCCGCATCCGCGCCGGTGACCTCGACGTACACGGACTCCCTGAGATAGGGCCTGATCAGCAGGTAGGCACTCGGGTCCGAGCGGGGACCGCGCATGGCCTTGGTCTGCATCTGGTCGAGTGGCCTGACCTCACCGGCCAGGGCCAGCGGCAGCCGCGCGGACCCGCGCCGGTACGCCGCCCCGGACGAGGGCTTCGGTGGCCGCAACGACCCGGCGCGCAGTTCGCCGCCGGCCACGCTGATCACGGCACCCCCCCAGTGCAGCAGCGTCACCACGGTGATCAGGGCCAGCACGATGTAGACGATCACGCCCACCCACAGGTGGAAGCCGGCGAACAGCTCGGTACCGAGGATGAGGACGCAAATCGCGCCGATGAGCCACCAGGAAATGGGTACACGCAGCCGTTCGTGGTAGTCACGCATGGGACTACGGTAGTTGTTCGGATGGGGTAAACATGG
>Ga0070733_10000550_pt1 | contig 30041 bp, 20 predicted proteins | sample Coa_R1_9_FD_66450 | JGI IMG/M metagenome (GOLD analysis project Ga0070733, IMG submission 66450) | Surface soil microbial communities from Centralia Pennsylvania, which are recovering from an underground coalmine fire - Coalmine... | ecosystem: Environmental > Terrestrial > Soil > Unclassified ...
GCGATGCCGGCGGGCGGCGTGCTGATGTTGCGCACAACGCACAAAGATGGCGAAGTGAAGCTGGAAATTTCGGACACGGGTACGGGACTAACGCCGGAAGAATCCGAGCGCCTTTTTACGCCTTATTACACAACCAAGCAGCACGGAACCGGGCTCGGCCTCGCGATCGTCCAGGCGGTGGTGGCGGATCATGGCGGACGAATTTCCGTGGAGAGCGAAACGGGCGTCGGGACTTCCTTCCATATTGACCTGCCGATCAAGCCGCCGCACAAGGCGCAGACTTTTCCAATGGTCTTCGAGAAAAAAGAAGACGGGACGTAGCCTCCGTGTCCGCCAAAGCTCACATATTGATTATTGATGATGACGCTAACACGCTCGCATCTCTAGCGCGCGCGTTCCGGCTGGCCGGGCACGAGGCGACCGTTTGCGACAACGCGGCGCGCGCGCTTGAGTTGGCGAAGGCCGAGCGCTTCGATCTGATTCTTTCCGATGTGGTGATGCCGGGGCGCGACGGGATCGCTCTGCTCGAAGACTTCAAGGCGATCGGACTCGCTTCGCCGGTGGTGATGATGTCCGGGCAGGCGTCGATTGAAATGGCGGTGAAGGCCACGCGGCTGGGGGCTAGCGATTTCCTGGAGAAGCCCATCTCCAGCGAGAAATTGCTGCTGACGGTGGAAAACGCGCTCCGCGTGCGTCATCTGGAGGAAGAGAATCGCGATTTAAAGCGGAGGTTGGGGCGGCATCACATTGTCTGGACCAGCCCGGCGATGAAGGAAGTGATGGCGCAGGTGGAGCACGTGGCGGCGAGCGAAACGCGGGTGTGCATCCGCGGAGAGACGGGGACGGGGAAGGAATTGATTGCGCGGACCCTGCATGAAAAAAGTCCGCGCCGCAATGGCGCGTTTATTTCGCTGAATTGCGCGGCGGTGCCTTCGGAATTGATGGAAACGGAATTGTTCGGCCACGAAAAGGGATCGTTTACCGGGGCGGCTTCGCGGCACACCGGGAAATTCGAGCAGGCGCATCGCGGCACGCTGTTTTTGGATGAGATTGGCGACATGCCGATGACCATGCAAGCGAAATTGCTGCGCGTGCTGGAAGAGGGCGAGATCGAGCGGGTGGGCGGGGACAAACCGTTTACGGTGGACGTGCGCGTGGTGGTCGCGACACATCGCAATCTGGAAGAGCAGGTACGTCAGGGAACTTTTCGCGAGGATCTGTATCATCGCGTGTTTGTGTTTCCGATTGTGCTGCCTCCTTTGCGCGAACGGCGCGAGGATATTCGCGTGCTGGCTGAGCATTTTGTGCGGCAGCTGGAGGAGCAGAATAATTGGAAGCTGCGGAAATTGTCGCCGGAGGCCATTGCCGAGCTGGAGCGTTATTCCTGGCCAGGGAATGTGCGGGAATTGCGGAATGTGGTGGAGCGCGTTTTGCTGCTGGCGCCGGGGGACGTGGTGGAAGCGGAGACTGTGCGGCGGGCGTTGCCGGGGGCGGCGGGAGCTGGCGCGTCCGTGGCGGGTGGTAAAGGATTGTCGGCGGCGGCGCTGGAGGTCGGGATGCTGTCGCAGCGGGTGGAGGCTTTCGAGCGCGAGACTTTGCTGGCCGAATTGAAGCGGCAGCATCATCACATGACGAACACGGCGAAGGCGCTCGGTTTGGAGCGCAGCCATCTTTACAAGAAGTGCCAGCAGCTGGGGATCGATTTGCGGGCGATACGGCAGACGGAGTGACGCGCGGCGGCGAAGTTGCTACGAAGATGTATCTGATTTTTTGCGCGAGGAGACTAAGTAGCTCGAGGCAATATAGAGCGCCATCGAGACGGCTATCGTGATGAAGAAGGCTTTCTGGTTCAGGGTTGCGGCGAAGGCCGCGATGCCCGCGAAAAATCCCCACATAAAGAGTTCGCCTACGAAGGCTTGTTTCCAGTGAGGTTTTAGGCCGCTATCGGGCAGGCGCGCGTGCAAGGAAGGCCACAGGCGCGGGACGCGGCGGCAAAATTCGATGTAAGATTCGCCCTGCTCTTTTTGCAGATTGGATTCTTCTAGGCCAATCAGGCGCCGGCAGAAAATAAAGTTTCCCACCACGATCACAAAGAATCCCACGCGACAGGCGAGAAACGCCATGCCGAGCGCCATCAGAATATTTCCCAGGTAGAGCGGATTGCGCACGTGGCGGTACGGCCCGGACGCTACGAGCTTCTCAGTGCGCAGGTCGTGGTCCTGCATAACATCGGAGCGCAAGTAAGACGTGGCCCAGGTGCGCAGCAGCGCGGCGAGAAGCGCCAGCAGGGCCGCGAAAGCGAGGCCGCACCGCGCGAGCAGGTCGGCGCGCGGGGAATTTTCGCCGACGGTGGTATTGATCAGGTATTGCACGGCGTTGACGTGGTCCAGCGCGTAGAGCCAGAAGCCCGCGCCGAAAATCACGCCGAAGATCCAGAAGCGATTGCGAAATTCGTAATCCGTGGCTTTCATGGGTCTCTCAATGTGTCCGGATGTTCCAGCCGCTTGTTATACGCCCGACGGCTCGTGTTTGTTACCGGTCGTCGGCTGGGCCTGCGAATGGCGGCGGGAACAGGCGGCTGAAGAGCAAGTGCGTGGGGAAATAGACCACGAATACCAGGAACAGGAAAGTGATGAAAAGGTGTGTGGGAGCGGGGCCGTAGGAGCGATGGAGGAAGGGATCTTTGACGGCGAAATTAAGGTTTTGGTCTGGGGTGACGAAGCGCGAGGCGATCAGGACGGGCACGAGGATGGCGGATTGGAGCTTCCAGCCGCGGCGATCGTAGCCTAGGCGGGTAAGCGACCAGAGCAGGATGAAGGGCAAGACAATGTGGAAGAGCGAGAGCAGGCGGGCCCAGAGCGGAGTGGTGGAGTCGAAAAGATATTCTGTGCCGCCGATGATGTGGCGCCCGAAAATCAAGCGGGCAGCTGCGTCGAGGGTCCACACCAGGTCAATCAGTATTGAGGAGACGGCCTGACTGGAAATGAGGAGCGCATTGTTGGCCCAGAGGCCTATGCAAGTGAGGATAACGGCGATGTCGCAGAGGTGTAGAAAATTCGCGGGGCCCCAGGCGTGCCAGTAGGCGACGAACCAGAGGGCGAGCCAAACGAGCGATAACCAGCGGAACCAAGTGGGGATTTGTTGGCGTGGTGCTGGCGGAGTGAGCATTTTGTGGTTGCGAATGCGGCCATCGTAGCAAATGCACTGGCGAAATCCCAACGAGTGGTGGCGGCGGTGCGATTTTGGCGCGGTGCGGATTGCGCGGGCGGATCGTGTTTGGTCTGGCGGTCGAAGGTATGTGCGGAATTCCGGGTGGGCGAGGCAAGCCTCGCCTGGATCGAGCGCGCCGAGGCTGCATTGGTCGTGAAAGCGGCGGCAAGCCGCCGCACTCCATATGGACCTCGACGCGGCGCGTGCTTGATAGCAGGTTACATTTTCACTTTTGTTGGCGGAGTTCGCGGGTGCGTGCGAAGATTTGAGTGGTGATTACGATTAATCCAGCTTGGTTTGCGGCGGGTGGGGTGTGCGCCGCGTCAGGATTATTTGCGTGGGGGGCGGTGGCGCACGGTTCACAGCTTTTCGGGCAGACGCTGCGGCGTTTGCAGGATCCGTCACGCATTGCGATTACTTTTGACGATGGGCCGAATCCCGCCGTCACGCCGGGATTGCTCGAGCTACTTGCGCGGCACAATGCGACGGCCACATTTTTTCTGATTGGGCAGCGCGTGCGGGCATTTTCTGGGTTGGCGCGGGAGATTGCGGAGCGCGGGCATGCTATTGGGAATCATACGGAAACGCATCCGTCGCTTACGTTTTTATCACCCGGGCGCATCGCGGAAGAGTTGGAGCGTTGCGACGATGCGATTCTTGCCGCGACGGGTAAGAAGCCGCGATGGATGCGGCCACCGTTTGGTTATCGCAGCCCACTGCTTGACGGGATTGTGCGGCGGCGCGGCGGCGCGGGAGTGGCGATGTGGAACGTGGCGGCGAAGGATTGGCGGACGCATTCGCCCGAGCCAGTGATTCAGCGCTTGCGCAGGGCGCGTGGCGGGGATATCGTCCTTTTGCACGATGGCGATCATCGCGTGTTGGAAGGGAAGCGCGGGCACGTGCTGGCGGCTTTGGAATATTGGTTGCCGCGCTGGCGCGACGCGGGGATACAATTTGTGAATCTGGACGAAGCGCAACTCAAAACTCAGGCGGGCTAGAGCGCATGGACGAAAAAAGATACTACGACGAGAAGCCCGAAACGAAGCAGATGACGCTGGTTTGTCCGCATTGCCGGGAAGAGGGTGTGTACCCGGTGCGGTGGATGGCGCGGACGAAAAAGGGCGCGCTGCCTCCGGGCGGGAATGAAGACGATCGCGCGAAATTCGCGAAGGCGCGTTCTTATATGGTGCGCATGGATGACATGGTGGCTTGCCGGAATATTCGCTGCCGCAAGCGGTTTGATCTTACCGGGCAGACGGTGATTCTCACGTAAGACCGGTCGTGGCGCGACTGTCGAATCTGTATCGGAACTGCAAATTCGGAGCTTCAGCGGCTGAACAGTTTGCGGAAGGACGATTCAAACCGCTTCCTCAGGGGCTGAAGCCCATCGCGAGCCAAGCACTTATTGTCGGAGCTAAAGCTCCGGCCCCCTAAAAACCGACTTTTTCCGCAGACTGAAAAGCCGCCCGGACTCGGCGCGGCTTATGTCGTGGCCAACGCCCCGACCCACAAAGATTCTCCCGCAACGTTAGCAGCTGCCCGGTTCAGTGAACGTGACCGGGTACAAATTCAACGTCAAAGGCGCCCAGCTAAAGAGTCTGTGTGGCAAAGGCAAAATCTGTACTTCAGCGGCTGAAGCCGCGCTGACCTTGCTATATTTATGTCGTGGCTGAAGCCACGACCTACAAAGACTTCCGAGTTACCACACAGACTCTAAAGCTGGCCGCTTCAGAGTCAAAACCAAAATCAGAGGCTTGGCTTGCGCGCGTTTTCCTGCGAATTTTTTTAGCTTCAGGAGTTGACTGCGACGCCTTCGAGAACTTCGCGGATTTTGGTGGCCAGCGCTTTCAGATTGAAGGGTTTTTGCAGGAAGGCCATGCCGCCCTCCAGCACGCCGTGGCGGAAGATGCTGTCGTCGGTGTAGCCGGAGATGTAGAGGACTTTCAGGTCAGGACGCGTGGCGGCGAGGCGCGTGGCTAGTTCGCGGCCGCTCACTTTCGGCATTACCACATCCGTGATGAGGAGCTGAATTTTTCCTTTGTGGGCGGCGGCGATTTCCAGGGCCTGCATGCCGTCGGCTGCGTCGAGGACTTGATAGCCGCGAGCCGTGAGGTATTCGCTGACGAGTTCGCGGACGCTTTGTTCATCTTCGACGAACAATATGGTTTCGGTGCCGGGTTCGTGGCCGCTGGCTGGCTTTTCGGGAGCTTTCTTTTCGGCTGGAGCTTGCACCATCGGCAGGTACACTTTGAAAGTTGTGCCGTGGCCGACTTCGCTGTAGACCCAAACGTATCCGCCGCTTTGCTTTACCACTCCGTAGACGGTAGCCAGGCCGAGGCCCGTGCCGCGGCCTTGAGATTTCGTAGTGAAAAATGGCTCGAAGATGCGCGCTTGGGTGGCAGCGTCCATGCCAATGCCGCTGTCGCTGACGGTGAGCATCACATAATGGCCAGGATCAACGACGGCGTGCTCGGTGGCGTAATCGCGATCGAGATGCACGTTGGAAGTTTCGATGGTCAAGCGTCCGCCATCGGGCATGGCGTCGCGCGCGTTGACCACCAGATTCAGCGCGACCTGTTCGATCTGGCTGGGGTCCGCTTTCACGCGGCCTAGGTTCGCGCCGGGAAGAAACGCGAGTTCGATATTCGCGCCGATGACCCGCGAAACCATCTGGATCATTCCGGCGACAACTTCATTCAGGTCCAAGACGCGCGGCTGCAGCACTTGCATACGGCTGAAGGCGAGCAATTGGCGCGTCAGCCCGGCGGCGCGTTCGGCGGCTTGCTGAATTTGTTCAACGTTCTGGCGCGCGGGGTTTTGGCGATCGGCTGAGGAGCCGGGCAGGCGATCGAGGAGCATCTCCGCGTGGCCTTTCACCACCATCAATAGATTATTGAAATCGTGGGCAACGCCACCTGCGAGTTCTCCGACGGCCTGCAACTTTTGCGACTGGCGCAGCTGGTCCGCGAGGTGTTTACGGTCGGTGATGTCCAGCGCCACACCGATTACGCCGATAATTTCGCCATCGGTGCCGCGCAAGGGTCGCACGTGGGATTCGAAGATGCGTTTTTGCCAGTGCAATTCGTAAGTGAGAGATTCGCCGCCGAGAGCACGCCAGTGCGCGTTGATGGAAGGGTGCTGCGGATCGTTGGTTTCAAAATATTCGGTGAGAGTCTTGCCAGTGAGGCCGCCGGATTTCACGCCCAGCGAATCCAGGCCCGCGCCCATGCTGGAGGTGTAGCGCAGCTCTTTGTCAGTGGTCCACAGGACTGCGGGCATGCGCTCGATCATCAACGCCAGACGCGCGCGGCCTTCGTGGCGTTCGATTTGGGATTTTTCGAGGTCTTCGAGCATGCCGTTGATAGCGACGCCGAGAAACGCCAACTCGTCGTGGCCTGGAACATCGAGACGCGCCGACAGATCGCCGCTGGCGCCGATTTGGGTGATGTTCTCGGTGAGATTGGCAATGCGCGAGATAACGACGCGCTCGAGCAAGTAGAGCGTGACCGCGCCGAAAACGAAGCCTGCAGCGATCAACAGCAGCAGAAACTGGACGAGACTGGTATGACCCTGCTCGTAGATTGTTCTGGGTAGAAGGACGCGGATGATTACGCTGGGCCGACCGTAAATATCCTCTACTACCTGGTAGGCCGCGAGCGATTGACTGTCGAGCGGGTGTATGAAATTCGGCGCGCCCTTGGAGATGGCGGCGGCGGCCGTGCGGAAATCCGGGCTCAGCGTGGCTGAGGAGAGCGTCTGCGCCTCGACGGGCATGAGCGTCAGGTCGCCCAAATGCTTAATTTCAGCAGCATCGAACAGGTGGCCCATGATCATCGTGCCGGCAATAGGTCCGGTGGCGTCGCTTGTGAGAATTGGCCGGGAATCGACGAGCGCAGGTCCGCCGGGAAGATCGAGAATTCCGGCGACCTTACTGTGCGAGTCGTTCAAATTCAGGAGCAACGAGCCGGGATTGAGATGCTCGTCGAGGCCGTCTGGCACGGGCATTACGCCGCCACGGGTCAGGTCGAAACCTCTGGCGAAGAGTTTGCGGCCTTGGGTATCGAAGATGACCACGAAGCTGATTTTCAGTTCCTGAAAGGTGGGGGCGGGGAACTCCGTCTTGACGAAACTGGGGCGCTGGCCTTTTGCGTATTCGTAGGTCAAATCCCAAGTTGCGTATTCGCTGGTGGTCTGATCGAGCGTATTCAGTTCGTTCGCCAGGGCGCTGGAGGCGCGCTCGATGTCTCTGCCGGCGAAATCCTCTTCTAGTTTGGCGAAGCCGCGCATGAGGACGATGCGCGAAAGCATGAATAACCCGCCGACCAGGCCGAGCATGGTTATACCGATGATCAGCAGGGTCTTGCGCCGCAGAGAGGACGGCACACGAAGTTGTGCTATGTGGAGCGGTCCCATCCCAAGAGAGGCCTCAAGAGATATTATATGGGGTGCTACGGGCGGACGGTTTATGCGGTGTCTTAGTCGTACACGGGCCGTCCGGCTCGCGGGCCCAGCAGGAAAGCGTGGCGGCGGGGAGGCGGGAAGGATTATCCTCGATACATCTCGCTGGCCCTGGGTGGGCATCCTTACTACGTAACCCTTACACGTTTGCGTTGAAGAGGCGTTCGATGAAAAAGAGTCCAGTTCACGTGCTGCATGTTCTACTGTTGCTGGTCGCCGCTGGATTTGCGCTTCCTGCGGTGGCGCAGGACGCTGGGCCGATGCCTCCGCCGCCTGCGACTTCGGCGCCCGCTCCTCCTGCTGGTGCCAGTCAGCCCGCGACGCAGAAAACCCAGGATCCGTCTGCTGGCGCGCCTGCTGCGGGAACAGTTGCCGCGCCGCAGCCACCTCCTGGTTCTGGGACGGCTGCCGCCGATTCGGCCGCGCCTGCGGCTAACGGAGCGACGTCTGCTTCAGGTATTCCGGGTGCTACAGCAGCGTCGGCTGCTCCGGCGGTGGCACCAGCTCCGAAGATTACGGTGCCGGCTGGGACGCACATTCCGCTGGTGCTGCACAACGCGATATCCACGCGCAGCGCGCGGCCGGGCGATCCCGTCTATTTCGAGACTTTGTTTCCGGTGATGATTGACGGGAAGGTGGTGATCCCTGCGGGATCGTATGTGAGCGGCGAAGTCACCGAATCCAAGCGGCCGGGGCGCGTGAAGGGCCGCGGGGAATTAATGATCAAGCTGACGACGATGATTTTGCCGAACGCCTACATGGTGAACCTGAACGCCGTTCCCAGCAATGCGGGGACCGGCGGCAACGAGACCACGGACAACGAAGGTAAAATCATCGGCGATTCGGAGAAGGGGCATGACATCGGAACCATCGCGAAGACTACGGCGGCGGGAGCGGGCATCGGAGGCCTGGCGACGCGGACCGGAACAGGCGTGGGAATTGGCGCGGCAGCCGGAGCGGCGGTGGGTCTAGCGGCGGTGCTGCTGACGCGTGGGCCGGATGCGGAGATGCCGCGCGGATCAACCGTGGAAGCGGTGATTGATCGTTCGCTTTATCTGGATGCGGATAAGGTGCAGTTCACTGGCCCGGGGCAGGCTTCTGCGCTGGCAGGGCCGGCGAATCGCGAGCCGGTGCGGAATCGCGATCCATTTTAGATTTTTGATTGATAGTTAGAATCTTTCCCGCAATCTTTCCCCGCGATAAAAAACGTGGCTTCAGGGGCTAAAGCCCTTCCATCGGTGCGCGGCTTTACGGCGGGGCTGAAGCCCCGCCCTTCCGGTTCCGCCATTTTTGGTATGTCAGCTAGCTAGTGCGGTTCGCTTGCGCATGCGCATGCGATTTTGCGATGGTGAAGCGTAGTGGCGAAAAACTTTCCGCGTTGAAATTCGATTTTCCTGTGACGATCCAATCGCGCATGATCTTCGCCGTGGCGGGGGCCAGCAGAATGCCGTTGCGGTAGTGCCCCGTGGCGATCCATAAGCCTGGAATATCGGTGGGGCCGATGATGGGCAGAAGATCGGGCGTACCGGGGCGCAAGCCGGACCATTCTTCGACGATTTTCGCGTCTGCCAGCGCTGGAGCGAGCTCGAGCGCGGCATCGAGGATCTGGCGGACCCCTTGCGGCGTGACTTGTTTCACGAAGCCGGCATCTTCCAGGGTGCTGCCAGCGACGATGCGGCCATCGCGTCGTGGAACGAGGTAGCCGTACTCCGAGCGCAGAACTTTTTGCAGCTGCACGGTTGGCGAGTGCAACGCGAGCATTTGTCCGCGCACGGGATGTACCGGCGCGTAGCGGCGAAGTTGCGGTTGCCGCTGTGAATCGGCATCGTGCGCTGGGTCTGAGATCGTGCCGCAAAAACTTCCGGCTGCGACGACGACTTGCTTGGCGATGATTCTCTGGCCGCCGGCTATTACGCCGGCACACGCTTTGCCTTCGTAGAGGAGGGCATCGACCCGGCAGTTGGCGCGAATCTCGGCGCCTCTTTGCTTTGCGGCTGCGAGCACGGCTTCGACGAGCAGGCGTGGATCAACCGTTGCTTCTTCGGGCAACCAGGCGATCGCGTCAGCTTGCGGGCCAATCGCAGGCTCGTGCTTGCGGGCTTCGCTTGGTGACATCGCTGCGGCGGCCAATCCCAGGTGGTGAAATTCAGCGACCATTTTATTGCGCGCTTTTTCAGCTTCGCGGCCGCGGAACACTTCGAACGTGCCGTTGCGCGTGAAATCCGTGGGCTTGTTGGAAGCTTGTTCGACCGCCGCGATAAATTCGGGGTAGAGGCGCAGGCTTTCTTTTCCGAGGGGGACGAGCGCCGAAGCTTCCAATGAATCCGGCCCTGGCGAAAGCATTCCGGCAGCGGCCCAGGAAGCTTCGCGGCCAGGCACGTCGCGATCGAGCACCGCGACGCGCAATTTTTCTGATGAAAGCTCGAAGGCGATCGAGCCGCCGATCAGTCCGCCGCCAACGATGATTACGTCGTAAGCGCTCACCGACTCATATTATCAGGAATCGCCGCGAGGATATTCCTTGACGCGACGGATTCACCGCCTTTGCGAGGGGACGGACGACCTGATGCGGAATTCTGCCTAAAGCGAGTCGACGAGCTCGACCGAGAGTAAGCGGGCTTTTTGGGCCAGGGTCTGGGCGCGGGACCAGTCGCCGCTTTTGCCGGCTTCATCGGATTGCGCGAGGAAGCTGCGAATTTTTTCCAGCAGATCGCGTTGGGCGGCGTTCAGGACCTTGCCGTTGGCTTGCTGCAGATTTTTTTGGGCGACGCTGGCGTCTTCGCCCGTCGAATGGCGCAGGCTGGCTTGATCGCCGGGCGAGAGCTGGGGCGAGATTTGGGGCGGCGGAGTGCGCGCGGGCTGCTCGGCAGTGGTATCCGAGGAAGCTTCGGCGGGTTGACGGTGAGGAGGCGGTGGCGGTTTCGTATGCGTCGGCTCAACCGGAAGCGGTGCGGCGGAGGTGGCAGCGGGAGTCGGCGGAGGCGCCACGGTTTCGACCGGTGGCAGAGCGTCGGTGTCCGGCGCGATGTTGGTGATGGGTTTGGAATCCGCGGACGAGGGAGCGGGCGCGGCGGCGACGGGCACGGCGGCTTTCACCGTCGTGCCGTTACACCCCGCCACGCTAAAAGGCAGCGCGCTAAGAAAAAAGGCTGCCAGCAATGCGGATTCTTTTTTTCGGCTGGGCATTGATCTTCTAATTTTTGACCAAAAGCTGTCTCTTATAGTTCCACGATCGAAAGGTGTGACTTCAGGGGCTAAAGCCCCCTCTTTTGCGCGACTCCACGGCGGGGCTGAAGCCCCGCCCTTCCGTTGTTGCGCAGCTTGACCGCGGGCTTGACGCCCCGCCCTTCGAGTTCAGTTGATTACCAGACCGTTTCTAACCACTTCCAATTACTTCCAGCTTTTATCGTTTTTCTTCCGCAAAGGGCTGTCCGAAATCGCGATGCTTGCCTGCCGGCGCTTCCAGGGAACGCGCGAGCGGCAATTCCAGGCGAAATGTGGTGCCGCGCCCAGGCTCCGATTCAAATTCTATCCGACCGTTGTGCAACTGCACAAAGCGAAAAGTGTTTGCCAGTCCGATGCCGGTACCTCCGGGACGGGTTGTAAAAAACAGCTGGAAAATTTTCTTTTGATTTTCGGGCGAAATTCCCGCGCCGGAATCGGCGACCGCGATGACGGCGAAATCGCCATGGCGGCGCAGGCTGAGCGTGATGGTGCCGCCGGGACTGGTGAAGTCGCTGGCGTTCAGCAGAAGATTGAGCACGGCCTGATGAATGAGCTGGCCATCCACCAGCACATGCGGAAATTCTGAGGGCAAATCCACACGCAGTTCGATGCCGGCTTTGACGATGGTGGGGCGCGCGGCTTCCAGCACGTCGTCGAGCAAAATGCGGAGGTCGGTTTCTTCCAGCTTGATTTCCAGGGGCTTGGTGAAATTCAGGAACGTTTTCACGGCGCGGTCGAGGCGGTCAATTTCGCTATCGAGCATTTTCACGGCTTGCTGCGGTTCGGGCTCGACGGGCATATTGGCTTTCAACACTTCCAGCCAGAGGCGCATGGAATTCAGGGGATTTTTTACTTCGTGCGCAACGCCGGCGGTGACGCGGCCGAGGGCGGCGAGGCGTTCGGAAACCTGCAGCTGGTTGCCGATGCGTTCGAGCGATTCCACGTCGCGCAGAGTGATGAGCGCGCCCATGGCGATGCCGTGCTCGCGAATCACCTGGGCGCTGAGGCCGATGCGCTGCGAGCCATGCAGGCCGGCGAGAGTGATTTCGGCATTTTCAATGTGGCCGACTTCGTCACCGTGGATCCCCAGTGCCTCGCGAGCGGGATGCCCAGGAGGGAAAATTTCGCTGACGCGCAACCCGCGCAAAACTTCGGAGCGCTGGCCCAGGAATTTTTCCACCGACGGGCTTACCAGCACGGCGTTGCCGCGGGCGTTGAAAAGCAGCAGGCCGTCCTCCAGGCCGCCCATCACTTGGTCGAGGTTTTCGCGCAAGGTGCTGAAAATTTCGCGCACGTCCCGTAATTGTTTTCCGATGCCGATGATTTTGGTGCTGACTGCGCCGAGTTCATCGCCGCGTTCCACCGGTTCGAGATCGAATTCACCGGCCGAGATGCGGTCGAGTTGAGCGGAGATGCGGTCAATCGGAGCGAGAGAAGCGCGGCTGACAATCAGCGCCAGCAGAGTGGAAAGCAACACGGAAGCCAGCGCGTAATATCCCGCCGATTCGAGGCCGGGCGAAATCTCGTTGCGGATGAGCGCGGAAGAAAGGCCGATACGGATATCACCAAAGGGGCCATTGATATTGAAGGGCAGCGAATCTTCGTACACCAGCGGCGGGCCGTAGAGGGTGCGCAATTGCTGGAAGAAGCCGCCGCGCACCAGCGAATCAACGGGCGGGCGCTGAGCGATTTTCTGGCCGCGCAGGCTGGCGTCGGTTGAGACCAGGACGACTCCATCGAGGTCGCTGATCGTGATTTCGTAGATGGTCGGCGAGTAACCGATTGCGGATTCCATCACGGAATTCAGCGTGTTGCTGTTGTCGAGAGCGCGTTGCACATAGGCGCGCAAATCCGCGGGGCTGGCGGAAGCCGGGGATTCGCCGCGGGCTGCGGCGTCCGTCAAGGAATTCTGGCAGGCGAGATAGATTTGACGCGCGACGAAGTGCGCGCGGTCATCGGCCTGGCGCAGCGTCTGGCGCGTGAGGCGCGCGATGTACAGGGCCGAGACCGTGGTGACAACCGCCAGCACCAGCAGGGAAGTCGCCAGCGTGAATTTAGTTTTTAGGCTGAGACGCATCTCTCCGCCCCGCCTCGTATTCTTTTAATTTATTGTGCAGCGTTTTCAGGCTGATGCCGAGAAGTTCGGCGGCGCGCGTCTTATTCTGGCTGGTGGCGGCGAGCGTCTGCACGATGAGCTCGCGCTCGACGGCGTCCACCGTAGTGCCGATGGGGAAGCGCAATCCGCCCAGTCCCGAAGTGGTCATGGCGCTGACGCGGCCGAATTCAGCCGGCAGATGCTGGCGCGCGATGGTGCCGCGGTCCGATGCGATGGCGGAACGCTCCAGCACGTTGCGCAACTCGCGCACGTTTCCGGGCCAGGGATAGGACTTGAAGAGATCCATCACGTCGGTGCCGACGCCGGTGACTTTTTTTTCGTGCTTCGCGGAAATGTCGGCGAGCAGGTGATCCACCAGCAGCGGCAAATCTTCCTTGTGTTCACGCAGTGGAGGGAGATGAATATTGAAAACGTTCAAGCGAAAATAGAGATCCTGGCGCAGATGTCCATCGGCGACGGCTTGTTCTGGATTTTTGTTGGTGGCGGCTACCACGCGGACGTCCACCGGTGTTTCCACTTTGCTGCCCAGGCGGCGGACTTTATGATCTTCCAGCACGCGCAGCAGCTTGGCCTGAGTTTGCGCGGGCATTTCTCCGATTTCATCGAGCAGCAGCGTGCCGCCGTCGGCCAGCTCGAAGCAGCCGATGCGGCGTTCGGCGGCACCGGTGAAAGCGCCTTTTTCGTGGCCGAAAATTTCGCTTTCCATCAGCGATTCGGGGATGGCCGAGCAATTGATCGCGACGAATGGACGCTCGGCGCGGGGCGAGAGCATGTGAATCGAGCGCGCGACCATTTCTTTGCCCGAGCCGGTTTCGCCGGTGATGAGAACCGAGGCGGTGGATGGCGCGGCTATTTCCACCTGACGCATTACATCCTGCATCGGCGCGGATGTGCCTACGAGAGTGCCAAGTTTTCCGGCGGCGCGCAGGTCGCGCGTGAGAGCCACCACGGCTTGCTGGTTGCGCACGTGGCCTAGAGCGCGTTCGAGTAGCGCGCGCAGCACCGGAGGCTTCAGCGGTTTTTCGATGTACCAGTAGGCGCCGGCTTCGATGGCCTGGACGACGCGTTCGTCGCTGCCGCGGCCGGTGATAATGATGACGGGAATGCGGAGGATCTCGTCACCCAGCTGCTTCAGGAGGTCGAGGCCGTTCATGCCGGGAAGCTCGACGTCGGCGAGAATCAGGTTGGGCTGGAATTCCTGAAATTTGGCGAGGGCTTCTTCGCCGCTGCCTACGCCGAGGATTTCCCAGTTCCACTTGCGCAGCAGGGCTTCGTAACCTTTGCGGGCGTTGTCTTCATCTTCAACGATCAGAATGCGTTGCTGGTTGGGAATCGGAGTGGCCATCGGAACTTTGAGCCTACCAGCACTCCAGCGGAAATCCAATAGAGCGCGCGGCGCTCAGCCGCAAGCCGCTTCGTGTTCCGGCGCTTCTTCGGTGGTCACGCCGAATTGCACCAGATTCGCGTTGCCGAAGGATGTGGTAATCGCTACGTCCGATGCGTCGCGACCGACCGCCATTAGGACGCGGCCGATGCGGGGGTGGTTATGGCGCGCATCGAACGTCCACCAGCGGTCCTCTAGATATACTTCGAACCACGCGCTGAAATCCATTGGCATGGGCGCGGCTGGGACGCCGATGTCGCCCAGATATCCCGTGGCGTAGCGAGCCGGGATATTCAATGCGCGGCACATGGTTATAGCGAGATGTTGAAAATCGCGGCAAACGCCTTTGCGGTCGGCAAAGACATCGAGCGCGGTTTTCGTCGCGCTCGCGTATTCGTACCCGAACTTCACTTTGTCGTGTACCCATTGGCAGACAGCCTGCACGCGGTTCCAGCCGGGCGCGACGCCGCCAAAGAGGTCCGTTGCAATGTTCAAGATCCGGTCAACTTCGCAGTACCGGCTGCTGAGTAGATAGCGAAGGGTGTCATGCGGCAAGTACTGCGGCGGCACCTCACGCGCCCGCGGCGAGACTGGATCTGGAATGCCCGTGTCGTAAATCAGAGTGGAATTACTTAAGCGGAGCCGGCCCGCCGGAGCGAGAAAGCGGCAACAGTTATTTCCGAAACTGTCGAGGTAGGTACTGATTTCCGTGGCGGGCTCCAGCTGTAATTCATCGGGCAGGCGCAGGTCGTTCTCGCGGGAAGGATGTACTTTCAAGAGCGCAACGGTAGCTACGGGCGCGGGCGCGTCAAAAATGATGTCGTAGCCCAAGCGGATCAGCATGTGGAATCTTACGCCTTCGGGCTGGGACGATGCGTCGTTGGTTGGGACTCGCAACGGCCATCGGAGCTTTGAATCTAACAGCTGTGCGCTGGAAAACCAATAGAGCGGGGCGTGGCGTGGACGTGATCGTCTACCACGCAGACGGCGTTTGCAGGTCGCGATAACAGGAAAACACGTCCGGGCGAACGCTTGGTTCGCCCGGACACTTGAGGTTGTGCTGCTTAGTGCATCGCCACGATCGAAACCGCGACCTTCGTAGCTCTAGAAATCGCCGAAGTGATCGTGGTCTTTCGGTGCGAACGCAACTCCGCGGAAAACTTCGCCTGCCTTGGCAGAGCGCAGCGTTTCGAAGTGGCCGATGAAACCACCCCAGGGATTGTTGCTCGTTGGCAAGGTGGTCGCCGAGAGAATGTCGGTAACCTTCACCAGTTTGTTTGGATCAGCGCCGGTGTCGCCGTTGGCGCTGATGGTGGAAGTGATCGCGTAGATCGTTACCGTGCCGTCGTGATTGTGCCGGCCGGTAATGTTGCGGCAACCGCCCGTTGCGGGGTCAATCGCGGCTGGATAATTCCGCACGCTGTAGGGCACGCCGATGTTCAAACCGTCTTGCAGCACATAGAGCATGGTCCAGGTTCCGTTGACCAGACTCCATTTCTGCAGCCCGGCGGTGGCCAAACTTTGCGCGTCGGCGACGTTGCCATTGACCGGCGGGGTTACCAGCGTTCCATCGCCTTCGTCGCAAACGTACAGCGTGGTGGCATCGGCGAACCACAGACCGAACGGAAACGCTGTCGAAGTGCTGGCGGCTGTGTTGGGGAATCCCGGCAGAATCGTAATCGGCACCGTGGCAAGATCGGCTGCAGAGCCGGTTGGCAGGACGCCAGGGGTACCCACCTGGTAGACGGTGTTGATGCCATTGCCGCCGCTGCCTTTGCTGATATACACCGTGTTGTCGAAGATCGTCAGGCCGCGGAAGTTGGTGTCTTTGCCTGGCTTGTCGGAGCCGAATTCCAGGCGCCCGATCATGCCGATATTCGGGGGGACGGGCGGGGTTCCGCCGGGAACCAGCAGCTCGGAACCGGTGCCGTTGACGAGTTCAATTCCGGCGGGAGTGGTGGTGAGCTGCTTCTTCGAGAGATTGCCGCTGTTATCGTTTCCGACCATGTAGTACAGGCCATTTCCGCCCTTCTTGGCGGCGCGGCCGTTGTCTCCGCTGTAGGCGTTTCCTTCGGTGATGTTGAGGTGCCCGTCTGCATCCACTTCGGCGACGGAACGGTAGTAGGCGGTGGGAAGAGCGGGATTGCCGACGTAGGTTGTGATCACGGGATTGGTCGGGTCGCAAACGCCAGGAGTGTTGGAAGCCGAAACGTCGAGCAGGTTTGGCGCGGTGGGAGAGACCGGGAAGCCGCCACAGCCGGGGCCTCCGCGGTAGGCCATGAACGTGATAGACCTGCCGTCAACGGAGCGATTCAGGGCGAGCTCGGATTTGGAGCTGAAGCTGGTGACGATCTGATCGCTGGGGATGGGAAGAGTGCCGAGTAGCCAGCCATCGGTGGTGAGGTTATCGAGAAAGATCGGAGCCGTGACGCCGAAACTGCCGTCGGAATTCGAATTGTTCCAGACGTTGTGCGAGTCGAACAGGTTCGGGGCTTCGCCGTTGTCGGAGGCGATTCCGCAAGTGACCGTCACGGGCGTGGTGGTGCCGGGCGTGGTGGTTGGCACATTGACGGTGGTGCTGCCGTTTGGCCCGCCCGCGCATCCGAGGGGCAAGGTCTCGCCAATAGTAACCGTCGAGGCCGTTCCCATATACACGCTGCGGCTGAGCACCAGAGTATCGGGTTGAAATTCAAAACGATCGTGATGATCGTCGTTGGCGGCTACTTTGGTTACATGTGTTCCGGCTGCCAGCGCCGCTGCAACGGCGACAACAATCGCCATTGGAATTATTTTTTTTTTCACGTATTTGGCCCTCCCAGGCGGTCAAAACGATCACACACGGGGAGGACCGCTGGTTTACGCGAACGTTAATTTCTCGTGAAGCCTTTGTTGAAGTGCAGCGAGCGTCTAAGTTCTGCCCAGATGCAAGGGGCGCTCAAGGACTAACTCAAGCTTCATGTTTTGCGGCAGGGTCAGTTCTTGGCCGAGGCCGGAAGTCATCATGAATGCGGTGGCGGCGGAAATGGCCGCGCCCATGGCCGCGTCTTGTTTGTTTTTGGCTGCGATTCCCGGCTCGGCGCCCACGAATGCGGCTTCGGCGGCGGCGAAGGCGGCGTCTTCCTGTTTCGAGGCGGAGGCGCGGATTTCGCCTTCGCGATCGTAGAGCACGCGAATGGAATGGACTCCAGGGGCGTCGATCAAGTCGGCTACCAGGGGGATCCAGCCGGTGGAATCGCGGATTTCGTCGAACGTGAGCCAGAGGCGCGCGCGGCCTACCTTTCCAGCGGGCTGAATTTTGTCAATGTGGCCGCGGATTTGGGCGCCGGCCCGGAGCGTGGTGCCTTCGGCTGTGGCGATGGGTTCGAGCGTGCGCGCCAGGAATTGCTTGCCGACTTTGTCCTCTTTGGTCGAGATGGGGGTTTGCAGGGAGACGAGGAAACGAGTGCCGCGAGCGGCGGCGTCGGGTGGAGCGTCTTGCGACTGGGAAGTGGGGTCTGGCGATTGGGCTTGGGCTGCTGGTCCTGAAAAGACTACCAGAACGGACGTAAATGCAAAAATCCTCCAGCGTCTCATAGACTCCTCCAAATTTTAATTTGGCGCTTTCAGCTGGAGGCGAAAGCGGGTATTTCTTGCGATCAATATAGCAAATCTTGCGCGATGATGCGAGCGGGGGGCCAGTTTGCGCAAGAGACGCGTGACGCGTTTGCAGCGGCCGCAGCGCATCGCGGGGCGGGTCGCAGTCAAAGGCAAAGTCAACTACGCTCGCCTGAAAAGCAAAAGCAGGCGGCCGCTACAAAGTCAACGGCGAAGGCGCCGACGACACAGTCAAGACCTGCGTCTGCGCGCTGAGTGCGCGGGATGCTTCGAATTCCCGGCGGCTTTTGGCGCGACAGCCGAGACGCCTGAAAATTGAGAAAAAACTGTACAGGAACGGGCGGGCGTGAATTATAATCCCGCCAGTTTTACCGGTACCGGTAGGACACGCTCGATACTCCCTGATTCGGCCCCCTTCGAGTCCTGTGGTTTTATTCATTGCGTCGCCAGTGGGGGAAAGAATGGGTGCTATCGTCGGCGCGCAAAGCTGTGGGTTGGGCCGTGGTGAGGAGGCGTACTTTGAAAGTGCTCGAACGTGCCGCTATCTTGGTTGTGGTTGTATTTTTGATGGCGGCGGCGAGCTTCGCCGACGATACCAAGCCTCATGCGACGGATGGGTCCGCGAGCCCAGCGGCGAACCCGACGGCAAGCGCATCGTCCGCGAGCGATACGACCGCGAAGACCCCTGCTACTGCGCCTGATTCCGCGGCGGCGAGCAGCACCTCGGACGCAGGCGCCACTCCGGCAAGCTCTTCGAGCGCTGTGCCGGCCCCCGCGCCTGGCGCATCGTCTCCCGTGCCGGCCAAACCCAATTCCGGAGCCGGCAAATCGAATGCGGCCGTGGCCGCCGATGAGGATTCGGAGCAGCCGAATTTTACTCCGATGCCTGCGCTAGATGGTAATCCGGGCCTTTTCACGCTGGAAACCGGCGAGACGCTTCCCAAGCATGGCTGGTCCCTGGGCGTGGGATTGAATAAGTTCTCGCGCATGCCGGGTGATATTACGTCGCTGCAGTTGGTTCCCTCGGTGGGCTACGGCATCAACCACTGGCTCTCGATATTTTTTCAGATCAACTCGTGGGATTACATCCATGTCGGCGAGCCCAGCCTTTTGAGCCTCGCGTCAGTGAACGCCGCGAACCCGCAGTACAAGAACACGATCTACAATTCGATCATTCCTTCCACAGGATTTCCACCGGCATATGTGGAGGACGCGCCGTTTGCGTCGCACAACGGCAGCGGCGTGGGCGAAATGGATTTGGGATTCAAAATTGGGTTGCTATCGGAGCGGCGCGGCAAACCGATCAGTCTTTCCATTCGCAATGATTTCTATCTTCCGACGAAGACCGGGCTGACGGACCTGCTGGCGAACCAGGTGCAGTACGGAAAGTTCAATTACGGAGTGGGGCTGGAGGCCAGCAAGACGTTCTTTCACGGTGGGATTACAGCGACGGCGAACTGGTCTTACCGGTTCACGCGCAATTCCAGCTACACGGAGACGATCGGTGGAGTGCCCCAAACTGTGGTGCTGAGCCTCGCGGATCAGATGCAAGTGGGCGCAGGACTTTTGATTTTTCCGACCAAGCGTTTTCAGATTATGACGGAGTACGACGGCACGGTTTACATTGGCAAGGGAATTCAGAACACCACGTTTGGCGCGCGCGATCCCGTGGACAATATTATTGGCTTCCGGCTGTACGCGTGGAAGTGGGCGGCGCTGGACATGGGCTATCGCTATTCGCTGGACTTGACGAATCATCGGGATCGCAACGGATTCATTATTAAGGTGGGTGTGGCGCACTGGCCCGCGAAACCGCTGCCTCCGGATGTGGTGACGGCGTCGTGCGCCGTGGACCGAGCTTCGGTGAAGGAGGGATCGGAGGATTACATCACGGCCAATGTGAGTGCCACGGACGCGAACGGGTTTCCTTTGACCTACCAGTGGACCGCGACGGCCGGCTCGATTGATGGATCGGGACCCTACGTGCGCTGGAATTCCGTGGGTGTTGGCGCGGGCAGCTACACGCTAACGTCGCGCGTGGATAATGGCGCGGGCAAGTCGGCGAGTTGCACGGCAAACGTGACCGTGCAGCCGAGACCGGCGCCTCCGCCGCCCACCATGACTTGCACCGCGGATCGTTCGACGGTGCTGGCCGGCGAGCGCGCGGAGATCACCGCGAATGTGAACGATGCGTCGGGAACGGCCATCCGCTTCAGCTGGCAGACCAACGGCGGCCAGGTAATCGGCAGCGGCTCGATTGTGCAATTGGATACATCGGGGCTCGCGCCGGGAATCTACACTGTGACTGGCCGCGCGGAAAATGAATTGCACAGCGCGTGCGATTGCACCGCGGCAGTTACGGTGCAGGCGCCGCCGTCTGCGCCGCAAGCGAGCAAGGTGTCCGCTTGTGAATTCGCTCCGGGCAGTGCGGGCGCGGACAACGTGTGCAAGCGCAATCTCGACGATGTTGCGGTGCGCTTGCAGAGCGATCCCCGATCGAAGCTGGTTTTGGTAGGTTACGCGGATCCGCACGAAGCGCGCGTCGGGAAGCTGTCGGGCGAACGGGCGGCGAGCTGCCAGAAGTATTTGCAGGACAAGAAGGGCGTGGACGCTTCGCGCGTGGAGTTACGCACCGCGGCAGGGGAGCCGGGCGGTGGGAAAGAAAACCGGCGGGTGGATATAGTGTTTGTTCCGGATGGCGCATCATATTAATTGCTGGTTCAATGTAGGTGCTGAGGGAGAAAGGACGCAGCAGGACGCCCGGTGGCAATTGCGGGCGGTGGTATTACGGCGAGCAGTGTCTTTGATTGGAGAAGTCTCGTAGCGGAAGCTTCGTGCTGCTGCGCTCCGCCAGAGTCGGCGCAGCCCGATGCTTTGAATCGAAAACAATTCAGGACCTCGCGCTAATTCCGCCGCAGACCTTTTGCCGGGCGTACACGGCCCGTATCTAACATGACTTCGCTGAACAGGTCCCTCCGGTTTATTCCCATCGTGCTGTTTGGCGCGGCTTGCGCGTGCGTGTGTGCGTGTCTTAGCGCGCCGCCGGCAGACGCGCAAGTATGGCAGGCCATGGGCCCTGGGGGTGGTGACGTGCGAGCGCTGGCGAGCGATCCGGCGCATCCCAGCGTGCTGTATTTGGGCACAAGCGATGGCGCTATTCTTACGTCGCGCGATGCTGGAGTGGATTGGGAACAGCTCGGAGTTGTCGGTGAAAGTCAAAACGCAGTGGTGACGGCGATTATCGTGGACCCGCGTGATTCCGCACGGATATACGCCGCCACGTGGACGCGCGAGAGCGCAGGTGAGGGCGGCGGAGTTTTTGTGAGCAACGACGGCGGCAAATCGTGGCGCGATTCCGGGCTTGCGCGCCACGCGGTGCGGGCGCTGGCACAGGCTGCGTCCGATCCAGCCGTGCTGGTGGCCGGCGCCTTGGACGGAGTTTTCTTATCGCACGATTCGGGCGAGACTTGGCACAGGGTTACGCCTGCGGGCGACGCCGAGCTGCGCAATTTTGATTCGCTGGCGATCGATCCTCGCAATCCGCTGGTAATTTACGCCGGAACGTTTCATCTGCCATGGAAGACCACTGATGGCGGCGAGCACTGGGCCCCGATTCATGCGGGGATGATTGACGATTCCGACGTGCTCAGCCTGGTGGCGGATGCAAAGAATCCCCGACGCATTTTTGCTAGCGCCTGTTCTGGGATTTACCGCAGCGACGACGCCGGCGCGGCTTGGGAGAAGCTCGAAGGCATTCCATATTCTTCGCGGCGGACGCCAGTAATTCGTCAGGACACGGCGCAGCCGGCCGCCTTGTATGCAGGGACAACCGAAGGGTTGTGGAAGAGCGCAGACAGCGGCGCTTCTTGGCGGCGAATTTCACCGCGGAGTTGGGTGATTAATTCGATGGTAATTGTGCCGCGTGGCGATGGCGGCGAATCGCGTGTGCTGCTGGGAACGGAACAGCACGGAGTGCTCGCGAGTGATGACGGCGGCGCGAATTTCCACGCTTCGAACGATGGGTTCCATCATTACCGCATTGTGTCGCTTGCTGTGGAATCGCGTGACCCGGACCGCGCGGCTGCGGTTCTGGAGAACGCGCCGGATGCGCTGCTGATGACTGAAGACGGCGGCAAGAGTTGGGCGGCGATGAGCGCGGGACTCGACGGTGAAGCCGTGCGGCAGATTTTTTCATCGCCATCGGGTTGGTGGGCTGCGCTTGCTTCCGGTGGCCTGGCGCGATTCGATGCGCGGCGGAACACTTGGGCGCGCGTTGCGGTCGTCCCGGATAATTCGATTGCGAATTCGACGAGCGATTCTCCGCGCGTGAAGGGCGAACTGCGCGCTTTTCGTCCGGTGGTGAACGATATGTTTTTCGGCGACTCGGCTTGGTTCGCTGCTACCGAGCAGGGACTTTTCGTGTCGCATGATTCCGGCAGGAAATGGGCGGAATTGCCCTTTGGGCCGGGCGAATTGCCGGTTGCTTCGGTGCGCGCATCGAGTGACGCGCGCGAGATTCGGCTGGTTTCGTCGGGCGGGATGATTTTCTCTGAAGATGCGGGACACACTTGGGCCTGGCATGATCTTCCGCTCGAATCGGGCGGCGCGATGCGGCTCGAGTGGACCAGCGACAATACGTTACTGGCGGTGGCACGCACTGGTTTGTACATTTCGCGCGACGCCGGAAACAGCTGGAGCAAGGCCCAGGCTGGGCTGCCCGGCGGCTTGGCGGATGCCTTGCTGACACAGCCGGATTTTTGGCTGGTCTCGGTACAAGCGGCGGGTTTGTACATTTCGCGGGACGAAGGCTTGACTTGGACGCGGGTGAGGCAGGGCGTAACCGTCGGCACCGCGCGTGCCAGCGACGGCCAGTTCCCGGTGTTGGTGGCGGTGGGCGCGGCAAACCGCATTTACGCGGGCTCGGCGAACGATGGGTTATACGTTCTCGATTTTTCGGCTGATTTCGCGTCGAAAACGTTCGCCACCGGCGCGATTCGCAGCACCGGCGGACACTGAACGGGCGCCGAAAGGTCGCGGAAGAGGACGATTGCGATCCCGAGGCGGGTGGGATGCAACGCCAGTTGTAAGCCAGTTGGTTTGATTTTCCCTCATTGAAACTTCAGCGTTCCCAACCTTGCATCATCTACGAGAAAAAAGGCTTATTCGCCTGCGTACTATTACGGACTTGTTAATTGTTCCATTTCGACCCTACACTCTGCGCCTCACTCTTCGCCGAATCGACACTTAAACACTGTTAGATCGGGCAGATCCGGAATCGTTCCCATTTGGTGCTTGTGTTGCAAATAACAGCGGGAAACGAAAAAGGAAAAGGGGACCGAATACCATGGCGGTAGGACAGGTGTTCACAGCGGAGCGACCGATATCGGCGACGGTTTTGATTGTGGATGATGAGGACGCAACCAGGAGTTTGTGCCACGACGTAGTGACCGACTCGGGATTACGCACGCGCACGGCTTCAACGACGGAACAGGCGCTGGAGATCCTGGATCGGATGCCGGTGGATATTCTGATCACGGACTTGCGCGTTCCGCAGATCGGTGGCCTGGAACTATTGAAGCGAGTGCGCAGTAACTATCCGCAGACGGCCGTGCTGGTGCTAACGCAATACGGCACGATCGAAAGCGCGGTGGAGGCGACACGTCTGGGGGCTGCGGATTACATTACCAAGCCATTTCACATTCCGGAACTGCGCAGCAAGCTGGACCGCATGATCCGCCTGCTGGACGTGGATCAGGAAAATCGCGTGCTGCGCGAGACGCTGCGCACGCGGCCGGGGTTCGCGGATTTGATTGGTGTTTCGCTGAAAATGCAGCGCGTGTACCGCTTGATCGAAAGAGTGAGCCAGCATGCATATCCAGTGCTGATTCTGGGCGAGAGCGGCACGGGGAAAGAATTGGTTGCGCGCTCCGTGCATTTTTCAGGGGTGCGGCGGAACAAGCCGTTCATTCCAGTGGATTGCTCGTCGCTGGTGCCGACCTTGATCGAAGCGGAATTGTTTGGCTACGTAAAAGGGGCATTCACGGGCGCGCTGCATGCGAAACAAGGGCTGATGGAAATCGCCGACGGCGGCACGTTATTCCTGGATGAAATTGGAGATCTGCCGTTTGATATGCAAGCCAAGCTGCTGCGCGCGCTGCAGGAGAAAGAAGTGCGGCCTGTGGGTTCCACGGACCGCATACCACTATCGGCGCGAATCATTGCCGCCACCAACCGCGATCTGGATGCTTCGGTGCGGCAAGGGACATTTCGCCAGGATCTTTTTTTCCGGCTGAACGTGGTGCAAATCAAGATTCCGCCGCTGCGAGAACGAAAAACGGACATCCCCATCCTGGTGAATTCGTTCCTGGAGAAATTCAGCGAGGCGAACGGCCGGATGCGCACGATTTCCGAGGATGCCATCGCGCGAATGATGGCTTATGACTGGCCGGGCAACGTGCGCGAACTCGAGAACGCAATCGAGCGAGCCATTGCATTGGGTTCGGGTCCTATTCTGCATGCCGGCGACCTGCCTACGAATCTGCAGTACGGCACCGGAGACAGGCTGCCGCAAAATGATGAACTGCTGCCGCTGGACGAACTGGAGCGGCGCGCGATCCTGCGCGCGTTGCGCGAAGCGGGAGGCGACAAGCTGGCCGCCGCGCGCATGCTGGGGATCGGCAAGACCACGTTGTATCGCAAGCTCAAGCAGTACGACGCGCAATCCCAACCGAATTGATGACTGCAGTGGCACCCATAGAAACGCCTCGAACTACTTGATAACGCATGTGGCGTTGTGCTCGGCAAAAAATCCCTAGAGGGGACTGACTGTATCGAAGTGGGAAGTTCTTCTCTTTTTTCTCGCCCTCCGCCTTACCACCATACTGATAAACAACGAGTTATGCGCAGGCCACTTGGACCGCATAGTGCAATGGGCTAGGTATGAGCACCTTAGCGGGCTCGGTGGGAGCTCCATCGAATCGCGTGAATATGAATATCGCGGGTCGCGACTCGAATTCCGCGAGTGCAGACGGACCTGCGGTTTTCTGTGTGCAGCTGGCTCTGTATCGTCGAGGAGTCGCTCGATGAAACAAGCCGGGTTGCGCGCCGCGCCTGCGCGCACAAATTCGCATTCATCGTGGGTTTCGGCAAGCGTCGAGACACCGGCTGGAGCGAACGCGCTTGTCAACGATGCAGGCTTTGCGGCTGTGTTCGATACCAGCGCCGAAGCGCTGCTGGTGATCAACGCGTACGGAATCATTCAGCGGGCCAATCACCGGGCTGGCGAGATGCTGGGCTGCAACCAAGCTGGGCTGCTTCAAGCCGAGTTGGGAAAATACATTTCGCAGCCTGCCGCGGAGGAATTTTCGCGGCTGTGCGCGTTGCAGACCGGCTCGCAGGCAATATCAAACGTCGCGGGCCTGCTCGCGAGCGGTTTTCCGGTGCGCATTAGTTTCCGCGCCGTGCTGAGCGGAGCGCAAAATCTGCTGTTGTGCCTCGAGGAAGGCTCCGTCGTGCAACGCGCGGAAGGCAAGTGGTTGCAAGTGGAAGCGGAACTGACCAGTGTTCTGGATTCCATTCAGACCGGCACAATCCTGCTCGATGCGGCCGGGCGTATTCGTTTCTGCAACGCGCGCTTCGGGCAGTATTTCGGGATGGAGCGGCGGGATCTGCAATCCCTGGAGACATTCGCGAACCTGACGGAACTTGTGGCACCGCGCTTTCGCGTCGCGGAAAATTTCGCTGCGCCGTGGAAATCGTTTGCAGAGGGCCAGGGAGTTCCTGGGCATGACGAACTGGAATTGACACGGCCGACGCGGCGCATCCTGGAGCGGTTTGCGCGCCCGGTGCTGGACCGCGAGGGGCGTGCGGTTGGCTGGCTGGAGCTGTATTACGACGTCACCGGCGAACGTCAGATTCAGTCGAAATTGCTGCAAACCGAAAAAATGGCGGCGGTTGGGCAGTTGGTTTCCGGCATCGCGCACGAATTGAACAATCCGCTGACGGCCATTATGGGTTACGGGCAGCTGCTGCTGGGGCAAGGGCTCGCGCCGGAGCAGTATTCGGAAGCGAGCAAGGTGTTTCAACAGGCGGAGCGCGCGCGGCGCATTGTGAAAAACCTGCTGTACTTCGCGCGGGAAAACGAGCCGGAACGAACGCGCGTTGACCTGAACGAGATCGTGGAACGCACGCTGGCGCTGCGCAGCTACGAACTGAGAGTGGAAAACATCCTGGTGGAATGCGAGCTGGCCAGCGACTTGCCCGACACGATGGCCGACCCCTACCAGTTGCAGCAAGTCGTGCTGAATTTACTGACGAACGCGGAGCAGGCGTTGTTGCAGGAGCGCGGGCAGGGAAAAGTGAAAATCAAGACGCGGGTGGGTGACGGCCATCGGATTGCTGTGGAAATATCCGACGACGGCCCAGGCGTTCCACGCGGAATCGCGTCGCGCATCTTCGATCCGTTCTTTACCACCAAGCCTCCGGGAGTAGGCACGGGGCTGGGTCTTTCGATCGTCTACGGAATCGTGAAGCGCCACGGCGGAGAAGTGACGTTTGAAAATCAGAGCGGCGGCGGCGCGCGGTTCGTGGTGGAGCTGCCTATAGTGGAAATTCCCGTGAACGAGCGCGAGCCGGCGACACCGGAATTCGCAAGCGATTCGCAGCCCGTGCGCAGCGGAAGGATCCTGGTGGTGGAAGATGAGCCCAGCGTGGCGCAGTTGATTGTGGACGTGCTGCGAGAAGAAGGGCATCAGGTGGAGGCGGTGCTGGAAAGCCAGGAAGGATTGGCGCGGCTTTCGCGCGCGCATTACGACCTGGTGGTGTGCGATTTGCGCATGCCGCGGTTGGATGGTCCGGCGTTCCACGAAGCGCTCATCCGTTCGGGCAGTCCGGCGCAGGATCGCATCCTATTCGTCACCGGCGACACGCTGGCGCCCCGGACGATGCAATTTCTGGAGAAGAGTAAACTGCCGTACCTGGCGAAGCCATTTTTGGTGGAGGAATTGAAACTCGCGGTGAACCGACGGTTGCAACGCAGCCGCGAAGTCGAGGAGTGCGTGTAGATTTCCGGTCCAGGGAGGGGCCGGGAGAGATGAGACCGAACCGCAACGCCGTGCGCATGTCCACTGAAGAAAAAGAGATTTCGCCCGCGCGAGGCACGCTGTTGTGCGTCGCGGATGCCGAGCTCGCGGAGCGGCTCACGCGTGAAATCGAACGCTGCGCTGAAGCGGGCAAGGTCTCCATCGCTACCGATTTGGCGGACTTGATCGAGCGAGTGGAGAAGGACTTGCCGCGCGTGACTCTTCTGGACGACGAGTTGCTGCAGGGCGCGCCGGTTTGTGAGCTGCTGCGGCAATTGACGAAAACCGCTCCGGTGATTTTACTGGCGGCTGCGGAACGGCAGGCGGAGATTCTGCGCATGGTGGCGGAGGGCGAAGTAGAATTCGTGGCGCGCCGCGGTGAGTTTGTTCCGCTGGTCGCGTGCCTGGTGGAGCGGCGCTTGCGCTGGGCGCAGCGTTCCGCGTCGTCCGGAGGATCGCCCTGGGCGGAAATGCCCGACGACGTGGCGGAAATTTTCCGTCACGAGATCAACAACCCGCTTACCGGAATCCTGGGCAACGCGGAGCTATTGCTTTCTCACGGGGTGCGACTGCCGCCGGCAGATACGCAGCGACTGCAGACCGTGGTGGATTTGGCCGTGCGGCTTCGCGAAACGATACGGCGCTTGAGCGACGCATGGGATAGCCAGGCACGCGTGCCAAAATCGTCAACGCCCCGTTCGGCGTCAGGGGTTTCGCTGGCCTGACGAACTACTGCTTCGCGCTCTTGTCTTGCCACGCGGCTGCTGCTGCGCGGGCTTTGTCCAGCATCGCATCGAGATCTTTGCGCGAAAGAAGTTGTCCGGCGAGGACTACCCCTGAGATTTTCTGCGTGTTCTCAATGTTCTGCGAAGGATCCGCATCCAGCAAAACCATATCGGCGCGCAGGCCAGCAGCGATCGTTCCGAAATCTTTTCTGCCTAGGAATTCCGCGGGGTTTTCCGTAGCGGTTTGCAGGGCGTCCTGCGGTGTAAGTCCTGCCGCGACTAGTTCCCGGAGCTCGTACTGCAAGCTGCTGCCGGGGAAAACGTAGCGATCCAGCGAGTCGCTGCCGGCTAGCAGGCGGACGCCTGCGCGATGCATCTCGCCCGTCAACTCGCGGTCGTTTTCATACTGCCGCTTCCACCAGGCAGCCTCTGACAGTGCTCTTTGCGAAGACGGGCCCGTTGGACGCCATTCTTTTTGTAGCGCGAGCGGAACGTAGGCTAACAGAGGATCATCCGGCGATTGCTCGGGCGCGTGCGCCAGGGTCGAGATGGAATAAAGCGTGGGCGTGACCCAGGTGCCATTGTGGTTAAAGGTGGCCCAAAGCGCCGCGGCTTTTTGCGGCGAAAAGGTTTTGTCCGCTTCGTCGTACACTGCGGCGTCGGAGTCGTCTTTTTTCGCTGCAGCTTCCAACAGGCGCCGGCGGAGGTCTGCTTCCTGGCTTGAACAGTCCAGCGCGAGCGAGCTATAGATGATGTGCTCGATGCTTTTTTGGCCGGCCTCCGACGCTTCGCTGGCGGTGACAGCTGTGGGAATGTGGCCGACGAAAGTGATGCCGTCTTTTTTCGATTCTTCGGCGACGGCGAAATAAGCTTCGCGCGACAACTGAATCACTTTGACGAAGTCGGCGTCTTGTTTCTGCAGCGCGTCCACCGCAGCGCGGGCTTCGTCGGCGCTGCCCACTTCTAAAATCGACGGGTCTGTGGATTTTGGCTTGCCGGACGCCGGCGCCTGCAGGAGCATGGGACCGGCGGCCACGATCTGGGGCCCCAGCAGCGAGCCAGACGCGATTTCGCGCCGCCATTCCTGCAGCGCACGTAGGTCACCGCCCATGTCGCGTATGCCAGTGATTCCATTCGCGACCAGCAGCGGGAGCAGGACGTGCTTTGACCACGCCGGGTCGGCGTTGATTCCGGCGATGTGCGTGTGCATGTCCCACAAGCCAGGAATCAGGAATTTTCTGCGCGCGTCGAGTTGCAACTCATCTTTGTGCGCGGGGCGTTTTGGGTCAGCGGAGCCGCCGATCCATTCGATCACGCCGCCGGAGACAAGCACGGTCATATCTTTTTGCGGCGGCCCTTGCGCATTGACGATGGTGACGTGAGTGATCGCGAGCGGAACTTTCGCGGAGGAATCAGGCAGCGACTCCTTTACGGCGGGCGCGCCTGACGGGGCCGCAAAGGCGAGCAGTGCGACACAAATAGAGACTGCGACACCGCGAGGCAGAAACTGCACGGTAGCACCCCTTGCTGCTTCTGCCCAGCTTAGACGCTACTTCCCGCCCTTTAGGTAGCGATCGAACCAATCAATCGTGCGGCGAATCGCGTCAATTTGATTTTCGCGTTTGGCGAAACCGTGGCCTTCGTTCGAGTAGTAATGCGCATCCACGGTTTTGCCGGAGTCCTGTAGGGTCTTCACTACTTGTTCTGCTTCTTCCTTGGGGACGCGGATGTCGTTGTCGCCTTGCAGCACCAGCAGCGGAGCCTTGGCGTTCTTGATGTAGGTAAGCGGGGAATCGGCGTCGTAAATCGCGCGATCTTTTTCTGGATCGCCGAGCAGGGATTTTTCGTATTGCTGCAGGAATGGGTCTTCGTGTTGCAGCATCGTGAGCCAGTTGATGATGCCGTATTCTTCTACGGCTGCGGCCCAGACTTCGGGCGCCTTGCCGATGGCCATCAGAGTCATGTAGCCGCCGTAGGAGCCGCCGGTGATGCCGATTTTCTTCGAGTCAACGTAGCCGGTCGCTTCCAGGAATTTCACGCCGTAGATTTCGTCCTGCAGGTCGCCGCCACCGAGGTCCTTCACGTTGGCCTGCTGAAAATCCATGCCGTATCCCGTGGACCCGCGCACATTGGGCGCGATGCAGATGTATCCTCGCGTCGCGAGGGCCACCACGGTGCGATTGAAATAATCGGTGGTCTGTCCGGTGGGACCGCCGTGCGGCAGCACGATCGCGGGATTCGAGCCGTCA